>Ga0208078_1000543_pt1 | contig 9998 bp, 8 predicted proteins | sample NGESurdeep072012_3_FD_184468 | JGI IMG/M metagenome (GOLD analysis project Ga0208078, IMG submission 184468) | Arctic peat soil microbial communities from Barrow, Alaska - NGEE Surface sample 53-2 deep-072012 (SPAdes) | ecosystem: Environmental > Terrestrial > Soil > Wetlands > Peat ... | reverse complement strand
AGCGAACGGAGTCGGTCGCGGGCCGGCCGGCTGGTGATGGCGCGAACCTCAGCGCGGACCGGGTTCCCTGTATGGACGACCCGGGCGTGGGGCAGGTGTGCCGCCGTCTCCTCAAAGGAGGCGGCCACGACCCGGGCTCGCCTGGCGAGCATCCTGGTCGCCCGCCCCGGTACCGCGTTCTGCTCCAGGAGCACGACTGGGATTCGCTGGGCGAGCGCCGCAACCACCACCGGCACCGACACGTAGCCGCCGGCACCCACGACGACGTCGGGACGCATCCTGCGCAGCAGCCGGCGAGCGGCGATGGTCGCCCGGGTCAACTGCGAGGTCGCTCGGGCGACGCCTCCGGCGCTCCCCACATCGACCCCGCTGATCTCGAGGGTCTCGAGCCGGAGCCCGGCGGCGACCACGAGGCGCTCGGCGACCCCGTCCCGGCGGCCGACCACGGCCACCTCGTCGTCAGGCCGATCGCTTCGAAGCGCGAGCGCGACCGCCAGTGCCGGGGTCAAGTGACCCCCAGTTCCCCCCCCAGCGATCAACGTGCGCACGATTCGTCGTCCCTTGCCGTCGACCCTGGGCGGAGATGTTGAGCAGGATGCCCATGCCCACGAGGGTGGTCGCCAGCGAGGTGCCACCGTAGCTGATGAAGGGCAGGGGGATGCCCGTGGTCGGGATGACCCCGGTCACCGCCATCACGTTGATGAAGGCCTGCATGCAGATCCACGAAGTGATGCCTCCCGCGAGCAGGGCGCCGAATCGGTCGGGCGCCCGAAGCGAGGCGCGAACACCGCGCCATGCCAGGAAGAGGAACGCGCCGAGCACTGCGACGGTTCCGATCAGCCCGAGCTCCTCGCCGATGATCGCGAAGATGAAGTCGGTGTGGGCCTCGGGCAGCCACTCGTATTTCTGTACCGAGTTGCCCAGGCCCACCCCGAAGATCCCGCCCGAGCCGAAGGCGTAGAGGGCCTGGCAGTTCTGGAACCCGGAGCCGAGCGCGGCCGCGCATGGATTGAGGAAGTGAGCGAGGCGGTCCGCGCGGTAGGCGACCAGCGCGACCAGGGCGAAGCTCGAGGCGCCGAAGCCGACGAGGATCAACAGGAGGTGCCGCTTCCGAGCGCCGGCGAGCGCGAGCAGGATCAGCGCTGTCGCCGCGATCACGATCGAGCTGCCGAAGTCGCGCTCGGCGAGCACCAGGCCGACAAGCGCCGCCAGCACGATGACGTAGTCGCGAACGCCTCGGAGCGTTCGCACCGATCCTTCGCGGTCGGTCAGCCAGCGCGAGAAGAAGACGATCGCGACGCCGACCGCAATCGCCGAAGGCTGCACCGAGAGCGGACCGACCTGGAACCAGCGTTGCGCTCCGAAGTGCCGCGATCCGACGTGAGGGATCAGCACCACCACGAGCATCACGAGCATCAGGAGCATGGCCGGGCGGGCAAGCCTGGAGAGGCGGTGGTAGTCGACCCTTGCGGCGACCACCAGACCGACGGCACCCAGCGCCGCCCCGATCAACTGGTGGGCGAAGAAGTAGTTGGGGTCGTTGAACCACAGGAAGCCGAGCGCCTCTGAGGCGCTGTACACCATCACCAGCCCGAACCCGACCAGGCCGACGACGATGATCATCAGCCAGCCGTCGACCCCGGCCGCAGCCGCCGCGCGGTCGGCCGAAGCGAAGGCACCGGCCACCCGCGAGCCACCATGCCAGCGCCACTTGCCTGCGAGACCTCCGGTCAGCTTGCCGGCGCGCGCTGCCATCAGCCCTTGCTCACCGAGTGCGCCGAAAGATGCGCAACGGCCTCGGCAAACGTGCGGCCTCGGTCCTCGAAGTCCCGGAACTGGTCGAAGCTCTTGTATCCCGGCGCGAGCAGCACCACGTCGCCGGGTCGCGCCAGCTGCGCCGCGGCTGCGACCGCGTCCCCGAGGGTCGGAACGACGGTGCGGTCGGCGAAGCCCCGGAGCTCGAGCGCCCCGTCCAGCTCGCCCGCGCTTGCTCCGTTGAGCACGGCCCAGCGAGCACGGGCGGCGACCTCGTCGGCGAGCGGCTCGATCGATGTGCCGGCCCCCTTTCCCCCGCCGATCCACACGATCGTCCGGCCCGGGAAGGATCGCAACGCCGCGACTGCCGACTCGACATTGGTCGCCTTGCTGTCGTTGACCCAGAGGACGCCATCCTGGTCGCGGACGGTCTGGAGCCGGTGCGGCACCGCATGAAACTCGCGGATCGCGCCCGCGATCGGAGGGGTCGCGACACCGGCCGCGCGGGCGACCGCCACCGCCGCAAGCACGTTCTGGAGGTTGTGGACCCCGAAGAGGGGGATGTCACCCACAGGCAGCACCGGGGTCGCGACGCCCGCTTCGTCGATGACCACCTCATCGCCACTGCGCGTCGCGCCGTCGGCGATGCCCGGCTCGAGGCCGAAGTAGCGGATGCGGCACGAGGCGACCGCGGCCATGTCGCGCGTGGTGGGGTCATCGAAGCCGAGGACCGCGTCGTCGAGCGCGAAGCGGACCAGGCGGCGCTTTGTCTCGGCATAGGCCCCGAAGTCGCCGTGGCGGTCGAGGTGGTCAGGGGTCACGTTGAGCACGCAGGCAATCGCGCAGCGTGGCTCGCGCACCGACTCGATCTGAAACGACGAGAGCTCGAGGACCACCCAGTCGGTGTCGCTCACCCGGTCGAGACGATCCAGCATGGTCGCGCCGATGTTGCCGCCGAGATGGACGCGCTCCCCGGCGCGTTCGAGGATGGCGGCAACCAGCGCGGTGGTCGTGGTCTTGCCGTTGGTGCCGGTGATGCCGCAGATGCGCGCACGGCAGCGTTCGAACACCAGGTCCATCTCGCTGCGCACCGGAACGCCATGGTCGCGGGCGATCTCGAGCTCGGGCGCGTCCCAGGGAACCCCCGGGCTCGGGCACACCATGAGCGCTGCGGCGGCGACGTCGTCGGGGTAGCCTCCCAGACGCACCTCGACGGTGGCGGGGAGGAGCGCGGTCCGCTCCCGGATCGCAAGCGTGTCGAGGCGATCCACGAGCACGACGTGATGCCCTTCACGAGCGAAGGTGACGGCGCACGCGAGACCGCTCCGTCCTGCTCCGATCACCACGACCGCCTTGCCGGTCACGAGGCGGAGCCGGCGACGTGCGCGAACAGGACCGTGATTGCTGTGCCGGCCGCGGCCGCACCGGCGAACGCCGCCACGAGCCGCTGCTCCCGGAGCCCGAGCTCCTCGAAGTGATGGTGGATCGGGCTCGCGCGCAGCACGCGTGTGCCGAACCTGCGGATGGCGGTGACGTTGACCACCACGCTCGCCGCCTCGACGACGAAGACGATGCCGAGCACGGGGAGCAACCAGATGAGGTGCAACTCGGCGGTCAGCGCGACGATGACGGAGCCGAGCGCCAGCGAACCCGCATCGCCCATGAACACCCGAGCCGGGAACCAGTTGAAGAGCAGGAATGCGGCGACGGCGCCGGCGAGGGCTGTCGCGATGATGGCCACGGAGAGGTCGCCACGCGTGACCGCGATGATCGCGAGACCGACGAGCACGAGCGATGTACATGACGCCGCAAGCCCGTCGACGCCGTCGGTCAGGTTCACCGCGTTGCTGGTGGCGACCACCGCGATCGCGGCCACCACAGCGAGTCCCCAGCCGAGGTTCGGGGCGCCGAGGCCGGGAAAGAACTGATGCGTGAAACCGGAGATGGTCAGCGCGACACCGACCAGCACACCGGTGATGCTCTGAAGGCCGAGCTTCTGCCACACCGACAGCCCGAGCCTGGTGACGTCCTTGATGTTGACGATGTCGTCGAGCCCACCAGCGATGGCTCCGGCGAGCAGCGCGAAGATCGCAATGAACCCTGGGCGCGAGTGGTCGACCGCGAGCCAGGCGACGACCGCCACGAGGCAGAACAGCACGCCGCCGAGGGTCGGGGTTCCCTCCTTGGCTCGGTGGCTCGCCGGGCTGTACGAGGCGACGTGCTGGCGCGCGCCGGATCGCACCAGCAGTCCGATGAAGGCGGGATACAGCACGACGCCCGCCACGAAGGCGAGCACGCCGACGACGACGGTTTCTCTCACGGCTCGATCCGCCAGTCGTCGATCATCATCTCGGCCATCTGCTTCCAGATCGGCGCGGCGAGGATGGAGCCGAAGCGGTTCCCGGCGTTCACCTGGGGATTGTTCAGGATCACCATCATGGTGAACTGCGGGTTGGTGGCGGGCAGGAAACCGACGAACGACGCCACCACGTTGGGCCCGTACCCTCCTCCGTTGGGCAGCGCGACCTGGGCAGTTCCGGTCTTGCCGGCGATCTCCATGCTGTAGCCGGGGATCCTGGCCCGCTTCCCTTCACCACCGGGATCGTTCACCACGCCCACCATCATGTGCGCGAGGGTATGCGCAGCGGTGGCCGAGATGACGCGGCGGGTCACCGGCACGAACGGCGTGGTCTTGCCTGTGTTGGGGTTGACCACCGCGTCGACGACGTGCGGCTGCACCCAGACGCCGCCGTTGGCGACCGCGTTGACCGCGGCCAGCATCTCCACCGGCGTGGTCACGAGACCCTGGCCGAAGGATGCCTCGGCGTACCTGAGGTCATTCCAGGACGACTCCGGCCTCAGCGGGACGCTGGCCTCGCCGGCCAGGTCGATCCCGGTCGGGGCACCGATCCCGAAGGCGAGCAGGTTGTTGTAGAAGGCGTTCTGCCCCTCCATCTTCTGTGCGTCGATGGCCCCGTTGTTGAGGGAGTCATCGAGCACCCACTGCATGGTGACGTTGCCGTGAGAGCGGCGATCCCAGTCGTGGATGAGGTAGCCGTCGATCCGCTGCTGGCGCTCGTTGATCACCGTGCTCGGCGTGAAGGCGTTGTGGTTGAGGCCACCGGCGAAGGTGATGACCTTCATGATCGACCCGGGCTCGTAGGGCTGGGTCACCGCGAGGTCGCGGAAGTCCGCAAGGTTCGCCGATGCGAAATTGTTGGCGTTGTAGGAGGGGTACTGGGCCCACGCGTCGATGGCTCCCGTCTTGGTATCCATGATCATCAGCGTGCCCGACGTCGACTTCGACGAGATCACCCCGTTGGCAAGCGCGAGCTCGGCCGAGTACTGGACCTGCGAGTCGAGCGCCAGTTGCAGGTTATCGCCATTTTCGGCAGCAACCTTCTGTTGCTGGCCGAGCACGATCGCATTGCCGTTGACGTCGGTCAGCGTGGACTCGTGTCCGTTGACCCCCGACAGGATCGAGTTGTAGTACCCCTCGAGACCGTACTGACCGGCACCCTGGGCGTTGACGAAACCGAGCAGATTCGCCGCGAACGAATCCCCGGGAACGGGTGAGGGCTCGTAGACGTTCTCCTGGGATGGGATGGTGCCGATCCCACTGAGTCCGAGCGCCTGGAGCTTGTCGTTGACATCCTGCGAGACGCCCTTGGCGAGATAGTCGAACTGATTGGGTTGGTTCAGAGCTCGCAGGACCTGCGCGGAGCTCGTCTGCAGGATCGGGGCGACGATGCCGGCAACCTGCGAGCGATCCGCCGCCGCCACCAGCGCCGGGTCTGCGAACACATCGAAGACCTGGACATTGCTCACGAGGACACGTCCGTTGCGGTCGAGGATCACGCCGCGGGTGGCATGGAGCGTGATCGACGATGTGTGCGACTGGGCGGCTGCGTGGGCAAGCGACTTTCCCTGGATCACCTGGACCTGCACGAGGCGGCCGAAGACGGCGGTTGCCATCGCGAGGAACGCGAGCACCAGCCACAGCCCACGCCGGCGGAGGTCGAGTGCGTCAGAGAAGGCGTGCGCGTGCGCGGACCGCGCCGATCCCGGCGAGCGGCGGCGCGGATTCATCGACCCGTGCCGCTCCCGTCGAACGCGCCGTCGAGCGCCCCGACCAACTGCTGCAGGGTGCTGCCGGTGTCGCTCCCGGTCAGCTGCTCAGCAGGCGGCGAGGAGATCACGTTGTGTGGCGCGGCAACCACGAACGCCCATTTCGCGGCCGGCCGCATGCCCATGTCCTGGGCCGCGGCGATGATCCGCTCGGATGACTGCAGGCGGGAGAGCTCAGCGCTGAGCTGCGAGTCCTGGGCGACGAGCTGTTGCTGCTGCGCTGCGAGACGCGTCGCCTGGTAGGTGGCCGTGGTCACGTGCGCGGTCTGGTTGACGTACGCGATGCCGATCCCCGCGGCGATCGCGATCGCCGGGAGGAGCGGCAAGGGCGTGCGCGGTCCGCCCCGGCGGATGCGCAGCCGCCGGATCAGCGGCTCGAACGGCACGTCGTCGACGCCGGCAGCCGTCGAGGTCGACGCACGGTCGACGCCATGTGCAAAACGCAAGTTGGGCACTGCCCTGGTCTCCAGTGGTGAAACGTTGAGGTGGACGATGGAGGGGCACCGACGGTGCCGGGCCGGCGGACAGAAGTGTTGGCGGGGGGAGGCGCGCTAGGACGCGGCTCCCCCCTGGGTCGCGAAGTGAGGCGTGAGAGGTCGGGCGCCCGTCACCCGTCGGTGGCGAGCTTCTCCGCAACCCGCAGCCGCGCCGAGCGAGATCTCGGGTTCGTTGCCAGTTCGGCCGAGTCCGGCCGGATCACCTTGCGGGTGAGGAGAAAGAGTGTGGCCCGGTGGACGCAGGTGCAGTGGGGCTGTTGGGGCGGACAGACACAATTCTGAGCTGCGACGTGGAGTGCGTTCTTTACAAGGGTGTCCTCGAGAGAGTGGAAGGAGATGACCCCAAGACGCCCACCGGGCCGGAGGATGCTGATTGCTGCCTGCAGGCCTCGTTCGAGGCTTTCGAGCTCGTGGTTCACCGCGATGCGAAGCGCCTGGAAGGTGCGCGTCGCCGGGTGAATCCGCTTCGGCCAGAACCGCCTCGGCACCACCTGCTCCACCAGCTCGCGGAGCTGGGTGGTGGTGGTGATCGGCGATCGCTCCCGTACTCTGACGATCCGGCTCGCGATCGACCGTGCGAATCGCTCGTCGCCGTAATCACGGATCATCGATGTCAGCTCGTCCGCGGTCAGCGAGTCGATGAGGTGCGCGGCGGTCACGCCGGAGCTCGGGTTCATGCGCATGTCGAGCGGCCCGTCGAAGCGGAAGCTGAAGCCACGGGCCGGGTCGTCGAGCTGGAGGGACGAGATGCCGAGGTCGAAGACGACGACGTCCGCCGCCGCCACGCCGAGGGCGTGGACGATGGCCTCGAGGTCGGCGAAATCACCCTGGGCGATCTCTACGGCGCCGCCAGCGCCGAAACGGGCGCGACCGGCGTCGACAGCGCTCTGATCGCGATCGATCGCGATCACCCGGCCGCCCGGGGAGACGCGCTCGAGGAGCGCGGCCGTGACCCCGCCGGCGCCAAAGGTGGCGTCGACGGCGATCTGCCCGGGCCGGGGCTGCAGGCTCTCTATGAGGGGTGTGAGAAGGACCGGCCGGTGGCCCGCGCCGTCAGGCGACGGGGCACCGGGCGTGGCATCGAGAATCCCCGTGCCGGCCACGAACGACAGGGGGATGGTCATTGATCGAGGCGGATCCGTCTGGGGCGCTCACGCCGGGGACGGAGATGCGGACGTTCCGCGCTGATGGACCAGGTCCCAGACCTGGGTGAACTCGGCGGGGCTCAGGGCCGCCTGCTCGGAACGCCAGAGCTCGTCGGCGACGATCTCGACGCCACTGCCGATGCCGACGAAGACGACCTGGTCGACGATCTGGGCAAAGGTGCGCTGCTGCGCCGAAAGCAGGAGGCGCCCCTGGGTGTCGACTTCGAAGAGCGAGCTGTTCCCGGTGAGCAGGCGCATGAACCGGCGCTCCTGGGCCGGTGTCTCGGCGGTGCGCAGGAAGAGATCCTTCTGCACGGCCCACTCGCTCGGGGGATAGATCATCAGGCGGCTCTCGGGCCCCGGCGCCACGACGCTGCCCTCGGGCAGGAGGCGGCGCAGCTGGGCAGGGATCGCGACCCGTCCCTTGTCGTCGATGTGGTGCCGGTACGTTCCGCACAACGTGACCGCAACGCCCATGTCGACCCGCGCCTGCTGCTCGAGCCTCGCCGTCGTCACGTCAGTATCCCCACTACTCACCACTTTTCTCCACCGGCGGGCCGAACCCTAACAGTTATGTGGTGAGGCGTCAACGCAAACAAATGTACGCTTCACCTCCTGGCCCGAGCGGCGGTCAGACGTCGTAGCGAGGCGTTTCCACCAGAAGCGAGGACAGATCGGCGTCGCCGGCGACCTGCCCGGGCTCGGCGCCCCGCCGGAAGAGGACTGCCCCACCTGTCCCCCGCAGCAGCATCGCCGCCCCATCGATCTCCAGCCAGCTCTGCTCGCGGAGCGCGACCACGGTCGCGTCGTTCTCCTCGAGGAACTCCTTGAGCCGTTCCTCACGAGTCTCGCCGACTCGCTCCTCGGGTGGCGGCGGGTCGATGTAGTGCGGGTTGATCTGAAACGGCACGAGGTTGAACGCCGTGAAGCTCAGTGGTTGGACGATGGGCATGTCGTTGGTGGTGCGGATGGTCGGGCAGGCGGCGTTGGCACCGGCGCTCGCTCCAAAGTAGGGAATACCGCTGTCGATCGCGGATCGGACGGGGTCGATCAACTCGAGTCGATGCAGCGCATTGACGAGCCGGAAGCTGTTGCCACCGGTGACGAAGATCGCCTCGGCGGCGGCAATGGCGGCGGCGGGATCGTCCCGGGTATGGATTCCCGTGATCTCGACGCCATGCGGGCTGAGCCATTCGCTGAACCGGGCAGTGGCGCGATCGTGATCGCTCTGCGCGTAGGGGACCATCACCGCCCGGCGGGCGCCGCGAAGATGTTCGATCACCGCCGGGCGAGCAGACGTGCCGTCACCACCGGCGTGGAGCAGCAATCGTCTCTGCAAGGTCGCGCGATCTCCCCAGGGGTTGGCGTTGGTGAGCAGCCACAGAGGATAGACTCGAGAGGCAAGCCGGCCAGGCGGTCGCGGACGCACGCCGTCCGAGGAAAGTCCGGGCTCCGCAGAGCAGGGCGCTGGGTAACGCCCAGTCGGGGTGACCCGAAGGAGAGTGCCACAGAAATGACACAGCCCCGGACCCGTCCGGGGCAATGGTGAAATGGTGGGGTAAGAGCCCACCGGCGGCCGGGTGACCGGCCGGCCAGGTAAACCCCGCCCGGAGCAAGGCCAAACAGAGACCGAGCGCTTCGGCGCTCAGGAGTTGCTCGCTCCTCGTGTCTCAGGTGGGCCGCTCGAGGCGCCGGGCAACCGGCGTCCCAGATGGATGACCGTCCCTCGTCTGCCGCGCGGGCGAGGACAGAACCCGGCTTATCGGCCGGCTTGCACTCCCCTCACGAGCCCAGCAGGCTCGCGACAGTCGACTCGGCGTTGCTCAGCAGCCCGGCCGCGGGCAGGCGCAGGAGCAGCTCGCGCCAGCCGGGTTCCCGCGAGGTGATGTCGGCGAGCAGCGCCCGCGCTTCGTCCGCTCTGCCCGCGTCGGCCATGAGAATCGCCGCCCAGAACGAGGCCTCGTCGTTCCCCGCAAGCAGCCTGCGCGCCTGCTCGTACGCCCGGAGACTTCCATTCATGTCCCCGGCGATCTCACGTTGCTCGGCGATCTCCATGTGCTGGTAACCGCGGTGGACCGAGAGCAGGCGGCGGAGCTCGCTCAGCGGGTCGATGGCGTCGTCCACGCGCAGGTCGACGACGCGATCCTGCCATGGTTGGCCAGAACCAGCACCCTTGACGATCAGCATCGCCGCCGACTGACGGCCACGAATGTCGCCGCCTGCGGCTTCCGCCGCGTCAAGTGCGGCCATCAAACGATCAGCGAGGTCGCCGCTTGACCCGTGGTACGCCTCGAGCATCGCCGGCCACACGCCGTTCCCGCGCATCATGTTCGCCTGGCACGACACACCGTCGGCGGTGACATGACCGGCGGCCTCGATGCACTGATCGCCGGTGTGTACGGCGACCCGTCCGCCGGCGTCGACGAAGGCGACCTGGCGGCGACTCTGGTTGGCGTCCGCACTGGTCAACGCC
>Ga0208078_1000539_pt1 | contig 10031 bp, 6 predicted proteins | sample NGESurdeep072012_3_FD_184468 | JGI IMG/M metagenome (GOLD analysis project Ga0208078, IMG submission 184468) | Arctic peat soil microbial communities from Barrow, Alaska - NGEE Surface sample 53-2 deep-072012 (SPAdes) | ecosystem: Environmental > Terrestrial > Soil > Wetlands > Peat ... | reverse complement strand
GGCCCGCGCCGAGGCGTCGGGCACGAAGCTGAGCTCGCGAACCGCGCGCAACACCTTCTCGCGCGTCTCGGCACGCGGGGTCCCGAGGCCGTTGAGCACTCGTGATACGGAGGCGATGGAGAGGCCGGCGCGGGTCGCAACGTCGTAGATCGTCAGGTTTCCCTTGACTTTCTTAGGCTCTGCCATTTCGCCTGATGGGCCTCCCCGAAACCGTCCACCGGCACATCGGTAAGCGCTTACCGGTAAGCGCTTACCGGACCCTAGCACGACCCGGCGATCCGCGCAAGAGGGTTCTTGGGTGGCCCCGCTTCGACCGTCTGGTGCGGATCGAAATCAGAACTATCCGGGACGCGGCTCAAGCCCCGCCTGTAAGACGGAGCTCGAGCTTGGCGAACCGGTCGAAAGAAGGCTCAGGCCTTTACGGGTAGCTCACAACTGTCACCGGGGTGTCCGGGTTGGCGATGGTCGACGATCCGCCGGTGGCGTTGATCACGTGCAGGATGCCACCGAACCCGGCAGTCGAGAGAAAGATGGTGAGCAGATCGTGGAGGCTGGACGCCGGGAGTGAGACGGGGACCTCGAAAGAGTGCGCCGCAAAAATGTTCACGCCCTGGTTGAAGAAGCTGTAGCTCCCCATGCCATACCCGCTGAAGCTGGAGACGTGGTTGCCCACCTTGAACGCTGCCCAGCCGTCAACACCGCGGGCCTCCATCCACGCCGCCTGGCTTGGCGGGTCGTAGGGCATCTCGTTCTGGAAGAAGATGTCCGTACCGCGATTCCCGTTCCAGATCACCTCGTACTTCTGGTAGTGCTCGACGAAAAGGCCATAGGCCGTTACGTTGTCGCCGTTGACGATGACGCCGGTATCGGCGGTGTTGGCCTTCCAACCCACACCGTTGCCGTGGTCAGCCCGCCAGGCCCAGATGTCGTCGAGGATGACGTTGTTGCTGTTGACGACCAGGCTGGTCGTCGCCTTGCCTGGCGTCGCGCCGCCGATGCGGAAGAACACGTCGGAAAGAGTTGTTGGGTCGGAGGCTTCGTTTTCACCCCGCTCATCGCCGCTCCCGACCTGCAGCAGCATCCGGGAGTTCTTCAGGCCCGCGTCGAAGATGACCCCCGACAGCATGACCCCCTTCGTACTCTCCACTGACATCGACACGATTCCGTGCTCCGGAACCAGGGTTGGGAAGCCTAGCCCAAGCACCACGGCGTCAGGACGCGTGACCTCGATTGTCCTGTCCAACTGATATACGCCCGGGGTCAGGATGAGGTTCTTGCCGTGGCGCAGCGCGTCGTTGATCGTCCCCGCGGAGTCTGTCGGCTCGGCGATGAAAAAGTTCTTGATCGGTACGGAGACGCCTGGTGTCTGGCCACCGCCCCATGTCGTGCCAGCAGAGTTGTGCTGCACAGCAGGCACGAACACGTTGAAGTGGTTCTTTGAGTCCTCATACAGATATGGCGCCTCGCGGGTCACCGGGCTTGTCGCCAGTGTGGTATACGGGCCGCAGCCTTTCGGCACGCCCGGAAAGCACTGGGCGGGTGCTCCGACGACGCCGGAGAAAACCTGGTTCCAGACGCCATTCGACCAGCCATCGAGCTTGCTGTTCCTGACCAGCCACTGCTGCTGCGAGCCGTTGACCACGGTGCCGTCGAACTGTGAATCGGCGATGAAGCCGCCACTGGCGAAGGACGGATTGGTGCAGTAGTCCATGAGGGTCGTGGGGCCGATGATGTGGACTCGGCGCATAGGCGCCGCCTGCGAGACCGGCCAGAATTCACCGCTGTAGCAGCCTAAACCCGTGGCGGTCGCGTTGATTGTCAGGTTCGACAACGATCGCCAGAAGTTCACGAGCGCTGTGCACTGGCCGCTGAAGCACTGGTTGCGAACGTAGACGGACCCGTTGATCACCACGTCGTTCGGAGAGAGCCCAAGCCCCGCCACGGCCGTGTAGTAGCCGACTTGAAAGTTGAGGGGGTCGGTGTCGGTTCCATACGTGCCGGGCTCGAACAGCAGGGCATATCGCTGGGTCCCGAACTGGTTGGAGACCTGCTGAGCCGCCACCGCATCGACCGTCGCCTGAATCTGGCTCTGCAGCATGCTGGGATTGAAGATGTAGACGTTCGAGCCGAAGTTCGGTTGGCTCGAGTGGCTCGGATCGCTCGGCGCCGCGACCGCTGCGGCGACGCCACCCCCAGTCGTGACGAAGGCGCCGGCAACAAGTGCGCCCGCCATAAGGATCGAATTCCACCGGGAAACGAATTTGCGCAAGCTCATCTCGTCATCTCCTGTGTCCCGATCTGGTTATCGGCCGCAGCTCGTCCGGGATGCCGCGGCGCAATAAAAACGCTCCCCCACATCGCCGTTCCCTAACCCCTAACTCATCGCAGCACAACCTCTGTGCTCAACCTCAGGTCGCCGGACGACCGAACCCGACCAGCGGCACATCGGTAAGCGCTTACCGGTAAGCGCTTACCGGACCCTAGCACGACCCGGTGATCCGCGCAAGAGGGTTCTTTGGGTGGCCCTGCTGCGAGTCCCCGGAAGGCTTGGACGAGGCCGAGGGTCGTCGGATCGCGAACCGCACTTCTGACGCCGAAGCGCGAGTCCCCTGGTTCTCAAGGGCGACTTTGGCGTCAAAAGCGCGGAATCGGGCCAGACTTTCGCGGTGACCCAGTCCGAGGCTCCCGAGGCCATACCCACTGTGCCGGCCGAACCACCGGCCCTGGCACGGTCCATCGCCATGGAGCTGGTGACGCGGTACCAGTTGCGCCCTGTGGACCAGCGCGATTCCCGGTTGGGCTCCCTTGCCGGTCAGTACGAACTGGCGATGGCCGCGTGGACTGGCAGCCGGGGTGTTCTGGTCGGCTTCTACAGACCCACGGCAGATCCGTTGGGAGCCTCAGGGGATCTGGCAGCGCGCTGCCGCGACGCGCTCGCATGGGGTGCTGAGCGCCTCACCACACAGCGGGCGCAGACCTGCGACGTACTCATCGTGGTGCTGGGCAAGGTCGGGAGGCTCACGATGACGCCCCTACCGAAGGGGCCGGTCAGCATCGGTGCCGTGGCGATCGATCCGGACTCGGGTGAGGCGGAGACCCTGCTTCCGGTTCCATCCGGTCTGCCCTCACTGGGGGCCATGCGCAGCCACCTGCGCGCCAATCGCTCCGGCCATGAGGCACCGACGCTCGCCGCCATCGATCTGGCCGGGCGGCAGATGGTGGAGAGCGGCTACCAGAAGCCGGCGGGGCGGCCGCTGGCGAAGACGCCAGTTGTCACCTATTCGCTCATCGGCATCTTCATCGCGGTGTACGTCTTGGAGAAAGTCCTCATCACCCCCAACGGCACCCTCGGCCTTACCGATCTCGGCGCACTGGTCAACGTCGGCGGGACCCATCTCATTGGCCCCCACGATCCCAGTGTCGGGGCATGGTGGCGCTATGTGAGTGCCGCGTTCCTGCACGACGACCAGTCGTACCTGCACATCGCCTTCAACAGCTTCGCCCTGTGGAACATCGGACGGTTCGCGGAGATCTGGTTCGGCCGGCTCGTCTTCCTCGGGACATTCCTGCTGACCGCTGTGGTCGGAGGGATCACCTGGGTGGTGCTCACCAGCGGCGACACCACACTCGGTCTAACCATCGGCGCCTCTGGCGGCATCACCGGGCTGATGGGCCTCCTCATCCTGGTGGGACGGTTCCAGGGTCGGCAGTTTCCCAAAGCCACCGCTGCGGGTATCCGTCAATGGATCGGCCTCAATGCCGCGCTCATTCTGTTCATGGGCATCACCGGCCTGGGGGGCCTCGTCAACAACTACGCACACGTGGGCGGCTTTGTTGCCGGCATGGGATTGGCGCTGGTGCTGCCACCGCGAGCCGCGATGGGAGGGCGGGATCTGCGCCTCGTGGAGAGGGCAGCACTGGCGCTGGTCATTGCTGCCGCGGCCGTCGCGCTCACCTTTGCCGGACTGCACGTACAATCCGTGATCGGTTCTTCGACAGCAATCTCGATCGACTCCCATTATTCACCGACCGCGACCGTCGGGGCCCCCAGTGACTTCGACTTCACAGTGAGGGACGTCGGCACTACCCACATCACAAACCTGACGATCCTTTTTGACGACGGCGACCACTTTCTCGATCACTACACGGTACTCACGTCGGGACCGTGCACCGTGGAAAAGTCCCTGCCGGGACTGGCCTGTGGTCCGCTCGCTCCCGGATCTGAGGTGACGTTCACGATGACAGCACAGCCCCGCGATGCCGGGAGCTTCACCTTCAAGTTTCACGTCGGCGACACTGGTCTGTATCTCGACGAGGCAAACGGCCAAGGTTATATCTACAGCTGGACGCAGACGATCACGAGCTAGACGGCTATCAGCTTGAGAACTGGAGCCCACGCCCGGATTCGAACCGGGGACCTTCGCCTTACCAAGGCGATGCTCTACCACCTGAGCTACGTGGGCGGGGCTGCAGCGTCCGAATTCTAGGGGAGGAGCGTCTACACTCGGCGCGAGCGCCAACACCCATGCCTATAACGCTTGACGAACTGCTTATTCGTGCCCGACACGACCTGGTGCGAGTCGAACCGGCCCGGGCCGCGGCTGAGCTCGCCGGCGGCGCCTTGCTAGTCGATATCCGCCCTGCTGACCAACGCTCCGAGGGTGGCGCTATTCCTGGCGCGACTGTGATCGACCGCAACGTGCTCGAGTGGCGCCTCGCCCCCGACTCCGAATGGCGTATCGATGCCGTCGCCGGCGCCGACACCCGCGTGATCCTGCTCTGCAACGAGGGTTACTCGTCGAGCCTCGCGGCGGCCACGTTGAAGGAGCTCGGCTTGATCAACGCCACCGACGTCATCGGCGGCTTTCAAGCTTGGAAAGCGGCGGGGCTACCGATAGAGCCTTAGCTTCCCGACTCCACCTTCCCTACGTCGGTCAGAATCTCCGCCTTGCCCCTGATCTTGATCGCCGCCGTCAGCTCCGTGAACTGCGCCACCAGGACCTCGCCCTCGTCCAGTCGCTCCGAGTGGTGCGACCTCGTGTCCTTGCCCCTCGTCAGGCCCATGATCACGACACCATCCTCCAGCGCCTTCACGACCACGTACCGGCCGCGCGCGCTCCCCTCCTCTTTCTCTTCGCTCATCTCCACCTCTTCTATTGCTTCCAACTCGGCTTGCCTCGCCCGTTGCCATTACCGTTGGCCTGCGCCTTCGGCCTCACCGTCTCCAGCTTGGTTGCCGGCTGGCCCACCAGCTCATCGATTTCGGCCGCCAGGGCCGGACCGGCCAGCACATGGTAGCGATCCGCGTGGACGGTCACTTCTCGGCTCCCCACCACCACATGCAGCACCACCTCGTCCGTCCCCGGGTGCCTTGCGAAAACGGCTTCGAGCTGCTCCGCCAGGCCTTCATCGCTGTTCGGCACCCTCACGTGGACCAGCTGGCGCCTTGCCTTCGGCTGGCACTCCGGGTCGTCCCACAGCCACGCCATCTCGGCCACGATCGACGCGACCTCCACCTCTTGCTCTATTTCGGGGTCGACCGAGGCGGCTGCTGCACCGGTGGCTCGCGTGCTGCCTGCGCGCGCGTCCACCCTGCCTTGCACCACCAGCACCTTGTCGGGCTCGAACAGCAGTCGCACCTGCTCGAAGATTCGCGGGAACAGCACCACGTCGACGCTGCCCGTCAGGTCTTCCAGCTGCGCGTACGCCATGATCTGGCCCTTCCGCGTCACCACCCGCCGCACTTCGCGCACCAGGCCCGCCACCCTCACCTCTGTGTCCTGCAGCGCGCTCGTCACCTCCACCGCCTGCGTGTCCGACAGGTGGGCCAGCTCCGCGCTGATCCGCCGCAGCGGGTGATCAGATAGATAGAGGCCCAGCAGCTCCTTCTCCAGGCGCAGCTTCTCCTCCCCCGCCATCGGCGCGATGTCGAGCGCCAGGCCGTAGCTCTCGGGCGGCGAATCCGGCGTGCCGACCATATCCAGCAGCGACGTCTGGCCCGACTCGCGGTCTTTCCTTGCCCGCTCTGCTCGGCTCAGCGCCGATTCCAGGGTTGCGATGAGCCAGTTGCGCTCGCCGAGGCTGTCGCACGCTCCTGACTGAACGAGTGCTTCGAGCACTCTTCGGTTGACGTCCTGGATCGCCGCCGCCCTCTCGCACAGGTCCTCGAGCGACTTGAACTGGCCATCCGACTCGCGCAGCGCGACTATGGACTCGACCGCATGTTGTCCCACGTTCTTGATCGCGGCCAATCCAAAGAGAATCCGCCCCTCGACCATCGAGAAGTCCGCGCGCGAGGCATTGATGTCTGGCGGCAGCACCTCGATGCCCTTATTGCGGCAATCGACGATCGCGGTCGCCACCCTGTCCGCGTTTCCCTCCATGTGGATGAGCAGCGAGGTCATGTACTCGAGCGGATAGTTCGCCTTCAGGTACGCGGTCTGGTAGGCGATCACCCCATACGCCGCCGAGTGGGCTCGGTTGAAGCCGTACTCCGCGAACTTGGCGATGCTGTCGTACAGCGAATCCGCTGTGGCTTGAGGGATGTCCCGTTCCAGCGCACCTGCGATGAACTTGGTGCGCATTTTGGCCATCTTGGGCTTGTCCTTTTTGCCCATCGCGGAGCGCAGGATGTCCGCCTCGCTCATCGTGAAGCCGGCCAGCTCGCGCGCGGCCATCATCACCTGCTCCTGGTAGATCATCACGCCGTACGTCTCGCGCAGGATCGGCTCCAGCCGCTCGTGCATGTACTCGATCGGTTCGCGCCCCTGCTTGCGCGCGATGAACGCCGGGATGTTGACCATCGGGCCCGGGCGAAACAGCGCGACCGCGGCCGAGACATCGGAGAAGGCCTGCGGGCGCATGTCCATGACCATCCGGCGCATGCCTGCACCTTCCAGCTGGAACACGCCATGCGTGTCGCCGGCCGACAACAGCTCGTAGGTCTTGGCGTCGTCGAACGGGATCTTCTCGATGTCGATCTCGAGACCACGGTGCTCGCGCAGCAGGCGCAGACACGTCGCGATGATGTCGAGGTTCTGCAGCCCGAGGAAGTCGATCTTCAGCAGCCCGATGTCGCCGACCGCCTTCATGTCGTATTGCGTCACCACCGCTTCACGCCCCGGGCCGAACTGCAGCGGCGTGTACTGCACCAGAGGGTGCGGCGCAATCACCACGCCGGCAGCGTGAGTGCTCACGTTGCGCGACACACCTTCCAGCGCCTGCGCCACGTCGATGAGTCGCTTCTGCTCATCGCTCGACTCGTACGCCTCCCGAAATTCGGGAACTTCTTTGAGCGCATCGCTCAGGCTCTTCGAGCGCCCCTGCCAGACGGGGATGAGCTTGGCCAGCCGGTCGGTGTCCCGTAGCGGCACCTCCAGCACCCGGCCCACGTCGCGAATCGCCGCCTTCGAGGCCATCGTGGTGAAAGTGATGATCTGGGCCACCCGGTCGACCCCGTACTTCTTGGTGACGTAGTTGATGACCTTCTCGCGACCCTCCACCGAGAAGTCGCAGTCGATGTCGGGCATCGACACGCGGTCGATGTTCAGGAAGCGCTCGAAGATCAGGCCGTGCGCGAGCGGGTCGAGGTTGGTGATCCCCAGGCAGTAGGAGACGAGGCTGCCCGCGGCGCTGCCCCGGCCCGGCCCCACCACGATCCCCTGCTGGCGCGCGAACTTGTAGAAGTCCCACACGATAAGGAAGTAGGACGCGTAGCCCGTCTGGCTGATGACGGACAGCTCATTGTTCGCGCGCTCCGTGACCGCGGCGGTCGGCGTCTCGAAGCGCCAGCGGATGCCATCCTCGACGACCTTCCTCAAATATTGGTCGGGGGTCAGGCCGTCGGGGACGTCGAACGGTGGCAGCAGCGTGGCGCCCAGCTTGAGCTTGAGGTCGACCATGTCGGCCACATCGATCGTGCTGGCCAGGGCGTCGGGGAGGTCGGCGAACATGGTCCGCATCTCCTCCGGGGTCTTCAGATAGTTCTCCTGTGAGGAGAAGCGCCAGCGGTTCGGGTCGTTGAAGCGCGCGTTGGTCTGCAGGCACAGCAGCACGTCGTGCGCCTCGGAGTCTTCGCGGTGCACGTAGTGCAGGTCGTTCGTGGCGCACAGCCGCAGGCCGAACTCCTTGCCGAACACCGCGAGCGCTTCGTTCACCTTGTCCTGCCGGTCGATGCCATGGCGCTGGACCTCGAGGAGGAAGCGATCGGCGCCGAAGATGTCCTTATATGTGGCGACCGATTCGCGCGCACCATCGAGGTCGCCCTCGGTGATGCGGCTCGCCGGTTCGCCCTGGAGGCAGCCCGACAGGGCGATGATGCCCTTCGAGTGCTGGGCAAGGATCTCCTTGTCGATGCGGGGCTTGTAGTACATGCCCTCCATCTGGCCGACGGTGCAGAGCTTCATCAGGTTGACGTAGCCCTCGTGGTCCGCGGCCAGGAGGGTGAGGTGGTTGGGGTCGCGGTCGACGCGCCCCTCTCTTAATAGACGCGAGCGGGGGGCGACGTAGACCTCGCAGCCCACGATCGGCTTGATGCCCGCTTCCTTGCAGGCCTTGTAGAAGTGGATCGCGCCGTACATGACGCCGTGGTCGGTGATGGCCAGGGCGGGCATCTCGAGCTTGGCCGCAGCCTCCACGAGCGCGTGGATGCGACTGGCCCCATCGAGCAGCGAGAACTCGGTGTGGTTGTGCAGGTGGACGAAGGTTTCAGGGGCGTGCGGCATTCTTTTGGCTGGGTGGGCGGGACCCCGCCGGATAGTTTACTTGGCCCCGGGCGCTAGAACTCTTAGGGCCATTAAGCGCAACAAATTGACGGGACGAGGACGCTTCCGGTTCAGGCCGAGACGGAATCGACTCTAATGGTCACTACGCTTAGCGCCATCAGTTCTGAATTGAGTTCGACGGGTCGCCCAGCATTGCCCACGGTCGAAACCGAGGACGGCGTCATCACGGTCGCCTCAATGGACGCCCTGCAGCAAGATGCGCAAGAACTAGCGATTCGCGCTGCGAATCTGATCGCCCAAATTGCCGTTGCGCGGGGCCAGGTCGCCGATGCTCAGGCGAAGGCTGGGTGGGTGCTCATCGCAAACCCTGCCATTTGGCAACCAGGAGACCGAAAGGCTCGCCTCGACGCTGCCCGTGGGCAGGGCGAACTGGTATTGAGCCTTGAGCACAGCATCGCCGATATCAAGGCCCGGCCGCACCACGGGCTTGGCGGACTTATCCAGGGCGCAAAGGACTCGCGCGAGGACAAGAGTCTGGAGGAGAAGCTGCGATCTGCTCAAGAGGAGCTCACCCAGCGATATCGGGCAGTAGTAGATGGCCTTGAGCCGCCAACTGGCGTATCAGATGCGGATCAGCTGCTCATCGAGGCGAAGCAAGCTGACGCACACGTACGCGACCTCACCCTGACGCAAGCGGCCGTTTCGACCGAGGCAACACGGGTCTCCGATGAGATCAAGCGCCGCAAGGATGTCGCATCCAAAGTCGGGTTTGATGCACTCGGGCTCGAGGCGGAGCTGAAGTTCAACGGCATCCGTCCGATTGAAACCAGCCTCGTTTTGAAACCTAAAGAGATTGCGGCAGTCGAAGTTCCGGCCACCCTGTGCAGGTTCAAGACGAAGACCGAATTTGTTGGAGGGAGCCACGGCGTCAGCATTCCGCTAGGACATGGATTCCGCTATCGAGTTAGCAGCTTTCGCGGACATCCCGTTCAAAGCGAATATCTGGCACACCTGGACACGGGCAAGCTGATCGTTACCAACAAGCGCCTCGTTTTCCTTGGTACCAAACGAGAAGTTTCAGTACCAATCGCCAAACTTCTCCAGATCGAGCCTTATTCAGACGCGTTGGGCATCGCGCGCGAAGGAAAGGAGACCAAGGATGTCTACCTGGTACCCAATCCCGCTTATGTCATTCAGTTTCTGCAGTGGGTGATCAGCCAACAAGACCAGACTTTAAGTCAGGCTTAACTGCGCGGAGCATCACGGCTCAGCGGAGTTGTCTCAGCGCGGATCTTGAGTTCAAGGAGG
>Ga0208078_1000538_pt1 | contig 10035 bp, 8 predicted proteins | sample NGESurdeep072012_3_FD_184468 | JGI IMG/M metagenome (GOLD analysis project Ga0208078, IMG submission 184468) | Arctic peat soil microbial communities from Barrow, Alaska - NGEE Surface sample 53-2 deep-072012 (SPAdes) | ecosystem: Environmental > Terrestrial > Soil > Wetlands > Peat ... | reverse complement strand
GAATCCGATGCCCTCGGATAGGCTCAGCGTCGCGTCCTGCAGCTGCCACTTCCCCGCGCTCGACGCGAGTCGCTGCTCCAACCTGTGCTCCGGCACCAGGGCGAATTTGACGTCCAGGAGGGCGCCCTCATCGCTCAGGGCACGCAGATGGTCCTCCGCCTCGAACACCCTCAGCACCAGGGCGCTGGATGAGCCGTGCCCGCCTTTGATCGAATCCGCCCTCACCCAGTTGGAGCCTCCCGAACGGCAGCGCAGGATGACCGCGCCGAACGCGATCTGGTCGATACCCTCTCGCTCGTAGTAGTCCGTCCAGCGATCGAGCGCCGCACCTGCTCCAGCCGACCAGGCCTCGCTGATCTTCCATGGACGAAGGACGATGGCGATCAGCGTGGCCGTAAAGATGATTGCCGCGAGCGCGCTGGACATTTTCTTCGCGTAACCATCGCCGAAACCGCCCGTCGCGGGGGGCTCGCTGGAGCGTTCCAGGAATGCTCGCAGCTGGCGAAGTTCCATCAGGGTTCTTTTGCGGCCACCCAGCCGCCGCTGGAGTCGTAACATCCGACTTGTCGCGTCTGGTCTTAAGACTCCGAAGTATTAGTCAATAATCAACATGAGGAGCGCGCCAAATACAGTTGAGTGAGAGATTGCTGAACACGGAGGAGGCGGCCCGGTTTCTCCGGGTCAGCGACGCGTCCATCCGGCGATGGAGCGATGCGGGCCTGCTCCCGGTTCGGCGCGTCGGGGGCCGGCGCGAACGCCGGTTCACCGAGGCTGACCTGCAGCAGTTCCTGGGTCCGGGCAGGGCCGCTCCATCCAGCCGCACGGCGCTGAGAACCGAGGTCAACGTCGGTGGCGTTGCCGTGCCGCTTCACAGCCACCTCGCAACCCTCTACAGCAGCGATGCCGGGCGGCTCCGGCTGACGGTCCCGTTCATCGCCGAGGGATTGCGCGCGGGCCAGCCCTGTTTCCTGGCAGCGGATGGCGATGCCTTCGACGCTTATTTCGATGCCCTGCGCACGGAGGGCGTCGACCTTGACGAGGCCACTCGACGTGGGCTGTTTGTGACGATCGTCGGGCCAGGCGTGAACACGGAACGGGCTCTGGACTTTTGGGAGCAGCAGTTCTGGCCGCTCCTGGCGACCGCGCGGTCCCTGATCCGCACTGTGGGCGAGATGAGCTCCGCGCGCAGGGTGTTCTCGTCGGACGCGGAGATGATCAGATACGAGGGCGCCTTCAACCTGCTCGCCAAGCGCTTCCCCACCGTGACCCTCTGCCAATACGACGTCAGGGAGTTCGACGGGGAGACGATCTTTCAAGCGCTCAGAGCACACCCCGACCTGTACGGCCTCCACCTGGGCAGCTTTCTGAACTGACCTGCCGGCTTCTTGGCCGATCGGCTCAGCTGCCCGAGTGGTCGCGCTGTCCCGGTGACGCGGCCAATCGCGCCTTGCGAGGTCCGTGAGCCTCTGCCTCCCGCGAGCGCCGGTGGCGCTTCTCCGCCTCGGCGTTGTCGCCCCTGAGCTCCGCCACCCGCGCAAATGCGCGCCAGGTCCAACCCGCCAGCTGCCGCTCGCCAAGCTCTTCGGAGGCTCGGATCGCGTACCTGAGATCCTCCTCAGCCTCGTCGAGGCGGCCGAGCTCCCGCTTTGAGATGCCCCGTTCCGCCCGGGCGTCAGCGAGCTCCCAGCGCGCTCCGAGCTCGGCGAAGATCGCGATCCCTCGGTCCAGCCACGGCACCGACTCCTCGAAGCGGCCGAGATCCTCGAACACCCGACCTTTCTGGACCGCCGTGACAGCGACGCTGAACTGATCGCCGGTCTCCTCGGCGAGCGCAGTCGCCTCCTCGATGAGCCGCAGGGATTCATCGAAGTCTTTGGACTCCATCCGGTTGATGGACAAAGACGTTAGCGCGCGCACGCGCGCCCACCGATCCTTGGTGCCCGCGAGTGAGAGGGCCCGGCGCCAGATGACCTCCGACTCCTCGAAACGGTCGCGGGTCCAGGGCACCCAACCCGCGAACAGCAGCGTTCGCGTGATCGCAAATTGATCCCCGAGCTTCTCCGCCGCGGATAGGGATCGGTCCAACAGCGCCTCGGCTTTGTCGACGTCGGCCTCGACGTTGATCGCGATGTCGCCCAGGAACCGGAGGGCGTGCGTAAGGGCAAATGCATCGTCGTGCGCCTCGGCGAGCGTCACCGATCGCTCGAGCGCCGCGGTCGCCGACGGGTATTCGCCCAACCAGTAGTGGGCCTCCCCCATTCCGGCCAGCACCCGCGCCTCGCGTACTCCCCACCGGTCGTCCGGCCCGGCCATCGCGAGCGAGCGCTCGTAAAAGTCGACCGCTGACCGGCTTTCCATTCGCCTCCTGGCGCGATCCCCCGCCACCATGAGCCCGTCGGCGGCACGCTCGGTTGGCGCGTGGTCGTTGGGATCGAGATCTCGCGCGGCCAGCGCCGCCAGCTCGAGGTGGTCGGCCGCCCACGAGGGATGCCCGGTATTCAGAAGGTTCTTGGCCACGAGCTCGTGCAGCCTCAGACGCTCGCGCTTCGGCAGGCTCGCGTATGCGACCTCGCGAAGCGTTGCGTGCCGCAGCCGCCATTGCGCCACCACCCTGCTTTCGTCGCGCACGAGGATTTCGGCGTCCTCGAGCATTCGAAGCTCTTCGAGCTTCGCCGCCTCATCCACGATGGCGAGCTCCGTGAGATCGAACGAGTACACGAACACCGACGCGCGGCGTGCAAGCTCTCGCAACCTTGCGGGCAGGGCGTCCAGCCTCGCCGACACCACCGCCTGGACCGTAGGCGGAAGGTTTGCCGCGCCTCCGGCTGGACCGGCGGCGCCATCGGTCATGAGCATGCCCGTCGTCTCGATAATGAAGTACGGGTTGCCACCGGCACGCTCGGCGATCGCCGCGGACTCGGCGTCGTCGATCTGGTCGCCGCCCGCGTGCCGGACAAGCTCGATCGACTCCTCAGGCGATAGTGGATCGAGCCGGACCATCACCGCGTTCCCGCTGCTCAATCCCCAGGACGGTCGTACGTCCAGCAATTCGGGCCGCGCCAGCGCGAGGACCAAGGCCCGCCGTGGGCCGCGAGATCCTTTCGCTCCAAGGCGCTCGATCAAGTCCAGCATCACCGGCCTGAGGGTGTGCACGTCCTCAAACATCAGCACGACCGTGCTCTTCTGCGCAAGCCCGTCCACCAGCGCGATGAAACCGGTCGTGACGTCATACACGAACGCGGACTCTTCTCGACGTCCAGCCATCCCGAAGAGCAGGGCGAGCCGTTCGACGGTCGCGTCCGCCTCGGATGGATCCGAGAAGCCATCCACGAGCTCGCTCAGGCGGCGGCGGGTCTTGTCCTGCGGTTCGCCGTCGCGGATGCCCGCCAGATCGGCGACGATCGCGGCGACCGGGGCGAACGTCGCCGTGTCAGTGTACGAGCGCGCCCGGCCGTGGAGCACGACCACGCCGGCCTCCAGGCTCGCGAGCAACTCGGCGGCCAACCGCGTCTTACCGATGCCGGCCTCACCTAGAACGGTCACCAGCACCGGCCTCTGCGTGGCGGCGGCGAGGCTCAGGCTCTGGCGGAGAATCGCCTGCTCGCTGTCACGGCCGACGAACGCGATCGTCCGGCGGGCTGAGCGGGTGGTGAGCGCCTCAACCGGGAACGCGGCCAGCTCTGCGTCGAAGCCCTTCGCCCTGACCGTACGGCGGTGGCCGTAGGAGACCGCGTCATGGGTGAGGGCGCGAGTGGTCTGACCGGCGAGGACCTGACCGGGCCGGGCGGCCGACTGCAGGCGCGCGGCCACGTTCACGACCGGCCCGGTCACCAGGAGCTGGCCTGCGGGTCCCAGGCCCGTGGCCGCTTCGCCCGACTCGATGCCGATCCGGACCTCGAGGGGATCGGACAGGCCCTCCGCGCGCCCAAGGCGGCGGACTCGCTCGCGGATCGCCATCCCCGCTCGGACGGCCCGCAGAGCGTCGTCCTCGTTCACATGGGGCAGTCCGAAGACCGCCATCACGGCGTCGCCGATGAATTTCTCGGGCCGGCCTCGGAGAGCCTGCAACTCTTCGGTCGCGGCTTGAAAGAAGCCACCCATGACCTCGCGGGCCCGTTCGGGATCGAGCGACTGGGCGAGGCCCGTCGAGTCGACAAGGTCGGCGAACAGGACCGTGACCATCTTCCTTTCCTCGGTCCCGAGGAGCGTGGCCACGACGGCGCCGCAGTTCGGGCAGAACCGAGCGGCCTCGGGGAGCGGCTGGCCACAGACCAGGCAAGGCATGACCATCTGAGCAGGATAGATCGGGACGGAGAGCGCTTTAGTTTGGGCGGTCTAATGAATCGCGGCGCAGCCGGTCGGCCATGGCCGCGATTACCGCAGAGAGGAGGGGGTCGCTGCTCTTGATCGCGTCGCGGAACTGGGAGTGGCTCATGACCATCGCTCGAACAGCGCTTGCCGTGACGACTGTGGCCGTTGCGGGCCCGCGATCGAGCATGCCGATCTCGCCGAAGAAGTCGCCCACATGAAGGGCCGGCCGCGGCTTGCCGTCGACGCTCACCGTAGCCTCTCCTTCGAGCAGGACATAGAAGGTGTCGGCCGGGCTACCCTGCGTGATCAGCGTGTGATTCGCCTTGACGTCCACCTCATCAGTGCGGCTGGCGAGGAACTCCAGCTCCTTGCCGCTGCAGCGGGAGAAAAGTGGGACTCGACCCAGAGCCTCCGCCTTCGGATCGCTCATCGAAGCCAGGATAACCTCCGCGAACGAAAATCAGGGGTTCGGCAGGGCCTCCAGCGTGGCGACGGCATCGTCGAGACGCGAGCGCTTCAGCCGGCCGCTGGCCACGGCGGCCTTGATCGCGTTGTAGGTGGCGTCCGCCACCGAAAGTTGGTGCGCGACCATGACCATGTCGCCCCCGTTGACCAGGAACTCGACCGCAGCCTCGGTCGTGGGTGTGCTTGAGGTGATCGCCCCCATCTGCATGTCGTCCGAGATGATGGCTCCATTGAAGCCGAGATCGACCCTCAGCTTCTGGATCGTGACGGGCGACAGGTCGGCCGAATGGACCGTGTCAAGCACCGGGTAGTAGAGGTGCCCGAGCATGATGAAGTCGACACCGTGTGCTACAGCCGCCCTGAAGGGCGGCCAGTCGCGAGACTCAAGAGTCGCAAGGCTCTCGTTGATGCGAGGCAGTTGTACCTCGGAACTGACGCTGGTGTCGCCGTGGCCGGGAAAGTGCTTGGCCGCCGACAGCATGCCTGCCGCATGGATGCCGTCGACGACTGTGCCCACAGCTGACGCGACGGTGGCGGGGTTGGTGCCATAGCAGCGGCCCCACATGATCGAGCTCGGACCATTGCAGACGTCCGAGATGGGGCCGAGGTCGAGGTCGAATCCGAGCGACTTGAGCGCTGAAGCCATCTTGATCGTGCCCACCCGCCCCACCGGCATGGGCTCGCATGGCACCGAGCTGACCGCCAGGCACACGTAGCCGCCCTCCTGGTCGGTGGCAGCGATGAGGCGGTGCCGCTTTACAGCGCGAACTTTCGCGATCAGCGCTTTCATCGACGATGCTGAGCCGGCGTTGCGGTTCCCGTTGACGACCAGAAGGCCGCCGAACTGACGCCGGCTCCAGTCGGCGAGATCGGCACTGGTGAGACTCCCCCGGAAGCCCACGATCATGACGGCCCCGATCTCCTCGTCCAGCGTCAGGCCCCCAGGCCCGAGCTGCTGCGCAGGGCTTGCCGAGGCCGCCGGTGGGGATGGCGTCGCTGGCGTGGGTGACGAATTGCCTACGGAGGTTGGACCGGCGCATGAGACGAGCAACACCGTCAGCAGAAATAGCGCATGGACACGCCCGGCCGAATCCTCTACCAGAGAGTCACCTGTGGCTATCGATTTGGTGGCTTGCAGTTGCTTGGAGCGGGCGATGACAATTGGAATACGCGGCGAAGTCCCCAAACGTTACGCGGCGAGCCCGAGCCCCAATACGCCCACGACCTCCTCATCGCCGAGGCAGTCTAGGTCCGTCCGCCGAGCTCAGATTCCGAGGTAGGCCTTGCGCACCCCAGGGTCGTCCTTCAGTTCGGCGGCTCTGCCGGCGAGCACCACCCGCCCGTTCTCAAGCACGTACGCGCGATCGGCGACATCCAACGCGACCAGCACGTCCTGCTCGACCAGCAGCAACGAGGTGCCGTCCCTGTTGATCCCCTGGACGACATCGACCAACCGGTCCACCACCTTCGGCGCCAGGCCCAGGGACAGCTCGTCAACCATCAGGAGCTTCGGTTTCGCCATCAGCCCGCGCCCAATGGCGACCATCTGCTGCTCACCACCCGATAGCGTCCCCGCCTCGCGGGCGAGCTTGTCCTTCAAGGCGGGGAAGTACCCGAGGACACGCGCCAGGTCTGAGCGCACGTCGCGGTCGCGCCGAAGATGAGCGCCGAGCAGCAGGTTCTTCTCGACCGATAGCGGTCCAAAGAGCCGGCGGCCCTGGGGTACGTGGGCGATGCCTGCTTTCACGATCACCTCGGGGCGAACGTTGGTGATGTCCCGCCCCGCAAACGTCACGGTTCCGGATGTCGCCCGGACCAGACCGCTCAGCGTGCCGAGAAGTGTCGACTTCCCCGCGCCGTTGGCGCCGACGAGTGCGACCAACTCTCCCGCTGCGACGTCCAGGTCGATACCAAACAGCACCGGGCCGGCATCGAATCCGGACTTGAGCCCGCGGACCTGAAGAAGCGGCTCAGCCTTTGCGATCAGTGGGGCCCCTCCATCCCGCCGCTATGCGCGCAGCCGTTTTGCATATCTCTCGCCCAAGTACGCCTCGATCACCCGCTCGTCGCGGAGCACGACTTCCGGCTCCCCCTCGGCCAGCACCTGGCCGAAGTCGAGAACGACCGCTCTGCGGCAGACGCCGACGATGACCCGCATGACGTGCTCGATCAGGACGACCGTCACGCCCGTCGCATGCACGGCCCTTACCATCTCGAGCGCCTCGTCGATCTCGACATTGTTGAGCCCGGCCATCACCTCGTCGAGGAGAAGAAGCTTCGGTCTGGTCGCCACCGCCCGGGCAACCTCGAGCCGCTTGCGGTCGGGGATGGTGAGCGCGGTTACGGAAAGACCCGCCTTGGGAGTCAGCCCGACCAACTCCAGCACTTCGTCCGCCCGCACGAACGCCGCCTTGGGCGCGAGGCGAGCCTCGGCGCTGCCGAACAGCGCTCCGACGGCGGCGTTCTCCCGAACGGTCATCGACCCGAATGGCTTAACGACCTGGAATGTCCGGCCGATGCCAAGCCTGGCCACCTTGTGGGGCGCTGTGCCGGTGATCGACGCACCCTCCCAATGGATGTCGCCGCTGTCGGGGGGGTAGATGCCGCTGATGCAGTTGAGCAGCGTGGTCTTGCCCGCCCCGTTGGGACCGATGATCCCCAGGATGTCGCCTTTTGCGACGGACAGGGTCACACCGTCGAGGGCGGCGACGCCCCCGAAGCGTTTGGTCACGTTTTGCAGCTCGAGCTGGGCAGTCGCCACCGTGCTCAAATCGAGGTTTCCCGAAGCGAGCGGCGAAGGTACGAGAGGCTCAGGCGACTCCGTCCACCGAAGAAGTCGATCACGCCGCGAGGGGCGAAGATCACAACCAGCATCAACAGCAGGCCAAGGATGATCTGGGCGAGCACGGGCCGGGCGTCCGAGGGCACGAACGGGAGGTCCAGCGTGATGGGCAGGCTGCCGCTCAGGAACTGGATGAGCAGCTGCAGCAGGATTGCGCCCGCGGCCGGCCCGAAGACCGTGCCTGTGCCTCCAGCCATCGCCATCAGGATCATCTGAACGTTGTATTCGATCGGAAACGTGTTGTCCTGGTTGATGAACACATTCCACTGGGAGAAGATCCCGCCGGCCAGACCGGTAAGAGCCGCAGCGAGCGCGAAGGCGGCGACCTTGTAGGCGGTGGTGTTGACCCCCATCACCGCGGCGGCCTCCTCATTCTCACGGATGGCGATGAGGCCGTAACCAAAGCGGCTGCGCAGCACAAGCCAGGTGACCGCGATTGCGATCGCGGCCGCCCCCAGCATGAGGTAGAAGAAGAACAAGCCGCGGTTGTCGATCGAGAAGATGGGAAGAAAGAGACCGCTGGCGCCGCCAAATATCGGCTGGCCTCCGTAATCGAGGTTCTGGACCAGCTCGCCGACGGCAACGCCGACTCCGAGGCTGGCAACAGCGAAGTAGTGGCCGCGAAGTCGGAGTAGTGGAAGACCCACAAGCGCGGCGAAGATGGCAGCGGCGATCGGCGCCAACGGCAGCGCGAGCAGAAACGGCCACTTCGCCTTGGCGATCAGCATCCCGGTGGTGTAGGCGCCGATCCCGAAGAAGGCGACGTTGCCGAACGCGGCGTACCCAACGAGCCCGCCGATGATGTTCCAGGCGGTAGCCAACACCACGAACATCGCGATGATGGTTGCGATCCGAAACCAAACCTTGTCGGCCAGCAGCGGAAGGTTGATCGCCTGAGCGGCGTCGAGGGAGGTCAGCGGGGCAAGCAGGGCATATGCGACGACGACGGCGCCAAGGAACGGTAGGATCCACCGCCATCGGCGGCTGGCATCGAGTGTCTGGATCAATGGATGCGGCCGAACAGACCCTGCGGGCGGGTGACCAGCACGAGCACCATGAGGCCAAATGCGATTGCGTTGGCGAAAACAGAGCCCGAGCCGGGAATGGACTGGCCGAAGACCTCGACAAGGCCGAACGCGAGACCTCCCACCACGGTGGCGCTGACCCGGCCGAGCCCGCCGAGGATCACCACCACAAAGGCCTGCAGGGTGTAGGGCTCGCCGGCAGTCGGCGTGATCGCCTGGATCAGCGTGATCAGCCCGCCGGCAACGCCGGCGCAGGCTGCACCGAGGCCGAATGTGAAGGCGTAAAGGTGGCGGAGGTCGATCCCGACGAGCTGGGCAGCGTCACGGTCGGCGGCCACCGCCTGGATCGCGAGCCCTGTACGGGTTCGGTTGAGGATGAAGGCGAGGACGGCCGCCAAAAGCAACGCGGCGGCCAGCGAGGCGAGCCGGGTGTAGGGGATCACGATCGCCCCCAGCTCGAGGCCCTGGCCCGAGTACGAGGTCGTCACCGAACGAAAGTCGGACTTGAAGACGAGGAGGAGGACGTTGATCAAGACCAGGTTCACACCGAACGTGAGCATGAAGGTGAACAGGAGCGGTGCCCGGATGATCCGGTTGATGATGCTCCGCTGGAGCGCGTAGCCGAACGCAAACAGCGCGACGGCGACGAGCGGCAGTGACAGGAAAGGATCGAGACCGAAGGTGTTGAACAGCTGCCAGGTGAGGTAGGCGCCGACAATTACGAGCGCCCCGTGGGCGAGGTTGACGATGTTCAACACCCCCCACACCAGGCCGAAGCCAACGCCCACGGCCACGTAAACCCCTCCGGCCAGCAAGCCCAGGATGACTAGCTGGACGAAATCGGCCAACTCAGGCCTTTTTGCTCAGCGCTTGTCCCAGGTCGGTGTCGGGTAGAGGGGCGTCTTGTCGGCGACGGCGGCCGGAAACACGGTGTGGTGCGCGCCGCTCTGGATCTGTTCGACCACCATCGGCTTGTAGATGTTGATGCCGCGGCTGTCGAACTTGAGCTGGCCGGCGAAGGTCATCACGTCCAGGGCGGCGAGGGCATCCCGTACCTTTTTGGGATCGAGCGAATTGGCGATCTCGATCGCCCGCTGAAGGGCCAGGCACGCTGCCGTCGACATGGCGACGTGGTAATCGGGATCTCCCACGCCGGGATACTTCGTACGGTAGGCGGCGACATAGTCCGAGACGCTCAGGTAAAACGCGGGCGTGTACTTGACCTGGGGGGTCCACTGCGAGCCGCCGTAGACGTAGTCGGCGTCCTTGCCCAACGCATTGATGAAGTCGGGCGTGGAGGGGCCTACCGAATAGGCGAAGATCTTCGCGTTCAGCTTCTGCTCCTTGGCCGCCTTGTTGATGGCGATCGCCTCTTGGAGATGACCCGAGTTG
>Ga0208078_1000537_pt1 | contig 10044 bp, 7 predicted proteins | sample NGESurdeep072012_3_FD_184468 | JGI IMG/M metagenome (GOLD analysis project Ga0208078, IMG submission 184468) | Arctic peat soil microbial communities from Barrow, Alaska - NGEE Surface sample 53-2 deep-072012 (SPAdes) | ecosystem: Environmental > Terrestrial > Soil > Wetlands > Peat ... | reverse complement strand
GATTGACCGGCACGCCGACCTTGCCGACCTCGCCCTTGGCCAGCACGTGGTCCGAGTCGTAGCCGGTCTGGGTCGGCAGATCGAAGGCGACCGAGAGGCCGGTCTGCCCCTTGGCCAGGTTCTTGCGGTAGAGCGCGTTGGAATCCGCGGCGGTCGAATGGCCGGCGTAGGTCCGGAAGATCCACGGCTTATCGCGTTTGGATTTCTGATCGCTCATGGGGCGCCCGCGGCGGTCCGCTTCTAAGTCGATTGTGCACTGCAACAAGCGGCTTGGCAATCCGCTCGGTAAGAGGGCGCACAGGCTCGCGGATGCGGGCCGGCGCGTTCATCGGCATCGCGCCGGGACGCGATTTGCCGGGAATTATTCCGCTGCGACGATCGATTCTGCCGGAATGTCGCCGCCATAGGCTGCATCACGGGCCGCGCCAGCAATCCGGCAATCCACTGCGCCGCCATGATGGCTGCGGCCGCCACCGCGATGCCGGCGAACACGTCGACGAAATAATGCCCGCCGCCCAGCGGCGTTGCCAGCAGCATCGCGACGTTCGCCACCACCGCGATCGGGCGGAACCACCGCACCGGCCAGAGCGCCCAGAGATAGAGCGTGGCCGCCGCCGCGTGGAAGCTGGGGAAGGTGACGATGCCCGTAAGCTTCATCAGTTCGAGGTGGCGCAGCGAGCCGTCGCGCACCATTGGCAGATCCTTCAACTGATCGAGATAGGCGCCGGGCGTGAATACGTTCGGATCGGTCGTGACATGCAGGAAGTCGTACGTGCCCATGGCCGGCGTAAAGGCCGAAATTACCGTTGTCACCACCAGCGCGATTGCGAACGCCAGGGTGAATTCCTGCAGCCGCCGGTAACGGCGCGTCGCGCCCAACACGATGGGAACGCCGAACACCTGCCAGCCGATCATGCCATAGGCGAGCACCGTGCAGTACAGCAGCGCGTGGTGGCTGTAGATGAAGTTGAACTGGGCCATCCAATCGAGGCCGAGCGCGCGATCGAGCGCCATCAACGGGGCGTCCACGAGCGGGAAGTTGGCGGATGCGGCGACATAAGTCATCGGCGTCATCAGCACCGGAATCAGTATTATCTGTCCGGTCGAGCCGAGGATGAAGATCACGCGCGGGTCGCGTTTAGTCGCCCAGTGCGCTTTGTGATAGGCGTAGCCGACATACGCGGCAGCCATCCCAATCGGCAGGGGAGTGCTCGTGATTTTTATGGAAAAGCCGGCCAGTGCCATGGCGAGGAGGAGGGCCAGCGCCATCAGGCCGAGGGGAATCCAGTTGTAGGAAAACAGGCGCCATGCCAGCCGCTCGTCGAGGTCTTGCGACATGTTTGCTTTCGCCCGGCACCTGTAAATTTGCGGGGCTAAGGTAATTCGGAGCTCGTTAATGGCCTCGTAACCGCAATGGTTAACTGCAACGCGTATTGCCGCTTGTTTGGCCGCGAGGCGTGAGGCTGGGTTCTGCTCCAGCCCCAAAAGCTTTTATTGCACCGCAACATAAATTGCGTCAAACTGTAAGAAACCTTGGGTCTCAGGGAGAGTGCAGATGCCGGCCGCCGCAAAGGTGAAGAGCGTTCCTCCGCTCAAGGACCTCTATGACATCGGCGAGATTCCGCCGCTCGGGCACGTGCCCGCGAAGATGCACGCTTGGGTGATCCGGCAGGATCGCCACGGCCCGCCGGACAAGTCCTTCCAGCTCGAGGTCGTACCCACTTGGCCGATCGGCGAAGACGAAGTGCTGATCTTGGTGATGGCCGGAGGCGTCAACTACAACGGCATCTGGGCCGGCCTCGGACAGCCGATCACGCCCTTCAATGTGCACAAGCAGCCGTACCACATCGCCGGCTCCGATGCCTCGGGCATCGTCTGGGCGGTCGGCGCCAAGGTGCATCGCTGGAAGGTCGGCGACGAGGTCATCGTCCATTGCAATCAGGACGACGGCGACGACGAGGATTGCAACGGCGGCGATCCGCTGCTGTCGCCCTCGCAGCGCATCTGGGGTTACGAGACGCCGGACGGCTCGTTTGCGCAATTCTGCCGCGTGCAGTCGCGCCAGTTGATGCTCAAGCCGGCGCATCTCACTTGGGAAGAATCGGCGTGTTACACGCTCACGCTGGCCACCGCCTATCGCATGCTGTTCGGCCATCCGCCGCATACGTTAAAACCCGGTGACAATGTGCTGGTGTGGGGCGCCTCCGGCGGTCTCGGCGTATTCGGCGTGCAACTCGTCGCCGCGTCCGGCGCCAACGCTATCGGCGTGATCTCCGACGATTCGAAAGCCGAATATGTTTTCAATCTCGGCGCCAAGGGCGTGATCAATCGCAAGGAGTTCAAGTGCTGGGGCCAGTTGCCGCCGGTGAATTCCGCCGAGTACAACGACTGGAGCAAGGAAGCGCGCCGCTTCGGCAAGGCGATCTGGGACATCACGGGAAAACGCGACGTCGATATCGTATTCGAGCACCCGGGCGAGCAGACCTTCCCGGTGTCGTCGATGGTGGTCAAGCGCGGCGGCATGGTCGTGTTCTGCGCCGGCACTACCGGCTTCAACATTACGTTCGACGCGCGCTATGTCTGGATGCGGCAGAAGCGCATCCAGGGCTCGCACTTCGCGCATTTGAAGCAGGCCAGCCAAGCCAACCGCTTCGTGATCGAGCGCCGCATCGACCCTTGCATGAGCGAAGTTTTCCCATGGGAGAAAATCCCGCTCGCCCACATGAAGATGTGGAAGAACCAGCACCCGCCGGGCAACATGGCGGTGATGGTCAACGCGCCGCGCCCGGGCTTGAAAACCTTAGAGGATGTGCAGGAAGCGGCGGGCGGCTAGGGCGCGCGCGCCTTCTCCCGCGCCTTGGCGATGACCGAATTTAACTCGGCGCCGTAGATGAAAATCGACGCGCAGACATAGAGAAACACCAGCGCGATCATCGCCGAGGCAAGGCCTGCATACATCGACACATAGGCGAACGTGTAATAGGCGAGATAACGGCCGAAGGCCGCGCCGCTGATCAGCCAGAGCAATATCGTGGCGGCAATGCCCGGCGCGATCTCGACGAAGACGCGCCGTCCCGCCGGCAGCCAACGGTGCACGATCATCAGCGCGATCACCAGCACGAACGCCGCCACGGCGTAACGCGCGAAGGTGATGGTGCGGCTGAACGGCTCCAGCGTCGGCACATAGTGCAGTAGCTTGTTCCAGATCAGCGGCGCCAGCACCACCAGGAACGAGAACGCCAGGATCGCGACGGCGCCCACCAGCACGTAGCCGATCGACTCCAACCGCAACAGCCACCAGGGCCGCGGCTCGCTGGCGTCGTAAGCGCGGTTGAGCCCGACCCGCAGGCTTTCGACGCCGCTGGACGCGAAATAGAGCGCGAACAGAATACCGAATGTGAGCACGTCGCCGCGCGTATCGGTCAGCACGCCGGCGACGTCGACCGCGATCGGGCCGGCGACTTCCTGCGGCCACGCTTCCAACAGGATGCGCGCCGCCTCGTCGGCGAGCTCTTTAGAGCCAAAGAAAAATCCGGCCAGCGCGGTGACGACGATCAGAAACGGAAATAGCGCCATTAGCGTGGACAGCGCGATGTGGCTCGCGATCGCCCAGCCGTCGTCGGCGAGAAAATGCCGGAACGCGTCGGCCACGATTCGCAAAGATAGTTTGAGAAGGCGCAAGACGTTTCGCCCCGCACGAAATCGGTTGCCCTGAGATCGGCTATTGGCGGCGGCTTTGCAAGGGGTGGCCGTCAGCTATCCGCGCAGGCGGGAGAGAAAATCAGGCCGCCTGCACGTTGACGAGGAATTGCCGGACTTCCGCTTCGAGGTTTTCCGCCTCGACCGCGACGGCATCGGCAAGGTCCTTGACGTCGGAGGCGGTCGAACGGGCGTCGACGGTGACGCCGGCGACCTTACTCATCGCTTCGGCGCCGCTGCGCGCCTCGCCGGAGGCGCGGCTGACGCCTTCCGCGATCGATGCGATCGCGGAGTTCTGCTCATCGACGGTGGCCGCCACCATCGTGGCGATTGCCGACATTTCACGAATAATGGAGTTGACCTGTTCGATCGCATGCGCGGCGTCGGCTGCGGCCGATTGGATCGAGCCGATCTGCTCGGCGATCTCCTCGGTCGCTTTCGCGGTCTGCCCGGCCAGCGATTTCACTTCCGAGGCGACCACCGCGAAACCGCGGCCGGATTCGCCGGCGCGGGCCGCTTCTATGGTGGCGTTGAGCGCCAGCAGATTGGTCTGCCCGGCGATCGCCTGGATGAGGCCAACCACCTCGCCGATGCGGTTGGCAGCGGCGCCAAGCTCCGACATCGTGGTGACGGTGCGCTCGGCTTCCGATACCGCGCGGCCCGCCACGTCGGTGGATTTCGCGGCCTGCGAGGCGATCTCGCCGATCGAAGCAGCCAATTCTTCGACCGAGCCGGCGGCCGTGGTCACATTGTCGGATGCGGCGGTAACGCTTTGTTCGGCGGTGCGCGCCTCGGCCGACATGGTATCGGCGGATTTGTTGAGGTCGGTCGAGCTCATTTCGAGTTTCATGGAGGCTCCGCGCAGCTTGCTCAGCGCGCTTTCGACCGAATGTTTGAATTGCGCGATGGTGAGCCCAATTTCGTCGTTACGCTGCGTCTGCGTGCGGGTTGCATCAGTCTGGATGGCGGCGAGCTTTTCCCGTTCGATCATGCTGTCGCGGAACACGATCACGGTGCGCGCCATCTCGCCGATCTCATCGCGGGCGGCGGTGGCGGGAATGCGGGCGCTGGTGTCGCCGTCGGCAAGTTGCTGCATCGCACCGGCCAGGCCGTTGAGCGGGCGCGTAATGCTGCGTCCGATCAGCCAGCTGAAACCGAGGCCGAGTGCGACCATGGCAATGCCGACCGCAATAATTCCGGTGCGGGTATGGGTGAGCGACGCGGTCAGCCCCGACGAAGCAGAAATCGCTGTCTCGGTCGCGTGCTCGATGATGTCGTCCGCGCGCGGCAGCATGCTTTGGCTGTCGATATCGATCACCGCGCGCAGCGGATGCACGCGGTCGAAGCCCTTGACCCACCGCGCGAAGGTGTCGGCATAAGTTTTCACTTCCTGCTCGAGCGCGTCTTTCATCTCCGCTGTGCCGTCGATCAAAGCGAACGTGTCGGTGAATTTCTTGTAGCTGGCGAGAAATTGCTCCTTGGTCAATTCGCTCTGATTGAGCCGGTATTCGGCTTCGCAGGTTCGCATGGCCAACAGCGCCATCATCAACTTGCCGGCGTCCGCTTCGGCCAGCCAAGTCATGTTCTCGTTGATGATGCGCTCGACGGCGTTGCCGGCTTCGCGAAGATTGTTGCGGAGTCCCGAATTTTCGTCGTAGCCGAGGATCTTCTGCTCGCGCACCAGTTCGCTGAAGGTAGCGCTCAAAGCCATGACGTCCTTGCGCAAGCCCACTATGTTTTCGGCATGGTCGTGGTCGATCGAGACCGCGATGGTGTCGAGGCTACGCAGCGCGATCGCGTGAGCCTGCTGGAAGCTCACCACCAGATTGTCGCTGGGGTTGGCACTGAAGTCCTTCACGATAATTCGCAGCGCCGCGATCGCACTCTTGAAATCACGGCTGGCGCTGGCGAGTTTGGCGGAATGCTGAACGGTCTCGAAGGCATTGCCGACGTCGGTTTCGCCGGAGACATAGGTGAGCCCATTGGCGACGAATCCGACCACCGGAATTAGCGCCAGCACGATGATGCGGCTGCGCACCGAAATCGATGTCAGCAGCCGGGTCAGCCACTTGAACGGAATCGCTAGGTTTTTGAAACGCATGGCCCGTTCGGAGTTCGTCCGCGGCAGAAGGCACCGTGCAGAGGTATCCCCGCGATCAAAGCGTGAAATGGTTAATTTTGTAGCAATTTGAGGACCCGTGCCGCCTAATGGCCCCGGAAAACTGCGGATTTCCGGGCCACTTTGCTTTTGTGCACTGCACGCGTAGTGTCTGTAGCGCAGCCGGACCATAGACATCGCCTTTCCGAGGATTCCATGCCCGCCGCCGCTTCCCGCCCTACCGCCGAACCCGATCTGGTCGAACTCAGCCGCGAAGCGACCGCCGCACTCGATGCCTTGCTGGCCGATGCCGTGGCCAAGGTGCGTGAGAGGGTTGTGGTGGGGGGTAAGCAGGACGGCCGCTTGTTCGATCGCGAGCAGCGCGCCACCCACGGGCTGGCCTGGCTCGCTACCTACGTGGAAGCCGTGCGCCAGCTCGCCGCCTACACGGAACGCATGGTAAGCGCCGGCACGCTCGGCGAGATCGAGGAAAACCTCGTGCGCATCGCGCTCGGTGAATATCTCGCGCAGATCGTGGGCGGGATTCCCATGAGCCAAGGAGAGCTGGTGCGGCCGAGCGACCTCGGGCTTTCAGCCGCGCAAGTGGCGGCCCGCTTTAGCGCAGACGTCGAGAGCTTGATCGCCAGCGGCAATACCGTGGAACGGCGAGCCCGTCTGATCGAGTTGATGCGCGCCAGCCACAACGCCACGGTCGGCACGTGCGGCCTCGACGAAACCCTGGAATCGATCCGCGAGGAAATGCGCAAATTTGCCGACAGCGAGGTGATCGGTCACGCCCAGACCTGGCATCGTACCAACAGCTACATCCCGCTCGAGATCATTGGGCAAATGTCGGAGCTCGGCGTGTTCGGGCTCACTATCCCTGAGGCTTTTGGCGGCATGGGACTCGGCAAGGAGTCCATGTGCGTGGTGTCCGAGGAACTGTCGCGCGGCTATATCGGCGTCGGGTCGCTCGGCACCCGCTCGGAGATCGCCGCCGAATTGATCCTCGGCAGCGGCACGACCGAGCAGAAGGAAAAATGGCTGCCGAAGATCGCCTCCGGCGAAGTGCTGCCGACCGCTGTGTTCACCGAGCCGAATACCGGCTCGGATCTGGCCTCGATTAAAACCCGCGCCGTGCGCGAGGGCGACGTCTACAAGGTCTACGGCAACAAGACCTGGATCACGCACCCGGTGCGCGCCGACCTGATGACGCTTCTTGTGCGCACCAATCCGAACGAAAAAGGCCATCGCGGGCTGTCGATGCTCCTCGCCGAGAAACCGCGCGGCGACGACAAGAATCCGTTCCCCGCGCAGGGCATGACCGGCACTGAGATCGAGGTGCTCGGCTATCGCGGTATGAAGGAATACGAGATCGCTTTCGACGGCTTCGAAGTGAAAGCGGAAAACCTGCTCGGCGGTGTCGAGGGGCTGGGCTTCAAGCAGCTCATGCAGACTTTCGAATCGGCGCGCATTCAGACGGCGGCGCGCGCCATCGGCGTGGCGCAGGCCGCGATGGAGCAGGCGCTCGGCTATGCGCAGGCCCGCGTGCAATTCGGCGTCCCGATCGTCAGCTTCCCGCGCGTGGCCGACAAACTCGCCATGATGGCGGCGGAAATCATGACCGCACGCCAGCTCACGTATTTCGCGGCGCGCGAAAAGGATTCCGGCCGCCGCTGCGATCTGGAAGCCGGCATGGCCAAGCTATTGGCCGCACGCATCGCCTGGGCCAACGCCGACAACGCGGTGCAGATTCACGGCGGCAACGGCTTTGCCTTGGAATTCCCGGTGTCGCGCATCCTGTGCGACGCCCGCATCCTGAACATTTTCGAGGGCGCAGCCGAGATCCAGGCGCAGGTCATTGCGCGCCGGCTGCTCGACGGGACCAATTGACCTAGGCTTTTCGCAACGAAATAGGCGCCGCGGCGTTTGATTCAGAACAAGACGCGGTACCCGCGTTTATTCTAGCCTTCCCATTCTGTTCAGGAGGTAGCTATGTCCGAATTATTGATCCACCGCGATGAATGGGTTGTGGTCTGCGACGGCGCCAAGGCGCTGGTGCTGCACAATACCGGCGACGCCAAATTTCCCAATCTCAAGACGGTAGCGGTTTACGAGCAGAAGGATTTGGCGACCAGCGAACTCGGCGCCGATAGGCCGGGCCGTGCCTTTAGCCCGGCTGGGCACGGCCGTAGTTCCGTCGAGCAGACCGACTGGCACGACCAGTCGGAACGAACCTTTCTCCTGGAGCTGGTCAAGCACCTCGATGCCGCGCTCGCAGCCGGCAAGGCGAAGTCGATCATCTTGGTGGCACCACCGCGCGCGCTCGGCATGATCCGTCCGGCCTATTCGCACACGCTGCGCGCCGCGGTACGCGCCGAGGTCGACAAGGATCTCGTCAAACTGCCGATCCACGAGATCGAGAAGCATCTGACCGCCGCCTGAGGGCGTCAGCACGCTCACGATTAAGGCTGGCTCGCCGCAATTGCGATGCTATGTTCGCCGCGAACCAATTCCCCCCGAGGCCGGCGGATGAATCGAGTTAGCGGTCAATGCGCGCGTGGCGGCGTTCTGGTCGCGGCCGCCGCCCTGCTGGTGGCGACGATCGCCATGGCAGAGGCGCAAGTCGGCACTCAGCCGCCCGCCGGGCTGCCGAGCGAAACCATCAACAACCCGATGGCGGTGCCCGGATTCTGGGACCCGCGCCGGCGGCCGGAACGGCCCGACCTGTCGCGTATCAGCATCATCCGCTTCCTCACCGAAACCGATTATCCGCCCTTCAACTATGCCGGGCCGGACGGCATGCCCGCCGGCTTTAGCGTCGATCTGGCGCGGTTGATCTGCGAGGAGATCAAGGTCGCCTGCACGGTGCAGATGCGGCGGTTCGACACGTTGGTCGCCTCCTTGAACAGCAACAATGGCGACGCGGTGATCGCCTCCATCGCCGAGACGCCGGAGATGCGCAAGCGGGTCGATTTCAGCGATCCCTATTACCGCATGCCGGCGCGATTCGTGTCGCGCCGCGACTTCAGCAGCGATGACGTGCGCCCCGAGGCGCTCGAAGGCAAGAAGATCGCGGTGGTCGCCGGCACCGCGCACGAAGCCTATCTCAAGGCTTTATTCACCGAAGCCGAGCTGCATCCTTTTCCAAACGCGGAAGCGGCGCGTGACGCTTTGAAAAGGGGCGCGGTTGATCTGCTGTTCGGCGACGGCATCTCGCTTGCGTTCTGGCTCAACGGCACCGACTCCGGCGGCTGCTGCGAATTCCGCGGCGGGCCTTACATGGAAAGCAGCTTTTTCGGCGAGGGCGTCGGCATCGCGGTCCGCCACGGCAATGACCTGCTGCGGCAGGCGTTCAACTGGGCGCTGTTCCGGCTGTGGGAGAAGGGCACCTTTACCGACCTGTGGCTGCGCTATTTCCCGATCAGCCCATTTTGACCCGCAAATTTGACGAGTGGGCGCGGGATTCCTAGTGTCCGCGCCGGAGATCACGATGTCAGCTACCGAAACCGCCGCATCTTTGCGCGAACTCGCCGAGCACTCGAACGCCTGGCCGTTCGAGGAAGCGCGCAAGATCGTCGCGCGGCTGAAGAAGCATTCCAAGGACGAAGTGATCTTCGAGACCGGCTACGGTCCGTCCGGGCTGCCGCATATCGGCACCTTCGGCGAGGTCGCTCGCACCACCATGGTGCGCCACGCCTTCCGCGTGCTCACCGACGACAAGATTAAGACGCGGCTGATCGCCTTTTCCGACGACATGGATGGCTTGCGCAAGGTGCCGGACAACGTGCCGAACAAGGAGATGCTGGAGAGCCATCTCGGCAAGCCGCTGACCAAGGTGCCCGATCCGTTCGGCACCCATCCGAGCTTCGGCGAACACAATAATGCGCGGTTGCGCGCCTTTCTCGATCACTTCGGTTTTGACTACGAATTTCTGTCCTCGACGGATTGCTACACGTCGGGCCGCTTCGATGCCGCGCTGCTCAAGGTGCTGGAACGCTTCGACAAGGTGATGGCGATCATGCTGCCGTCGCTGCGCGAGGAGCGCGCCGCGACCTATTCGCCGTTTCTGCCGGTCGATCCGCGCACCGGCATTGTCTTGCAGGTGCCGGTGCTGGCGCACGACGCCAAGGCCGGCACCATCACCTACGAGGATCCCGACACTAAGCAGCCTGTCACCACGCCGGTCACCGGTGGCCGCTGCAAGCTGCAATGGAAGCCGGACTGGGCGATGCGCTGGGTGGCGC
>Ga0208078_1000536_pt1 | contig 10050 bp, 7 predicted proteins | sample NGESurdeep072012_3_FD_184468 | JGI IMG/M metagenome (GOLD analysis project Ga0208078, IMG submission 184468) | Arctic peat soil microbial communities from Barrow, Alaska - NGEE Surface sample 53-2 deep-072012 (SPAdes) | ecosystem: Environmental > Terrestrial > Soil > Wetlands > Peat ... | reverse complement strand
GGCGAGCTACGGCAAGGCGCTGGCGCTCAAGCCCGATTATGCGGAGGCCTTCTACAACCGCGGCAATGCGCTGATGGAGATGAACCGGCTCGACGATGCGCTGGCGAGCTACGACAAGGCACTCGAGCTCAAGCCCGATTATGCGGAGGCCTTCTACAACCGCGGCAATGCGCTGAAAGAGATGAACCGGCTCGACGATGCGCTGGCGAGCTACGACAAGGCGCTCGCGCTCAAGCCAGACTATGCGGAGGCCCAGTTCGGTCTGTGCATGGCGGAATTGCCCATCCTGTACGAGAACGAGCCGGAAATCATTGTGCGGCGCACGGCTTATGAACGGCGTCTCAGGGTCTTATGCGACGCGGGCGATCGCAGCACTAATCTCGCTGATCTCGCGAAAGGAGTTGGGTCTAGCCAACCGTTCTTTCTCGCTTATCAGGGTTACAACGATCGTGAACTCCAGGCCCTTTACGGCTCTTTCGTCTGCCGGGTCATGGCCAAGTGCTACCCGCCGGCAGCGCTGGCCCCACCACCAGGAGCGAGGGAGCCGGTGCGCGTGGGCATCGTCAGCGGATTTTTCCGGCAGCATTCCAATTGGAAGCTCCCAATCAAAGGTTGGCTCAGCCAATTGGATCGCCGGCGTTTTCGAATCTTTGGCTATCACACAGGGGTTCTGCAGGACGCCGAAACCAAGGCGGCGGCCGCCTTGTGCGATCGCTTTGTCCAGGGCCCGCTACCGATCGATGGCTGGCGCGCGGAAATATTGGCCGATGCCCCGCATGTTTTGATGTATCCGGAAGTCGGGATGGACCCTGTCGCTGCCACACTTGCAGCCCAGCGCTTCGCCGCGGTGCAGTGCAATTCGTGGGGCCATCCTGATACCAGCGGCTTTCCAACTCTCGATTACTACCTCAGCAGTGATCTGATGGAGCCGCCCGATGCGCAGGACCATTACACCGAGCGGTTGGTCCGGCTGCCCAATCTGTCGGTCTATTGTGAACCGATCGAGCCGCCGCCGGCCTCGATCGCTCGGCAGGATTTGGGATTGCGCTCAACCGCCATGGTCTATTGGTGCGGCCAATCGCTTTACAAATATTTGCCCCAATTCGATGAGGTGTTTCCCCGAATCGTGCGCGCGGTAGGCGATTGCCAATTCGCCTTCATCCAATATCAAAGAGGCGCGCATATCACCGAGCTTTTCCGCCAGCGCCTCAATCGGGCATTCGGGGCATTGGGTCTGAAGGCCGACGACCACTGCTTATTCCTACCTCGCCTCGATGAGCACAAGTTCGTCGCGGCGAGCGGTCAGTGCGAGGTATTTCTCGATAGTATCAATTGGTCCGGTTGTAATTCGACTTTGGAGAGCTTAATCCACAATCTGCCCATCGTTACCATGACGGGGCCTCTCATGCGAGGCCGTCACAGCATGGCGATCCTCAGAATGATGGGTGTCACAGAAACCATCGCCGAGACGATCGACGATTATGTTTCCATTGCCGTTCGTTTGGCCCGGGATGTGCCATGGCGAACGGCTGTCAAAGCCAAGATCTCCGCCAACAAGCATCGAGTTTATCGCGACCGCACCTGCGTTTCAGCATTGGAAGAGTTCCTCGACAGTGTGGCGCGCCATGCAGGCGGAGACGAAACGGCAAACATGCCGTGCGGGCACAATGGCGCGCAGATGCCTCCGGTCGTTACTTAGTCGTCCATGAGGACTCCTGAAGCGTCGCGGACGGCTGCCTTTACGGTCTCGGCGGTGATCTTGGTATCGGCCGTTTTTCCGGCTCACATTTGTTCACGTTATCGCCGGGGGTCACACTGGGGTCACAGCAACGTAAAAAACGGCGGCAAGCGCTATGCGTCAGCGACATAAGGGTGAAATGCGTGAAGTCAATGCTAAGGCAATGAATTCGTTGGGAAGTATTGGCGCCGATACTTTCCATGAATCGACTTGGGACCACGGCGAGTACTCGCAGCAAGCTGACTCTTAATCAGCGGGTCCCAGGTTCGAGCCCTGGTGCGCCCACCAAAACTCATTGATAATTAAAGAGAATTTGGAACGGTGGAAATCGTCCTCACGATCTTCGTTGTCGGGGCCACATCGGGGGTGTGCTGAAAACCTAAACGCGGACGCGATGGTGACGAAGTCCCAACGGAATAGGCTAGAGTGTCCCTCGGATTTACCGGTCGCATTTCGATCGTGGTCGTTGACTGGCCGTGACAGCTTGCTCGAAATTACAAAAATGACGAGAGTGAAGCGAAGGCGGGGGAAATCGCCTGTTCTGCGATGGGGTGCCAAACATGAACCTGGCTAATTTGACGCGCGGCATGATCTTCGTCCTTGCGGTATTGCTTTCTAGCCACGGCAGCGGTTATGCGCAGCACGTAGGACCTTTCGAGCGATTGGCCGGCCAATGGGCCGGGTCTGGCACAATCGATCTGTCGAACGGCACACGTGAGCGAATAAAGTGCCGGGCGTCATACGATGCGCTGGCGCATCAACACAATCTCCAGCTCAGTATTCGCTGCGCCAGCGATAGTTTCAATTTCAATCTCTCTAGCAGTGCCGATTTAGCCGGCCGTGCCGTCAGCGGGACGTGGAGCGAATCCACGCACGGCGTAGGCGGGACAATCTCCGGCACGGCCGAAGGTGATCATATCCATGCCCGCGCAGAGAGCCCGAGCTTCACCGCCACGTTAAGCCTGGTTACGCACGGTAACCGGCAATCGGTTGTCATCAAAACAGCCGACCCGAACGCCGGCATCAAGGGCGCGTCAATCAGCCTGCGGCGCGGCTAGGCCGCCGGGGTCTCGCTCGCGAAAGGCCTATTCAGCCGGCGACCGGCTCGATGGCCGCACGGCGATACGCCGTGCGATCTTGCTGAGGAACGTGGCCGTTGGCCGCAAAATGAGCAAATCGGCGATCAGCGCCGAGATCATCGCAAACGCGCTCAGCCATCCGAACAAGCGGAGCGAGGGGAGGCTGGAAAAGACCGTCATTGCCAGCCCGCACGCCAACACGGCTGATGTCAGGATCAACGGCGGCCCGACAAGAATGGTCGCGCGCTCGACGCCCACCGCGGGATCCGGCTCGGTGTCCTCGATCTGCAATCGGTTGAGGAAATGAATGGTCGCGCTCAAGCCCAGGCCGAACGAGACCGTCAGCGCGATGACGCTCGCAAATTGCAATCCGAGGCCGGTCACCCACAACAAGCAGCCCGCCAAAACGATCGGGAAAAGTCCCGGCAAGATACTGACCAGCATGACAATGAAAGACCGGAATGCCAGGCCAATAAACGCGGCGACGAAGACGATCTCGATCGTCAGCCCGCGGCTCAACTTGTCGATCATAATCGCGCTGTTGCGCGCGGCGATCACGGATAAGCCGGTGACCCCAATCGTATAGCCGGGATATTTCGCGCTTAGGGCGTTTAGTTTCTTGTCGAGGGTAGCGACGATGGGCAGCAGCTTGCTGGCGTCGGCGTCGGGAACACGGCCATTGACGATGACGGCGTCTTGCTTGGCGGAGATGAAGCGCCGCGTGAGATAGGGTGGAAGCAAGTCGACATATTGCTTGAGGGTGGCGACGTCCGACTTATTCATCTTATCCGCCAGCCAGCGGCGCAACGTTTCCAGCGACCAGACGTTGCCGACCCCCGCCTGTTGCTCGAGTATCGAATGCACATCGGCGATGACGGCAAGGGATTCGGGCGCGTAGAGGGTCCGTCCCTGCGGAAACTCGATCAGCACGTCAATCGGATTGGCGCCGGTCAATTTAACGTCGAGCCGCTGGCTGGCCGCAACGGCGTGCTCCCGGTCGGGCACCTGATCGGCGAGCCGGTAGCGCGGCTGAAGCTGGATATAGCCGAGCGAAAGACCGAGCACCACGAGCAGGCCGGCCAGCGCATAGAGGCCCGGATGAGCGACCATGCGAAGGGCGATCCACCCGCAAAACCGCCGCAAAACGTCGAGCGCCTTGTCCATGCCCCTCACGCTCGATGCAAACCCCGCCTCGTTGTGAATGAGCAAGACCCCGAGCAACGGCACCATCGTCAGCACCGCCACTATGGCAATGAGAGTGGCGATGAGTCCGGCCTCGCCGAAAGTCCGGATCAGGTCGGAGGTCGAGAACATCAGGGCGATGAACGAAACGCCGGCGGTGGCATGCGTGAGCACGCAAGCCGGCCCGGCGATGAGAAGGGCATTGCGGAAGGCGGTATATTTATCGTCGCCGGCGATCAGCCGGTCGCGCGCCGCGAAAGTGAGCTGCATACTGTCGGAAAAGCTGATGACCATGATAAGCGGCGTCATCACATTCAAAAAAATGTTTAGGCTAAAGCCGAGCCAGCCGAGCGTGCCGAGCGCCAGCAGAATGGCGGCAAGCGGGGGCGCGGCGGCGATGATCATGAAAGACACGCGGCGGAAGAACAGGACCGCAATCAAGCAGCCGATAGCAAATCCAAGCGCATTATAGACGAGCCGGTCGCGCTCGATCGCATTGCGAATCTCGAACTGCATCACCGGGACGCCGGACAACTGGACGCTGAGCCCAGTTTCCACCAAATTTTCGTCAATAGCTTGATGGACATTGCGAATGACGCCGGAAAGCTTTTCCCGGGCCGCAGCCGGGTCGAGCGCGAGCACGACCAAAGCGAGCTTGCCGTCGTCCGACAACAATTTGCCGCGAATGATTTCGTTCGATATCACGCGTGCAATGAGATTTTGGTATTCCGCACCTTCCGGCAAGGGATTGGGAAAGAGCGGGGCCGGTATATTGCCACCCTGCGGAGGCTCGCGCGCGGAAAACAGCGAGATGAGGCCGCGGGTGCCGTCGATGAGCTGGAGGTCGGTCACCAGTTCGCGCAGTTTTTCGAGTGAGGACCGATCGAGCAGCGTGGGGCCTTCGATCACGATCAAAACGTCGAATTCGCTGGAGGGAAAGTTGCGCGTGACGTCTTCGTAGGTTTTGTATTCGGCCGTATCGGACCGGAACAGTTGACTGAGCGAGTCGTCGACTTTCAGACGAGCAAATCCGACTGCGGCGGCGATACAAAGAACGACAAAGACGACGACGGATATGAACCGGTAGGGGAGCGGGATGAACCCAATGCGCTCGATTCCAAGCGCCAGGTTTCGGGGCACTATCGCGCGCGGCGATTTCACCAAGTCGGGTTCCGGCGTCGGAGGGCTTGTCACGGATGCACTCTATAGAAATATCAGTTGCGGCCGTACCGAAATGAAACGCGGAGCAAGCATGTGCGGTCACCAAGCGTATGCGCACAGTGTAACAATCGCATGAGCATGAGTTTAAGTATAGTGCTCATACCATTCCAGATAGGCACTAGGCACGGCAAGCGCCGGCGTGCGCAGCCCGACGCTACGCGCGAATATGATCTTCGGCAGAGGCACGCGCGCGGCAAAGGGCAGCGCCGCATTCAATTTTCAACTGCGGCGATTTGCGATGAAATGCGCTGCCGCTTTCAAAATCGCACCGTCTTTGCCAAACGACGCGACCGCCGTCTCAGCCTCGTCAATAAGTGTCTTGAGCCGTTTCCGCGCACCATCGACCCCCAGTAGGCTCAGGAATGTCGCCTTGTGGGCGGCCGCATCTTTTCCTGTCGCCTTGCCAACAGTGGCTGCATCGCCGTCGATATCGAGCAAGTCATCGGCGACTTGAAAGGCTTCGCCGACCGCCGAACCGTAACGTTCGAGCGCCGCACGCGCCTTTCGGGGTGCCTCGCCGAGCATGGCTCCACTCGAGCAGGCAAACTTCAGGAGCGCTCCGGTTTTCATTGATTGCAAAGTTTTTACATCGCCGAAATCAAGTTGGCGTCCCCGGCCATTTGCAAATCGACCTTCGGCCGCAAGATCGAGCATTTGCCCGCCAACCATTCCGCCGACGCCGGCGGCTCGCGCAAGTGCGGAAGTGAGCGCAATTCTGATGTCGGGCTTTGCGTGTGTTTGCGGGCGAGAGAGGATATCGAAGGCGAAGGTCAAAAGCCCATCGCCTGCCAGGATCGCGGTTGCTTCGTCGAAAGCCTTATGAACGGTGGGCCTTCCCCGACGCAACGCGTCGTCATCCATCGCGGGAAGGTCGTCGTGAACGAGCGAATAGCAGTGCACGCACTCGAGCGCGGCGGCAACCATCAGGGCCTGCCGTCGCGGCACCCCGAATAGTTTCGCGGTTTCAACGACCAAAAAAGGGCGGACCCGCTTGCCGCCTCCCAGGCTTGCATAGCGCATGGCGTCCAGGAGGCGGGCGGGGCGCGCTAGCTCGCCGGAGACCGGTTTGGGTGACAGCAACCGGTCGAGCAGGCCCTCGGTGTCGGCTGCCACCTGATCCAGGCACTGTTTAAAACGGTCCGTGGGATCGCCGGATCGAGAAGGCTTGCTTTTGACCGAAAAAGATAGTGTCGGATTTTGAGAAGGCGGACCCATGGATTCCGGGCTTTTCAGCCCCCTCGGTAGTGACCTGAAGGATTATTTACACCACTGGCCGAGAGATTACTGCACCGGTGCGACATCATCTAGGTGGAGAACCCTGCCGCCTTCCGCGCTCCGCCCCGCGTGGCCGAACCGCCGCTCGATGTAGTCCGTGACCATTTGCTTGAAATCGGCCGTGAGCGTCGGGCCACGCAGCGTGGTTGCCTTCTTCCCGTCGATGAATACCGGCGCGGTCGGCTGCTCGCCGGTGCCGGGCAGCGAGATGCCGATATCGGCGTGTTTGCTCTCGCCCGGTCCGTTGACGATGCAGCCCATCACCGCGACGGTGAGCGTCTCCACGCCCGGATATTGCTTCTTCCATCCCGGCATCGAGTTGCGGATGAAGCCCTGGATGTCGGAGGCAAGTTCCTGGAACGTGGTGGATGTCGTGCGGCCGCAGCCGGGACAGGCGGCGACCAGCGGAACGAACGTCCGAAGCCCCATGGTCTGCAACAGCTCCTGCGCCACCTGCACCTCGAGCGTGCGGTCGCCATTCGGCTCCGGCGTGAGCGAGATGCGGATGGTGTCGCCGATGCCCTGTTGCAGCAACACGCCCATGGCGGCGCTGGAAGCGACGATGCCCTTCGACCCCATGCCGGCTTCGGTCAGCCCAAGATGCAGCGCGTAGTCGGAGCGGCGCGCAAGTTCAGTGTAGACCGCGATCAGATCCTGCACCGCCGACACTTTCGCTGACAGTATCATGCGATTCTTCGGCAGGCCGATGTCCTCGGCGCGCGCCGCCGACAGCAGCGCCGACTGCACCATGGCCTCGTGCATAACTTCGCGGGCGCCGCGCGGTGAGGACGACTTCGAGTTCTCGTCCATCAGGCGGGTGAGCAATTCCTGGTCGAGCGAGCCCCAATTGACGCCGATGCGCACCGGCTTGCCGTGCTTGAGCGCCATCTCGACAATCTGCGTGAACTGCGGATCTCGCTTGTTCTTAAATCCGACATTGCCGGGGTTGATGCGGTATTTGTCGAGCGCCTCGGCGCAGCCAGGATGATCCGCCAGCAGTTGGTGCCCAATGTAATGGAAGTCGCCGATGATTGGCACCGACACGCCCATTTTGGCGAGCCGCTCCTTGATATGCGGCACGGCGGCCGCGGCCTCGTCACGATCGACGGTGATACGCACGAGTTCGGAGCCGGCACGGGCAAGCGCCGCTACCTGGCGCGCGGTGCCTTCGACGTCGGCGCTGTCGGTATTGGTCATCGACTGCACGACGATGGGCGCGCCGCCGCCGACCATGACGCCGCCAACGTCCACGGCAATCGATTTATGACGTTCTTGTGTCGCGGTGCTCATATGACGGTCTTTGCGGTGTTCCTAGCGTGAGGGCCGTTTCCGGTCCGCACGCGGACCATACTTATGTCCACCGGGGCGTCAACGCCACTGCGGGAAGGTCCGGAATGGGCTCTGGAAGAGGTTATTTCCGGTCAGATCAGACTTCGTTGAGACCGAGGAGGCCGAAACCCGGCCCCAGCAGCCGGCGGGCGCGGAGCAGGGCGCGGCGCGCCGCATAGGCATCATACGCGACGCGGAGCAGGCCGGACAACTGGGAAGGTCCGGCGATCAGTTCGCGCATGACTGCCGTTACACTCGTGCCTCCGTCGGGGCGCATGCCGGCAAGCGCCGCCTCCGGCACAGCCCGATGCGCCGGATCGATGACCACCCTGACCGCTGCGAAGCTCAGCCCGTGGGTCGATGCGTGCCGGGCGACGAGATGCGACTCCATGTCGACTGTTGCCGCACCGGTCTCGACGTGCATTCGCCGTTTGGCTTCAGGGTCGGCGACTGCAGTGTCGACGCCCGCGATGGGCATGTGTTCCGCGCCCGGGATCATCTCCAGGATCTTTTCCGACCAAACACGATGGGTCGGGCGAATCTGCTGCGCGTCGATGATCGATGACGCAACGATCCAGTTGCCCGGGCGCAAATGCGGAGCGAGCCCGCCCGCCACTCCGAAACTGATGATGCTGCGGGACCCTCTTTTGACAGCGTGGTTGAGCGATGAGGCAACCTCGCTTTCCGTGTTGCGACAGATAACGACCACGCCTGGCCCGGACGCAATGCGGGCTTCGAAAGCTAACCCTACGAGTGCGATGACGAAGCGGTCCGCCGGAGCGCACGCCACGTCCAAACAAGCCGGCTGGTCAAGGTCTGTGATGTCACGGCTGGTTGAAGGAATGGCGCAAGGCATCGTTCGGCCCCCCGGCAATTGGGAGGCCCATGAATCGTCCAATCTGTTTCCCGCCATTGGTGCCCCTAGACCAGCTTTATAAAGCAAATTTCATGCCGCGATAGATGCGCCCTTATTTTAATTACGCCAGGCGGCGATACTCTGAGGCAAATCGATCCGACCGCCGACGGCCGCACGAAAGGGTGCGGACACCGATCGCTACCCTGCGCTTGGATTGAGCTTTCCCTTTAGCCGCAACTCGAATAGACGACCGACTGTAGCAGATCGGCAACGGCAGCCCGCATGAGCAATAAGGAAAAGATTCTCGTCACCGGAGCAAGCGGATTCGTCGGCTCGGCCGTCGCACGCAAACTAGTCGAGGCCGGCTTTTCGGTGCGGGCGCTGGTTCGTGGCACAAGTCCACGCGCACACCTCGCCGGGTTAGGCTTGGATTTTTTCGAAGGCGACCTACGCGACCGGAAATCCGTCGAGCGCGCGATCGCCGGCATGCGTTACGCTTTTCACGTGGCGGCGGATTATCGCCTATGGGCGCGCGACCCCAGCGAGATCTTTGCCTCTAACGTCGAAGGAACCCGCAACCTCATGGAGGAGGCGATGCGTGCGGGCGTCGAGCGCGTCATCTACACCAGCAGCGTGGCGACCATCGCCTTGCGAACCGATGGGATGGCCGCGGATGAGACCAGTCCACTGCGCGAGGATCAGGGCATCGGCGCCTACAAGCGCAGCAAGATCGCGGCCGAACGATTGGTCGAGGCCATGGTGGCGGAACGCGGTCTCGCCGCCGTCATCGTTAATCCCTCGACGCCGATTGGCCCGGGCGATGTGCGGCCCACGCCGACGGGCAGGATCATTATCGAAGCCGCCAAGGGCCGCATTCCGGCATTCATCGACACCGGGCTCAACCTCGTGCATGTGGACGACGTGGCCAGCGGCCATCTCGCGGCGTTGCGTCACGGGAAGATCGGCGAGCGCTACATTCTCGGCGGGCAGGATGTCTTGTTCTCGCAGATGCTGCGCGATATCGCCGGTCTAGTCGGCCGCCGCGCGGCACGGGTGCGGCTTCCGTGGCGTGCTCTCATCCCGGTTGCGTTTGTCGCCGAAGCCGTGGCCAACGTCACGGGACGCGAACCTTTTGCGACCCTGGACGGAGTTTACATGGCGAAATACCGTATGTTCTTCGCATCGACCAAAGCCGAGCAGGAACTCGGCTATCGCTCGAGGCGTTATACTGAAGGAATTGACGACGCCGTACGCTGGTTTCGCGACGCTGGATACTTAAGTACCTAGGGCGCCATGCGATTAAATGGCTGCTGGTTGGCGCAAGGAAAGTGGTTGTTTATATGGTGGTTACGCTAAACCGACTGGGAAAT
>Ga0208078_1000533_pt1 | contig 10063 bp, 10 predicted proteins | sample NGESurdeep072012_3_FD_184468 | JGI IMG/M metagenome (GOLD analysis project Ga0208078, IMG submission 184468) | Arctic peat soil microbial communities from Barrow, Alaska - NGEE Surface sample 53-2 deep-072012 (SPAdes) | ecosystem: Environmental > Terrestrial > Soil > Wetlands > Peat ... | reverse complement strand
CCGCCGCCTGACCGACGTCTTCCGCATCTCGGCGGGCGCGAACGTCCAGCAAGTCGCCGCCTCGGCCGACCTGCCGAGCGGCTACATCTTCCCGACGACGCAGAGCGTCATCTCGCTCGCGTCGCCGACCAGCAACACGCTGCTGGGCGCCGACCCCAACAGCCCGAGCGCCGCCGTCGGCGTCACCGCGCCGTCGCTGGCGCAGATCGATTCCACCCACCCGTACAAGGTCCGCAGCCTTCTGTTGGGTGCCGGCGCCGACTCGCGCGACGACGTCTTCAACCCGCGGCGCGGGATCAACCTGACGGTCAACGACGAGGTTAGCACCCACAGCCTCGGATCGGATTTCAATTACCAGCTGATCACGGTCGACGGGGCGAAGTTCTTCCCCATCCTGCGCAACGCGACGCTCGGGTTCCACGGCCGGGCTGGGATCTCGACCGGCGCCATCCCGACCAACAAGCTGTTCATCTTCTCCGACCAGGATCTGCGCGGGTATTCGGACCCGTTCTACGGAACCGACATCCTGCTGGGGCAGATGGAGCTGCGCCTCCCGCTCACGCAGGATCGCAAGTTCGCGGTGGTCGGGTTCGCCGAGAGCGGCGGTACGCGCATTCGCGGCGGCAAGTCGTCCTCGACCGACGCTTCCGGGATGACGACCACCACCTTCGACCTCAACCGGTACTCGTTCCACAGCGACATCGGGGTCGGTCTCCGATTCGATGTCCCGCAGCTCGGGCTTCGCACGATCCGTTTGGACTTTGCGAAGGGAAGCCAAGGCACGCATACCTCGTTCGGAATCGGACAGAGCTTTTAGTTATGAACAACCCCTTCACGCGCGGCCGCGCTGCCGCGCTCGCGTTTGCGCTCGGCGCCGCGATCGTCTCGGCGCCCGCGATCGGCGCTACGGACGTCACGGACATCGGATCGCTCGACCAGGCGGCGCTCGCCGCGCTGCCGTCGTTTCAGATCGCGAACAAACAGCTCAACGACTACGGCAACTCGCTGCGCAAGCAGTACATCGGCCGGGCGCAGCACGCCTCGCAGGGCGATCAGCAGAAGCTGGCCGCGGAGTTCCAGTCGAAGATGGCCGACAAGCAGCGGCAACTCTTCGGTCCGCTGTTCAACAAGGCGCAGATCGCGATCGCGTCCGTCGCGTCGTCGAAGAACCTCTCGGTCGTGGTCGACAAGCGCATCGTCGTCTTCGGCGGCCAGGACATCACGAGCAGCGTCCGCGATTTGCTGAGCAGCGTCGGCGATCCGGTCCCGCCGGTCTCGACGCCGCCGCCCTCCAAGGTCGGATACGTCGATCAAGCGGCGATCGACCAAACGCCGAGGGTCAAGGCCGCGACCGACGCGTTCGTCAAGTTCAAGAACGAGCAGGACAAAGCGGCGGCCGACAAGCTCAAGACCGCCAAGACCGACGCGGACCGCGACGCGATCCTCAAGGACTACCGCAAGACGCTCGACGACAAGCAGACCCAGTCGCTGAAGCCGATGGTCGACTCGACGCGCAACGCGATCTCCGACATCGCGAAAAGCAAGGGCCTGATCCTGGTCGTCGACAAGGGCAACATCGTCTTCGGCGGCACCGACATCACCAAAGACGTCACCGAAAAACTGAAGTGATGGCTTCCGCGTTCCGCGGAAGCCGTCACGGCCGCCGCGTTACCGCGACGGCCGTGCTTGCCTTTCTCTTGCTGCCGGGGTGTTCGCATTCGGCGTCGCAGCCCGGTCCAGCAGCCTCCGGGTCGGGCGCCGTCGGCTACGTACGGATGGAGGAGCTGGTGCAGAAGCATCCGCTCTACGATCAGCTCTCGCGCTACGACCGCAGCATCCAGGCGTTCGACCTCACCGCGACGGCGCCGCAGGTCGCGCGCACCGATCCGCATCTCGCCGAGCGCGAGCGCGCGCTCCAGAAGGAGCTCCGCGACGCGGCCGAGCGTACCCAGAAGCTCCTGGGTCAGAAGCAGCAGCAGTACCAGCAGCAAGAAGCGGCGGCGATCGCCGCCGCGATGCGCGGCGCCGGTCAGAGCGGTCCGAGCGCGACCCAAATCGCCGGCAGCGTCAACGCGACCGCGCAGCAGCAGCAGAGCGGCGTCAGCTCGCAGGCGCGGCGTGACTTCGAGTCCTACCGCGCGAACCTGACGAAGCAGGATGACGCGCAGATCGCCGCCGTCCAGAAAGCGCTGAGCGACCGCGCCGCCCGGAGCTACCGTGCCAAGGTCGAAGAGGTCCAGTCGAAAGAGTCGGCCCTCTCGCTGAAGATGGCGAACGAAGACGCACCGCAGCGGCTCGCGCTGCGCACGAAGCTCTCTTCGCTCGCGCTCGACGATGCGGCCCGTGACGACGCGCAGAAGCAGCTGGCCGCGCTCGACCGCAAAGAGGCGGACGCACTTGCCGCACAGCGCAATCGCGACCAGCAGTCGCTCTCCGCGCTGCTGGCGCAGCTCCACGACCAAGTCCAGGGCGACCTCAACGCGCAGGTGGCGTCGATTCGGAAGCGCTCGATCGGCTCGCTCACGCAGCGCCAGCAGTCGCTTTCGAAGCAGATCGCGACCGGACCGGTCGTTCGCACGAGACTCATCAACGGGAAGCCTCAGCAGCAGATCAACCCGAACCTTCCGCCCGCTCTGCGCGCGCGGATCGAGCAGCTCCACAGCGACTACCAGCGGCGCTTCCAGGACGACGCCAAAACGACGATCGCTGATTTCGAGAAGACGCGCCACGATCTCTCACGCCGGTATGCCGAGCTGCACGGCATCGAAGGGGCCTCGCAGCAAGGGGCGCAGGCGCAGATCGCGTCGCTCCGCAAGAAGCGCGACGACCTGTACGACCAAATGGTCGCCCAGATCGATCGCGAAGTCCGCCTGATCGCGCAGCAGCGCGGGATCGCGGTCGTCCTGACCAACGTCGTCGCACCGGCCGGCGGAGTCGATCTCACGCCGGACGCTCTCAAAGATATCGAAAGTCTGCACGAATGACCACGAATCCGGGCCTCCGCGCCCTCCTCGTCACCACGCTGTTCGCTTTGCTCTGCGCCTGCAACAACGCGCCGCAGAGCAACATCGGACTCGTCGACGTCCAGCGGATCTCGCAGAACTGGCCGAAGTTCCAGAACTATCAGAACCAGCTCGCGAACGACGCGCAGACCATCGAGCGCTCGAACCGGTCCGCCGGCGACAAAGCGCGTGCGCGCGCCCAGCTCCAGCAGCGCTTCGCGCAGGCGCAGAGCGAGCTCAGCGGGGACGTGAGCACGGCTGCGAAGCAGGTTGCCGCCGACAAGCACCTGACCTACGTCCTCACCCGCCAGTACGTCGGCTACGGCGGCGTCGACATCACGCCGGACGTCGAGAAGATTCTCAAGATCGTAGAAAAACCGAGCCCCTCGCCATGATCGGTTCTCTCGGCACGCTCGGGGAGCTTGCCGAGACCGTCGGCGGGCGCGTCGTCGGCGATCCGGACGTCGTGATCGAGCGCGTCAGCGCGATCGACGAGGCAGGCCCCGGCGCGCTGACCTTCGCGGTCGACGAACGCTACCTGCGGACCGCGCTCGAGTCGCGCGCGGCCGCGGTGCTGACCGACGAGGCGCTGCTCGCAGACGGCACGGCGTATCCGAAGCCGGTCCTCGCGGTCCCGTCGGCGCGCGTCGCGCTCGCCGCACTGCTGGCGGCGCTCGAGCCGCCGCGCCCGCAGGGCCCGTTCGTCCACCCGACCGCTGCCGTCGACGTCAGCGCGCAGATCGGCGAGGACGTCTGGATCGGCCCGCACGTCGCGATCGGGGCGCGGACGCGCGTCGGCGACCGCAGCGTGCTCCAGGCCGGCGTCGTCCTTGGCGCCGACGCCGTGGCCGGTGCTGACTGCCTGTTCCACCCGCGCGCCTATCTGGCGGACCGCTGCGTCGCGGGCGACCGCGTCGTGCTGCAGGCCGGCGCCGTCATCGGCAGCGACGGCTTCGGCTGGGCGTTTCTCGACGGGCGCCTGGTCAAGATCCCGCAGGTCGGAATCGTGACGCTCGGCGACGACGTCGAGATCGGGGCGAACACCTGCGTCGACCGGGCGCAGACCGGGGTCACCTCGATCGGGACCGGGACGAAGATCGACAACCTGTGCCAGATCGGGCACAACGCGCGCATCGGACGGCACACCGCGATCGCGGCGTTCGCCGGCCTGGCCGGGACGACCACGATCGGTGACTACGGCCGGATCGCCGGCTCGGCGCTCTTCCCGGGCCACACGACGATCGGTGACCGGGTCACGATCGGCGGAGCCTCGCACGTCTGGGGCGACGTCCCCGACGGCGCCTTCGTCAGCGGTCAGCCCGCCCAGAACCACCGCGACCACGTGCGGCTCCAGGCGTACATCCGGCGCCTGCCGAAGCTGAACGCTCGGGTCGATGCCCTTGAAAAGCGCGATCCACCCTAAAGCCACGTGCAGTACCAGACGACGTTGCGCGACGCGATCGCGTTCGAAGGCGCCGGCCTCCACACCGGCGCCCCGGCCCGTGTTCGCGTCCTCCCGGCCCCCGCCGGCCACGGCCTCCGTTTCCGCCTGAACGACGCGGTCGAATTCCCTGCGCGCGGCGATTACGTCGTCGAGACGGTCCGCGCGACGGTGCTGGGCTGCGGCGAGCACCGGGTGTCGACGGTCGAGCACCTGCTCTCGGCGCTGCTGGGCTGCGGGGTCGACAACGCCCTGATCGCCGTCGACGGGCCGGAGATCCCGGTCGCGGACGGGAGCGCGAAGGTCTTCGCCGACGCCGTCGAGGCGGTCGGCCTCGCGACCCTGCACGAGCCGCGGATCCGCTGGATCCCGACCGAGCCGCGCGTCTTTCGCGACGGCGACAAGCTGCTGATCGTCGCGCCGGCGTCGTCGTTCCGGGTGCGGATGACCGTCGACTATCCGGCGCCGATCGGGGCCCAGTACGTCGAGGCCGAGATCGCGCCGGAATCCTACGTCCGGGAGGTGGCCCCGAACCGGACCTTCGGCTTCCTCCACGAGGTCGAGGCGCTGGTCAGACGCGGCCTCGCGCAGGGCGGGACGCTCGAGAACGCGGTCGTGTTCGGGCCCGATGGACCGCTCGCACCGCTTCGCGACCCGAACGAGCCCGCCCGACACAAGATCCTCGACCTGGTCGGCGACTTCGCACTGCTCGGCGCGTACCCGCAGTGCGAGGTGATCGCGATCAAGAGCGGGCACAAGCTGCACTGCACCGCGGTGCGCGAGCTTCGCCGTCACGGCGACGGCGAGTCGACCGCAGTCTCCGCGACCTCTTAAGAGAAAGCGTACCCCCGTGCCGATCCTCGACGTGCGCGAGATCATGAAGATCTTGCCGCACCGCTACCCGATGCTGCTGATCGACCGCATCACCGAGCTGGAGCCGATGGTGCGCGCGCGCGGTTACAAGAACATCACTGCCAACGAGCCGATGCTCACCGGGCATTTCCCCGGGAATCCGCTCTTCCCGGGCGTCTACATGATCGAGGCGCTGGCGCAGCTCGGCGGCACGACGATCCTGGAGCCCGGCGACATGGCGCGCAAGGTTCCGTATCTGGCCGCGATCGACAAGGCGAAGTTCCGGCGCCCCGTCGTACCGGGCGACCGGCTCGACATGGAAGCGCGGGTGCTCAAGACCAAGCTCAACATCGGTTGGGTAGCGGTCGACGCGAGCGTCGACGGCAAACCGGTGGTGAGCGCGGAGCTCACCTTCTCGATCTCGATCGACCCGTCGGCGTTCGCGTACGACTCGCGAGTGCTCCATCTGTGATCCATCCCAGCGCGATCGTTCATCCCAACGCGAACATCAGCAAGAACGCCGACGTCGGGCCGTACTGCGTCGTCGGGAAGCACGTTACGCTCGGGGCGCGCGCAACGCTGCTCGCGCACGTCGTCGTCACCGGGCGAACGACGATCGGCGAGGACACGATGATCCATCCGTTCGCCACCATCGGCGCGCCGTCGCAGGATCGCAAGGCGGAAGAGGACGAGGTCTCCTACACGACGATCGGTGCGCGTACCGTGATCCGCGAGTACGTGTCGATCCACCGCGGGACCGCCGACGCCGGCGGCCTGACGTCGGTCGGCGACGACTGCCTGATCCTGGCCTACGGCCACGTCGCGCACAACTGCCGCGTCGGCAACAACGTGACGATGTCGAATCTCGCCCAGCTCGCCGGCCACGTCGTCGTCGAGGACCACGCGGTCGTCAGCGCGATGGCGGGCGTGCACCAGCACGTGCGGATCGGGCGCTACGCGTTCGTCGGCGGCTATTCGAAGCTCGGGCGCGACCTGCCGCCGTATCTGCTCGCCGACGGCACGCCGCCGCAAGTCTACGGCCTCAACCTGGTCGGTTTGCGCCGCGCAGGCTTCGCGCGCGACGTGTTGACCGAGCTGAAGGAAGCGTACAAGACGATCTACCAGTCGGACAAGAACACCACCCAAGCCGTCAAAGCGCTGCGCGAAACGGTCCAGACGGAAGAAGGCCGCACGCTTCTCGCCTTCCTCGAAGCCGGCTCCGAACGCGGGATCTTGAAATAGAGATCGCGGGCGCCGCTACTATGCGCGTGTTCTTCTCGACGGGTGAGGCCTCGGGCGAGCTGCTCGCGGCCGAGCTGCTCGGTGCGATGCGCACGCGCGCCGCGATCGACGCCGAGGGTATCGGCGACGCGCGCTTGGAGCACGCAGGGGTTCGCATCGTGCAGCGCAACCGCGGCTGGGCCTCGCTGGGCGTCTTCGAGGCGATCCGCCGGCTGCCGCGGACGTTCTCTGCCGGGCTGCGGGTGGCGTTCGCGCTGTGGCGGGAGCCGCCCGACTTGATCGTGCTGGTCGACTTCGGCGCGTTCAACCTACGGCTCGCGCGCATCCTTCGCGGGCTCGGCTACGCGAAGCCGATCGTCCACTACGCGCCCCCGTCCGCGTGGCTCGACAGCGTGCACCGCGCGCGCCGGGTCGCATCGCTCTGCGATGCGCTGACGATCTTTCGGCACCAAGCCGAGTTCTATCGCTCGCTCGGGCTTCCGATCGGCTACGTCGGCCATCCGATGGTCTCGACGATCGCCCCGCGCGGGCCGCGCGATGCGCCGCCGGCGGACGGTGGGCTCGTAGCGCTGCTGCCCGGCAGCCGCGCCGGTGAGATCGAGCGGCACACGCCGCGGCTGCTCGATGCGATCGCGCGCGTGCGCGAGGTGCGGCCGAACGTGCGCGCGCTGCTGGTCGCTGCGGACGACGACGCGCAGCGGCACGCCGAGCACCTGCTCTCATTCCGCTCGCCGCTCCCCGTCGAGGTCGTGCGCGACGCGCGCGCGGCGCTGCGCGAAGCAGACGCCGCCGCGATCGCATCCGGCACGGCGGTGCTCGAAGCGTCGCTGATCGAGACGCCGGCGGTCGCGCTCTACGTCCTCTCCGCCCCGCAGGCGAAGATCGCGCGGCGTGTCTACCGCGGCAAGTACGTGACGCTTCCGAACCTGGTGCTCGACGAGCTCGTCGTGCCGGAGCTGCTGCAAGAAGCCGCGACCCCGGCCGCGCTTGCCGACGCGCTGCTCGATCTCCTCGCGCACCCCGCGCAGCAGCGCGACGGCTTCGCGCGCGTCCGCGCCGCGCTCGGCCCGCCCGATTCGCTCCAGCGTAACGCCGACTGGGTCCTCTCCACGGTACGCGAGACCTAACCATGCGCGTCTATCACACGAGCGATGTGCACGACCGGCGGCACATCGCTGCGCCGATCAACGCGCTACGTGCCGCGAAACCGGGAGTGTACGCCGACTGCGGCGACGCGCTGCGCGGTTCGCAGACCGTGTACCACCGGAAAGAACCGGTGCTCACCGAGTTGGACGCCGCCCACGTCGACGTGCAGGCGATGGGCAACCGCGAGTTCCACTACGTGTTCGGCGCGGTGCGCGCGCGCGCCGCGCAGATGCGACACCCGCTGACCTGCGCGAACCTGATCGACGCGAAGGGCCGCCCGCTGCCGTTCACGGCCGACGTCGTGCTGGAACGCGCCGATCCTTCGACGAGCTCAGGACAAGCTACGCCGTGGACGCTGCGCTTCTTCGGATTGCTGGTGGTGCAGTATCCCTCCGGATCGCCCTGGGAGCGGCTCTTCGGCTGGCGTTTCCTCGACCCGGTCGAGGTCGCGCGGCGGATGGCGGAGACGACGCCGGCCGGTACGACGCTGATCGCGCTCTCGCACCTCGGCCTGCGTCACGACCGGCTGCTCGCGCAGCGCGTGCCGCGGCTCGAGCTGATCCTGGGCGGCCACAGTCACGACACGCTGCCCGAGCCCGAGCTGGTCGGCGGCGTGCCGATCGTTCACGCCGGGCCGTACGGCCGGTTCGCGTCGCGCACCGAGCTCGCGAAGGACGCGTCGGGTCGCGCGCGCATCACCGACTTCGCGTTAGAGCCACTCACCCGTGCCTAGCGTTCTGTTTGTTTCGAACGGCCACGGCGAGGCGGCGATCGCGGCGCGGATCGCGCAGGAGACGCGCGCGCTCGCGAACCTGCGGACCGAGCACTTCGCGCTGGTCGGCGAGCGGTTGGGCGGCGGCGAGTTCCCCGACGTCGGACCGCAGCGCGCGATGCCGTCGGGCGGGCTGGTCGCGATGGGGAACGCGCGCGCGTTCGTGCGCGATCTGGGCGCCGGATTTCTCGCGCTGTTCGTGCGCCAGATCGGCTTCTTGCGTGCGGCCCGGCGCGAGCGGCGGTACGCGGCGGTCGTCGCGGTAGGCGATGCGTATGCGTGCGCGCTGGCCCGGATCCCGCGGGCTCCGCTGGCGTACGTCGGCACCGCCAAGAGCGTCTACGTCGCCGCGTACGGCCCGGGCGAACGGCGCATCCTGCGAACCGCGCAGCGGATCTTCGTGCGTGACGCGGCGACCGCGCACGATCTGCGCGCGCACGGCGTGCCGGCCGAGGCGCCCGGCAACGTGATCGTCGACTTGCTCGCGACGGACGCGCGCGTCGACTGGCGCGCCCCGCTGCGCTTGGCGCTGCTGCCCGGCTCGCGGGAGCGCGCGTACGCCGACGCGCTGCGCCTCGCCGACGTCGTGGCCGCGCTGCGAGCGCGCGGCGCGCAGCCCGATGCGGTGCTCTCGGTCGCGCCGAACCTGCGCGAGGAGCGCTTCGAGCCCGCGCTGCGACGCGGTGGTCTGCGCGCCTGGACCGGGCCGCTGGGGGCGCTCCTGCACGGTGCGACGCTGGCGATCGGGCAGAGCGGGACGGCGAACGAGGCAGCCGCGGCGGAGGGGCTGCCGGTTGTGGCGCTCGAGCTCGCCGACGCGCCGCGCGACGCCTGGTACCGCAAGCGCCAGATGGCACTGCTCGAAGATGCGCTGCTCATCGTCCCGGGCGAGCCCGAGCGCGCGGCCGGAGCGATCGCGGAGCTGCTCGCCGACGACGTCCGCCGCGCCAGAATGGGTGCGGTGGGTCGCGACCGCATGGGTGGCCCAGGCGGCGCGCGCGCGATCGCCGCGTCGGTGGTCGCGCTGGCGGGAGCCGCATGAAGCGCGTCACCCCGATCGCCCTGGCGGTGCTGTTCGCAATCATCCCGCTGTACGGAACCTTTGCCGCGCTCTTTCCCGCCGGACCCGGGATCCCGCCGCTCGTCCCGCGCGGGCTGACGGTGCTGATCGCCCTGGGGGGCCTCGCCGCGCTGGCGGCGATCGTGCCGGCGGCGATCCGCGCCGCGCGCCGCGACTGGCTGACCTTCGCCTTCCTCGCGCCGGGCCTCGCGACGGTCCTCGCTGCGGTGACGGGCCTCGACCCGACGCTTGGGATCGGCCTGGGCGCGTTTGTCACCGGCCTGGGCGCCGCCGGGATGGTGGTGGCGCGCGAGGCCGACGCCGCGACGGTCCAGCTCTGCATCCGGACCTTCCTGTGGTCGGCCCTGCTCGCCTCGCTGCTCGCCCTGGCGATGCTGATCACCAAACGTCCGGCGGCGATCTACGCCTTCGACAACGGACGGGCCGTCGGAACGTTCCTGAACCCGAACGAGCTCGCGGCCTTCACGCTGATCGCGCTCGGGGTCGCCGTCCCGCTCGCGGCGGCGTCGCGTGGCCGCGACCGGCTC
>Ga0208078_1000531_pt1 | contig 10092 bp, 6 predicted proteins | sample NGESurdeep072012_3_FD_184468 | JGI IMG/M metagenome (GOLD analysis project Ga0208078, IMG submission 184468) | Arctic peat soil microbial communities from Barrow, Alaska - NGEE Surface sample 53-2 deep-072012 (SPAdes) | ecosystem: Environmental > Terrestrial > Soil > Wetlands > Peat ... | reverse complement strand
GGCCGCGTCGTCGATCCACTCGGACGTCCGCTCGATGCCGCCGGTCCGATCAACGCCAAGCACACGCGCAAGGTAGAATCGGAGGCGCCTGGCATCATCGTTCGCCAGCCGGTGAAGGAGCCGCTCCAGACCGGCATCAAAGCCATCGACTCGATGATCCCGATCGGCCGTGGGCAGCGCGAGCTGATCATCGGCGATCGTGGAACCGGGAAGACTGCCATCGCGATTGATACGATCATCAATCAGAAGGGCACCGGCGTGATCTGCGTCTACGTCGCGATCGGGCAGAAGAATTCGACCGTCGCCTCCGTGGTCGAGAAGCTCCGCCAGGCGGGCGCGATGGAGTACTCGATCGTCGTCGTCGCGGGTGCGTCCGACCCGGCGCCCTTGCAGTACATCGCGCCTTACTCCGGCTGCGCGATGGCCGAGTACTTCATGTACAACGAGGGGCTTCCGACGCTGTGCGTGTACGACGATCTGTCGAAGCAGGCCGCGGCGTATCGCCAGCTCTCGCTGGTGCTTCGCCGTCCTCCCGGTCGCGAGGCTTTTCCCGGGGACGTCTTCTATCTCCATTCGCGCCTGCTCGAGAGAGCCGCGAAGCTGAGTGAGGATGCGTCCATAGTCGATGGCAAGACCATCATGAAGGCCGGCGGATCGCTCACCGCGCTTCCGATCATTGAGACCCAGGCAGGCGACGTCTCCGCCTATATCCCGACGAACGTCATCTCGATCACCGACGGTCAGATATTCCTCGAGGCTGACCTCTTCTTCGCCGGCGTCCGTCCGGCGGTCAACGTTGGAATCTCCGTTTCCCGCGTCGGCGGCTCGGCGCAGGTAAAGGCGATGCGCTCCGTCGCCGGCAGGCTGCGGCTGGACCTCGCGCAGTACCGTGAGCTCGAAGCGTTCTCCTCCTTCGCGTCGGACCTCGACGCGGCTACCAAAAAGCAGCTAGAGCGCGGCGCTCGAACTGTCGAGATTCTGAAGCAGCCGCAGTACCGTCCGATGGCGGTGGAGCAGCAGGTCATGGTGATTTTCGCCGTCACCAACGGATTTCTCGATCCGATTCCGGTGAACCGGCTGAAGGACTGGGAGAAGGGATTCCTCGAATTCATGGACAAGCAATTCCCGCAGGTGCCGCAGAAAATCCGCACCGAGAAAGTCCTGTCCAAGGAGAGCGAAGCCGATCTCAAGCGCGGGATCAACAGCTTCAACCAGCAGTTCAACCCCGCGAAGCTCTAGAGCATGGCGAAGGGTCGTGAGCTGAAAGGACGGATCAAGTCCGTCGAAAACACGCGGAAGATCACGCGGACGATGGAGATGGTGGCGACGTCCAAGATGAAGCGCGCGCAGGATCGCGTCGTGGCCGCCCGCCCATTTGCCAACTCGCTCACGGAAGTGATCGCCAATCTCTACACGCCGGAGCTGGCTGAGAGTTTTCCTCTCATGCGGCAGCCGGCAGCGATCAAGAAGGCGGCGGTAATCCTGCTCACGAGCAACCGCGGGCTCGCGGGCGCGTTCAACGCCAATCTCCTCAAGGAAGCGCGCATTCTTCTCGCGCGTCTCGCCGAGCAGAAGGTCGAGCCTGAACTTCACGTCGTCGGGAAAAAAGGAATCGGCTACTTCCGCTACGTCGGGCGGGCAGTGGCCTCCAGCCGCACCGACATCACTGGCCAGCCGACCGTGGCCAATGCCGCCGACCTTGTCGACGGCCTGATCCAAAGATTTGCGTCGGCCGAGATCGACGCGGTCTACGTCATCTACTCGAAATTCAACTCCGCGCTCTCCACGCCGCCGACATCGCAGCTCGTGCTCCCGGTCACGCCACCGCAGCGCAAGGGTCCTCAGCCCGACTACATCCTGATGCCGTCGGCTGAAGTGATCCTGACGCAGCTTCTGCCCTCGTACGTGCGCAACTCCATTTACCGCGCCCTGGTCGAGAACGAAGCCGGTTTCCAGAGCGCGCAGCGCACGGCGATGAAGAACGCGACCGACAACGCGGGCGAGATGCTCAACGTCCTACGCCGCACATTCAACCGCGCCCGCCAGGCGCAGATCACGCAGGAGATCGCCGAGATCGTCGGCGGTGCCTCTGCGTTACAGGGGTAACCAATGGCTACGGCCGTCCGCACCGAGAAGAAGCTTCGCCCCACCGAAGAGAAAAAGGCGAATTTTGGTAAAGTTGTGCAGGTCATCGGACCCGTGCTCGACGTCGAATTCGAGTCCGAGCACTTGCCCGAGCTTTACAACGCTCTCCGCATCCGTGAGAAGTCCGATTCGGGCGTCACCATTGACGTCGTCGTCGAGGTGCAGCAGCACATCGGCCGCAACCAGGTGCGCGCGGTGGCGATGTCGTCGACCGACGCCGTCGTCCGCGGGATGAGAGTCGAGGATACCGGCGGTCCGATCACCGTTCCAGTCGGCGAGGCCGCCCTCGGACGGATTCTCAACGTGCTCGGCCAGCCGGTCGACAACGGCCCGCCAATTCCGGACAGCGTCGAGCGCTGGCCGATCCACCGGCCCGCCCCACAATTCGCGGACCTCGAGCCCAAGACCGAAATCTTCGAGACGGGCATCAAGGTCGTTGATCTGATCGCTCCGTTCGTGAAGGGCGGAAAGATCGGACTCTTCGGCGGCGCCGGCGTCGGAAAAACGGTCGTCATCATGGAGCTGATCAACAACGTCGCGAAGGGCCACGGCGGAAAGTCGGTGTTCTGCGGCGTGGGCGAGAGAACGCGTGAAGGAAACGATCTCTACCTGGAAATGAAGGAGTCGGGAGTCATAAACTCCGCGGCTCTGATCTATGGCCAGATGAACGAGCCGCCGGGAGCGAGACTCAGAGTCGGACTTTCGGGGCTGACGGTCGCCGAGTACTTCCGCGATGTCGAGAACTCCGACGTGCTGGTGTTCATCGACAACATCTTCCGCTTCACGCAGGCGGGCTCCGAAGTCTCCGCTCTTCTGGGCCGCATGCCGAGCGCGGTCGGTTACCAGCCGACGCTGGCGACGGAGATGGGTGACTTGCAGGAGCGCATCACTTCGACCAAGAACGGATCGATCACTTCGGTGCAGGCGATCTACGTGCCCGCCGACGACATCACCGATCCGGCGCCGGCGACGGCGTTCGCGCACCTGGATGCGACCGTCGTGCTGTCGCGCGCGATCACCGAGCTCGGCATTTATCCCGCCGTCGATCCTCTCGCGTCGGCGTCCCGAATTCTGGACGCGCAGTTCATTGGAGAGCGCCACTACAAGGCAGCGACGGATGTGCAGCGGATTCTTCAGCGCTACAAGGAGCTTCAGGACATCATCGCGATTCTGGGCATGGACGAGCTTTCGGAGGACGACAAGCTCGTCGTCGGCCGTGCGCGCAGAATTCAGCGTTTCATGTCGCAGCCGTTCGCGGTGGCGGAGCAGTTCACCGGGATCAAGGGCCAGTACGTGAAGCTTGAGGAAACCGTGTCGTCGTTCGAGCGGCTCGTCGCCGGAGAGTTCGATCAGTACCCAGAGCAGGCGTTCTTCATGCAGGGCGCGATCGATGGAGTGGTCGAGGCTGCGCAGAAGCTCTCGAATTCGTAAGAGATGTTGAAAGTATCTGTGATTTCGCCCGAAGCGGTCCTTTTCCAGGGCGAAACCGAGTCGGTCATTGCTCCGGCGTACGACGGAGAGATCGGCATTCTTACAGGCCACGCACCACTGATGGCGCTGCTCGGCGATGGGGAGCTGCGTCTTGGCGGTGGGTCGGGCCGCCGCTTCAACGTCAGCGGCGGCTTCATGCAGGTGTTGAACAACGACGTGCGGATCGTGACCGAAAAGGCGACCGCCGGGGGCTGACCGCCAAGGCGGTGATTTCTTTCAAAAGCGGAGCCTCGCGACAGGGCGCAAGATTAAGCGACAAATATGCGTCGGGGCCGACGCATATTTGTGTGGGATGGCGTGAGGCCCCCCCTTCTGCATGGGCTGCCAAAACGGGCACTTCTGTTGACATCCCCGTTTCCAACGATCTAATTACGGGAATACGAAGCAACCGACGCTCGCCGGGCCCGGCCTGTCGTTGGCACCCGTTTTTCCTGCATTCGCCGCGCGGACCCCGCCCTCCGCTCGCAGGTGCAGGCCACGAAGTAATCGTTGTCGGCAACCGTCAGACGATGTTTGCTGTGACAGCGACAAAACCACATCCCAGTTTCACTTTCTGCGAGGTGTTGTATGGGAATGTCAGTCAGTGTTTCTCGCTTCCTTGCGATAGCGGGCGTCGTGTTCGGGCTTGCCCCGGCACTCGCTCAGGCGCAGGGAACCACGATCAGCGGACAGGTCACCGGAACTGGAGGCGAGCCAGTGGCCGGGGCCAGCGTGAGCATACCCACGCTGCGCGTTGGCGGGTTTACCGACGATGCTGGTCGGTACACCTTCGTTGCACCTGCTTCAGCGACAGGAACTACCGTGACCCTGATGGCTCGACGCCTTGGATTTCTGCCAAGCTCGGCGCCAATCTCGCTCGCCGGCAGTGCCATATCGCAAAACTTCAGTCTCTCGCCGAACGCGACTCAGCTCACTGGCGTCGTGGTCACGGCGCTCGGCCTGACGAAGGAGAGGAGCCAGCTCGGCACCTCGGTCCAGCAGATCTCTTCTTCTGATCTGAACACGACGCACGACATGAACGTGCTCAACCAGCTTTCCGGCAAGGTCTCCGGTGTCGTGATGAATCAGTCCGGAACCCAGGGCGGATCGACAAACATCGTCATCCGTGGCTCGAACTCGATCACCGGAAACAACCAGCCGCTCTTCATTGTGGACGGGGTCCCCGTCTCCAATCAAGACCACGGCAGCGCATCCTACGGCGGTGGTCTGGATGTTAACGTCACAGGTGGTCTGGGAAAGGATTTCGGCAGCGCTATCGACGACATCAACCCGGAAGACGTGGCGACAGTCAGCGTGCTCAAGGGACCCAACGCCGCGGCGCTTTATGGATCGAGAGCCGCAAATGGCGTGATCCTGATCACGACGAAAAAAGGCTCCAACACGACCGGCAAAGTCCAGACGCAGCTCACCTCGAGCCTGACCTGGGACAAGCCGTCGATCCTTCCGGACTACCAGAATGAATACGGTCAGGGAGCCGGCGGTGCCTTCCTTTTCGTGAACGGTAAGGGCGCGGGCGTCAATGACGGTCTGGACCAGAGCTTTGGCCCGCGACTGGATGGGCGCACCACGGGCTGCACATTCGTCCCTGGAACCCCGAGCAATCCGTTCCTGCCGCACGTCTATGACGCCAGCGTGCCGTGCTCGCAGTTCAACGCCCCGGCGGGTGCGCCGTGGGTGGCTCATCCTGATAACGTGAGCTCCTTCTTCGACACCGGTAAGACGCTCGCCAATACTCTCGCCTTCAGTGGCGGGACCGACCGTGCACAGGCGCGGCTCTCCGTTGGATCGCAGCAGGTGGACGGCATCATACCCAACAACACCTTCCGCAAGTTCAACAGCCTGCTGAGCGGTAGCCTGACCGTAAACGACCGGCTCACGGCAAGCGGCGACATTCAGTACATCAACAACGACAATCACAATCGCGCCGGCACAGGCTACAACAGCGGGATCCTGGAGCAATTCGTCTGGTTCGGGCGTCAGGTTGACATGAACGCGCTCAGGGATGAAGTCACCAACCCGAACGGCGGACTGTTCAACTGGAATTACAACTTCCATAACAACCCCTTCTGGCTGCAGTATCAGAATCCGGGTGAAGACGTTCGCGACCGCGTCACCGGCAATATTTCCGCCCGCTACCACATTGCCGATTGGCTCGACGCTACCGCGCGCACTGGCTCTGACATCTACCGGTGGCAGATCAATCAGGACTTCGGGCAAGGCAATATCGTCTATGCCAACCCGGCCTACGCGGGCGCGTACACACAGTTCGCTGAGTACTCGAACGCCAACAACTCCGACCTGCTGTTGACCGCGAACAAGCACGCGGGTGCCCACCTGCAGTTCAACGCGACGGTTGGCGGTTCACGCCGTTTCGAGCGCTACAACAACGACCAGCAGAGCACTCCCGGTATCATCGTTCCCGGTATTTACAACTCGTCGAACGCCGGTATCACGCCGACCCTGACGTCCCTGGTCACTCGGCGGCAGGTGAACAGCGTGTTTGCGTCAGCCGCGACCACACTGAACGATTGGTGGACTGTCGAGGTGACGGGTCGCAATGACTGGTCTTCGACGCTGCCGGCGGGGAACAATTCCTATTTCTACCCCTCCATCAACACGTCCATCGTTCTTAGCGATGCGATCCCATTCCTCAAGTCGGGTCTCCTCAGCTACGCAAAGATCAGGGGCTCGCTGGCGCAGGTGGGAGCGGACGCAGACCCGTATCAGCTGCAAACTGTCTACATTGGGCAGTCGACCAAATTCGGCTCACTTCCTCAGGTGACGCTCGACAATTCGCAAAAAGATCCGGATCTGAAGCCTGAGATGACCAAATCAGGTGAAGTCGGTCTGGAGCTCGGCGTCCTTGACGGCCGCGCTACGCTCGACATGAGCTACTACGCGAAATCCACGACGAATCAGATCGTGAACCTTACGGTTTCTCCGGCTTCGGGATTCCAGAGTCAGGTTGCCAACCTGGGTCGCATCGACAACAAAGGCTTCGAAGCTTTGCTGGATGTGACACCGATCAATACTGCGGGCGGATTCAGTTGGAACACGACATTCAACTATTCCCAAAACAAGAGCAAAGTCGTGTCACTCGCTCCTGGTATCGATACTTATGTCATTTACAGTGACTGGTACCAGAATCTGGAGGCGCGGGTTGGCCAGCCCTACGGCGTGATCTACGGCTACAAGTACGCGCGCGACGATGCCGGCAATCTTCTGCTGCACAACGGCTTGCCGCAGACCGGAGATCAGGGCGTAATCGGAAGCATCCAGCCGAAGTGGGTCGGCGGCTGGAACAACACTTTCAAGCTTGGACCGGCGCAACTGAGCTTTCTGTTCGACTACCACAAGGGCGGAAAGATCTTCAGTGTGACGAACATGTGGGGCGATTACACCGGCATCTTCAAGAATTCGCTCCAGGGCCGGGAAGTGGATTGGAACAACCCGGGTCTCGTCATAAAGGGCACAGACGACGCAACGAATCTGCCCAACACGACGAGGGTCACGGCCGAGCAGTACTGGGAATCCTTGTATTACAACGCCGAGCAGTACACCTACGACGACAGCTGGGTGAAGCTGCGCAATCTGCGCTTTGGCCTGGATCTGCCGGCTACATTCGCGTCGAGACTGCATGCTGCTTCCGTGAACATTGCCCTCATTGGCAATAACCTCTGGACCAGCACCAAGGTTCCCAACATCGATCCCGAGTTCTCGTACGGCACCGGCAACGCGCAGGGTTTTGAGTTTGCGACGATCCCGAACACAAGAAGCATTGGACTGAACCTGCGGATCGTTCCGTGACCCGGGCCAGGAGACCCCTTCCACATATGCCAAACAAAACTCTTATGACAAATAAATACCTTCTCCGAGCCGGTGCCGGCGCCGCCATCATGGCGGCGCTCCTGGCGTGCGGCAACGGACTGACGGATGTGAACAAGAATCCGAACAATCCGACCGATGTGTCGGCTCAATCGCTGTTCACGAATGCCACCCGGCAAACGGTTGACCGGTGGCTGGGAACTACCTATAACTGGCGCGGGGGAGAGTTCCTCGCGCAACACCTCGCCGAGGTACAGTACACCGACGAGGACACCTACGTCAGGTTGGCGCGGGCGTATATGACGGGCACCTTCGACGCGTCGTATTACCAGGAGCTGGAAGACCTGAGAAAGGTCATCGGAAAGGGAATGGACGCGAGCGACGTGAGCATTTGGGGTCCGGCCGTGGTCCTGAAAACGTGGACCGCGGATTTCCTCACCGATACGTGGGGAGACGTGCCGTATACTGATGCCCTCGCATCCGACTCGAGCGGCGGCAGCGGCAAGCCGGTGTACGACAAGCAGCAGGCGGTGTACACCAATTTCTTCACGACATTGTCCGGTGCTGCGACGTCGCTCGCGGGTGCCGGTGGCGCTTCACTTGGCTCTGCGGACGCGATCTATGGCGGATCCCCGGCGGCATGGGCGAAGTTCGCCAACTCGCTGCACGCCCGGCTGGCAATGCGGTTAGTGAACGTCGATCCCACGACTGCCAGCGCCGAACTCACCAAGGCCTTTACTGGTCCCGGTGGCATTTTCGCCTCGAACGCCGACAACGCCGCGCTTGCGTGGCCAGGTGATGGCGTAAACGACAACCCGTTCTCGGCGAGTCTGCAGCAGCGCGACGACTACCGGATGTCGAAAACATTCATGGACATTCTGAAGGGCTACAATGACCCGCGTCTGTTCGTGTATGCACACACGACGGACGCAGGAACGTATGACGGTGCGCCCAACGGACTCAACCAGACCGACGCACAGCCGTACATTGTCAGTGCATCGCGCGTCGGAACGATCTTCTTTCCCGGCGCAACGTCGTACACTTCGTACGGCGGACCTGGCGCGACGCTTCCTTCGCAGCTCCTGACTTTCGCGGAGGTCCGGTTTATTCAGGCCGAGGCGGCTGAGCGGGGCATGGGCGGGTTGAACCCCGGACAGGCAGCGGTCTTCTACAACGAGGCCATCCAGGCATCCATGGATCAGTGGGGAATTACCGACGCCACTGCGATTGCAGCCTATTTGGCCCGCCCGGAAGTTGCCTACCAGGGCGGGACGGCAGGACTGACGCAGATCGCGATCCAGAAATGGATCGCACTCTTCGGTGACGGTGGAAATGCATGGTTCGAATGGCGCCGGACCTGTCAGCCGTCGACGATAGCGGCCGGCCCAGCGGCTACCGAGGACTTCGTTCCGCGCCGATTCTACTACTCGCAAACCGAGGTTTCGGTGAATGGCGCAAATGTCGATGCCGCGATTACGGATCAGGGCGCTGACAATTTTGGAACCCGTATCTGGTGGGACAAGCCAGCCAACGCTCCAACGTGCGCGGGCGTCAATCTGAACCTGCCGTAGAAGTCGTCGACAGAAACCGAGCATAAATAAGGAAGCCCCCGTGACCAATCGGGGGCTTCCTTATTTATCGGGAGCCGCGAGCTCGCGGGCTACCGACCTCTCGTCATTTATTGGGAGCCGCGAGATCCCAGGCTACCGATCTCTCGTCCACAGAATAATTGCCCCACATCCAGGATTCTCGCGATCCTGAAACTGCGGCGGCAGACCCGCCCACGAGAGGTAGACCTCCATCCCCGCGATATCCGTGGGATTCGCGACCTCGTCGACCTCCGCTCCAAACGCCTTCATTCCGTTCACCCAGATGGTCGGTTTGCACCCGCGCAAGAGAACACGGTTTCCTATCCGCGTGGAGGCACCGATACTGGCTCCCGGAACCGTCCGCAGGATCTCGCTCATCAAGCGTGGATCGCGTTTCATGATCTCGTCGCCATCAAAATATTTGCCGAAATTGTTATGGCTGCGCCGCTCGTAAAACTCGTGCAGCTTGGCGTCTTCTCCTTCCACGAGGACGTCGCCGACTTCGGTTGCCACCGTCCGCAGCAAGACATCTACGGGGCTCGATGTGCTGGCGGCATTCACCTGAATGTTCCTGGTGACGGCTTTGTATCCCATTCGCCGGACCGACAGCTCCACATCACCCGATTGGATTCCGCTGAAAGTGAAGCGACCATCCGGTCCCGATCGAGCCAGTCGCGCCGCCTCTCCTTTGCGGGCGAGCCGCAGCTCCGCACTGCTTATGGGTGTGTTGCTCTCGTCATGCACCAGCCCGCTCAAACTGAATGCGGCGGCTTGCTGCGCATTGTCGGTCTGGGGATGAAGTGCGGCCAGTGGAAAACTGGCTAGACTTCCGAGGCACAGGAGTGTCCGGCGCGCAAACATAGCGGCTCCTTCGCTGGTGTTTCGTTTGTTTCACGCTGTCGCGCGTGCCGAAAATTGTCAAGCGGGTGGGGGTGGTCTGGCTTGCGAATTGCCCCGCTAACGACCATAACGTCATTTCATACAATCGCTTATGGCTGACACTACTCATCTGCCGATCCTCGTGGTCGACGACAATCCGGAC
>Ga0208078_1000529_pt1 | contig 10116 bp, 7 predicted proteins | sample NGESurdeep072012_3_FD_184468 | JGI IMG/M metagenome (GOLD analysis project Ga0208078, IMG submission 184468) | Arctic peat soil microbial communities from Barrow, Alaska - NGEE Surface sample 53-2 deep-072012 (SPAdes) | ecosystem: Environmental > Terrestrial > Soil > Wetlands > Peat ... | reverse complement strand
ACGATCCTGGCCGCCGAGCTCGCCGCGCTGCAGGCGCACGCGCCGGTGCCGCTGCCGCCGATCCACCTGCGGCGCGGCGCGGGCGCCTACATCTGCGGCGAAGAGTCGGCGATGATCGAGTCGATCGAAGGCAAGAAAGGGATGCCGCGGCTGCGCCCGCCGTACGTTGCGCAGGTCGGCGTCTTCGGGCGGCCGACGCTCGAGCACAACATGGAGACGCTCTACTGGGTGCGCGAGATCGTCGAACGCGGCGCGGAGTGGTTCGCCTCGCAAGGTCGCAACGGCCGCAAGGGCTTGCGCTCGTTCTCGGTCAGCGGGCGCGTGCAAAAGCCCGGCGTCCATTTGGCGCCGGCCGGGATCACGATCCGCGAGCTGATCGACGAATACGCCGGCGGGATGCTCCCCGGCCACACGTTCTACGGGTACTTTCCCGGCGGCGCGTCCGGCGGGATCTTGCCGGCCTCGATGGACGACATCCCGCTCGATTTCGATACGCTGAACAAGTACGGGTGCTTCATCGGCTCGGCGGCGATCATCGTGCTCTCCGACAAGGACAGCGCGAAGAGCGCCGCGCTGAACATGCTGCGCTTCTTCCGTGAAGAGTCGTGCGGGCAGTGTACGCCCTGCCGCGTCGGCACGGCGAAAGCCGTCGCGCTGATGGAGCGTGACGACTGGGACCGGGAGCTGCTCACCGATCTTTCGACCGTCATGATGGACGCGTCGATCTGCGGCCTGGGTCAAGCCGCGCCGAACCCGTATCTCTGCGTCTACAAGTACTTCCCCCACGAGGTTCAGGCGTAGCATGGCGACGCGGATCGGCTTCACGCTCAACGGCACGGCGGTCGCAGCCCACGAGGACGAGACGATCCTGCAGGCCGCCGATCGTAACGGCATCGAGATCCCGCGCCTGTGCTACAAAGACGGCTATCGTCCCGACGGGAATTGCCGCGTCTGCATGGTCGAGATCGACGGCGAACGCGTCCTCGCGCCGTCGTGCTGCCGCCGCCCCACCGAGGGGATGGCGGTGTCGAGCACGAGCGATCGCGCGACGAAATCGCAGAAGATGGTCGCCGAGCTGCTGCTGACGGACATGCCGAAGCAGGGCGCCTCGCCGTACAAGCTCGTCTCCGAGCTCGACGTATGGGCGGGCAAGCTGGGCGTCACGGCGGCGCGCTACCCGCAGCGGCACCAGCCCGCGCCGGATCTCTCGCACCCCGCGATGTCGGTGAACCTCGACGCGTGCATCCAGTGCGGCCGCTGCGTGCGTGCCTGCCGCGAAGAGCAGGTCAACGACGTGATCGGCTACGCCTGGCGCGGCGAGCACGCGAAGATCGTCTTCGACTTCGACGACCCGATGGGGCCGAGCTCGTGCGTCGCGTGCGGCGAGTGCGTGCAGGCGTGTCCGACCGGTGCGCTCGCGCCGGCGAACAACGTCGCGATGCTCGAACCCGACAAGAAGGTCGACTCGGCGTGTCCGTACTGCGGCGTCGGCTGTTTGCTCACGTACAACATCAAGGACGAAAAGATCCTCTCCGTCGATGGACGGGACGGTCCGTCGAACGCGAGCCGGCTGTGCGTCAAGGGACGGTTCGGCTTCGATTACGTGCACAACCCGAAGCGGCTGACGAAGCCGATGATCCGCAAGGAAGGCGTCGCGAAGACGCCGGCGCTGATGGATCCGGCCGAGATGTGGAACGCGTTCCGCGAAGCGACGTGGGAAGAAGCGCTCGATCTCGCGGGCGGAAAGCTGCGCGAGATTCGCGACCAGCACGGTCCCAAGGCGATGGCCGGGTTCGGCTCGGCGAAGGGGAGCAACGAAGAGGCCTACCTGTTCCAGAAGCTCGTGCGGACCGGCTTCGGGACGAACAACGTCGACCATTGCACGCGGCTCTGCCATGCCTCGTCGGTCGCCGCGCTGCTCGAAGACGTCGGTTCGGGCGCCGTCTCGAACCAGGTCGAGGACGTCGCGCTGGCCGACGTGGCGATCGTCATCGGCGCGAATCCGACGGTGAACCATCCCGTCGCCGCAACGTTCATGAAGAACGCCGCCAAGGCCGGAACGAAGCTCATCTATATCAACCCGCAGCGCTCGGACCTGGCGCGGCACGCGACGTACTTCCTGCAGTTCAACGCCGACACCGACGTCGCGCTGCTCAACGCGCTGATGCACGTCATCATCGAGGAAGGTCTCGCCAACGAGGCGTTCATCCGCGATCGCACCGAGAACTACGAAGCGCTCAAAGAGAACGTCAAGGACTACTCGCCCGAGAAGGTCGCGCCGATCACCGGTATCGATGCGCAGACGATCCGCGAAGTCGCGCGGCTCTACGCGACGGCGAACGCGGCGATCATCTTCTGGGGGATGGGGATCTCGCAGCACATTCACGGCACCGACAACGCGCGCTGCCTGATCTCGCTGGCGCTCGTCACCGGACAGATCGGCCGGCCGGGGACCGGCCTGCACCCGTTGCGCGGGCAGAACAACGTGCAGGGCGCCTCGGACATGGGGCTGATCCCGATGATGTTCCCGGACTACGAGCGCGTCGACAACCAGGACGCCCAGCGCAAGTTCGAAGCGCTCTGGAACACGAAGCTCGATCCGAACGCCGGCTTGACCGTCACCGAGATCACGGAGGGCGCCTACAAAGGCGAGATCCGCGGGATGTACATCATGGGCGAGAACCCCGCGATGTCGGACCCGAACGTCGAGCACGCGCGCGAGGCGCTGACGAAGCTCGATCATCTGGTGGTGCAGGACATCTTCTTCACCGAGACGTCGAGCTACGCGGATGTGATTCTGCCCGCATCGGCGTTCCCGGAGAAGACCGGGACCTTCACCAACACGGACCGGCGCGTGCAGCTCGGCCGTCAGGCGCTTGATCCGCCGAGCGACGCGCGTCAGGATCTCTGGATCATCCAAGAGATCGCGCGCCGCATCGGTCTCGACTGGAACTATGCCGGGCCGGCGGAGGTGTTCGAAGAGATCCGCCAGGCGACGCCGAGCATGGCCGGGATCACCTGGGAACGGCTGGAGGCCGAAGGCTCGTGCACGTACCCGCTGGAGCACGTCGGCGATCCGGGTGAGCCGGTGATCTTCATCGAGGACTTTCCGCGCTCGGGCGGCCGCGGCTTGTTCAAGCCGGCCGCGTACAGCCACGCCGACGAGATGCCGGACAACGCGTATCCGTACATCTTCACGACGGGCCGGCAGCTCGAGCACTGGCACACCGGCTCGATGACGCGCCGCGCCAGCGTGCTCGACGCGCTCGAACCCGACCCCGTCATCAGCGTCCACCCGGACGATCTCACGCAGCTCGGCATCGAGCCGGGCGGCCCGATCACGCTCGAATCGCGGCGCGGCGAGCTGACCGGCTACGCACGAGCCGATCGCGGGATGCAGCGCGGAACGCTCTTCATGCCGTTCGTCTACAACGAAGCGGCGGCGAACCTGCTGACCAACGACGCGATCGACCCGGTCGGGAAGATCCCGGAGTTCAAGTTCTGCGCCGTCAAGGTGCGCAAAGGCGAACGGGTCACCGCCGCGATCCTCTGACGGGCGAGCCTGGACAATTCCACGGTACCGCGCTAGGCTGGGCGAAGAGCGGCCGCTCGGTCGCTGCTGCGGAGGGACTCTCGATGAGCGAACGGCGTCCGAACTATCTCGGGATCGTGGCGGGAGCGATCGTGTTCTTCGCGTGGGGCGCGATCTGGTTCACGGTTTTCAGCGCTCAGTGGATCGCGGCCGTCGGCAAGACGAAAGAGGAGGTCGCCGCGGCGGGCTTCTGGCCGTACGTCATCTCGTTCGTCGCCGGCCTTCTCGTTTCGTACTGCTTCGACAACATGCTGTGGCATTACGAGCGCGGCAACGCGTCGAAGGGTGCGCAGGTCGGATTCCTGACCGGCGTCTGCATCTTCCTTGCGATGCTCGCGAACCTGTCCAGCTTCGAAGTGCGTCCGATCGCGCTGATGCTGATCGACGGCGGCTACGGGGTGATCGGATTCGTCATCACCGGTGCGGTCGTCGGCGCTCTGCGGGGGCGGGCGACGCGCGGAGCTGCGGCGCGCGCGGCCTGAGGGGCTCGACGTTCAGCTCTATCAGCGGCTGCTCGGCGCGTCGTTCGAGCGGCTCCCGTCCGTGCTGCGCCGGTTTCATGCGCAGGGCGGCGGCGAGGCCGAGTGCACGTTCGCCGTACGCCGCCACGCCGGCCCGCTGCACGGAATCGTAGCGCGCGCCGCCGGTCTCCCCGCCGTCACGCCGTCGACCCGCGTCGTGCTGCACGTCCGCGTCGACGGTGAGCGAGAGGTCTGGACGCGCGTCTTCCCGGATCGCGAGCTGCGCACCGCGCAATGGCTCGAGCGCGGCCGCTTGATCGAGCAGGCGGGCCCGCTGCAGGTCGCGTTCGACGTCGCGGCCGACGAGTCGGGGATGCGCATCACGAGCCGTGGCTGCCGGGTGTTCGGGGTGCCGCTGCCGCGCGCGTTCGCGCCGGCGGTCACCGCGATCGTACACGGCGTCGCCAACGGCTGGAAGGTCGAGGTCTCGATCGCGCTGCCGCTGCTCGGCACGATCGGGGCGTACAGCGGGACGGTCGTCCCGGCGTGACGGCCGCGCTCGGCGTTCTGTTCGTGCTCGGCGTGATGGGCGCGTTCGACACGCTGGTCTTTCACGAGTGGATCGGCCGGCTCCCCGCCGATCCGCGGGCCGCGGCCGAGCTGCGGCTGCACGCGGCGCGCGACGCCGTGTACGCGGTGCTGTTCGCATCGTTGGCGTGGCTCGAGCCGCACGGCGCGCTGGTCGTCGCGTACATGCTGCTCTTCGCCGTCGAGATCGCGATCACGCTCTCCGACTTCCTGGTCGAAGACCACACGCGCCGGCTGCCCGGCGGGGAGCGCGTCACCCACGCGCTGATGGGGATCGTGTACGGCGCGCTGCTCGCGCTTCTCGCGCCGTACGCCGCGTCCTGGCTGCACGATCCGACCGCGTTCGTGCGCGCAGACTACGGCGTCTTGTCGTGGGCGCTCAGCCTGTTCGCGCTCGGCGTCGCCGGATCGGGTCTGCGCGACGTGCTCGCCGCAAACCGCGTCCGCTAGCCCGGCCCGTCACGAGCGCGACCTCGTGCTCGAGGACAGCGAGGAATCCGCGTACAGACGGGGCAACAGCACGGTAATGGACCCGGGCGGCTGCTCGGAGACACGGGCGGTGGAGTCCGCCCCGCATCAGCGAAACCGCCCGTCGATGGGCCAATGACTCCTCTTTGCGCCGGCGCCTTGCGCCGGGAAGGAGGACGTTCGTGACCCTCGCGATTCCGGCCGACAACCTTTGGGCGTTCGCCGCCGTATGGCTTGCGCTTGCGACGGCCGCCGCCTTCATCGCGCGCCGCGTGGGCCTGGCCGCCGCTCTCGTCGAGATCCTGCTCGGCGTGCTCGCAGGCAACCTCATCGGCCTGCGATCGACCGCCTGGGTCGACTTCATCGCGGGCTTCGGAAGCATCATGCTGACGTTTCTCGCCGGCGCGGAGATCGAGCCCACGGTCCTTCGCCGCCAACTCCGCCCGGCGGCCGTCATCGGAGCGATTTCCTTCTTTGCGCCGTTTCTCGCAGCCATGGCGTACGCGTATTTCGTTGCCCATTGGACCGTCGACGCTTCGAAAATCGCCGGCGTGGCGATGTCGACGACGTCGGTCGCGGTGGTCTATGCGGTGATGGTAGAGTCGCGTTTGGCGGGCAAAGACTTCGGCCAGTTGATCCTGGCCGCGTGCTTCATCACGGATCTTGGGACGGTCGTGGCGCTCGGCATGCTGTTCGCGAACTACAACGGCTGGCTGGCCGCACTCGTTGTGGCGATCGTGCTGGCAATCGTCTTCGTCCCGAAGTTTTTGCCGTCCGTGTTCGAGAAGACCTCGCGGTGGGTGAGCGAGCCCGGACTCCGTCTGACGTTCCTGATCATCCTCGTTCTCAGCGCGATTGCAACGGCAGCGAAGAGCGAGGGTGTCCTGCCGGCCTATTTCTTGGGCCTCGCTTGTGCGGGCTTCCTCTTCGCGAATCCCGACGTGTCGCGGCGTTTGCGCTCCATGACCATGGGCTTCTTGACGCCGTTCTACTTTCTCAAGGCGGGTACGCTGGTTTCGTTCTCGGCTGCCGTCGCAGGCATCGGCGCAATAGCCGCATTCTTCGTCGTGAAAGTCGTCGCGAAATGCGTCGGCGTCTTTCCGGCTGCGCGAGCGTTCCAGCACGCTCCGAAGAACGCCGGGTATATCACGCTGATGATGGCGACGGGCCTCACGTTCGGCACGATCTCGAGTCTCTACGGTCTCACGCATCACTACATCGACCAGGCTCAGTATACGACGCTGGTGACGGTCGTCATCCTCACCGCAGTCGTACCGACGATCATCGCGCAGGCATTCTTTCACCCCCAGGAGTTCGTCGATCCCGAGGAACTGGGCGTGCCGTGACCCAAGCACGCGCCGTGACGTCATTTCGCGACCGGAGGACGTGCAGCTAGCGGCCACGCGAGCAGGATTCAACCCGTACGTGCGGCTGTTCATCGCGACCGGGATTCTGGGCGGATACACGACGTTTTCGGCGTTCGCGTACGAGACGTACGTTCTTAGCGCCGACGCTGTGCGGCGTCGCTTCCGCCGCCGTGTCCCTTGAACGTGGAGAACAGCAGCGCGAGACTTGGGATCAGGAAAAGCGCGCCGATCGCGGTGGAGATGAGGAACGCATTCAGCATCGCCGGCGAGGCCGCGGCGGATTGGAAGGTCCAGCGGCCTGGGATCAAGTTGGGGGCCTGCGCTCCGAACCAGCCGGCGAGGACCGCGAGCGCTTCGGCGCCGACCGCGACGCGCGCGAACGTGTCGCGATGGTTGGCGATTAGGAGCATCACGACGATGCCGAGCAGCATCGCGCTCGCGATCGCGATGCGGGCCGTCGGGCCGACCAACGCCGCGAAGAGCGCCGGTTCGCTCTGATGCGCCAGTAGCGCCGGAACGAGGCCGGCGACCCAGACGGCGAGCGTCGCGCGGACGGCGCGGCGGCGGAAGTCGCCGCGCAGCGCGGGGTCGTGGGAGGTTTCGCGGACGAGGAAGACGGCGGCGATCTGCGCGCAGAGCGCAACGGCGAACACGCCGGCGGAGAGCGCGAACGGCGACGTCCAGGCGTAGTGGCCGGTAGCGATCGCACCGGCCGCGTCACCGAGGAAGAACGGTGCGATGATCGAGGCGGCGCCGAAGATCGCCGTCCAGCTGCGCGCCGCCGCGAGCGTGTCCGACGCGTGGTTGCGGAAAACGAACGCCGCGCCGCGCATGACGATGCCCAGCAGCGCCAACGTGAGCGGCGTGCTGAGGTTCGCGCCGATGTCGGCGAAGGCAGGCGGGAAGCACGTGAACAGCGCGACGATCGCGAAGATCAGCCAGACGTGATTCGATTCCCACACCGGACCGATCGCGTTCGAGATCGCGTCCCGCTGCGCCCGACGGTGCGAGCCGCTCGCGAAGAGGTCCCACACGCCGCCGCCGAAGTCGGCGCCGCCCAGAATCGCGTAGAGCGAAACCGCGGTGAGCGCGACGAGCGCCGCGCCGAGGACGGGCGTCACGCTGCGTGGTCCTTCGTGCCGACGCGGCGCAGCAGCCACCAGCACGTCGCGGCGAGGATGACGTACACGATCGCGAAGCCGTAGAACTGGAGGTCGACGCCGGGGGCGACCGTCGCGGCGTCGCTCGTGCGCAGCAGGCCGCGCGCAATCCAGGGCTGGCGTCCGAACTCGGTGACGAACCAGCCGGCCTCCATCGCGACGACGGAGAGCGGCCCACAGACGGCGATGCCGATCAGCAGCGGTTTTGCGGGCACGCGCTTGCGCAGCGCGGCGATCGTCCAGACGATCGCGACCAGCAGCAGCAGCGACGCGCTGCCGACCATCGTGTCGAACGAATAGTGGACCGCGGCGACCGGCGGACGGTCCTCCGGAGCGACGCGGTCGAGGCCTTTGACTTCGGCGTTCGGATCGTATGCGACCAGCAGGCTGAGCGCGCTCGGGATCTCGATCCCGTAGCGGACGGTGTCACCGTGCACGATCCCGCCGATCGTGATCGGCGCGTGCCGCCGGGTGTGGAACAGCACCTCGAGCGAGGCGAACTTGGCGGGCTCGTGCTCGGCGTCGAAGCGCGCGATCTCGTCGCCGACGATCCACTGCAGCGGAATCGCGATCGACGCAACGATCATCGCGATCGTGAGCCCGGCGTACACCTGCTCGCGCCGGTCTTCGGCGCTCCGGCGCAGCAAGGCGAACGCGCAGACCGCGGCGGCGCCGAAGCCGGTGACGACGTAGGCGGCAAGCGTCGTGTGCAGCACCTCGACCAGCCAGGGCGGGCTCAGCATCGCGGCGATCGGATCGACGTCGACGACGGCGCCGTTGACGATGCGGAAACCCGTCGGCATGTTCATCCACGCGTTCGCGGTCGTGACGAACGCGGCCGACAGAGCGCCGCTGACCACGATCGGCAGCCCGCTCAGCCAGTGCGCGACCGGGCTCAGGCGCTCCCAGCCGTACAGGTAGATCCCGATGAAGATCGCTTCGATAAAGAACGCGAAGCCTTCGAGCGAGAACGGCAAACCGATGATCCCGCCGGCATACTTCATGAACGTCGGCCACAGCAGCCCCAGCTCGAACGCGAGGACGGTTCCGGACATCGCACCGACCACGAACAGGATCGCCATCCCCTTCGCCCACGTGCGCGCGAGGTCGTAGTAGGCGCGGCGCTTCGTCCTCAGCCACAGGCCCTCGGCGGCGAACACCAGCAGCGGCAGCCCCACGCCGAGCGCCGCGAACACGATGTGGAACGCGAGCGACGTCCCCATCAGGGCGCGAGCCGCGATCACGTGGTCCATGTACGCAGTCTACCCGCGCCAGGCGGTTTGTTTCAGTGCGCGTCGCCGAAGATGAACGAGTAGTCCGATGCGAGGGTCGACGATCCGTCCTTGGCGGTGCGCTGTCCCGGCGCGGGAATGACGATCAGACGCCGCCGAGAGGCGCCGAGCAGCGGTGACGGGGTCGCGACGGTCGCATACTTGTGGCAGTCGAAGCAGCGTGACCCTTGCACGTACGTTTCCAGCGTGGTGTTCGCGACCGGGCCGGCCGGGATCGTGCCGGCGTCGGAGAGCGGGACCGTCGCGCGCGGCGACGGCACGGCGACCGGTGTCCCCGGCCACAGCACCTGCACCAAGCGATAGTGCTTGAACACCGACCGCGGGTCGTTGGCCTTGTCGATGAGCCGATACGCGCTCGCGTTGATCTCCTCGGAGAACGGGTCGATCGTCGTCGTGCGCACGACCTGAACCGGCGCACTGTAGGGGTCCTGGCATGGGCCGACGGTCGGACACGGCCGCGGCGAGGCGTTGGGGACGCACTGGTAGTGGTCCGTCGCCGGGTTGCAGGTGTTGCGATAGAACGTCCAGCCGCGCGGCGGGGGCGTCGGTGTGGGTGAGCCGCTCGGCACGGCGACCGGGTCGTTGTCGACGTGCTCGAACGTCGCCCAGACCATCTGCTGCGCGCTCGGCGTCTTGTGGATGACGTGCAGTCCGACGAGTCCGACGACGACGTTGTGACGAACCGGCTTGCGCGGCGGGTAGATGTCCGCGACCGAGATCTTGTAGTTCGGCCACGTCGCCGGGTCGGGGAGCTCGATCCACGCCGCTTTGATCTCGATCGCGCCGAAGTTCATGCCGTACTTCGCCGGCTTAGCGCTGCAGGCGTAGTCGACCGCAGCCGTCGTTCCGGCGCCGTGGGGGAGCGAGAATCCGGCCGGTCCGTTCGCGCACGCCACCTGATTGCGCGCGTGCGTCAGCCCGTTGCCGACGATGTATCCGTACTCGTCGTTGTCGACGTGGACTTCGTAATAGGTCAGGTTGCCGCGGCGGTCGGTGAGCCATCCGCCGGACGCCTCTTGGATGTTGCCGAAGTGCACGTCGGCGCCGAGAAACTTCGACGTCGCGGCGAGGACCTTGACGCCGCGGCGCGGCGGCGGAGGAGGAGCCCGGACTGCGCGCTCAGGCGCCGACGGCCAGAGCCCGCGGCGACTCATCGACCAGCAGGCCGGCCGCGAACGCGCGGCGGTC
>Ga0208078_1000528_pt1 | contig 10130 bp, 9 predicted proteins | sample NGESurdeep072012_3_FD_184468 | JGI IMG/M metagenome (GOLD analysis project Ga0208078, IMG submission 184468) | Arctic peat soil microbial communities from Barrow, Alaska - NGEE Surface sample 53-2 deep-072012 (SPAdes) | ecosystem: Environmental > Terrestrial > Soil > Wetlands > Peat ... | reverse complement strand
GAGGAAACTTTCGCGGGCACGATGCGCGTAAGGATGAGGCTGGCGGGCAAAGGCTTGAGACGGCAGAAGGGGTCATGTCCCGTCCCGAAGCGCATTATAGCATGGTGATCAAGAATCATGTCAGCGGTTCAGGCGTCGGCGGGTTCGTGGCGGGGCGGGGGGGACGAGGGAATCCTAGCTGCGGCGATGCTTGATCCGGTAGGTGAGGAAACATTCCTCGCCGACGGTGCGCATTTCCGTGAGCGAGCAACGAACACTGGACGGCAGAAAATCCGTGCTTAGGCCGGTCAGCGTCGGCGCTTTCGCGCCGCCAAACAGGAATGGCGCGATGGTGAGGTTGAGTTGATCGACGAGATCCTTTTCGAGCAGCGCGCGGAACAGCGTCGCCCCGCCTTCGCACGCGACCATGCGCACGCCGTAGTCCCGCCGCAGTTGTTGCAGCATCCAGGCGAGATCGACCGACTGGGTATCGCTAAGGTGCAGCGTCGCTTTTTCGCGCAGCGCTTTTTGATAACGCGCCGGCATCCGGACCGTGGAGAAAATCACGATCGGCGAAATATCGGTCTGAAAGAGTTTCAGGGACGCATCGATGCGTCCTTCATTCGAGACGATTACGCGCAACGGATACGGCGTTTGGCCGCGCGCGATTCGTGCTTCGCGCATCTTCGGATCGGGTACGCCGAGGCGCACATTGTCATGCTTCAGCGTGCTGTGACCGATCAGGACCGCGTCGCCCAGGGCGCGTTGCCGCAGCAGATGCGTCTTGTCTTCGCGCGAAGTGAAATCGACCGGCGAAAAACTCTTCGTGGTGATCTTGCCGTCCACCGTCATCGCGAACGTGACCGCGACAAACGGGCGTTTCGGACGCGTTCGGGATTTACTCTTCCGGCGCGCTGATTTCATGCTCGAGCGTGGCGAATTCCTTTTGCATCTCGCGCATCTTTACATGACCGGTAGCGCCACTGGGCCGGTAGAAGAAATAGACAATGCCGCCCGGCAGGCAGCAGAGCAGGATCACGGTGAATCCGGTCAGCCCGATCAACCGGGCCGTTGCGAACCAATAATCGGCGGCCGCGCCCGCCGGGATGGCGCAGAGGTTCGACAACATGATTTGCAGAATGTATTCGCGCGTTCCCACTCCGGCGAAGCTGATCGGAAGCGAAGAAATTGTTCGCTCGACCGGCATGATGGCGAAGAAATCCACCACCGCGATATTGGCCCGAAACGCGTAAGCCACGCAGAGAAACGTCGCGAACGTCCCGAGATGACAGACGAGCGACGCGCCGAAAGCCCCCATGGTCGCCCGCCAATGGCGCGCGTAAAGATGATAAGCGGCGGCGATCTCGATCAGCTTTTCGCGGCCGGGAATACGGTGCGGCAGTTTGTGGAGAAGATTGAAGCCGCTCACGATGAAGGTCGTGGTGACGAACAGAACCGCGGCGCCAAAAACCGCGAGGACAAGCCAGACGTAGGGCGAGGTCGCCGGCGTGCTGGTCAACCAGCGGTAGCGGAGAAATATGAGCACGCCTGTGATGATGACCAGCGCGATCAAGCCGATCATCCGGTCGAACAGGACCGCCAGCAGCGCTCCCGGTTTTTTCGCCGGCGTCTCTTTCCAGAGGAGGTAGGTCTTGACGATGTCGCCGCCGGTTCCGCCGGGAAGAAATTGGTTGTAGAACATGCCGATAATAAAAAGAGCGGCGATGCGGGCGGTGCTCAGGTTGATGCCTTGGACTTTGAGGAGGATTTGCCAGCGAACCACGGCCGCGAACTCGACCACGACGTACATGAGGATGGCCGCGCCGATCCAGCGGTAGTCCGCGTCGCGGATCGCCACCGCCATGGCCTCGCGCACTTTCGGATCGTGGAAAACCCAGTAGAGCAGCGCGCTCGTCACGAGCAGCTGCACGATGGTGAGCAGCGTTTTTTTCATTCGCCGAACCGTTCTTTCCACCGGCTCACTGATAATCGGATTTCATCGGCGGTTCGGCGCGGGCTCATTTCCCAGACAAATAAGCAGTTCGGCGGAAGGAGCGGAACAAGTTTCTCCAAGTCGACCATGCCGGTGAACGGCGCCTGGTGGTCCTGGCCCGGCCATTTGCAATCCTGGAGATGACAGCCGAACGCGCGCGGTCCGATCTGGCGGAGCCATTCGGCGTGGTTCAGGAACCCGAGGTTTTCCTTGATCTGGATGTGCCCCATGTCGTGCCAGTATCCGAACTGCGGCGAGTTCAGCTCATCGAGCAGTGTGGGCAATTCGCGTTCGCTCGGGATTTCTTCGTAACCACGGCGGCCTTCCACGCCGAGCAGGATATTTTTCTTCGCGGCATACTCAGCGATGCGTTTTAGAGAATCTTTCACGCGCTCGAGGTATGGTGGCGCCGCGGCCTCGCGCGTCTGCACCGCTTTCACTTTCAAGCGGACATATTCGCGGGAAAGCATTTCGCCTTTCTTGGCCAGCGCGATCAATTGATCGGTGATCGGGTTCATGTCCACTTCACCGCAATGCAGGACCACGTAGGGCGCGCCGAGCCGCTGCGCGAAATCGATCGTCTGAAAAGTCTGGCGGATGGCCCGCTCGCGTTCCTTCGAATAAGCCGCCGAGATTTTGTAGCAATCGGGCGAGGCCTGCATGATCTCCACCGGCAACGGACAGAAATTATGCAGGCTTGTGAACTCGACTTCGCGCGCTTCGAACATTTTCTGAATACCCGGCATGAGCGAAATCCGGATGCCGTGGCCTAGCTCGATTCGATTAAACCCGAGATCCTTGATCTCCCGCAGCATCTCGTCGCCCGCGGTGTGACGACCGGAATTCCAGCAGGTGGAGAAAGCAATCACGCGGCTCACGGACGTACCGAAACCGTCGCGACGGCGGCAGAAGTTGGAGTGGTCAATTCGGGCTGGCATACGCCAACCACCGAGCATTCCTTGCGCACACGCAGGAGAACGAAAACCGTGACCGCGCCGTAGAGAATTGCCGCGATGGCGAGAGCCATTCGCATTCCAATGAAGTCCGATAAACTGGTGACGCCGAGTCCGGCGATGGGCATCAGCCCGACAAAGCTCAGCATGAACACCGCCGAAACGCGGCCGCGCAGATAATCCGGCGCGCGTTCCTGCACGATCGTGCTCGCGAGGCCGAAGTTCGTGGCCAGGCCTAACGAGTTCACGACCAGAAGCGCGGTGGCGGCGTAGAAGCTGGGGCCAAGCGAAAGACCGATGATCGCGCCCGTCACGCCAAGCGTGCACATGATCATCAGCGGCACGCGTTTTTCCCGGGCGAGCCCGATAAGAAAGATCGAGCCGACGAGCGATCCGACCGCCGACGCGCCCATTAAGAATCCCAGACGATCCGGGCCCAGACCGAGAACCATTCGCACGTAGAGCGGCATCATGACGGTGATGATGGGAAAGATGCAGACGGATTGGGTCGCAATCAGACAGACCATCGCGAAACTGGGTTTGTCTTTCGCCACGAAGCGAAATCCATCCTTGATCCCGGTGCCCCGCTTTTCTTCTTCTTCCGCGCTGCCTTTCTGACGAGGCGGCAGCGAAAGGATGGCGACGATCAAGGCGAGGAACGAAATCGCGTTGGCGAAAAACGCGGAGGCCGTTCCCCAGGCGCTGATGAGAATGCCGCCGATAGTCGGTCCGAAAACGCGCGATCCATGGAAAACAGAACGATCGATGGCGATGCCGCTTTGAATTTGCTCGCGCTTCACGAGCTCCGGCACGAGCGCGGAAAGAGCGGGCATTTCAAAAGAATTCGAGACGCCGAGGATCCCGGCGAAAACGAGGATGTGCCAGATCGCAATTTGCTCCGTCCAGACCAACCAGCCGATCGCCAGGGCCAGGCCGATTTGAACAAATTGAGTGACGAGGAGGATCGCGCGTTTATCGTACCTGTCAGCGGCCGATCCGCCGACCATCGTGAGAAGAAGCATGGGCAATCCGGCCGCAAATTGTGCCATTCCCAGCCAGACGGCTTTTGTCGTCAGCGTGCTCATCACGTATCCTTGCGCCATCACCTGCATCCAGGTCCCCGTGTCCGAAATGGCGCTGCCGATGATGTAACGGCGGTAGGGAGCATTGCGCAGAACGCCCAAGGCGCTGCGAGCCGTCAGTTTCGTTTCCGCGCTCATCGCCGAGACTCATACGCGGAGAGCGTTCCTCCCGCAATTGGTTGACGCGCACTTCGAGGCAAAGCCGGCTGGCATTCGCTTCCAACGTTTTGACAAAATGAATGGAAATCGATAGACAGGTCGGGTGATTTTCCCTGAGCGCGCCATCGTCACGATAGTGCTAAGCGCGTGGATCGTAATGGCAGCGCAGGCTACCGCTGCTCGCCAGCCCGGCGCGATCGTGTGGAAGAAGGGCTCTAGCGGTCAGGGCGAAAAGATCTCGGCGCGGGAGTTACTTCAGTTCACGACCAAGACATCCATACCTTCATACCGCAACGACGAGAGGTTAATCAAATTCACGGGCACTGGCATCTTTGATCTTCGCATAGACCCTTCCACCGGGGAGACGACAGGTATCCACATCTTCAAGAGCACCGGGCACCCGGAACTCGACATCTCGGCTTTGAAGGCTCTGATCAATTGGCGATTTAAGCCCGGATCTCTGGTTCGGGCCGTTTTCCCTTTGACGTTCGCACACTGGCACAACGACTGGCCCGCAAGCCCCGGAAGTTTTTTGGAGCGCGCCATGCAGTCGAGGCGTCCATATTAATCCCGCGAGATTGGCGCCGCGCGCTTTCGCTCATGTCTGGCTGAAGGTTCGGGTCCAATGCCAGTGCCGGCAATGGGGACAGCGTTCGTAACGCGCGGGGCCGAAGTTGATCGCGAACATCGGCGCGTCGTATTCGCTGGCGCACTCCGGACAGCGCCGGCGGCCGAAAAGCGCCCGGCCCGGGCTGAACCGGCCGAAGGTGAAATAGGAGAGCAACGCAAGGCTGACCACGAAGAAGAGCAGCAGCCAGATTTGATTGGCCGTCGTCCAGAATATTTTGCCGAGACCGCCGGCGTCCCACGCCATGAGCAGGATCGGAAAGTTGAGAAGCCAATGAAGCGCCATGGCTCCTGCGAGTCCCAGGAGAAAGCGCGAGCGCAAACGCCAAAGCGAGACGGAAACAAACGCGCTATGCAGCAGGCAGGTCGCCAACCGCTCGCCCACGTAGCCGCCAAACAGGTAGAACGGCAACGCCGCGAAAGCAGGGGCGCGCGCGACGAAAGAGGCCACCAGCCACATCTCGCCGATGGCGAACCCAGATCCGATGGCGAGCGCGTAACGGACGAAGTTCGCCGCGCTAATGTCGCGGCGGATGGCGGGGATAAGGAGCGGAACGAGCTTGGCAGGTTCTTCGGTGAGCGGTGCGTAAAACGAAGTCACCCACTGATAGGTTGTCGACGCGGAGCCCAACTGCGCCGCGATCCAATGATCCAGCGGAACGCGAACGAGAAAAAAGGCGAGCGGTTGCATCGGCAGGGCCATCGCCATTGCCAGCCAGACCAGTCGCTCGCTTGCCGGCATTTTCAGCCGATGGATCAACGGGACAAAGATCGCGGCGGCAAAGCCGGTCGTGAGAATTGCGGCGAGATAAATTCCCTGCATTCGCATGGATCAATCGCTCCACAGGATTAAGGTCGAATTGAAATGGAATGCGAGACTCAAGTTGAGTTGTGGGCGGTGACGCAAGCATTAGGATGAGACATGCGGCCTGAAAAATTTACCCAGAAAATGCAGGAGGCGCTGCAGGCGGCGCAGGATGTCGCTTCGCAGTTCAGTCAGCAGGAAATTTCCAACGAGCATTTTCTGCTCGCGTTGCTCGATCAGACAGATGGGGTCACGCGGCCGCTTCTGGAGAAAATGGGGGTCGCGATCGCGGACTTGCAAGGGCGACTCAGACAGGAGCTGGAGCGGCGGCCGAAAATCCAGGGGGGCAATGTCGATCAGCGGATCGGGAACGAACTGCGGGCGACGATCGATGCGGCGGAGAAGGAGATGGCGAAGCTGAAGGATGAATTCCTCAGCGCCGAACATTATCTGCTCGCGCTCGCGGATGGGAAGAGCTCCGCGGCGAAATTGCTGAAGGAAGCCGGCGTGACGCGCGACAAACTGATGCAGGCGTTACAGCAGGTCCGTGGGTCGCAGCGGGTGACCGACCAGAACCCGGAGGGGAAATATCAGACGCTCGAGAAATATGGGCGCGATCTGACGGAGCTGGCGCGGCGAGGGAAGATCGATCCGGTAATTGGACGTGACAATGAAATCCGGCGCGTGATGCAGGTGCTTTCGCGGCGGACCAAGAACAATCCGGTATTGATCGGCGAGCCGGGCGTGGGAAAGACGGCGATCGTGGAAGGGCTCGCTCGACGCATCATCAGCGGTGATGTGCCGGAATCGTTGAAGCGGAAAAAGATCATTGCGATGGATATCGGGTCGATGGTCGCAGGCGCGAAGTTCCGGGGTGAGTTCGAAGACCGGTTGAAGGCGTTCCTGAAAGAAGTCACGGACTCGCAGGGCGAGATCATTTTGTTCATCGACGAGCTGCACACGATCGTGGGCGCGGGCGCGGCGGAGGGCTCGGTCGATGCGTCAAATTTGTTGAAGCCGCAACTGGCGCGCGGCGAACTGCGCACGATCGGGGCGACGACGCTGGATGAGTATCGGAAATACATCGAGAAAGACGCGGCGCTGGAACGGCGCTTCCAGCCGGTGATGGTGGACGAGCCGACGGTCGAGGACACGATCGCGATCTTGCGCGGACTGAAGGAACGCTACGAAGTGCATCACGGCGTCCGGATCCAGGATGCGGCGCTCGTGGCGGCGGCGGTGTTGTCGCACCGGTACATCAGCGATCGGTTCCTGCCGGACAAGGCGGTCGATCTGGTGGACGAAGCGGCTTCGCGCCTGAAAATCGAGCTCGATTCGATGCCGACGGAGATCGACGTAATCGAGCGCGAAGTCATGCAGCGCGAGATGGAGCGACAGGCGCTGAAGAAAGAGAAGGACGCGGCGAGCAAGGACCGGCTGAAGAAGCTCGAGAGGGAACTGGCGGAATTGAAGGAAAAGTCGTCCGCCCTTAAGGCCGAGTGGCAGAAAGAAAAGGCGGTTATCGACGAGCAGCGCAAAATCAAGGAAGAGCTCGATCACGCGCGGACCGAGCTGGAACGAGCACAACGCCGGGGCGAGCTGGGAAAAGCGAGCGAACTTCAATACGGCCGGATTCCTGACCTCGAGAAAAAATTGCGAGAGATCGAGGAGAAGATCGCCGTCACCGGCAATAAGTTGCTGCGCGAGGAAGTGACCGAGGAAGATATCGCCGAGGTCGTCTCGAGCTGGACGCACATTCCGGTCTCGCGGTTACAGGAAGGGGAACGCGAGAAGCTCGTCCGGCTCGAGGAACATCTGCACCAACGCGTCATCGGCCAGGACACCGCGATCAAAGCGGTGGCGAATGCGATTCGCCGATCGCGCGCCGGATTGCAGGACGAGAACCGGCCGATCGGTTCCTTCATTTTTCTCGGGCCGACCGGCGTGGGAAAAACGGAGCTGTCGCGCGCGTTGGCCGAGTTTTTGTTCGATGACGAGCAGGCCATGATCCGGATCGACATGAGCGAATACATGGAGAAACACACCGTCTCGCGATTGATCGGCGCGCCTCCGGGTTATGTCGGTTATGAGGAAGGCGGCCAGCTCAGCGAAGCCGTGCGGCGCAAACCGTATTCGGTGGTGCTGTTCGACGAGATCGAGAAGGCGCACCAGGATGTTTTCAATGTGTTGCTGCAAGTGCTCGATGATGGCCGGATCACGGATGGGCAGGGGAGAACGGTCGATTTCAAGAACACGGTGATCATCATGACGTCGAACATCGGGTCGCAATACATCATGGAAGAATCCTCGCCGGCTGCTCGCGAGCGGCTGGTGATGGACGCGTTGCGCCAGCATTTCCGGCCGGAATTCCTGAATCGGATCGACGACATCATCATTTTCGATCGGCTGACGGAGGAAGAGCTGAAGAAGATCGTCGAGATTCAATTAAAGCGCCTGGTGCGCCGGCTGGAGAACCAGAAGATCACGCTGGACCTTTCCGATGCGGCGAAGGCGTTCGTTGCCGGGCATGGTTACGATCCGGTCTACGGCGCCCGGCCGCTGAAGCGCGCGATCCAGAAATACATTCTTGACCCGTTAAGCATGGAAATCCTCGAAGGCAAAATTCGTGAAGGCCAGCGGATCAAAGTCGACGCCAAGGACGAAAAGCTGACGTTTGGCGTTTCCTGAGAATTTGAACGACAAAGGAGCGGCCCTGTCTTAGCTTGGCACTATGAGAAAATTTACTGGACTGGCTTTGATGGCGGCGGCGGCTTTGGCCGTGACTTCGGCGTATGCCGGCGACAAGGAGAAGGACGGCGGTTGCTGCATGAAACAGGCGAACAACGAAACGAAGATGGATTGCACGCACACTTACGCGAAGCTTAATCTCTCGGCCGAGCAGAAGACGAAAATGGATGCGATCGCCGCGAAGTGTAACAAGGACGGCTGCACCAAGGAGAGCATGGAGGCGTTTATGAAGTCGGCTGAAGGCATCCTCTCGAAGGAGCAAATGGCGACGTTGAAGTCGGAGTGCAGCAAGATGCACGAGAAGAAAGACGCGAAGGCGTAACCGTTAACCAACGCAAATTTCGAAACGGCGATTCGGCGAAAGTCGGATCGCCGTTTTGCTTTAACGGAGTGCCTGTTCGAGCACGTCGGCCAGGCGCCAGCCGGCCTTGTGGAGTTCGTCGCGCGCGACGCGGCCGGACCAGTCGTAATAAGAGACGCCATCCGCAGATTTCTTCTCGTCCAGCAAACCCTCGGCGACTACCGCGCCATCATCGAGTTGTTTCGGGGCGATATTCCTGAACTGGAGCCGCTCGTGCGCGTCCCGTGCGATGGGCAGGATTTCGTTCGCCCAGGCTTCGGCGTAATCCTTTAGCGCTACGCCCGACGCAAGGCGCCAGTTCTTCGGCTCGTGCGCGACGAATTCGCGAACCAGTTCCGTTTTTGCGGCGTCGGTTTTGGCGCGCCGTTCTTCCTTCGGCATCGTCTCGGGTAACATCGGCAGATTTGCCGCGACGGTTTCGCTGTCCCAATAATAATGAAACTTGGCGTGGCGCGTCGCTTCGGTCCCGCCGCTGGTGAGATTCAATGTCAAAGTATTTCCGCCCTGGTCCTCGAGGCTGTCGGCGGTCTTACCCGGATTCGTGGGATGGCCCTCCTTGTCGAAGAACTCCGCGCCGACATGGAGCGGCTGGTGGATATCGCCCACAAAATGGGTGAGGAGAATCACCGCGATCGGCTTGGTGATCTTGCGCGCATTATCTTCCGGCACCTCGCCTTTCAGGACCGCGATGCAATAAGGAATCATGTGGACGATGTCCCATTTCGTGCGGCCTGCTTTTCCATCCCCGTACTTTTCGCCGCCGACAATCGGGACGTCGGTGTAGTGAAACCAATGGTGCGATGGCGTGGCGGAATTCAGGTCCTTTGTGGGCGGATTGGCGTGCCAGTAATCCCGCAGTTGGGCATCGATCCGCGGATGGGCCGAGTAATGGAAAATGCCGGGATCGTCCGGGCCGGTCTTGTCCCATCCTCTGATTTCGTCCGGAATGACGGAAACCTTCTCCAAAGTCATGCCGTCCAGCAGGGCCGCGACCTTCTTGCCGGTCTCGCTCGTAGCGAGCTTCTCATCAGCGATCGCGCCAACGATTTGGTGGCCGATGGGCCCGTAAGCGCCGGCATTTTGAAGCACGCAAAGCGCCGAAACTGCAATGGCCAATTTCAGGTAAGAACTCATGTAAGATTTTGATTTTACGAGCATAAAGACATCAGGCCGCGCTTAGGATAGAAAAACTATTTTTGTTCGAAGAGTTGAGCACGGGCGACACGTTCACCCTTCAGGAAAACGGCGGAGATCGCCGAAAGAGCGCGGACATCCTGTAACGGATTGCCATCCACAATGAGCAGGGTCGCGTCCTTCCCCTTTTCGATCGTCCCGAGGTGGGAGTCCGCGCGCAATAACTTTGCGGCGTTGTTCGTGGCCGCTTGCAGCGCGACCTCGGCGGGGATTCCGGCCGCCACCCAAA
>Ga0208078_1000527_pt1 | contig 10133 bp, 6 predicted proteins | sample NGESurdeep072012_3_FD_184468 | JGI IMG/M metagenome (GOLD analysis project Ga0208078, IMG submission 184468) | Arctic peat soil microbial communities from Barrow, Alaska - NGEE Surface sample 53-2 deep-072012 (SPAdes) | ecosystem: Environmental > Terrestrial > Soil > Wetlands > Peat ... | reverse complement strand
CTTCCGCAAGACGAGCCGCCGCTGCTCTACGTGATCGTCGCAAGCGGCAACATCTACGAAGACCGCACCGCCGCGGTCGCCGCCGCCGAGGCCGGGGCGCAGATCATCGCCGTGATTCGCTCCACCGCCCAGTCGCTGCTCGACTACGTACCGTACGGGGCGACGACCGAAGGCTTCGGCGGCACCTACGCGACGCAGGAGAACTTCCGCATCATGCGCGCGGCGCTCGACGAGACGTCCGAGCGGCTGGGCCGATACGTGATGCTCACGAATTACGCCAGCGGGCTGTGCATGCCGGAGATCGCCGCGACGGCCGCCCTCGAGCGGCTCGACATGCTGCTGAACGACTCGATGTATGGGATCCTGTTCCGCGACATCAACATGCAGCGGACTTTCGTCGATCAGCATTTCTCGCGCCAGCTGAACGCGCGCAGCGGGATCGTGATCAATACCGGTGAGGACAACTACCTCACGACCGCCGACGCCGTCGAGCAAGCTCCCGCGGTGCTGGCCTCGCAGTTCGTCAACGAGGCGTTCGCGCGCCGCGCGGGCCTGCCGGACGCACAGATGGGGCTGGGCGACGCCTACGAGATCGATCCGGATCTCCGGGACGGGTTTCTGCTTCAAGTCGCGCAGGCGCAACTCGCCCGGCAGATCTTCCCGAACGCGCCCCTAAAGTACATGCCGCCGACCAAGCACATGACGGGGAACATCTTCAAGGGCCACCTGATCGACGCGATGTTCAACCTCACCTCGGTCATGACGCACCAGACGATCCACCTCTGCGGGATGCTCACCGAGGCGATCCATACGCCGTTCCTCGGCGACCGCGCCCTCGCGCTCGAGAACGCGCGCTACGTCATGAACACGGCGCGCAGCTTCGGCGATGAGATCGAGATCAAACCCGGCGGACGGATCGAGCAGCGAGCGCACGAGGTTCTGAGCGGCGCGGTGTACATCTTGAGCGGTGTCGCGCAGCGCGGCTTGATGAACGCGATCGAGGACGGGACGTTCGCCGACGTGCGGCGGCCGCGCGACGGCGGGCGCGGCTACGACGGCGTGTTCGTGAAGGAAGCGGCCTACTGGAACCCGTTCGCCGACGCGCTCGGCGGGGTCACGGTGCGGGCGTGAGCATGGTGCGACCCTACGGCGACACGCACGACGACGGGGCCGTCCAGCTCTCGTTCACGCTCCCGATCGCATGGAGCGAAGCCGCCGACGAAGCTGCGCGTCAGCTCGCCGTGAAGATGGGGCTCACCGAGGTCTCCGTCGTCGAGGGCCGGGCGATCGCTGCCGGCTTCTCGTTCTTCGTCGTGTACGCGCGCACGCCGGCCGCGATCGAGGTCTCCACGATCCGCGCGCCGTCCGCGGCCGACGCCCCGCTCTCGATGGAACAGGTCGACGATCTGATCGCAAAGCGCGTCGGCCGCAAGCTCAAGGTCGCCGGCGCGTGCATCGGGACGGACGCTCACACGGTCGGCATCGATGCGATCCTGAACATGAAAGGGTACAAAGGCGACTACGGGCTGGAGCGCTACCAGGGATTTGAGGTCTTCAACCTCGGCAGCCAAATCTCGGTCGAAGATCTCGTGCGGTTTGCGCGCGAGCGTGACGTCGACGCCATTCTGGCTTCGCAGGTCGTCACCCAAAAAGGAAGCGATATCGCGAACTTCACCGCGCTCGCAGAGCTCCTCGAAGCGGAGAACGTGCGCGAGCGTCTCCTGCTGATCGCCGGCGGACCGCGCGTGACGAATCTGCTCGCCGCCGAGCTCGGGTATGACGCCGGATTCGGACGAGGAACGCTCCCCTCCGACGTCGCGACGTTCATCGCGCGACGGCTCAGCGACGCGGCATCTCGGAGGTGAGGGGAGCGCCCGCACCGTGCGCCAAAAACGGTGGAATCCGTGTTGTCGCATGACCGCTTCGTCGCCTCGATGCTGCTTGACGGCGCCGACCAGCAGCCGTACCTCGCCGAGGTGCTGGTGCGATCCCTCCTGCGCATCGGCGAGATCGCTGCCGGGAACGTCGTCCTATACGTCGCACCCGGCGTGCCGGAGGCGGCAATCGAACCGCTGCGCCGGCTTGGCTGCGAGGTCGATCCGGTCGTTGCCGAACACGGTGCCGTTGCCGGAAACGACCTGCTGAGGCAGCTCGACGCGTGGAACGAGAGGTTCGACGCCGGCGTCGCGGGGACGTGGCTGTTCTCGCTCGGAACGGCAATGAGCGCACCGCTGGTGCCGCCCGCCGAGCCCGTGGTCGCGGGGAAGAAACCTGAACGGGAGCTGCTGCCGCTTCCCGTCGTCGAGCAGATCTTCTCCGCCGCGCGCGTCCGGTTCCCCGCCGTAACCCGCTGCGACGCCGATCGCGGAACGACGGTCGCGACGCATCTCGACGGCGGATTGATCTACGTTCCGCGCGAACGCTCCGGCGCGCTCGCTGACGAATGGCGGCGATGTGCGAATGCAATCGCGTCGCGTCCCGAGTTGGCCGCCGTTCCGGAGCGCGACCGCACCGTCCGGGATCTGTCTCTCGCGCTGGCGCTCGCGGCACTCGACGCTCCGATCGCGTATCTCGGGGCGAACGAGAGCTTTCCGCTCGACGCCGGCGTGCTGCCGCCGTCGTTCGACCCGTCCCAGCCGGTTCGCGCGCTGCGCTGCGGCGCGCGGATCGACGAGTTCGGGCTCGTCTCGGCGCGGGTGCGCGACGCGAGCGTCGATGCAGCCGTCGCGTCGCTCAACGAGGTGCTCGTCGAGCCCTCGGACACATCGTCGTTCGCTCGCTACAAACGCGCGGCGGCGCGCAGAACGAGGCCGCCGGAGCTCCCTTCCGACCACCCGTTCGTGACCGCGCTGGCGGAGACCGCAGCCGCGTTCGGCGGGCGCTTGCGCGTCGTGCTGCACGCGGGAACGCCGAAGACCGGGACCAAGGCGCTGCAGCTCGCGCTCTACCGGGAGCGTGCGAGACTGGCGGAGCTCGGCGTCTGGTATCCACCGATCAACGTCGATCCTGAAACCAAGAAGCATCAGTACTTCATCCCGCTGCTCGAACACGGCGACGGCCCCGGACTCGCCGGCGCGCTGGACGACGTCGTACGCTCCGCGCCGCCGCAGACGAGAACGATCATCCTATCGACCGAGGGGTTTTTCAATCACTGGTGGGACTTCCCGCCCTCGGCGAAGGCGATGCTCCGCCACCTTTCGTCCGTCGCGGACGTCGAGATGTGGGTCTGTTTTCGTGAACCGGTCGCGTTTGCGATCGCCCAATATGCGCAATTGCTGCGTAATCCTCGCGTCTTCTCACCCGCATACGGGCTCGACATCGGGTTCGACGAGATGCTCGAAAACGAATGGTTCGTGAAGCGCCTCGATTACTACGGCTTCGTCCTCGAGGTGGAGGACCTGATCGGAGCGGGGAACGTGCGGTCGTTCCGGTACGGTCGCGACATCGTGGACCGCATCTTTCGTGCGCTCGGCGCAGGCCCGCCCGACGATGCGCACGATACGGTCAACCCGTCGCTACGGCAGCCCGGCGTGGATATGATGCGTATCGTCAACCGCTACGATCTTCCGCCGGATCGGAAAACCCTCGCGGCGGCGCTGGTGCTGCAGCTCGACTCGCTGGTGGGCGAGCGCGCCGAGCCATTGCGCGTGAGTCCGGAAGCCGAGCGCCGCGTCCGTGCGCTCGCCGGACGCAGTTGGCGAGAGCTGGACGCGCTGCTCGACGCGGCGGAGATGCGATGATCGACCTGTCCGTCGTCGTGTCCGCGCACGACTTGCGGCGCGAGCTGCCGCGCACCGTCGTATCGCTCTCACCTCCGTACCAAGTCGGGATCGACCCGGCGCGTATGGAGATCATCGTCGTCGACAACGGATCCAGCGAATGGGTGCACCGCGACTGGTTCGACGGCGTCGCGGCCGACGTGCGGATCATCCGGTTTCCACCCGGCAATCCGTCACCGTGCGCGGCGCTGAACGCCGGGGTCGCAGCGGCGCGCGGCACGATGGTGTCGCTGCTGATCGACGGCGCGCGCATGGCCAGCCCGGGGCTGTTCGCGCAGGCGCGTACCGCGGCGCTGATAGCGGACGACGTCTTCGTCTTGACGATGGGCTTCCATCTAGGTCACGAGACGCAGCAGGTCTCGCTCGGAAAGGGCTACGGTCCCGACGTCGAGGACCGGCTGCTCGACGGGATCGACTGGCAGAATGACGGCTATCGGCTGTTCGAGATCTGCGCGCGCGGTGAGTCCTATCGCCACGGCGTCCTCTCGCCGTTTCCCGAGACGACGGCCTGCGTGATGCGCCGAACGACCTTCGCGCGCGTCGGCGGCTTCAACGAAGGGTTCCGCTATCGCGGCGGCGGCTTGGCGAACTTCGACTTCTTCGAGCGCGTCTTGACTGATGCGGCGATCACGCCGGTCGTCCTGATCGGCGAAGGGACGTTCCATCAAGTCCATTACGGAAACTCCACGCGCGCCGGCGGCGTCCGTAACCGCGAGCGGCCCGACGGCCCGACGATCTGGGACGCGATGGCGGAGGAGTTCGTCGCCGTGGTCGGTCATCCACCGTTATCGACGCAGCTGCGCAAGCCGCTGCTGTTCGGCCGCTGTGAAACGAGGGCTGCCGAGCGCTGCTTCTTTGCGGAGACGAATGCCGACGTGCCCTTGTAGACGCCGATCGCGCTATGCGTGCTGCCGCTCGAGTGCTTCCCAGTGCTCGCGTATCGCGGCGAGGTCGACCGGCGGCGCGTTAGCGCGGCTCCAATTTGCGAAGTCGCGCAGAACCTGATCGAGCAGCGACGTTCGGAACTCCGGCCCGCAGGGTTGCTGCAGCAGGACGTGGGCGACGCTCACCCATGCGACGAGCGCCGGATCGACCGCACGCGCGTCGATTGCGGCCGAGCGGTTATGGTCGAGATCGGGTGACAGAAACGCCGCGACGCTCGCTCGCATATCGGCGCGAACCTCCAGGCCGATATCGAGCTCGGCAACGCACCTCGCGACCACCGCTTCCCAGCCGGTCATGAGCTCTTCGTAGCTCACGAACACGCGCGGCGCGCCGCGCGTGTCCCGCTCGCCGATCAGGTTGTATTTGAGCCACAGTGCGAGCGCGTGCTGAAGCGACAAGCGGTCGCGCGCCGCGAGCGAGGCCGCGACGCCGGCCGGATTGCGCACGATGTGCACGAACGAAGGACGCACGCCGCAGGCGGTGAGCGCTTCGATCCAATACGGGAGCAGCGCGCTGATCCGCGGCTCCTTCAGCACGACCGGGCGCCTGGACGCGAGCGCCGGCGTGAGAAAGGCCACGATCTGCTCGACGAAGCGGACGCGATCGGGACCGGTGACGGGTTCTGTTTGGAGCGTCAGGCCGGCGTCGAAAAACGAGGACCCTTGCGCGTCGAGGAAGGCGTTGTTCAGGTCGACGGCGCGCTCCGGCTCCCAAAAGCCGGTCGGATTCGCGAAATTCGACGGCAGCAGTGGGAAGGGGAGCGCGCCGCCGCAGAGCGTGAGCACGCGCGCCAGCGCGGACGTGCCGCTACGGCCCATCCCGACCACGACGATCGCATCGCGCGATCTCACCATGCGAGCGGCGGGCGGTACACGGTGCACCACGACAGCCCGGCCGCCTCGCAGACGGCTGGGAGAATCTGCTCGATCGCGTGGATCATCGAACCATCGTACGGCAGCGGCTCCGGCGGCAGATCCGACGATCGCAGCCCGAGATCCCACAAGGACCGCAGCGCGGCCGGACGGGCCCAGAACATCGAGCCGATCGGGAAGACCGGAAACCGCGGCACAGCCGGCGTCGGCGTCAGAACGCGCGCGAGATCCTCGGCGAACGGCAAGTTCTTCGTCCAGCCGACGGACCGGCGGTCCTCCGGGAAAAGCAAACCCAGCGTAGGATCGTCCGCAAAGAGGCGGAGGATGCCGGCCAAGTGCGATGCATCCCCGAGGAGCGTGTCGAGGAGATAGGCCCGCCACCGGTCGCCGATCTCCGAGCCGACGTCGAGGCTCCGCTTGCCGTGCAGATGTCCGATGACGTCGTAGCGGCCGGTCCCGAGGAGATCGGGCATCGTCGTGAGCATCGGCCCCAAGTCGCGCCCGCGGTTGGCGACGGCGAGCACTTCGACGCTGCCGCCGCCGTAGCTTCGAAACGCACGAGCGATCGATGTCCGGGAGCGCGCGGATGTGGTCGTGATGCAGAGGTCGGCAGTCAACCCCGCTTGCGCGAAGCGCGCGACGAACTCGGCCGCGAGCTCGGGATAATGGAGATGCAGGTGCACCGCGATCCGCGGAATCGGAGCAGAGCTCCGAATGCCTGGTTCTAGAACGACGCATCGGTGCGTCGTCGGCAGTACGTCGCCGCCGCGATCCAACGCACGGATCAGCGGCGGATCGGCGCGGGACGCTGCCGAGGTATCCTGCGAGCGGTAGTACCCCTCGTGAAATCCCGGTCGAGGATTGCACGCCGTCAGCGCCTTGACTCCGCGCGCTGCGTACGACAGGGCCGCGCGACGTGCCTCGGGTACGGCTCGCGTGCACGGGGTACCCTCGTGGAACGACGAATCGAATGCGCCTGACGCGAGCACGCGTTCCGCAACGCGATCCGTGTGCGCCCTCAAGCTGCAGGCCCGCCAGATCTGATGCTCGACGAACTTCGCATACTCGGAAAAGTCGAAGCGGGCCGCCAGGGAAGGCTTGCGGTCCGGCTTCGCGCCCCCCTCGTCCTGGGCAAAGAGCTCGACGATCGCGCGGGCTGCGTCCGCGACGTTTCCGTAGCGTGCGAGGCGTCCTAGCGTGCTGTCGTGTCGAAGCTCCTCGGCAAAGCTCGTCGCGTCCTCGAAGCAGACCACCGGCTTACCGGCGAAGAACGCCTCGATCATGACGTTCGGATACGGGTCCAGCCGCGATGAAAGATAGAACACGTCCGCCAACTCGAACAGCGTGCGCAGATCGGACTGAGCCGCGATAAAGACGACGTGCTGCTCGAGATGGAGTTTCCGCACCATGTCCTCGAGCCAAAACGAGTAATCCGCATCGGCGCGGTCGCCGACCCACAGAAACCGGACCGCGTCTCCGTACGTACGGCGGACCTCGTCGGCTGTTTGAACGAAGAGGTCGACGCCCTTGCGCATGATGACCGAGCCGGCGCCGAGGACGATTCGCGTCGCGCCGCGGTCACGGATCCCGAGCAAGTCGGCGAGGTCCTGATACGAATGGTCGGCGGGATGTTCGTCCGGCGGTATGATCGGCCGGCCCTGATGGCGGACGACGACGTTGTTCGGCGCCTCGAGGCGGTGGAGCACCACCTCCTGGTTCAGCGACTCGCGGACAAGCTCGCTCGCGACGACGACGACATCCGCCGCCTCGACGATCCCGGTGACCTTACCGTGCGGCGTGACATATTCGGCGAATTCGTGAACGAGCGCCACGGACGGGATCCCCGCGTGCAGCGCGGCGGGCGCGAACTCACTCGTCTCGACGCTGTTCAACACGATCGCGAAGACCCCGTACCGGCGCCGCATCTCCGCGAGGATGTACTCGGCCTCGAGCGGCGAGGCCTTACGCGACACGATCGCGACGCTGAACGCGCGAAAACGGTCTTCGAGCGGTCCGCCCTCGCCGAGGGCGACCACGACGTTGTAGCGCTCGGAGAGCGCTCCCACGAGGGCGAGGCAGACGAAGGGCGCACCCGTGCGCGAAGCGTCGTGGCTCGCTACCGCGATCGTCGGCTTCGACGGATCGACGGCGCGCTCGCCGGAAGAGAACCATTCGTCACCGTCTAGCCGGGCCACGCGGCCCTCGCTCCGTCCGGAGCGAACGAAGTGGACGAACGGATCGACGTGAGAGCCTGCAACGTCGGGATTGGAACGCAGGTAGTAGTCCGACGAAAGATCGGGGCTCGCGTCCCGACCCTCGCGAGCGCCGTGGAGCACGTAGTGCCGTAACGGATCCTGCGGCAGATCCGCGGCTGGGAGTTGCGCGCAATAATAGGACGCGCTGAAGTGCGGAGCGAGGACCTCCACGCGCTCGCGAAGATCGGCCGGTGACCCGACGCGCGCTTGCAGCCGGCCGACCTCGACATAGTGGATCAGCGGGCGTCGCGAGTACGACCCGACGTCGTCGTACATTGCGGCATAAAAATCTTCGTCGCAGTCGATCCCCGCGGAAACGGATCGCGGCTGCATCAGGAGGTACGTCTCGACGGCGGAGAATCCCGGGCGAGCGGAAACGCCGGCGCGCCTGAAGGAACCGAAGTCGAACAGCCCGCTGCGCTCGATCGTCTCGGCGTCGGCGCGTAACCGGCGCCGGTTCGGGTACCGATGCTCGGCGCGGCCACGGCGTATGAAGTGGGCCAGCGAACTCATACCGGCCGCCACGACGTCGGGATTCGTCAGCCTGTAGAAGGCCGGGCTGAACTCCGCGGACGGGCTGAGCATGGCGGACTCGCCGAACTCGAGGTAGTGCCGGACCAGGAGGTTGCGTTCTCCGACGATGCCCGAGCGCTGCGAGTAGTAGGCATCGTCGAAGAGAGCGTCAGATTCGAGAAGCGGAATCCGGTCGTCGACGGGCGGACCGGTTGTCACGTGCCGCCGAACAGACGTCGCAGTGCTCGGCCGATCGAGCGCAGCGGCTGCGTCGCACGCCAAGAACGCGACGCGAGAATCTCGCGCAAGAACACGCTGTCGCGTGCCCCCGCTTCGGTCTTCTCGCGCAAACCGGCGATCTCATCGCGCACCTCCGCCAGCGCCGCTTCGTGCTCGCGGGTGAATCGCGCGTACCACGTTTGGTGCTCGGCGATGAGCCGCGCGCACGTCTCTTCGTGTTCGGCGAGCTCGCTCGACAGCCGCGTCGCCCACGTCGCATCGGACGCCGCGCGATCCGCTGCGCCGCGTTGCGTCAAACGGAGGTTCTCGGTCTCCAACTGGTCGATGCGGGCGGCGAGGCGCGACGCCGTCTCCGATTCTTGCGCGGCGCGCAGCGGGTCCGGCAGTTCGTCGGCCGGATCGTGGAACGCGGAGCCTACGCGGTCCGAGATCGCCACGACCTGCGCCGGGACGCCGCCGGAGACGTCGCTCGCACGCGCCGGTCTCTTTCGTTCACGCATTACCTGGGCATCCACCGCTACGGCGCCAGCTTCCCGCTACGACGATGATACACGTAGCGCCGGACTTGCTGCAAGAAGCCCGTCGGAGCGCATCCTGCGGGAAGGAGACCCCTGCTTCAGACGTGGAACATACGTTCCCGTAGGCTATGGCGATTCATCCGGATCCAGCTCTTATCGCGCCGGTCCCGTTCAACCGCGCCACGGTCGTCGGCAGCGAGAGACGCTACCTGCTGGAGGCTCTTGCGAACGAGGACTTCGGCGGGACCGGGCCGTTTGCGAGGCGTTGCGAGGCGTTGCTGGAGAAGCACATCGGCGTTCCTCGGGCGCTCTTGACGACGTCGTGCACGCACGCGCTCGAGATGTGCGCGCTGCTGCTGGATCTGGGTCCCGGCGATGAAGTGATCATGCCGTCGTTCACGTACGTCGGTTGCGCGAACGCCATCGCGCTGCGTCAAGCCCGGCCGGTCTTTGCGGATATCCGAGCCGATTCGTTCACGCTCGATCCCGCCGGGATCGAACCGCTGATCACGGCCCGGACGAAAGCGATCATGCTCGTGCATTACGCCGGGATCTCACCCGACGTCGAAGCGATCGCGGCGCTCGCGAAGCGGCGCGGACTCGTCCTGATCGAAGACAACGCCCACGGCGCGTTCGCCCGCCAGGGTGGCCGGCAGCTGGGAACCTTCGGTGGGCTTGCGACGCTGAGCTTTCACGCGACGAAGAACATCACGTGCGGCGAAGGCGGTGCACTGCTCGTGAACGATCCGGCGCTCATCGGAAGGGCGGAGATCATTCGCGACGGCGGGACCGACCGGTCTCGCTTCCGGCGGGGTGAAGTCGGTTTCTATGCATGGCAGGAGCTTGGCTCCAGCTATACGATCGGAGATCTTCTGGCGGCGGCATTGCTGGCGCAACTGGAATCGCGCGACGAGATAACCGCGCGCCGCCGAACGCTCTGGGAGCGCTACGCGCAAGACCTGCAGCACTGGGCGGCGGCGGCAGGGGTCGCGCTCCCATACGTCCCGGCCG
>Ga0208078_1000523_pt1 | contig 10186 bp, 9 predicted proteins | sample NGESurdeep072012_3_FD_184468 | JGI IMG/M metagenome (GOLD analysis project Ga0208078, IMG submission 184468) | Arctic peat soil microbial communities from Barrow, Alaska - NGEE Surface sample 53-2 deep-072012 (SPAdes) | ecosystem: Environmental > Terrestrial > Soil > Wetlands > Peat ... | reverse complement strand
CCATCCCATCGCGGCCGAGTACGTGCAGATACGCGACGTTGACGCCGAGATAGCAGACCATGATGATCGCGATGCCCAGGGCGAGCGCGCGCGGAATGAGCTTCGCCGGGTCGCGCACCTCGCCGGCCACCATGTTGAGATTCTCCCATCCACCAACGGAGAAGAGCACCGGAACGAAGGCCGCGGCGAGCCCCGTCATGAGCGGCGGAAGCTTCTCCGCGGAGACGATCGGGAGCGGCGCGGGAATGCGATTCCAGAGCACGACCACGCCGAGAATCAGTGCGCCGAGCGCAACGAGCTTGCTCATCACGAGCGTGTTCTGCACGGCGGCGCCGAGCCGGAGTCCGCGATAGTTCGTCGCGGTGAGTATCAGCAGCACCGCGACGGCCACGGCGGTGGTGCCGCCAACGGGCGCTAGGTCGAAGAAGCGCGCGACATAGTTCGCGAACGCGAGCGCGACGGCAGCGGCGGCGCCGCTCGCGATCGTCGTGAGAATCATCCAGCCGTACACGAACGCCGCGCGCTCGCCGAACGCGCGGCGAATGTAGACGAACGGCCCTCCCGCATCCGGGAGCATCGCGCCGAGCTCGGCGAAGGTGAGCGCGCCTGCAAGCGCGATGAAGCCGCCAATCATCCAGATCGCGAGCACCCAACCGCCGGTCGGGAGCGTGCGCGCGACCTGCGCCGGTGTGAAAAAGATCCCGCCACCGATGATGCCGCCGACGACGATCATCGTGGCGGAGAGAAGGCCGAGCTCGCGGTGCAACGTGCGGGGGGCGGAGTGAACGCGCTGGGGAGCAGTCACGGGCGAAGAAACTACGGTGGCGATTGACGAAGCGCGACTGGCGTGCCTTCACGGAGATTCCGTCACCAGCTGGGAAGTGCGAAACCGTTCTGCACTCGCCCCGCGCTGCACTCAGCGTAGGGGTTGCGCCGACACCGGCGCTGCCCTTCGCCCGACAGCACCCCTCATACGCAATGCTAGCTTGAGAACATGGACGCCGAGAGTGCTACAACAGCCGCCGCGCGATTGGCCATCGCGGCGCTCATCGGCTTGAGCGTTGGATTCGAGCGCGAGCAATCGGGGCACGCCTCGGGTCCGGGGGCCCGATTCGCAGGCATCCGGACCTTTCTTCTCTTCGGCGTGCTTGGCGGCTGTGCCGGGCTGCTTCTCGCCCTCTCGCAGGCGCTAGCCGCCACGGCGTTGCTCTTCGGCGGCATGCTGTTCGTCATCGGCGCGTATGTGATGGCGGTGCGCCGTCCCGAGACGGAGCTCGATGGAACGACCGAGAGCGCAGCGCTCCTCGTTCTCGCGCTGGGAGCAATTGCGGGTATCGGGGAGCTGGCGCTCGCGGCAGGAGCCGGCGCCATCATCGTGTTGGCGTTGAGCGAGAAAGTGCGCCTCCATTGGCTCGTCCAGCGCGTGGAGGGTGCCGACTTCCGCGCCGGGCTGCAGTTCGCTGTTCTCGCGCTGGTGATTTTGCCATTGCTGCCGGTCGGGCCGATCTGGGGGGCGCTCGCGGTGCGCCCGCGATCGCTCTGGACTGTGGTGCTGCTCTTCTCGGGACTCAACTTCCTCGGTTATCTCGCGCGCCGCGTCGCGGGCCCACAGCGCGGATACGCGCTCGCCGGAATGTTGGGCGGGCTGTTCTCTTCGACGGCGGTCGCGATCGCCTACGCTCGACGCAGCCGCACCGAGCCGCTGCTCCGCGAAGCATTCGCGCACGGAGTGATCGGTGCCTGCGTCGTGCTCCTGCCGCGCGTGCTCGTCGTGAGTGCGGTGCTCAATCCGCACGTGGCACTTGCGCTCCTTCCGTTGCTCGGACCCGCGCTGGCATTGGGCGCGATCGCCCTCGCGCTGATCTGGATGCGTCGCCCGAAGGAGATCACGAGTACGCCGAGTACCCCCGGCGCGCCGTCCAATCCGCTGCAAGTGTGGACCGCGATTCGTATGGCGGTCGCTTTTCAGATTGCGATCAGCCTCATCGCGATCGTCCGCACGCGCGTCGACAGCTCGGGGCTGTACGTGACGGGGGCGGTGCTCGGAGTGACCGACGTGGATGCGCTGACGTTCGCCATGAACCGCGCAGCGGGCGACATCACTGCGGCCGTCGCGGCTCGGGCGATCGCGATCGGCATCCTCGCGAACACCATGCTGAAGATGGCCGCATGTCTGGTGTTCGGGAAAGCGCGCTTTCGCCAGCTCGCGACGATTGGCCTGGCCGGGCTGGCACTCGGCAGCGTGATCGGCCTCGTGTTCCTGTGAACGACGTGCCACGACGCTATGGGACGCAGTGGAGCAGGAGTGTGGCGGTGTTCGGAGCGGCCGGGCGGGCTCGCCATTGACTTCTACTATATAACCATATAAGAATACAGTGTGAACAAAATCGTGGCCCTCCTGACCTCCTCAGTCAACCGAGTCGTTCTCGCCGTCGTCATGCTCGGGGCCGGCAGCGGCGCGCGGCAGAGCGCGCGCGCCCAGCTCACGCTCGCCGTGGCTCTAGACAGAGCCGATCGCTCGGCGTACGGCAACCGCGTCGCCGTGGCGAACGCCGGTGTCCAGTCTGCCGCCGCACTCGTGCCACTCAAGGGCATCCTGCCGAGCGTTCGCTTCGAGGCGGGATACATTCGCACGACCGACCCGATCGGCGTCTTCGGAACCACGCTTCGTCAGCGGGCGATCACTCAGGCCAACTTCGATCCGCAGCGCCTCAACTTCCCGGGTGCCATCGGCAACTACCAGAGCGGAGTCGTCGTCGAGCAGCCGATCTTCAACGCCACCGCGTGGATCGGTCGGCGCGCCGCAGTGCGTGTGGCGGACGCGAGCCGCGCCACCGAGGAGTGGACGCGTCTCTCGACACGAGTCGATGTGGTGCAGGCCTACTACGGTGCCGTCCTCGCCGCGGAGCGCGTGGCCACGCTCCGCGGCGCCGCGCGTGCGGCAAGCGCGCACCTGAAGCAGGCGCAGTCCATGGTGGAGCACGGGCTTGTCACCAAATCGGACGCGCTCCTGGCTTCTGTGCGTGCCAGCGACATAGATGCGCAGCTCGCCGAATCAGCAGGCGCTTCGGCGTCGGCACGCCGGCTGCTCGCGGTGCTTCTGGGCCGCGACGGGGGCGAGTCGTCGCAGCTGCTCGAGTTGCCGGCGACGCTGCCGAGTGGCGATCGCATTCGAGCGGTGGTTGCGGCCGATACCGGGGCGATCGAGGCGACACCGCGCGCGGATGTGCGCGCCGCCTCGCGCGGGCTCGACGCCGCGCGCGCTGACGCGCTTCGCGCCCGATCGGTATTTCTCCCGCAACTCAACTCCTTCGCGCGCTACGACTGGAATTCGAGCGATCGCCCGTACGCCGGCGACCGCAACTGGACCGTCGGCATCATGGCCTCCTGGAACATTTTTTCGGGGGCGAGCGACCTGGGCGATGTGCAGGCGTCCGCGGGTCGCGCCGCCGCCGCGCAGGCGCAGGAGGAGGCGGCGCGCGCCAACGCCCATCTCGACGTCGAGCAAACACGCACGTCGCTCGACGTCGCGCTCACCCGACTGTCGATCGCCGAGCGCGCCACGGTGCAGAGCGCCGAGGCGCACCGCATCGTCGGTCGCAAGTACGAGGGCGGCCTCGCAACCGTGGTGGAGCTGCTCGACGCGCAGGCGACGGAGCTGCAAACGGCGCTCGCGCTCTCCCAAGCGCGGTGGAGCACCATCGCTGCGGCGGCGGATCGGCTGCGCGCGCTCGGACTCGACCCTGCCGCACTCACTGCGCTCGACGACACGGCCGCCGTCGCCGAGGCGGCGCCGGGAGTTCCGGCTTCCACTCAGAAGGATCGCACACCGACCGACTCGTCAAGGACACCGTGAACGAGATATCACGCAGGGCCGCGCCTGCGATCGGCGCGTTGCTCCTCATCGCATCCGCGTGCTCGTCGCGCGAGCCCGAAGCGAAACAGGCAGCCGCACTGCGCATGCCGGGCACCCTCTTCACTGTCAAGGACACGAGTCTCCAGACGGCCTTCGAGGCCTCGGGAATTGCTGCTCCGCTCCGGCAGTCGACTCTCAGCACGAAGCTCATGGGGACGGTCCTGGAAGTGCTCGTACGCGAAGGGGATGTCGTCGCGGCAGGGCAGTCGCTCGTGCGGATTGACGCGCGCGATCTCACCGCGAAGCAGGAGCAGGCCTCCGCATCGATTGCCGACGCGGAGGCAATGCGCGGGGAGGCCGCCACACAAGCGGGGCGCATTCGTGCGCTCTACACCGATAGCGCGGCTACGCGCGCACAGATGGAAGCCGCCGAGACGGGGCTTTCGCGCGCGGATGCGGGCGTGCGCGCGGCGCGCGCGGCCGCGGCGGAGATGCGCGCGATGAGCAGCTATGCAGTGGTGCGCGCGCCCTTTGCCGGCATCGTGACGAAGCGCTTCGTGGACCCGGGCGCGTTCGCGACTCCCGGCGCGCCGATGGTGTCCGTGCAGGACGGACGTCAGCTTCGCATCACCGTGAACGCCACTCCCGACATGGCGGGTGCGGTTCGGCGAGGACAGTCCATCACCGCCAGCATCGAAGGGCATGCGGTGAGCGCCCGCGTCGAGGGAGTGGTGCCCTCGAACGCGGGAAATCTGTACACCATCAACGCGCTGGTCGATAATCCGCGAGGAAGCATCCTCCCCGGCAGCACGGCGTCGCTGTCACTCCCTGCCGGAACGCATACCGGAATCGTTGTCCCGGCGAGCGCCGTGACGCGGCAAGGCGATCTCACTGGCGTCACCGTGCGAACCGCGGCGGGGGATGAGACGCGTTGGGTGCGACTTGGGCAGAGTCTAGGGACGATGGTCGAGGTGAACGCGGGACTTCGTGCAGGCGATCAGATTGTCGTGCCGCCGCCGGGTGAGCCGCCGGTAGCCGAGAGAGATTGACGATGGGGCTCTCCGGCAAGATCGCGCAATCGTTTCTGCGCTCGAAGCTCACTCCGCTCGTCACCTTCGCATCGCTGGCGGTCGGGCTCCTCGCGATTCTGGCGACGCCGCGAGAAGAAGAGCCGCAGATCTCCGTGCCGATGATCGACGTGATCGCCGCGCTCCCGGGCGCCGCTCCCGGGGAGGCCGAGAATCTCCTCGCGCGGCCGATCGAGCAGCGGATGCTCGAGCTCCCCGGCGTGGATCACGTGTACACGATGTCCGGCGACGGATATGCGATCGTGACGGTGCGATTCAAGGTGGGCGAAGACCAGGAGCGGAGCGTGACGCGGGTGCAGGCAAAGCTCGCCGGTGCGAGTGATGCGGCGCCGCCGGGTGCGCTGCCGCTGCTCGTCAAGCCTCACTCCGTTGACGACGTGCCGGTGCTCGCGCTGACGCTCCACTCGCAGGTGTACGATGCGAACGTGCTCCGGCAGGTCGCCATCCATCTCGAGGATGAGATCCGCACGGTTCCCGACGTGGCGGAGAGCTTCGTGGTGGGTGGGCAGCCGAAGGCATTCCACGTCACCCTCGACCCCGCGCGGCTCGCTGCGAGCGGGATCACTCCGGGAGAGGTCGTGCTCGCGTTGAAGGGCGCGAACGCGCGGCTGCAGGCGGGTGAGCTCACTACCGCCGATCAGGTCTACCAGATCGATGTCGGGGCGCCGCTCTCCACGGTCGAAGAGGTCGGGACCGTGGTGGTGGGCGTGCACGACGGCGCGCCGATCGCCTTGCGCAACGTCGCCGATGTCACCGAAGGATTCGGGGAAGCGACGAGCTACGTGTCGCACGAGGGACGCACGGGGCCGGCCGAGCGTGCCGTGACGATCGCGGTGTCGAAGCGGAAGGGCGCCAACGCCACGGCGGTGACGCACGCGGTGCTGGAACGGGTTGCCGCGGCGAAGGGGCGACTCCTCCCACCCGACGTGCGACTCGACGTCACGCGCGACTACGGCGAGACCGCCGGCGACAAGGCTCGGGAGCTGATTCTGCACCTCTTCATCGCCACGATCTCGGTGACGCTGTTGATCTGGCTCTTCCTGGGATGGCGCGAGGCGGCGGTAGTGCTGGTAGCGGTGCCGGTCACGCTCGCGCTCACGCTGTTCGTGTACTACGCGCTCGGCTACACGCTCAATCGCATCACGCTCTTCGCACTCATCTTTTCCATCGGCATTCTGGTGGACGACGCGATCGTCGTGGTGGAGAACATCTATCGCCACCTCAAGATGGGCGACCGGACGCCGGAGGTGGCGGCGGTGGATGCCGTCGACGAGGTGGGAAATCCCACGATCCTCGCCACCTTCGCCGTCATCGCCGCGATACTGCCGATGGCATTCGTCTCCGGCATGATGGGCCCGTACATGCGCCCCATCCCGGTGGGCGCGTCGGTCGCGATGGTGGCGTCGCTGGCGGTGGCCTTCGTCATCACGCCCTACCTCGCCTACCGGCTGCTCAAGGGGCACGTGCATGCGGCACCCGCGCCGCACGACCCAACGCACGAACCCGAGGAGGAATCGCGCGTGGGCCGGCTCTATGCGCGCATCATGGTGCCGCTCATGGATCGTCGCGCCACGCGGCGCGTGTTCTACGGCGGCGTGCTCGCGATGCTGCTCCTCTCGATGGGGCTCGTGCTCGTGAAGGCGGTGAAGGTGAAGATGCTGCCGTTCGACAACAAGAGCGAGTTTCAGGTGGTGCTCGATCTTCCCGAAGGCACGACGCTCGAATCGTCGAATGCGCTGGGCCAGGAGATCGCGACCTATCTGCGAGGTGTGCCCGAGGTGAAGAGCACGGAGGTGTACGCGGGCACCGCGGCGCCGTTCAACTTCAACGGACTGGTGCGCCACTACTTCGCTCGCAGCGGGCCAAACGTGGCGGATGTGCAGGTGAACCTGGTGGGGAAGGGCGACCGCTCGCGACAGAGCCACGCCATCGCGGTCGCGGTGCGTCCGGGCATCGACTCGATCGCGCGCCGCTACGACGCCTCGGCGAAGATCGCCGAGATTCCGCCGGGGCCGCCGGTGCTGTCGACGCTCGTCGCAGAGGTGTATGCCGCCGATGACTCGACGCGCATCGAGGCGGCGCGGCAGGTGAAGCACGTTTTCGAGACGACCCCCGGCGTCGTGGATGTGGACTGGACGGTAGATGCGCCGCAGCAGAAGCGCGTCTTCCGAGTGGACCGTGTGCGCGCCGCCGCCGCCGGCGCGAGCGTGGAGCAGATCACGCAATCCCTCTTCCTCGCACTCTCGGGAGCTCCCGTGGGGATCGCGTCCTCCTCGACGGCGCTCGAGGGGAGGGCGATCGTCCCGCGGCTTCCGCTTCAGCAGCGCTCGTCCGTCGACGCGCTGCTCGCGCTCCCGATCGCGACCTCCACCGGGCCGCAGCCGCTCGCACGCTTCGTCACCGTGCTCCCCGCAACGCGCGAGACGAGCCGGATTCGCAAGGATCTGCGGCCGGCGATCTATGTGACGGGCGACGTCGCAGGGGTCATCGAGTCTCCCGTGTACGCGATCCTCTCGATGAACAAGAAGCTCGACGACATCCGCGTGCGCGGCGCGCGGATCGCGCGCTACAACGCCGTGCAGCCATCGAGCCTCACGGAGACGGCGATCAAGTGGGACGGCGAGTGGCAGGTGACGATCGAGGTCTTCCGCGATCTCGGCCTCGCCTTCGCGATTGCGCTCCTGTTGATCTACGTGTTGCTCGTCGGGTGGTTCCAGTCGTTCAAGGTGCCGCTCGTCATCATGGCGCCGATCCCGCTGACGCTGATCGGCATTCTGCCGGGGCATGCGCTGAGCGGTGCCTTCTTCACCGCGACGTCGATGATCGGGATGATCGCGCTGGCGGGGATCATCGTCCGCAACTCGATCCTGCTCGTCGATTTCATCCAGCTGGAGGAAGAACGAGGGCGAACGCTGCGCGAAGCCGTGCTGGAGGCGGGTGCCGTGCGCTTCCGTCCGATCGCGCTCACGGCGGCTGCTGTGGTCGTGGGCGGGCTGGTGATGGTGCTCGATCCGATCTTCCAGGGGCTCGCGGTGGCGCTCATGAGCGGGGCGGTGGTCGCGACGCTGCTCACGATGGTCGTCGTTCCGCTTCTCTACTGGGAGCTTCGCCGAAGGGAAACGCCGGAGTCACCGAGCGCGAAGCTCGCCGACACCGGCGCGCGTGTTCATCCGGAGCCGCTCGTAGTCGCGCAGCCCGCTCTCACCCATTCACTGGAACAGGGTCCTCACCATGTGTAATGACCGCATCATCCGGCGCTTCGCCGGCGCGTTCGTGCTCGCATCGCTCGCGCTCGGCTGGTGGGTGCACCCGGCGTGGCTGCTCTTTACCGCGTTCGTCGGACTCAATCTGCTCCAGTCGAGTTTCACCGGCTTCTGCCCGCTCGAGAAAATTCTCGGGTACTTCGGCGTAGCGGGGTGCGCGTGTCGGAGCAGGCCTGTCGCGTGACCTCGAGGGGCGGATCAGGACGCCAGCTGCCGGCGCTTCGCCGACAGCGCCGCATTCATGCTGTCGCACACGAGCTCGCACAGCTTGAAGACGTGCGTGTCCGCGAGAACGTAGTGGGCGTACAGCCCCTCCCGGCGCCGCGCGACGAAGCCGTGCGTATGGAGGAGCTGCAGATGCTTGGAGACGTTCGCCTGACCGAGCCCGGTCTCGTCCACGATCTCCGAGACGGTCGCCTCGTGCTTGCGGAGGCAGCTCAGGATCTGCAGCCTCGCCGGCTCGGCGAGCACCTTGAACCGCTCCGCGATCAGCTCCAGCGCTTCGGGGGTCAACGACAACTTCGCCACGGTGGTCTCCCGGGTGTTGTGTTAGTACATTACTACATGATAGTATAGTAATTTTATCGAACAATGGCAAGCCGTTTCGATGGCTCGGCTCCGGCGCGCAGGACTTGTGCTCGGCGACCGCGCTTTCTCTTCACCGTGGAATAGTCATGAGCTCATACACGACCCCCTACGGCATTGGCACGACCGTTCCGGTCCCGTACACCAAGGCAGTCGAGCGTACGAAGGAGGCGCTCGCGGCCGAAGGATTCGGTGTGCTCTCCGAGATCGACGTCGCCGCGACACTCCACAAGAAGCTCGGTGTCGACTTTCGCCCCTACGTCATCCTCGGTGCGTGCAACCCGTCGCTCGCGCACCGGGCGCTCCTCGCCGAGCGGGACATCGGACTGCTGCTCCCCTGCAACGTCGTCGTCTATGAGGCCGATGAGCCAGGACACAGCGTCGTCACAGTGCTGGACCCGGTCGCGGCGATGCGGCTGAGTGGGAACGACGCGATCCAGCCGATCGCCGAGGATGTAAAGGCAAGACTGACCCGCGTCCTCGCCGCGCTCGAGCAGATTGCGGGCTGAGCAACGGCGCACGCCACTATACTCCGATGAAACACCAACAAGGATGCAGCAAATGACCAGACGTCTCTTCTCGCTCCTCGCGGCCGCCGCCATCATGGCCGCGCCAGCCGCGCGTGCGCAGGCAATGGGAAGCATGCACCGTCAGCGCGGCGACTCTGCGGAGCATGCGCAGATGATGGCCAGGCTCAACCTCACTGCCGATCAAAAAACGCAGATCGATGCGATTCACAAGAAGTACGGCGTCCCGATGAAGGGCGCGCATGACTCGTCAGGGATGGCGAGGATGGGAGCGATGCACCGTTCGGACTCGACGATGACGCACGCGATGGCCGAGGTTCGCGCGGTGCTCCATCCGGACCAGCAGGTGCTCTTCGACTCGATGATGATCGAGCACATGAAGCGCCGCGCAATGCACGACAGCTCGGCGCATCACGGCATGAAGAGGCCGCCCGGCTCGACTCCGAGCTAGCAGACCCCGCGCCGCATCAGCCCAAGAAGCGCGCGAGAAATGGCGCCGTGCGACTCCCCTTCGCGCGCGCCACATCCGCCGAAGCCTTCCTCCGCGGCGCCGGCGACCGGGGTCGCGCCCAAAAGCACGGCGGCCGCGGCCAACACGGGAAACTTGCCCATGGATGCCTCCTTGAAGATCGTCGCGCCCTCGCGCAATACCAGAGGTCATTTGAGGACGACTGGAGAGATGGGCATGGCGGACATCCGCTTCGACGGCAAGGTGGCGATCGTGACCGGGGCGGGCGGCGGGTTGGGCCGCGAGCACGCGCTGGAGCTGGCCAGGCGCGGGGCCAAGGTGGTGGTCAACGATCTGGGCGGCGCGATGGACGGATCGGGTGGCTCCTCCGACGCCGCCAAGTCGGTGGTGGAGGAAAT
>Ga0208078_1000522_pt1 | contig 10196 bp, 7 predicted proteins | sample NGESurdeep072012_3_FD_184468 | JGI IMG/M metagenome (GOLD analysis project Ga0208078, IMG submission 184468) | Arctic peat soil microbial communities from Barrow, Alaska - NGEE Surface sample 53-2 deep-072012 (SPAdes) | ecosystem: Environmental > Terrestrial > Soil > Wetlands > Peat ... | reverse complement strand
CGAACGATCCTACGGCGAGACCCACCAGATAAAAGAAGAGCAGCTGCCCGAAGATCGTCGGCGCGCCGCCCGAGGCAAACGAGAACGCCCGAAACCAGAGAATCTCGTACGACAGCGAGATGAAGCCGGCGAAGGCGACGACGAGGAGCAGCGCCACATACGTCACCCGTCGCTCGCCGGCCGGAGATGGTGAACGAGCACGATCGCTCCGACGATGAGATTCGTGACGGCGGCCACGCGAACCGAGCCGTGCTCGCCCAGATGCGGAAGCAGGAGCGTGATCGACGCGAGCGCCGCGATTCCCGAGCCTGCCGTATTCACGAAATACAGCAGACTCGTCGAGCGCCCTACGTTACCGGAGCGCTGGACGAGATATGCCACGAGGAGCGGGAGCGTCATCCCCATGAGCAACGTGGGAGCGAGAAGCAGCAGAAACGTCGTCGCCGCACTCGCCGGCGCCGACTGCTCGACCGCGCTCGTTCCCACGCGTCTGAACAGGTCGAGCGAGACGACACCGAAGGCAGCGATGCCGAATTCGGAGAGCGCGAAGACTAGCAGCGGGTGTCGGACCAGCCGCGAGAGGATCCCTCCGAGGATGCTTCCCAATCCGAGACCGAGCAGGAAGGCCGTGACGACGACCGTCACCGCTTCCATGTTGATCCCGAAAATCGCGAAGAGCGCTCGCTGCCACACGACCTGATAGACGAGTGCGGCGAAGCCGGACGCGAAGAACACGAAGGTGATCCAACCCGGCGCCTCGCGGCTGGTGGCGTCTCGGTCGTTCCGCGACGAGCCGACGGCATCGACCACTCCTGCCTCGCGCCTCAAGGTCTTGCACCCACGTCTGCGGCGCTGCCCGCTCTGGTCGCGGCGCCACGCTGCAGAAAATACGCGCTCGTCGTATCGAAGATTCCCGCCGCCCGATCGAGCGTTGCTGCCACATGCGTGGTGAGTGCCGTCGACGGTTGCGCGCCCTCCGCGTAGCCATCCGGACTGGGGCTCCCGACGCCTTCGGGCGTGCGTTCGACACGCGACTCACCGGTGAACGCGTTGTAGACGTACAACCAACCGTTCTGATAGTAGCCGTCGACGGGCCGCAGCGAATTGTTGAGCATGAACGTCGTGCGTCCACGGATGTGCGGGTCGAGCATGCTCGCGCCGTGAAGGAGCAGGGAATCCGTTGGAATTCCGACCAGCTCCAGCAGCGTGGGCGCGATGTCGACGTGCGAAGTGACGTTCGAAAGGCGGACACTGCGATCGAAGAGCCCCGGCGCGTAGAGCACGAATGGCACGTTGAACGAGATCGTCCCGAATCGCATTCGCTCGTTCAGCGACGCGAACTCCCCTTTCGCGCGCAGCCCGTGATCCCCGGTCACGACGACGATGACGCTGTCCGAGAGCCCACGCGCGTCGATGCCGCGCAGCAACTCGGCGAGTAAGCCATCCAACGACCCGGCGATCACCGCGAGCTTCTCGGCGCCTGTCAGCGATTGAGTACCCTTGGCCGCCCAGGGATAGTGGCCCAGGATGGTGGCGACGAAGACGAACGCGTGCGCGTTGTGTCCGCGCGCGTCGTCGATGCGCTGGAGCGCACGCGACAAGGAATGGCGCTCGCGGGCGACCGCGTTCTCGAAGGCATCGTCGCTCGCGTGTGTGACGGAATCCTGGGCAATGTCCTCGATCGACATGAAACCGAGGTCCTTCACCATCCGGCTGTTGTGATCGCGATGGAATCCCGATTGCCAGTCGATCTTGTACGAGTCGAGATACGTTGTCTCGTAGCCGTGGCGGCCGAGCACGGCGGCCAGCCCGTCGGAGGAGAAGTCGCCATAGTCGAGCAGCGAGCGGCCGCGCCGGGGATACGTTCCCGTCAGCATGGAGTAGACCGCCCAGGTCGTCGCGGGATTGGTCGACAGGTGATGATCGCTCGCGATCCCTCGAGATGCCATGCGAGCGAACGTTGGCAGCCTGGGATTGTCGAGCACCGGGTAATATTTTCGTGCTGCCGTCTCGAGACTGATGAACACGATGTGTCGTGCAATGCGCGCTCGAGGCGGAATGCCCACGAGCGGCTGCTCGCCCGCGCTCGAATCCGGGACTGCGACGGGGGAATACGCGAGGTCGCGATAGCTGGACTCGATGGCCTCTTTCTTCGGAAGCGCGAGCTCGTACGGATCCCAATGCTCGGCGCCCCCCAGGGAGGTGGCGGTTGCGCTCCAATAGCCCCGTGAGGTGCCGATGCTGGGCCGATGCCGAATCATGCGATGGACGAGTGTGGCGGCGGAGATGACTTGAAGCGCGAGCGCAAGCGCCAGCGTCCACCGCGCGATCACCGGCGCACTTCGCTCGGTCACGCCTCCTCGGAGCAGGAGGAAGCAGGCACTCGACCACAGGAACGCCAACAGAACGAGACCCGCCGCCGACACGAGGAGAAGCCTCCCGCTCTGATCCTGCGTCATCGTTTCCGGATGCGCTCTGATCCACGACAGCGCGATCTCCAAATTGTCGGCATTGAGCAGCGTTCCGATCACCTGAAACGACAGCCAGTTCCCGGCGCTCACCACCATGCAGAGCGCCACGCAGATTGCCACCAGCCAATCCAGGTTGATGCGAAGGAGCAGGTGTCCGATCAGGAAGAGCGCGAGAACGATGAGTAGTACTTCGAAGAAATCGGCGGCAAACAGTGCGAGGTAACGGCCGAGACTCGCCACTAGGGACCCCGAGCCCACGGCCGCCAGCACTCCTTCTTCGGCAAGCGAGTCCAGATACGAATGCTTGAAGTAGATGGTGGGGATCAACAGCAGCAGGTACCAGAGGCCCAGCTTCGCGAGACGAGCTGATGTAAACACTCGTGACAGCGTGTGTCGCGGCGAGCCGGCAGCACGCGATGCGGGGTGAGCGTCGTGAGCGCGATGGGTCGAATCGGTCACCGAACCGCCGAATTGAGGTGTCCTGAGCCGCGCTCGGTCCCGTACCATCTGTTCCGCGCGCGCCGGAGTCTACATACTATAGAATGGGTCTGGACACCGAGAATGTGGCGTCCAGGCAGCAATGCCACCAGCGGCCCCACGCTAGTTCAGGTCAGCTCCCTGATCCCCGGACGGTGCACGCGCATGCATGATGCCGGCGAGCCGAGCGAGCCTCGAAGCGAGGAAATAGCCTCCCTTCTGCGAGAGCAGATCGGAGCGTCGTTTCGCATTCTCGGGCCCATCGATGCACTAGGTCCCCAGCTACTCGTGCGCGCACGCGATCTCGAGCACGACGAAGATGTCGTGATCCGGGTACTACCACTCGATGGCGCCGTTCCGACCGGTGCGCTTGTGGCGTTCGAGCGTGAGGTCGCCATCGCCTCATCCCTCGTGCATCCCAACATCGTTTCGGTCGGTTCCCTGCAACGATGTGAACGCCTCGCCTTCTGCATCGAGCGGGGACGCGGTGCCCCATCGCTCGAGTCGAGGCTGCGAGAGGGAGAATCGTTCGGGATCGATCGGTCGCTCGCACTGCTTCACGAGATCGCTGCCGCGCTCGACTACGCGCACGCGCACGACGTCGTGCACGGGACGCTCGTGCCCGAGTTGATTTATCTTCCCGACGACGCCAGCCTGCGCGTCGCCGGTTTCGGGGAAGGGGAAGCGCTTGGGCGATTGCACCGGCGCGAGTCGGCGGCCTACATGCCGCCCGAACAGTGGCAGGATCATGCACGAGCAGACCGACGCGCCGACATCTACGCGTTGGCCGTCATCGCCTGCGAGCTATTCGGCCGACAGCGTCGAATCGTGACGACGACCACTGGCGGCGTGGTCTCGGTCGAAACGCTTCCACTCACGCAGTACGCGCCGCTTCGCCCGAAGCTCGGTCTCCACGTCAATGCCGCGATCCTTCGTGCGACTGCCAAGCGCACTGACCGTCCGTTTGCAACCGCCCGCGAGTTTGTCACGGTGCTCGAATCGATACACGACAAACCCGTCAGAAGTGCGCCGCTCCAGCAACCGAGTGTCGGCGTCGCGCCATCGCGGTCCGTTGCCATGTTGCCGATGGCGATCGTCGCCATGTTGGGCATTGCCGTCGGCGTGCTCCTCGTGCCGTTCGTCCGCCATCTGATGAACAGCCCGAGCTCTGTATCTTCGATCGCGGAGGGGCTCGACGATGTGCCGAGCGCGCCTACGAGCTCGCAATCTGTGCGCCCCTCCACTTCCGCACCGACGACGGAAGTTGCAAGTAGCGGCGAAGCGACTGATGGCGGGTCGGGGACGACATCCATATTCTCAGGCGCTCCTCACGCCGCGGGCTCCCGGAACGACGCCAGGAGCGCAGCCGTCGTTCAGATTCCTGCGATGTCGGTCCCGTCGACCGCGAACGGCTCCGTCGCATCGACTGTACGCGCGGGCGATGCTCCGGAGGGCAGCAGTGGTGGTACGTCGAGCCCTTCCATGATCCGTACTCCCGGCTCCGGGATCGTTCGAGTGGAGTTCGATGGTGGCCCGGCGACTGTGCTGATCGACGGCAATCCGCTCGGGAATGTCCCCTATGCAGGTCGCGTTTCGGCGGGAGATCACATGATCATGCTCGTGGGCGGCGGATTGATGAAGCCACGCACCCGCCGCATCTCCATCGCCAACGGGGACACGACCCTCGCCGTTTTTTCGGTCACGCCGCCCTAGCTGCAATTCGAACCCCAATTCGTTCGGTCATCTTGTCCGAAAGCAAACACGGGCGTATCTTGGAGCACTAACTCAGACTGAGGTACTTTGGCTTCGCGCGCCCCTCGTCGGCCTTCGAACGAGTCAACGCTGTCCTCCACGATCGATCTCGTGTCGGAGCTGGCAGCGTGCGCCGCTGCCCCAAATCTCGCAGGGGCGCTTCCGGCCGCTCTGCGACGACTCGCGGATGCTGTGCAGGCAGAGGAGTGTCGCGTCGATCGAGTCGTCGAGGGCAATCTGGTTCCCTTGGCCGAGTCGGCATCGCGCGCGCAAACGAGCCACCCGCTACACGAAACGCGAATCTCGATCGTCGTCGCTGGGCGGCAGCTCGGCGACCTGGTCGCGCGATCGGTGGAGCCGCTGACTGTTGCCGCCCGTGAGCTGTTCGCGGTCACCGCCAATCTGCTGGCCCCCGCGATGATCGTGGCGGAGCTCACGTACCGTAGTGCATCGGACGCGGCGACGAGCATCCGCGAAAAGGAACACGAACATCGATTCACGCAGCGGGTTCTCGATTCGCTTCCGCTGGGCCTCCACGTGGTCGACCGCGAATATCGGATCCGCGCATGGAACCGGAAGCGCGAGACAGGGCTGCAGGGCGTGCAGCGCGACGAAGCGTTGGGCCGCAGCATCTTCGAGGTGTTGCGCCGTCAACCCGAATCCGTTCTCCGGCGGCAGTTCGACTCCGTGTTCGAGAGCGGTGAGATCCTGCAGTTCGACATCGAGTCCGGCACAACCGAATCACCCCGCATCTACCGCGTGTCGAAAATCCCGATGCGCGACGGCGGCGCGGAGGTCACGCACGTGATCACGATCGGCGAGGATGTGACGGACGCCATGCGCGCGCAGGAAGAGGCCGCGCAGGCTCGCAAGCTCGCCGCCGTGGGGACGCTCGCGGCTGGCGCCATGCACGAGATCAACAATCCGCTCGCAACGATCGGTGCGTGTGCGGAGACGCTCGCGATGCAGCTTGCCGGCGCGGCGATGCCGAATGAGCTGCGCGATTCGTTCGCGGAGCTGTGCGACATCATCGATCACGAGGTGCATCGCTCGAAGCGAATTCTGAACGGGCTGCTCGACTTCAGCCGCCCCACTGGCGCGACGCGCAGCCCCGCCGACCTGCGCGACATCTTCGAGCAGACGCTTCGCCTACTCAAGTACCATCCCACGTTCAAGGCGATGCAGGTGGAGGTCGAGATCGCGAGCGACGCGAAGCTCGTGGTGCTCGCGGACCGCGATCAGCTCGTGCAGGTGCTCATGGCGCTGATGCTCAATGCCATGGATGCAATGAATCAAACGGGTGTCGTTGGGCTGCGCGCATTTCGATCACCGGTGAGAGGGGAGGAGGTCGTGATGGAGGTGATCGATGAAGGCAGTGGCATTTCCGCCGCCGTGCGCCAGCGACTCTTCGAGCCATTCTTCACCACCAAGCCACCGGGGCGCGGCACCGGGCTCGGGCTCTCGATCTGCTACGGCATTGTCGCCGACCACGGCGGCCGAATCGAGGTCGGGAGCACCGTCGGGAAGGGGAGCACCTTTCGCGTGATACTTCCACTCGCGGAGTCCGCCTCATGAGAGACGACAATCGTATCAAGGTGCTGATCGCGGAAGACGAGGCGCACCTCGGCTCGATCCTTCGGAAATTTCTCGAGGGGCGCGGCTATCAGGTGTCCGTGCACACCGACGGCCGTTCCGCGCTCGATGCGCTGCGCGCCGAGGCGTTCGACGTGGCGCTGCTCGACATCGTGATGCCGGAGATGGACGGGCTCGAGGTGCTGCGCCAGATCCGCGAGGAGCTGTCGCCGCCCGAGGTCATCATCATCACGGGCAACGGGACGATCGAGACCGCGATCAGCGCGATGAAGCTCGGGGCGTACGACTATCTCGCCAAGCCGTACCGCATGGCGGAGATCGATGTGATGGTGCGTCGCGCATGGGAGAAGCGCGAGCTCACGCGCGAGAACACGCTGCTGCACAAGCGGCTGTCGGTGGCGGAAGAGCAGTCGGAGATCGTGACGCAGTACGCGCCGATGCAGGCGGTGCTCGCGCTTGTCGAGCGCGTGGCGCGCAGCGATTCCGCGGTGCTCATCCTCGGCGAGTCGGGGACGGGGAAGGAGCTGATCGCGCGGATGCTGCACCGGCTCTCGCATCGCGTGACGGGGCCGCTGGTGGACGTCAACTGTGCGGCGATTCCCGATGCGCTCGTCGAGAGCGAGCTATTCGGCCACGAGCGCGGCGCGCACGCGGAGGCGTCGACGCGCAAGCTCGGACTCTTCGAGCTCGCGAATGGCGGCACGATCTTCATGGACGAGATCGGCGCGCTCGATCCGAAGGTGCAGGGGAAGCTGCTGCGCGCGCTCGAGCTCGGGACGTTCTATCGGGTGGGCGGCACCCAGAAGGTGCGCTCCGACATTCGGGTCGTTGCGGCGAGCAATCAGGATCTCGCGCAGCGCGTCGCGAATGGGACGTTTCGGAGTGATCTCTACTATCGCATCAATACGATCAGCATCACGCTGCCGCCGTTGCGTGAGCGCGCGGTGGACATTCCGCTCCTCGCGCGCCACTTCCTGGATAGCGCGCGCGATGGCGTGCAGCGCTCGCTCAGCCCCGACGCGATCGAGGCGCTGCAGGCGTATCCGTGGCCGGGGAATGTGCGCGAGCTGCGCAACGTGATCGAGCGCGCCGCGCTCGTCGCGACGGGATCGGTGATTCACGCGAACGATGTGCCGCTCGGCGGCTTGCCCGCGTCGAACGGCGGGCGCGCGACGGATCCGCTCGCGCCGCTCGAGCAGGTCGAGCGGCAGCACATCGAGACAGTGCTGCAACACGCGCGCTGGCATCAGGGAAAGGCCGCGGACATCCTCGGCATCTCGCCGAAGACGCTCTATCGCAAGATCCGCGAGTTCGGGCTGCGCCGCCCGAACGAGCGCTGAGGACGCGCGAATGAAAATTCTGGTGATCGAGGACGATCCCACCGTTGGGCAGTACGTGAAGCGAGGGCTCGAGGAACAGCGCTGGGGCGTCGATCTCGTCACCGATGGCGAGGAGGGTGAGCGACGCGCGGCGGCGGAGCAGTACGATCTCGTGGTGCTCGACATGCGGCTGCCTGGGCGTTCGGGGATGGAGGTGCTGCGCAACATTCGCGGGCGCGGCTTCGAGCGGCCGGTGCTCGTGCTCACGGCGCAGGATGCGGTGGACGCAAAGGTCGAGGCCTTTCGCGCGGGCGCCGATGACTATGTGACGAAACCGTTCGCCTTCGAGGAGCTGCTCGCGCGCGTCGAGGCGCTGAGCCGCCGCACGCCGACGATGTCCGCGGCGGTGCTCAAGGTGGCGGATCTCTCGCTCGACAAGAACACGCGCACGGTGACGCGGGCCAGCGAGGCGATCGAGCTGACGCCGAAGGAGTACACGGTGCTCGAGTATCTGATGCGGCACTCGGGGCGCGTGATGAGCCGCACGCTGATCACCGAGTACGCCTGGGGGTATCACTTCGATCCCGGAACGAACATCGTGGACGTCGTGATCAATCATCTGCGCAAGAAGATCGACAGCACGCAGGCCGTGAAGCTGATCCACACCGTGCGCGGAGTCGGCTACGTCGTGCGCGTCTAGGCGCGCATGAGCACGATTCGCGCGCAGCTCACCACGGCGTACGCGGCGGCGTTGATAGGCACCGTCGGCGTGTTCGCGGCCGTGATCTGGACTACGCGGCGCGAGCGCGCGGTCGACGATCTGCGGCGCCACGCGCTCACGGAGGCGAATCTTGCGCTCCGGCTCATCCATCAGTCGGAGCTCTCGGGACAGCCGGTGACGGCGAATCGGGACTCGCTCGTGGGAGCGCAGCTCGACGCTCCGCTGCGCACGATGCTCGAGGGGATGCCGGACTATCTGCTCGTGCTCGACGCGAGCGGCCGCATCCTCTACGTATCGGCGCCGATCCGCGACCTCAACGAAGATCCCGACCAGCTTGCGGCGCTGATGGCGGCGGCGGTGAGCGCGCCGACCACTGGTGTCGCGAAGACAGTGGTGCTCGACGATCGCAAGCTCTTGATGGTCGCGCAGGCGCCGGCGGATCACTCCTCGACCGTCTCGCGCGTGGTCGTCGCCACGGCGGCCGACGTTCCCGATCCCGCGATCAAGGATCTCGTCGAGACGATGGCGGCCGCCGCGCCGATACTGCTCCTCGCGTCGATCGCGCTCGCCTACGCGATCGCGGGACGCGCCTTTCAACCTGTGGATCGCCTCGTCAACGAGGTGCAGGCGATCACCGACGGCCGCTCGCTGCATCGACGGCTTCCGGTGACCGCTGGCGAGGAGATCGCGAAGCTCGCGGTGACGCTCAACGAGATGCTCGAGCGACTCGAGAATTCCTTCGCCGCGCTGCGGCGCTTCACTGCGGATGCAAGCCACGAGCTCAAGACGCCGCTCGCGGTGATGCGCGCCGACGTGGAGCGCGCGATGAGCGATCGCGCGCCGGGGCCAGACAAGCTGATAGCGCTCGAAGAGGCATTGCACGAGACCACGCGCATGGCGGATCTCGTCGACTCCCTACTCACGCTGGCGCGCGCGGACGAGGGGCGCTTCGATCTCCATCGTGAGCGCGTGCCGCTCGCGCCGCTCGCCGTCGAGGTGCTCGAGACCGCGACAATTTTGGGCGAGGCGGCGGGGCTCACGGTGACGATGCCCGAGATCGCGGATGTGGTGGTGCTCGCGGATCGCACGCGACTGCGCCAGCTCTTCCTGAACATCGTGACGAACGCCCTCAAGTACACGATGAGTGGCAGCGTGGAGCTGAGCCTCGTCGCGCACGATCGCACGGTGGCGTTCACGGTGCGCGACACCGGCGTGGGGATCTCCGCCGCGGATCTCCCGCACATCTTCGAGCGCTTCTACCGCGCCGACCGCGCGCGCTCACGCTCGGCGGAGCGCGGGGGTTTTGGGCTCGGGCTCGCGATTAGCCAGTGGATTGCGGAGGCGCATGGCGGAACGATCTCCGTGCGCTCGCGCCTCGGGCGCGGCACGACGTTTACCGTGACGCTGCCGGTGGCGGAAGATGCGGTCGTGACTCCGCCGGTGGAGCAGCTCTCGGCGGATTGATCGTTACGAATTAGCTAACGATCGGTTCATGAGTTCTTAACGCGCACGGAACGGGCGCGAAACAATCGACTCATAGGTTGAATCCCAGGGATGCTGCAGCGGCACGTGTCTTTCGCCTGGGAGACCACGCACATGTCCATCAGCCTGATCGAGTCGAAGCGCGCATCGCAGAAGTCGCTGCGGAGTACGGTGGTGAGCGTCGCGCTGCACGCGGCGGTGATCACGCTCGCGGTGTACGCGACGGCGAGTGCGAAGGAGATCGTCAAGGCACCCGTCGAGACCGGGCCGACGATATTCCATCCGCCGCAGCCTACGAAGCCCGAGCACGCGCGCACGCACCCGAGCGCGCCGGAAATTCCAGCGGCGCCTCACGGGCCGGTCATCAATCCGCCCATCGCG
>Ga0208078_1000521_pt1 | contig 10203 bp, 8 predicted proteins | sample NGESurdeep072012_3_FD_184468 | JGI IMG/M metagenome (GOLD analysis project Ga0208078, IMG submission 184468) | Arctic peat soil microbial communities from Barrow, Alaska - NGEE Surface sample 53-2 deep-072012 (SPAdes) | ecosystem: Environmental > Terrestrial > Soil > Wetlands > Peat ... | reverse complement strand
CCTCGGTCTAGGCCATTCGCTCGGCCTCGCGCGCGAGGTCTTGAGCGAATGCCATTCGATCAGCATCGGCTTCGACATCAAGCCGGTCGGCCGCAACGCCTTTGATTTTCCCGCGCTGACTTATTACCCCGAGCGCATCGCCGACCGCACCGCCGTGCTCACACTGTTTCCGATCGGCGCGACGATGCGCGCCAATCTTTTCGTCTATCGCGACATGCATGATCTCTGGTTGCGGGCCATGCGTGAAAAGCCGGAGGCGACGCTGAACGCGCTGATGCCCGGTCTGCAAAAACTGACGGGGGCTTTCGAGATCGATCGTTCGGTCAAGTTCCGTCCGGTCGATCTCTATGCGACCCACGGCCACCGGCAGGCCGGCTTGGTGCTGGTCGGCGACGCCTTCTCGACATCCTGTCCGGCGGCCGGCACCGGCGCGCGCAAGGCGCTCAATGACGTCGAGCGGCTGTGCAATGTTCATATCCCGCGCTGGCTCGCCACGCGCGGGATGGGGGTCGACAAAATCGCGAATTTCTATGACGACCCGGTCAAGCGGGCCTGCGACGATGCCTCGCTCGCCAAGGCCTTCGATCTGCGTTCCTTCTCGCTCGACAGCGGAATGCCGTGGCAGGCGCGGCGCCGGTTGAAATTCATCGGCCAGTACGCCGTCGGCACGCTTCGTCAGGTTCGCCGGCAAATGTCCAAGCCGAAGTCCCACCAGGGCCTTCCCGCCGCCACGCGCGTCGGAACCTAGACGCCCCGCATATTCGCGTCGGTGATGCGCTTTCCCTGATCTTCCAGACGCCTGCAAAAATGCCTACCGTCCGTTCGAATTTCGGACAACCGGACAACTCCGGCAAAGCGGTGGGTGCATTTTATGAAGGTGACAATCCTCGACGACTACTTCGATACGATCCACACCCTCGACAGTTTTCGCAATCTTGCCGGCCACGAGGTCAAGATATGGAACGACCACGTCCAGGACGTCGACGCACTGGCGGACCGGCTCAAGGATACGGACATCCTGGTCCTGATCCGCGAACGCACCAAAATCCGCACGCCCCTGCTCGAACGGCTCCCTCGCCTCAGACTCATCAGCCAACGCAGCGTTTATCCGCATATCGACATCGGCACCTGCACCGATCTCGGCATCGTCGTTTCCTCCAGCCAGCATCCCGGCGCGCCGTGCTATGCCGCCGCGGAACTGACGTGGGGCCTGACGCTGGCCGCGGTGCGGCAGATTCCCCAGCAGATGGCCTCGCTCAAAGCCGGGACCTGGCAGATCGGCGTGGGATCGACGCTACGTGGCAAGACGCTCGGAATTTTTGGCTACAGCCGGATCGGCCGCGCGGTTGCCGAATACGGCAAAGCCTTCGGCATGAAGGTAAAGTTCTGGGCGCGCGAAGCCTCGATGGCGCAAGCGCGCGGCGAAGGCTACGCGACGGCCGCCAGCAAGCAGGCATTTTTCGAAGAATCCGACGTGTTGACCTTGCACATGCGGCTGGTCGACGCCACGCGTGGCATCGTCAGCGCCGCCGATTTGGCCCGCATGAAGCCGACGGCCGTAATCGTGAACACCAGCCGCGCGCCGCTGATCGAACCTGGCGCGCTGGTGGCTGCGCTCAAGGCCGGGCGACCTGGGATGGCCGCGGTCGATGTTTTTGAAGAGGAGCCGGTGCGCGACATCAACCATCCGCTCCTGAAAATGCCCAATGTCATTGCCACGCCGCACATCGGTTACGTGACGCACGAGGAATACGAAACGCAATTCGTGGAAATCTTCGATCAGATCGTCGCCTATCAAACCGGTCATCCGATCAACGTCGTCAATCCCGACGTTCTGACATCGGCGAAATTGCGCCGATAGAGGGGCCCCTTTCACACCTACAGCCAACCTTGTAGTTTAATGAAAACGATAATGAGGGAGAGGACCGCCATGACACTTCGCCGCAGAGATTTTCTTCATTTGTCGGCCGGCGCAGCCGCGCTGCCGGCGCTTTCGCGTTTCGCGTGGGCCGACACTTATCCCTCGCGGTCGGGCCGCATCATCGTCGGCTTTCCGCCCGGCACCTCGTCCGACATATGTGCCCGGTTGATCGGCCAGTGGCTGTCGGAGAAGCTTGGCCAACAGTTCGTGGTCGAGAATAAGACCGGCGCCGGCACCAATATCGCCGCCGAAGCCGTCGTGCAGGCGACGCCCGACGGCTACTCGCTGCTGTGGATCACGCAGACCAACGCTATCAACGCGACGCTCTACAAATCCCTCAAGTTCAATTTCATCAAGGACATCGAACCCGTCGCCGGCGTCATCACGGTTCCAACGGTGATGATGGTCAATCCGGCAGTGCCTGCAAAAACCGTCGGGGAATTCATTGCCTACGCCAAAGCCAATCCGGGCAAGATCAACATGTCATCGCCCGGCATCGGCAGCGCCAACCATGTGCTCGGCGAGCTGTTCCAGATGATGACCGGCACCAAACTCACCCACATTCCCTATAAGGGCAGCCAGTTTCCCGATTTGCTTAGCGGACAGGTACAGGTCACCTTCAATCCATTGCCGTCCTCGATGGCCTTTATCAAAGACGGCAAGCTGCGCGCTTTGGCCGTCACCGCGACGAAGCGCCAGCCGGTGTTGCCGGATGTGCCGACGGTGAGTGAATCGGTGCCAGGTTATGACGGGACGGCATGGTTCGGCATCGGCGCCCCGAAAAATACGCCGAAAGACATCGTCGCCAAGCTCAACAGCACGATCAACGCCGGCCTCGCCGATCCCGCGCTGAAGAAAAAGCTCGAGGATCTGGGCGGCGTGCCGATGTCTGTCACGCCAGCCGAGTTCGCCAAATTCATCGCCAACGAAGCCGAGAAGTGGGCCAAGGTGGTGAAGTTCGCCAATCTCAAAGTCGATTGATGGCGGATTCCGCAACCTCCCTTCCGTAAAGTCGGCAATCGCGAAAGGTAGCCCGCCATGGCGGTGACAGCGCAACTTTGCCAACGGATCGCCGCGACCGGCTACGACGACCTCGGTGCGCCTGCGATCGAGGCGGCGCGGCGGCTGGTGCTCGACGGCATTGCCATCGCCATCGCCGGCACCGAGGAAGAAGCAATCCACATCCTCGCGGCGCACCACAAAGAGCAAGGCGGTGCCGCTGAGGCAACCGCGATCGGCAACAGCTTCCGCCTCAATACGGTGTCGGCGGCGGCGCTCAATGGCGCCGCCATGCACGTGCTGGACTTCGAGCCGATGTGGAGTCCGGCAAACCACGCGCTGTCGACCACGCTCGCGGGCGTGCTGGCGCTGGCGGAGGCGCGCGGCGCAAGCGGCCGCGAGGTTTTGACCGCGCTGGTCAAGGGCGTGGAGATGCAGGGCTGGATTCGCCAGGCCTCCGGACAGTTCGAGGCGAGCACCTCCCGATTTCATCCGCCCGGCGCGGTGGGGCCGCTCGGCGCCGCGGTCGCTGCCGGACATATTTTGAAACTCGATCCCAACCAGATCGCCAATGCCGTCGGCATCGCGGCATCGCGTGCCGGCAGCCTGCTCGCCAATGCCGGCACCATGACCAAGTCGACGCATTGCGGGCATGCCGCGGCGCTGGGGCTCGAGTCGGCGCTGCTCGCCGCGCGCGGCTTCACCGCCAACGTCGCGGTGTTCGAAGCCGCGCAAGGCTATGTGCCGGCTTTCTACGACGACGGCTTCAAGATCGAGGAGATGCTCGGCTTCGGCCGCGCGCCGTTCCGCATCGTCGACCCCGGCTATGCGATCAAGATGTTTCCGAGCCAGTTCGGAACCCATTTCGGCATCACTGCCGGACTCGAGTTGAACCGGAAAATTCCCGACCCGAGCGCCATCCGCCGCGTGCTCTTGACCGCGCCGGTGATGACTTACGTCAACCGGCCGCGGCCGAAGAAGGGTCTCGAGGGTAAGTTCTCGCTGCAATACACCGCCGCCAGCGCGCTGCTCGACGGCAAGGTCGGCATCCGCACCTTCACCGACGAGCGGCTGGCCAAGGCCGACATGCAGGACCTGCTCGGCAAGTTCGACGTCGTTCTCGACCCCGCCATCCCGGGCCGTTTCGAGGACATGCACGTGCTGCTGCGGGTCGAGCTCGACGGCGGCCGCGTGCTCGAGACGCGCTGCAATGGCCCGCGCGGCAAGTGGGGCACGCCGCCGATCAGCGAGGCGGAGCACCTCATCAAGGTCCGCGATTGTCTGGCGACACGGCTCGAACCGGCCACGGCCGAACGCATCATTGGGCTCGCCCGGCACATCGACGATCTCGACGCTGCCGGCCTGCGCCAACTCCTGCAGTTGGCCGGCTGTTTCGTCTGAGTGAAGCTGTTTAAAGCGCGCCGTGAGCGCGCCCGTCTAAGTAATTGAAAAGATTGGAGCGGGTGAAGGGAATCGAACCCTCGTCATCAGCTTGGAAGGCTGTTGCTCTACCATTGAGCTACACCCGCGAACCGCGACGCTCCTCTAAAAGATTCCGGGCGCTTTCGCCACCGTCACGAAGTTAACGTCCGCTGGCGACCATCTCTTCCCCGGCAACCGGCCGACGCCATTTGCGGCCGCCAAACCGAGTTCCCGGCACCTGCGAGCTTAACACTAACGCGAGGTTGTTGCGGGCGGCGCTTGCCCCTCATCCGGGGTTATGGATTATCTAAGGCTGCCATCCGCGTAACGGGATCGTTAGGGAGGCTTCGCCATGCTGGAAAGACGAAAAATCGATCGTAGCCGGACCTTTTTCGGCGGCTTGGTGGCATACAACCGGCGCCGCTCCACGCTGGATTGCCTGGTTCGCAACTTCTCCGCCGATGGCGCCAAACTCGCTTTCAGCAATATGGGCACGCTGCCCGACAAGTTCGATCTCATGATCGGCCGGAAAGAACGATCCTACCGCGCGCGCGTGGCAGAGCACGAACGAGGTCGGCGTTGCCTTTTTGCCCGACGACGCCGGCGCGGAACCAATTCCCCTGGAGTGGGCCAAGCGCTTGAGAGATTGCGAAGTCGAAAAGGCCGCCTTGCAACGCCGCGTCGACCAGCTCAGCACGGATTGATCCCGCGTAGCCGCGAAGTTTGGTGGGAGAGGTAGGACTCGAACCTACGAAGGCATAGCCAGCGGATTTACAGTCCGCCCCCTTTGCCGCTCGGGACACTCTCCCCCAAAGCCGTCGCACCGTATTGATCTCGAAAGAAAAACGGCTTTTCAGCCGGCCGGTCGGGATCGCGCGTTTTATGGGCAGCCACCCCCTCGAAGTCAATGGAGGCTGTTCCGCCTGGGGCGGATCGGTTAAGGCACCGCGATGACAACACGCCCCCCCAGCAGCCGTTCCCATCCGGGCGCCAAACCGGGCGCTACCCGCCAGCAGATCGAGCGGCGCGAGCGCTTCGAGCGCGCCCGCCGCGACAGCCTGCGGCCCGCCGCCGACGGCCCGATTATCATGTACGGCTGGCATACGGTGACCGCCGCGCTGAAAAACCCGGCCCGGCGCCTGCGCAAGTTGCTCGCCACCGAGAACGCGGCGCGCCGCCTGGCCGACGAAGGCGTCGCTTCCCCCCTGGCGCCGGAACTGGTGCGGCCTTCGGCGATCGCGGAGCGGCTCACGCCCGACGCGGTGCACCAGGGTCTTTATCTCGAAGCCGATGCTTTGCCCTCACCCGCGGTGGAAGATCTGCCGGCGCAAGGCGTGGTGCTGGTGCTCGATCAGATCACCGATCCGCATAATGTCGGCGCGATTTTCCGCTCGGCTGCTGCCTTCGCGGCCACGGCGATCGTGACCACGCAACGCCACAGCCCGGACGCCTCCGGCGCGCTGGCCAAGGCCGCGTCCGGCGCGCTCGAATATGTGCCTTTGGTCAGCGTTCAAAATTTGGCGCGCGGATTGGCCGCACTCAAGCAGAACGGCTTTCTGGTGGTCGGCCTCGACTCGAGCGGCGACGCCGACCTCGCCGGCCTGCCGCTGCGCGCGCCGCTCGCGCTGGTGCTCGGCGCCGAGGGCAAGGGGCTGCGCCAACTCACCAAGGAAACCTGCGATGCCGTCGCCCGCATCGAACTGCCGGGCAAGATCACGAGCCTGAACGTGTCGAACGCGGCGGCGCTTGCTTTGTATATCGTGAGCCGGCGCCTGGCCGGCGGGCAATAAAATGCGAACGGCGGGCCCCCCAGCCCGCCGCCCGCGTCCCACGATTTCTGCTGGCGATCTAGTCCAAGGGTATCCGTCCGCGCCCTTTCCGGAACAATCGGATGATCATGCGATCCGGCCCGAGAATGGTGACTTCCGCCTCGGCGCGGATGGCGCGTGCCTCACCGGTTTCGCGGTACGCGTCGCCGTCCTCGACCACCACGTTCCGTTCGAACACGATCGGCGCACCGCTGCCGCAGCCGTCGAGACACTGCGGGTGCACGTAAGGGAAGTGGCGCAAGCGGTACGGCACCGCGAATAAGTTCGGCGCCAGTTCCACGTCGTAGGCCCGCTCATGGTACGCGACATAATGATGATGATGATGATGATGAAACGCCGGCGGCTCGGCATTGGACGAGCGGCAACAATGTGCCTGCGCGGCGGCGGGCACCATGCCGGCGATGGCGACGGCGGCGAGCAGAGCAAGTTTGCGTGAGCGATTGATCATGATGTTCATCCGGTTGGCCGTGCTTTCAAGGTTTCAATGCTGGTGGATTCGGTGAGGGCCATGCGCATGCGGCCTGTGCCGGCTGCCGGAATGCGTACTGGGCTGGTTATCGTCCTCGGTCAGGGGCGGCTGCACGCTGACGGTATAGAGGTGCTGCACCGCCCAGTTGTTCGACCAGGACCGGCGATAGGTTTGCGCCGGCTGCTGCGGATGGCCGACGGCCGACAGATTTTCGTAGCGGCCGGTCCGCGGCCGTATGCCGGTGGCCGGGAAATAATGGCGAGAGTGCCACGGCGAGCGCCAATAGGCGCGCACGACGACGCCGGGCTCATTATCGTCGAGCCACATCATTTCGCCGCGGTAAGCCGCTTCGGAATAGCGGGAAAAAGATTGTGGATAGACCGCGGGAAGATCGGCCGCACGCGCGGCGCTGCCGGCGGCGACGCCGAAACCGAACAGAGCGATGGCGAGCAGAATACGCATCCGGTCCATCTCCAGCGAAACCGAAAGGCATTTTATACGAAGGCTTTACGTTGCCGCGGCCAATCGCGAGGTAACATTAATTGCCGAGCCGCCTTGAACATGCCGGAATCACCGGGACCAGTCGGCTGGCGGCCTCCAGTCGCAATGGATCATCGCAACCGTTAAAGTTAATCGCCCTGCCCTACCGCCGAACCCCCGCTCCGTCCGCCACACCTTCGCCGTCCCCGCGCGCGGGTTTTCGCGAGCGTTATGACGAGATCGAAGGCCGCCGTGCGGCATTGGTCACGCGGCTGACATCGCTCAGCGAGGCCGGTCAGCGGCATCCGGGCTACCGACGCGCGTTCACGCTGCTCAACGCCACCTTCCGCCGCTCGAAGCTGGCGCAACGGCTGGCGGTATTGCAGGCAGCAGCCTGGCTGATCGACATCCTGGAAAAACTCACCACGATCGCCTGATGGCCCGGGATAAGCCGCGCCTATCCAGCAGCCAGAATCCATTGTATTTCCGTTTTTTTTCTCAACAGCCTAGGGCCGTCACCTGCGACTTTAGGCGTAAGACCTCAGGTGCACAGACGAAGCCGTGAGGTGCGGCTTACTTTGCCGCCGGGGGCGTTCTTGGCGACAATGCGGGAGGCGGCCCTCCAACAAGAAATCAAAATAAAAAACCAACGTAGGGACAACGCCCATGAGTGTCATGACAGCAAGCCAAGACCGCGCAGGCGGGATGACGTCCGAAGAACGGATGGTCATTTTTGCTTCTTCGCTCGGCACTGTGTTCGAGTGGTACGACTTCTACATTTACGGCACGCTCGCGCCCATTCTCGCGGCGCAGTTCTTCTCCGGTGTCAATCCGACGGCGGCCTTCATCTTCACGCTGTTGGCCTTCGCCGCCGGCTTCGCGGTGCGTCCGTTCGGTGCGTTGTTCTTCGGGCGCCTCGGCGACCTGATTGGCCGCAAATATACCTTCCTCATCACCATGTCGCTGATGGGCGTCGGCACGTTCTTCATCGGCGTACTGCCGTCCTACGCGTCCGCCGGCATCATCGCGCCGGTAATCCTGATCTGTCTGCGTCTGGCGCAAGGCCTCGCGCTCGGCGGTGAATACGGCGGAGCGGCGATCTACGTCGCCGAGCATGCGCCGAAGAACAAGCGCGGGCTGTACACCTCGTGGATCCAAACCACGGCGACGCTCGGCCTGTTCATGGCGCTGCTGCTCGTGCTCGGCATCCGCTCCTACCAGGGCGAACCGACCTTCGCAGCCTGGGGCTGGCGCATTCCGTTCTTGCTGTCGGCGATCCTGCTGGCGGTGTCGATCTGGATCCGGCTCAAACTCAATGAGTCGCCTTTGTTCCAGCGCATGAAGGAACTCGGCAAAGGCTCCAAGCAGCCGTTGACCGAAGCCTTCGGGAACTGGACGAATGCCAAGATCGCGATCTTCGCGTTGTTCGGCGCCACTGCTGGTGAGGCGGTCGTCTGGTATGGCGGGCAGTTCTACGCGCTGTTCTTCCTGCTCCTGACAGCAAAGGTGCCCGCGATCCAAGCGCAAATCATGATCGCGGTCTCGCTGCTACTCGGCACGCCCTTCTTCATCGTGTTCGGCTGGCTGTCCGACAAGATCGGCCGCAAGCCGATCATTCTGGCAGGCTTCGCGCTGGCGGTGGTCACCTACTTCCCGATCTTCCAGGGCCTGGTGCACTACACCAATCCGAAGCTCGAAGCCGCCCTGGCTTCGGCGCCGGTGACCGTCATTGCTGATCCGAGCGAGTGCTCGTTCCAGTTCAATCCGGTCGGCGTCGCCAAGTTCACCACCTCGTGCGACATTGCCAAATCGGCGTTGGTCTCGCGCTCGGTGAACTATCAGAACGAGACGGCAGCGGCGGGAACCAAGGCGAGCGTGAAGATCGGCGACCAAGTCATCCAGACCGGCACACCGGACTTCGCCAAGCAGCTCGGTGACGCGATCACCAAGCATGGCTATCCGCCGAGCGCCAATCTGGCGGACATCAACTACGTCATGACGGTGATCCTGCTGACCATCCTGGTGATCTACGTCACCATGGTGTACGCGCCGATCGCCGCCTGGCTGGTCGAACTGTTCCCGACCCGCATCCGCTACAGCGGGCTGTCGCTACCGTACCACATCGGCAACGGCTGGTTCGGCGGCTTCCTGCCGGCGACCGTGTTCGCCATCGTGGCGGCGACCGGAAACATCTACTCCGGCCTCTGGTACCCGATCGTGATCGCGGCGATGAGCTTCGTTGTCGGGCTGATCTTCCTGCCCGAGACCAAGGATCGCGACATCACCCTCATGTGACGAACCGGCGGGGCGGCCGGAGCACGCTGCCCCGCCTTTTAACCTCGACGCGCCCCGCACGCTTCGTGCGGGGCGTTTTTCTTTGGCACGCCGGGTCCGTCCCGCCGAGCGCGGGTTGTGGCCGCGCGGCAGCGCTGATAGTCCTCTGGTTTAAGCCGGGTTAGCTCAGCGGTAGAGCAGCGGTTTTGTAATTCTCTCGGAGCCATAACTGCTAGTCCCGCTTTCTCCCTTTCTATTTGATTTCATTTGATTTTCAAGACTCCGACTTTACCCTCCGTACTGTCCAATTACCCCCAATATTGAGGCGTCCGGTGGCAATTCCGGTGGCAATAATAGGCACGTAGCTCAGGGCCGGGCTGGCCCGTCTTAGCGCTCTCCCCTAGGGGCACCGAACCCATATGGACGGGGCTGGATCCAATTAGCAGGGAGGCGGGCGTATTCGATCCAGCAAGCCTCACCCCCTATTTTTGACACACAAACTCGGCTTAAATTTCTAAGGGATGCTTCCTGGTCGGCGGATGATGTCGACCCAAGCCCACGTGGGCGGCCGACGAAGGCAAAAGGGTTCGCGGATGATGCGCAAGATCACACTGATTCTACTCGGCGCGGCGACAGGCGCAGCGATGACGCTGTTCGCTTCCCAACCGCACATGACCTTTGCCGTCACAAGTGCCAAGGCGGCGGTAGCGGATACCTATCGCCAGCTTAATCTCTTCGGCGACGTGTTCGAGCGCGTGCGCTCGGACTATGTGGAGAAACCGGACGACAGCAAGCTGATCGAATCCGCG
>Ga0208078_1000519_pt1 | contig 10221 bp, 5 predicted proteins | sample NGESurdeep072012_3_FD_184468 | JGI IMG/M metagenome (GOLD analysis project Ga0208078, IMG submission 184468) | Arctic peat soil microbial communities from Barrow, Alaska - NGEE Surface sample 53-2 deep-072012 (SPAdes) | ecosystem: Environmental > Terrestrial > Soil > Wetlands > Peat ... | reverse complement strand
CGCCGCCTGCTCGCGCGTGGTCTGGTAGTCGTTGACGATGCCGTTCTTGATGATGAGGAACGGCTCGGGCTTCACTCCTTCATCATCCCAGCCGACGGTGCCGAGGCAGCCGTCCTGGCTGCGGTCGCCCTGGATGTTCATGATCTCCGGGCCGTACTTGAGTTGGCCGAGCATTTTTTCCGGAGGCGAGACGAAGCTCGTGCCGGCGTAGTTGGCTTCGTAACCCATCGCGCGATCGAGCTCCGTTGGGTGCGCGATCGACTCGTGGATCGTGAGCCAGAGGTGCGAGGGGTGGAGCACCAGATCGTAGCGGCCGACTTCGACCGGCTTGGCGGTGAGCTTCTGGACCGCCTCTTCGCCCCACTGCTCTGCGTGTCCCGCGAGATCGCGCTCGAGCACGTATTCCCAGCCGCGCCCCATCGGCGCCGCGATATTCGTGCGATTCTGGAAATCGCTCTGGTCCGCGTTGATGGCGGTGATCTGCATCAGCGGCCAGGAGCGCACGGCGGTCTGCGTGGTGACCGTGCCGTCGGTGTTCGCGTAGCTGCGCTCTTCCTTCACGAAGAACAGCCCGCTGAAGATGAATTTGACGCCTTTCACCTTCAATGCTTCGGCGTTCGCCTTGAGGAGCAGCGCCGCCTTCTCTTCTACTGAGATCGACCACGGATCGGTGGTGAAGGCACTCTTCCACGTTCCGTTCGGCGTGGAGGGATTCGGCGTGAGCACCACGGGCCTGTCTCGCGCGCTGCGATTCGCCTTGGCGATCGACACCGCTTCCTTCGCGGCGGCGGAGACACCGTCCTTCGTGAGGACGCGCGTGGCCGCGAAACCCCAGGTGCCGTCGACGAGGGCGCGAATGCCGCATCCCATGGAGTCCGTGTCGACGACGTTCTGGATCTGCTGCTCGCGCGTGAAGACGAAGTTCTGACGCTGGCGGCCTATCCGGACGTCCGCGTATCCCGCGCCCGCCGACTTGGCGGCATTGAGCCCGGTCATCATGAGCTCTTTGACCGTCGAATCGGGAATCTCTTCGATCGGTCGTGTCGAGACGGCGGCGAACGCATTCGCCACGCCTCCCGTCGCCTTCCACGCGTTGGCGGCGGCGACTGCCGCCGCGACCTGCGCGCTCTTCTTGAGGAAATCTCTTCGGTCTGTCATCAGACGGCGTCGCTCAGGCTGGTGAAGTTGAAATCGTGCGCCTTGATCGGTGGCACGACGATCGCGAATCCCGGGCTCCCGTCTTCACTCGCGCTCACACGCACCGACGGACCCATGGCGTCCAGATTGTTCAGCATGAAAACGGGGGATTCGTTGTAGCGCAGATTCTTGACGGCCTTGGTGATCTTACCGTCTTCGATGAGGAACGTGCCATCGCGCGTCAGCCCCGTATAAAGGATGGTGCGTGGATCGACCGGGCGGATGTACCAGAATCTGGTGACGAGAATTCCGCGCTGCGTCGATGCAATCAACTCCTCCATGCTGGACGTGCCGCCCAACATCTTCAGCGATCCGATCAACGGAGCCGCCGACTTCCCCTGCTTCTGCGCCCAATAGCGATCGTACGCGAGGTTGCGCACGACGCCGTTCTCGATCCACGTCGTCTTCTTCGCCGGCGCTCCCTCTGGAGTGAACGGCAGCGCCGCTGCATCGGGGTCCAGAGGATCCGATACGAGCGTCACGCGCTCATCTACGACCTTGAGTCCGATTTTGTTTCCGCCGCCCTGTTTCGTGAAGAAGCTGCGGCCCTCGTCGGCGTTGCGCGCGTTCAAGGCAAACGCTAACAGCTGGACCAGATTTCCGACCGCCGTGGGCTCGAGCACGACGGTGTAGCGCCCCGGCTCGATCGCCACCGGATTCATCGACGCGCGCGCCTTGTCGATCGCGCGAGCGCCAAGCGCTTCGGGATCGATGCGCGACCAATCCGTGTGCGATGCGCCGGCCCATCCGCTCGAGCTGCCGTCCGGCGCGCGCACGGTGGTGGTCATCGCGGCGCCGGTCTGCCGCCCGTACGCGAACAAGCCCTTGTTGTTCGCGATCGCATGCGCCTGCGCGTCCGACTCGATGTATCCGGTGGCCGCGAGCTTCGCCGCACGCGACGGCTCCGTAACCGCGCGCACTGCCGCCGCGCGTCCCGCCGGGTCGAGGCTCGCCGTGATCGCGCTCCACCCCGGAGACTCGTCGTACGTCTGTGGCTCGAGCTCGGGCATCGCCTCGGGATCGTCCGGCGCGAGCTTCGCGAGCCGCTCCGAGAGATCCACCGCCGCCTGCAGCGATACGTCGTCGAGCTTGTTCGTGGTCGTGCTCGCGCTCTTGGTGCCGAAGGTGCTGCGGATCGACACGGTGACGTTGGTGTTGTCGCCGCCGCTCGAGATCTGATTCACCGCGTAGCGCGTGTTGCCGCGCGTGCTCCCCAGAATGGTCACGCGCGTTTGTTCCGCCTTCGCGAGCGCGAGCACACGCTTGGTGAGCGCCTGCGCATCCTCCTTCGTGAGGAAGCCGGCCGGATCGAACAGTGAGCGGGGACTCATGCCTTCCTCCCCGTGTTGATCACGTTGATCTGCTTGAAGCGCGCCGGCACGCAACCATGACTCACCGCGTTCGACTGGCTCGGCTGCCCCTTTCCATCATTGAAGGCGCCGCCCATCTGGTAGCTCTTCTTGCCGCCGATCATGTCCATCGCGTTCCAGAAGTCCGGCGTTCGCATTTGGTACGCGACGTCCCTGAGCATGCCGACGACCTTGCCGCCCTTGATCTCATAGAAGAGCTGCCCGCCGAACTGGGCGTTGTAGCGCTGCTGATCGATCGAGAAGGAGCCCTCGCCTACTATGGCGATTCCCTTGTCCGTCGCGGCGATGAGATCCTCGAACGACTGCTCTTTTTCGCCGGGCAGCAGCGAGACGTTGGGCATGCGCTGGAACTGAATGTCTTCCCACGACTGTGAGTACGAGCAGCCGTGCGAGCGCGTCTGCTTCCCCTGCTTCTTGTACCACCAGTCGAGCCACGGCGCCTGCTCGCGCGTGGTCTGGTAGTCGTTGACGATGCCCTTCTTGATGATGAGGAAAGTGTCGGGCACGACGCCCTCGTCATCCCACCCGCACGCGGAGAGCGAGCCCACCTGCGTGCGATCGCCCTGGATGTTCATGATCTCGGGACCGTAGCGGAACGTGCCGAGCATTTTCTGCGGCGGCGAGACGAAGCTCGTGCCGGCGTAGTTGGCCTCGTAGCCCATCGCGCGATCGAGCTCCGTGGGGTGCGCGATCGACTCGTGGATCGTGAGCCAGAGATGCGTGGGGTGCAGCACGAGATCGTAGCGGCCGACATCCACCGGCTTGGCGCCGAGCTTCTGCACGGCCTCGGTGGCCCAGCGCGTGGCGTTCTCGACGAGCTTCGCATCGCGCACGTGCTCGTAGCCGCGCCCCATTGGCTGAATGTCGTTCGACTGGCGCGATTGAAAGTCCGAGAAGTCCGGCGCGACGGCGGTGACCGTCATCTGCGGCTGCGACCGGAAAATGGTCTGCACGACGTAGGTGCCGTCGCTCGTGGCGAGCGTCTTCTCCTCGCGCAGGAAGAACATCCCCGAGTTCACGAACTTGGCGCCCGCCACCTTGAGCGCGGCAGCGTTGGCGTCGAGCAGCAGCGCGACCTTCTCCTCGATCGGCACCTCGAACGGGTCGATCTCCGCGGGACCGCGCCAGGTGCCGCTCGCGGTTGGCGTCACCGGCGCGAGCACCACCGGGCGCTCGAGCGCGGCGCGATTCGCCTGCGCCTGCGCGACGGCCTGCCGCGCGACGCGCACCATCTCATCAGCGACGAGATCGCGACTCGCGGCGAAGCCCCACGCGCCCTTGACGAGCACGCGCACGCCGAAGCCGAACGTTTCGGAATCGCTGAGCGACTGCACGCGATGCTCGCGCGTCTGGATCGCCTGATTGCGATTTTGGCTGATGCGCACATCCGCGTATTCGGCGCCGGCGGACTTCGCGGCATCGAGCGCGCGCATCGCGAGCTCTTTGAAGGTGGGATCGCTCAGCGGGGGCGCCGAGGGACTTGCGATGCGATACTGCGGGGGGAGGCGATACGCCGCGAGGCCAAGCGCCGCGGCGGAGGACAGCTGTATGAACTCTCGTCTGGATTGAGCCACTCATCTCCTCGGCGCAAGGCGCCTCTCGTCAGGCGCGAATATAGGAATGTAAAAAAACGCGCGCAATGCCGCAGACGTTGAAAGTATTTCTGTGTTGGGTGCGAATTGCGAATTGTTGTGTAGAGAGCGTTTCGCGGATTCGAGAGAGTGATCAGTGATCCGCCGGCACACGAGCCGCTAACAATTGGTGAAACGACTTAAACGGAAAAAGGCACGGATCAAACGGATACCGACGAACGCCCTCGATTGCGCGATGCACGCGCGGCGATCCGTGACCAATCATCGGAGATAGCGCGCGCGCATCGCGCGAGAGGCGGCCTGATGCTCGTCCACAGGCGCGCGGCAGCTCCGGAACGCGTCGCCTAAGGGCCGTATTTCCATTATTATAGGTATCGCAGCTCCCGGCTCGTTCGACGGCCCCCAGCGACTGACGAAATGCCCACGCTTACGATCGACGGACGCGAAGTGACGGTGCCGGAAGGCACCACGATTCTCGAGGCTGCTCGCTCGATGGGCGTCGCGGTGCCAACGCTGTGCTGGTATCCGAAGCTTCCGATCGTCGGCAACTGCCGCATCTGTCTCGTCTCGATCGAGGGAACGCCCAAGCTCGTCGCCTCGTGCGCGGCGCAGGCGGCGGATGGGCAGAAGGTCACCACCGAGTCCCACGCGGCTGTGCAGAACCGGAAGGCCGTGCTCGGCATGCTCCTCGAGCGCTACCCCGTGGAAGAGATTCCGGTGGATGGCGCGCGCAACGAGTTCGAGGAGTACGTGCGCCGATACGACGTGCCCACCGAGAAGCGCTCGCCGCTCGGGCTGCGCGAGGGCGATCAGCGCGAGGGCGATCCGCTCATCCAGCACGACATGTCCACCTGCATTCTCTGCACGCGCTGCGTGCGCGCGTGCGAGGACATTCAGGTGGTCGGCGTGCTCGAGACGGGATTCCGCGGCGAGCATGCGGCGATCATCGTAGGCGCGGATGGCAATCCGGATCACGCGGGGTGCACCTGGTGCGGCGAGTGCGTGCGCGTGTGCCCCACCGGCGCGATCCACGACATCATCCCGCTCGCGAAGATGCGCGCGGAGTCGCTGCGCGAGCCCGTGCGCGAGGTGCGGAGCGTGTGCCCGTATTGCGCCGTCGGCTGCCAGCTCGATCTCGAGGTGCGCGGCAACGACATCCAGCGCGTGAAGAGCCCGTGGATCGAGGAGACGACGCCGAACATCGGGTCAACGTGCGTGAAGGGGCGCTTCGGCTTCGACTTCGCCATGCATCGCGATCGCCTCAAGACGCCGCTCATCCGCACCGGCTGGGTGAAGCGCGACGGGACGTGGTCGTGGGAGCCGAGTGCGGAGCAGACCGCCAAGTGGGGGCGTCGCAACGGACCGTGGATGATCGTGTCCGAAGAGGGGCAGACGCAGAAGCGCCGTCCCAAGTTCAATCCGCTGCAGAAGCTCCCGCTGCTCGATCAGCCGCTGGGCGATGCGCGCGATCGCGTGGCGACACCTCCGAGCTGGTACGAGCCGTTCCGTGAGGCCACGTGGGATGAGGCGCTCGACCTCGCGGCGTCGCAGATGCTGAAGCTGCGCGACACGAAGGGGCCGGACAGCCTGGCGGTGTTCTCGAGTGCCAAGTGCACGAACGAGGAGAACTACCTGCTGCAGCGGTTGCTGCGCGGCGCGATCGGCACGAACAACATCGATCACTGCACGCGGCTCTGTCACTCGTCGAGTGTGAGCGCGATGCAGCGCGCGATGAGCACGAGCGCGGCGTCCGGCTCGATGCGCGAGGTCGAGACCGAGAGCGACGTCATCTTCATCCTCGGCGCGAATACCACGGAATCGCATCCCGTGTTCGGCGCGGCGATCAAGCGGGCGCAGAAGCGCGGCGCCAAGCTCATCGTCGCGGATCCGCGGCGGATCGAGCTCGCGCAGCGCGCCGATATTCACCTGCAGATGCTCCCGGGCACGGACGTCGTGCTCCTCAACGCGATGGTGAACCACATCTTCGCGAAGGGAATGGAGGACGCGAAGTTCATCGAGGCGCGAACGCACGGGATCGACGCGCTGCGCGAGTCGGTGGTGCCCTACACTCCCGAGATGGCTGAGACGATCACCGGCGTGCCCGCCACGGTGATTCGGCGAGCGGCAGAGATGTACGCTACGGGCGGCCGCTGCGCGACGATGTGGGCGATGGGGCTCACGCAGCACCATACGGGAACGGATATCGTCACCACGCTGCTCAATCTCCTTCTCGTCACCGGAATGATCGGACGCTGGGGCGCACCGATGATGCCGATTCGCGGGCAGAACAACGTGCAGGGCGCGAGCGACGTGGGCGCAATCCCGATGTCCTACCCGGACTATCTCCCGGTGCAGGATCCGAAGGTCCGGAAGGTATTCGCGGACGAGTGGCACGTGCCGGAGGACAAGCTCTCGCTCGTGCCGGGGCTTCGCGTCACCGAGATCGTGAAGGAAGGAAGTCCGGTGCACGGACTCTACGTGATGGGCGAGAACCCGATCATGTCCGACCCCGACATCGCGCACGCCGAGGAGTGGTTCCACAATCTCGACTTCGTCGCGGTGCAGGATCTCTTTCTCACCGAAACCGCGCGTTACGCAGACGTCGTGCTTCCGGGCGCGTCGTTCGCCGAGAAGACGGGCTCGGTGGTGAACACGGAGCGTCGCATTCAGCTCATGCACAAGGCGATCGATCCACCAGGGATCGCGCGCGGCGATCTCGAGATTCTCATCGAGCTCTCGAATCGCGTCGGGCTACCAACGCCGTTCACGAATTCGGCGGAGGTCATGGACGAGATCGCACGCGTGACGCCGTCGTGGCGCGGCGTGTCGCACGCGCGATTAGGCGGCGGCGGGCTGCAGTATCCGGTTGATGACGCGCATCATCCTGGCACCGACTTCCTCTTCGCGAATCATTTCCCGACGCCTGATGGCAAGGCGACGCTCGTGGGCGTGGAGTTTCTGCCGCCGGCGGAATTACCGGACGCGGAGTATCCGTTCTTCATGAACACGGGACGCCAGATATACCACTGGCACACGGGGACGATGACGCGCCGGGCCACTGGCCTCGATTCGCGCGAGCCGACGCCGACCTTCGAGCTCAATCCGATGGACGCCGCGGAGCTGGGCATCGAAGATGGCGATCCCGTTCGCATCACCTCGCGGAGATCGACGATGGAGATTGCGGTGCGGCTGTCGGATCGCGTGGCGCGGAAGCAGATCTTCGTGCCGATGCACTACCGCGAGGCGGCAGCGAATCTGCTGACGAACCCCGCGCTCGATCCGTACGCGAAGATTCCCGAGTTCAAGGTGTGCGCGGTGCATCTCGAGCCGGTGACGCGCGACGGCGAGCGGATCGTCGCCGACACGAGGAGCGAGCGCGCCACCGAGAGCGACATCAACGAGCGCGAGCTCGTTGGCGGAGGCGACTGAGTGGATCTCGGAATAGACGGAAAAGTCGCACTCGTCACCGGCGCGTCCAGCGGACTGGGACGCGCCTGTGCGCGCGCGTTGGCGGCTGAGGGCGTGTCGGTCGCGGTGATCGCGCGGCGGAAGGAGGAGCTCGAGCGCGTCGCTGCGGAGATCTCGGCCGAGTCGAAGCGACGGATTCTGCCACTCGTTGCGGATGTCACCGACAGCGACGCGATGGCGGCGGCGATCGCCGAGGCGAAGGCGACGCTCGGGCCGATCGACATTCTGGTGGCGAATGCGGGCGGGCCGCCGTCGACGAACTTCGAGACGACGACGTACAAGCAGTACGTGACGGCGATCGAGCTCAATCTGCTCTCGTCGATTCGGCTCGCGCAGCTCGTGGTGCCGGGAATGCGGAAGCGGCAGTGGGGGCGCGTGATCTTCCTGACGTCCACAGCGGCGAAGCAGCCGATCGCCTCGCTGATCTTGTCGAACACCGCGCGCGCGGGGCTCGCGGGCTTCGCGAAGACGCTCGCGACCGAGTGCGCGCACGACAACGTGCTCGTGAACACGATTCTCACCGGCCACTTCGACACCGATCGCGCGATGTCGCTCGCGGCGGTCGCGTCGCAGCGCGAGCACTCGACGATCGACCAGATGCTGCGCGACCGCCGCAAGCTCATCCCGCTCGGGCGCGCGGGCGATCCGGCGGAGCTCGCGTCGGTGGTCGCGTTCCTCGCGTCGCAGCGCGCGAGCTTCGTCACAGGCGTCGCGCTTCCCGTCGACGGCGGGCAGATCGCGTCGACGTTTTAGCCCGCTACCGTTTCCGCTGACCCCGTGCGACCTTTCCGGCGGCACTGGATGGTTCGCATCGCAACCGTAAGTGAGGAGCGTCGGTGAAAGCGCTGGTGAAGCAGGCTGCGGGACCTGGATTTGAGCTCCGCGATGTGCCGGTGCCGACGATCCGCGACAACGAGGTGTTGATCAAGGTTCGGCGTGCCGGGGTGTGCGGCACGGACGTTCACATCTACGATTGGGATGCCTGGGCGAGCGGCCGCTGCCTGCCGCCGTTCACCGTCGGCCACGAGTTCGCGGGCGACGTGGCACAGGTGGGATCCATGGTCACCGACGTTCGCGTCGGCGACAGGGTGACGGCCGAAGGACACATCGTGGATGGGCGATGCATGCTGTGCCGCACGGGAAATGCGCACGCATGTCCGTACACGAAGGTGATCGGCGTCGATCGCGACGGCTGCTTCGCCGAGTACATCGCGATGCCGGCGACGAACGTCTGGCATCTCGACGACAACATCTCGTACGACGTGGGCGGCATCCACGATCCGATGGGGAATGCCTTTCACACGGCGCTGACGGCGGACATTCCGGGCGCGACGGTGCTGATCACGGGATGCGGGCCGATCGGGATCTTCGCGGCGGGAATCTGCAAGGCGGCGGGCGCGTCGCGCGTGATCTGCTCCGATGTGAACGACACGCGGCTCGAGCTTGCGCGGCAGATGGGTGCGACGGACGTCGTGCATCCGGATCAGGTGGAGGCACTCGTGAAGCGCGTCACGGACTTCGGCGTTGACGTGGTGCTCGAGATGTCGGGGGTGCCGAGCGCGATCCATCAGGCGTTCAAGCTCGTGCGGCCGGCCGGGCGCGTGCAGATGCTCGGCGTTCCCGCGAAGCCGATGACCTTCGACTTCGCGACGGAGCTCGTGTTCAAGGGCGTGACCGTGTATGGGGTGACGGGGCGCCGGATGTACGACACGTGGCACCAGATGACGCGCTTTCTGCGCTCCGGCGCGTTCGATCCGACGCCAGTGATTACGCATCGCTTTCCGCTCGAGCAGGCCGACGAGGCGATCGCCGCGATCAAGTCGGGCGCCGCCGGGAAAGTCATCTTCGACATCGCGTGAGCAGATGAACGACAAGTTTTCGAAGGAGCTCCAGGCGCAGCTCGATGAGCTCAAGCGCGACAAGGTCTACAAGACGCTCAACTATCTCGAGTCGCCGCAGGCGGCGCATGTGAGGATGGAGGGGCGCGGCGAGGTGCTGATCCTTTCGTCGAACAACTATCTCGGGCTGTGCGCGGAGGCGAGCGTGATCGAGGCGGGGCGAAAGGGGCTCGAGAAGTTCGGCGCGGGAACGGGGAGTGTGCGCTTTATCTGCGGCACCTTCACCGTGCATCGCGAGCTCGAGGCGGCGCTCGCGAGGTTTAGTGGAACGGAGTCGTCGCTGAGTTACGTGTCGGCGTGGAATGCGAACGAGGGATTCACGGCGACGGTGGTGCAGGAGGGCGACTTCGTCATCTCGGACGCGTTGAATCACGCGTCGATCATCGATTCGATCCGGCTCGCGAAGGCGATCACGAAGTGCACGACGGGCGTGTACAAGCACTCGGACATGGACGATCTGCGCGCCAAGCTCGAGGGTGCGAAGAGTGCGCGTCGGCGGATCATCTGGACGGACGGGATCTTCTCGATGGAGGGCGACATCGCGAAGCTGCCGGAGATACTGGAGCTCGCGCACACGCACGACGCGATCGTGGTGATGGACGATTCGCACGCGACCGGCGTGCTCGGCAAGAGCGGTCGCGGGACGGCGGAGCATTATGGTGTGTTAGGTGAAGTGGACGTTATAACTTCGACGCT
>Ga0208078_1000517_pt1 | contig 10243 bp, 11 predicted proteins | sample NGESurdeep072012_3_FD_184468 | JGI IMG/M metagenome (GOLD analysis project Ga0208078, IMG submission 184468) | Arctic peat soil microbial communities from Barrow, Alaska - NGEE Surface sample 53-2 deep-072012 (SPAdes) | ecosystem: Environmental > Terrestrial > Soil > Wetlands > Peat ... | reverse complement strand
CCAGAGAAGGCAATCGTTCAGGCGGCGACCGTGCGTTTCCGTCCGATCATGATGACGACGTTCGCCGCGCTGATGGCGACGCTCCCGATCGCGCTGGGCCGAGGCGCCGGAGCGGAGGCGCGCCGTCCGCTCGGCGTCGCGGTGGTGGGAGGCCTGGCGTTCTCGCAGCTCGTGACTCTGTACGTGACTCCGGTATTCTACACCTATTTCGACGAGTTGCCCGGTAGAGTGCGGGGCTTCACGAAGAAGGCCTTTGCGAGAATTCGCGGCCGCCGCCAACCGTCGCTCGCGCCGAGCAAGCCCTAGTTCAGCAACGAGCGGAGAAAATTCTCTACGTTGATCGACAAACCACCGTCGCCAACGTGCGGATTGGTTTCTATCTCGATCGGATAGCCGAGGTTCGAGTCGTACCGGACCAGAAGCTGATCGTTGCCTGCCGCAATTTGGTTCGCGATTTCCGAGAAGACGCCGTCCACGGTCGGCCAGCCCGCAGACGGCAAGACGGCGCCGGTACTCCGCGCTGCAACGCCGAGAACGGTGTCCGCGCGAACCTCAATTCTAACGGGCGTCTTGCCTGGGTAGCCGCCATACACCGTGTAATCGAAGGAGTAGCTGTGAATGTTCTGTTTTTTCCACTCAGAACGGCTCACCGCGAACTGCTCAGCAGTAGAAAGGGTCGGACCAGTCGCAGTACACGACACCAGTAGCATCGCCAAAACCGCAATCCCACAGACCACGCGCATAAATCCTCCTGTCTTTGACGCCGGTCGCTCGAACGTAGGCCAGAAATACCCGGGACGAGACTCGAACTCGTAAGGCCATAGGCCGCGGGATTTTGAGTCCCGTGCGTCTACCGATTCCGCCACCCGGGCGTGATTCCAAGTTAGCCGATTGACTGCCGTGTCACGAGAGATCGGCGCGATTTTCGATCGTCACCGGCGGGTCCGGCCCGCTGCGAGCGTCGATTTCGGTCTTCTTCGGTGAATGATATAGTAGACCAGGATTGCGACTGCGCCCAGCACCAATACTCCAAGACTTGTACGCGAGATGTATTTCTGGAGCAACGGCAGGTCGTGTCCGAAAAAGTAGCCAAGGGAGCCGAATGCGATCGCCCAGCCAATGCTGCCAATGGTTGTGTAGATCACGAACTTCGTGAACGACATGCACGCCGCCCCGGCAACCACCGCCGCCCACGTCCGCAGAATCGCGATGAACCGCCCGAACAGAATTGTCTTCGCACCGTTCCGCTCGAAGAAAGCGTGGGTCCGTTCGATGTGGGATCTCCTCACGCCGATATAGCCGCCGTACCGCACGACGAGCGGCAGTCCGCCTTTGATCCCGATCCAATACCCCAGGATTCCGCCGACGATGGCGCTGAGCGCGGCGAGAATTATCACGACGACGATCGAGATATGGCCGAGCGATGCGTAAGCGGCCGCAGTAACCAGCGCGATTTCACCGGGGAGCGGGATGCCCACGCTCTCGAGGAGCACCAGCGCCACGAGTACGGGATACGTGTACGACTGAAGCAGTCGTGACAGGTGGTGTGCGAAATCAGGCATGAGAAGGTCGAAGGCAATAAAAGAGCCCTCGATCCGTCGGATCAAGGGCTCTGTCACATCAAGCGGCTTGAAAATGCGCCAGGATGCTAGGGCCTCTTCTTCAAGCCGGGTCGACCGCGCTGCTGCAGGCCCATGCCTTCCTTCTGTGATCCATTCTGTCCGGAGAGCTCCTGCGCGCGTCTCCGGAACTGCTGCTGGAGCGCGATGTACCGTGCGCGCTGCACCGGCGTCATGAACCGCGCGAGCTCCTTCTGCTCGGCTTCGACAATCGAGATGCGCTGCTTCTGCAATCGCAACGATGCGTCGAGCAGCTCGCTCACGTGCTGCTGGTTCGGTTGGCCTCCCGATGTCATCTCCTGACGGAGTTGGCGACGGGTTTCCCTCTCCTGCGCCGCAACCTGACTGAGCTGCGGGGCGAAGCGCGAGTTGGACTGATCCAGCTGCGACATCTGCGCATCGGTAAGTCCGACACGTTCCTGGGTGAGCTTGGCGACGCGCTCGCGAAACTGCTGGTCGAGTGCCGGCCGGTTCGCCTTGGTGATGGGCGCGGTCACGGGCTGTGCGTAAGCACTGGCTCCGCCCAGCGCGAGAGCCAGTATCGTCAGTCGGAGCGATCGCTTCATGACCTTAATGATGATCAAAGACTGTCACCGCTGTCCACGGAGATCACTGGATCCGGCTCGGAAGCGGGCAGCGCATCGAAGCCATTCATGTCGTTCATAAGCTGCACGAGACTGCCATCGCTCAGGCCGTCGGCGTCGGCGGCGAGAGCAAGCGCCTGCGGGTGCGGCGCGATAATTGGCTGCACCACCGTCCTGGAACGGGCGACCGACTCGGCCGGGCTTGGCTTGGTCGCGTCCGGCACCTTCGCAATCCTGAGCGCGGGCTGCTGGATTCGCGAGCGTGATGCCAGAGAGCCGTTCGACTGAAGCAGAACCGATCCGCCTCCCAGCACGACGAGCGCGAGGCTCGCCGCGACCAGCCACGACACGACACGGGTCCTCGCCGGACGCTCCGTCGCTGGAACAATCGTGCGGTAGGGTGGGATCTGTCGCACCACACTATCGACGTCGATCGATGGCGCGAATACCACCGCGCTCTTGACCGTGCGAAGCACCTCCAGATCCTCCTGGCAGCTGTCGCACGTCGCAAGATGCGCTTCGACACGCTGTCTCTCGCCATCGGCGAGGGCGCGATGCAACAGATCCGGAAGCATTTCCTGGATGTCGCTGTCGGTGCACTTATTCATCTTTCAAAAACTCCTTTACCGTCTTGATCGCATTGTGGTAGTGAACCCGCGCCGCACCCTCGGTGCTTCCCACCACTTCCGCAATCTCCTTGTATGACAAACCCTGCTGCACCCTCAGCGTGAAAACCTCACGCTGCGTCGGAGAAAGCGCGTCGAGCGACTTCCTCACTCTCTCCTGTGCCTCTTCCGCTATCAGCCCATCGAGGGCGCCGTATTCGCTCACGTGATCCGATTCTTCTACGGGAACCGTCTCCCGACTCCTCCGTTCCGCCCTTCTCCGATCCAGCATCAGACGCCGCTCGATCGTGAAAAGCCAGGTCCTCAGCGTGCTCGCTCCGCGAAACGAATCCAGCGACGCAAACGCCCTTACGAACGTATCCTGAACCAGCTCTTCTATCCCGTCCCGCTCTCCGGCACTCGCCGCAAAGCGCGCCAGCGCCTGGGAATGCCGCCCCACCAACCGCGTTGCGGCACGGCCGTCTCCGGCCCTCCAGCGGTTGATTAGCTCCATGTCGGTCTCTTCGGGCCTGCCCTCGGGGCTAGGATTCATGGAGCCTCGTCAGGTAGACGCTCCAGGAGGCCTGCCGTTAAGGCCGATTGACCGGGCCGAATGGCACTCATATGTTCGCGCTCATCGTTCCCCAAAAATACTACCCCGAGGAACTCCTGACTCCCTCACACCTCCGGAATCCGCTCGAAAAGATCTCCCACCGCGGGGCGCATCAGACGCTTCCGGAAAACTCGATACCCGCATTTCTCCGCGCGATCGAGCTGGGAGCAGACGCGATCGAGTTGGATGTGCACGCTACGAGCGACGGCGTGGTCATCGTGCACCACGATCCAGTCGTGAGCGCGCCGGGAGAAAAGAAAGCACGAATCGCCGATCTCTCCGCCTCAGAGATCAGCCGCTTCCCGTTGGCGCATGGCACCGGGATTCCTACACTCAAAGCGGTTCTCGATGCCGTCGGTGACCGGGCACGAGTGTACGTCGAAATCAAGGCGACGGAAATCGAGCCTCTGGTAATCCGTTGCATACGCGAGTCGGGCGCGAGCTGCGCCGTGCACGCTTTCGACCATCGCGTCGTCAAAATCGTGAAGAAGATTTTCCCAGCCATTCGAACTGGTGTGCTCGAAGTCGCGCGTCACATTGATCCGGTAGCATCGCTCGTCGCCGCTGGAGCGGAGGATCTCTGGCAAGAGGTGTCGTTCATCGACGAGGATCTGGTCGCGCGCGCGCACTCCATCAATGCGAGAGTGATCGCCTGGACCGCCGACGATCCGGACCAGTGGGAAACCCTGAGCGAGCTCGGCGTGGACGGAATTTGCACAAATCGCATCGCCGAGCTCGCAACATGGAGCCTGCAACTGAGCTAGTTTATTGCGACTCGTAGCCCTTCCTCAGGAGGAATTTCCCTCTCATGCGCGCTTTTCTTTGTCTCTTGCTGGTGGGAGCAATAGCCTGTGCATCTGCTCCGTCCGGGACGACCACCTCGCCAACGCCCTCTCGCGATTCAGCGCAGGCCGATGCCGGTCGCGGCGGCGTATCGATGCCGAACGCCGATCCGTTTCCCAGCACTTACGTTGCCTTCCCGTCCCGAACAACGGTCATCCGCAACGTCAACGTTCTGACGGCGGCCGGACCGATGATCAGGAACGGTGCGATTCTTCTCCAGAATGGCAAGATCGCCGCGGTCGGCGCGACAGTTGAGGCGCCGGCTGATGCGCTCGTGATCGATGGCGCCGGCAAGTACGTCACTCCCGGCATCATCGACGACCATTCCCACCTCGGTGTGTACGCCGCGCCAGGCGGTAACGCGCTGAGTGATGGCAACGAAGCGACCAGCCCCTCGACTCCGCAGGTCTGGGCCGAGCATTCCGTGTGGCCCCAGGACCCGCAGTTCCCTCGCAATCTCGCTGGGGGTGTGACGACGCTGCAGGTACTCCCGGGCTCGGCGAACCTCATTGGCGGTAGAAGCGTGGTGCTCAAGGTCGTCCCCGGTCGCACCGTGCAGGCGATGAAGTTCCCGGGTGCGAAATACGGACTCAAGATGGCATGTGGGGAAAATCCCAAGAGAGTGTATGGTCAGCGCGGCGGACCCCAAACGCGAATGGGCAACGTCGCCGGGTATCGCGCCGCCTGGATCAGAGCGGTTGAGTACCGCCGCAAGTGGGACAAATGGAACGCCGATCACAAGGGCGATCCACCGGCGCGTGACCTCGGCAACGAAACTCTCGCTGAAGCGCTGCGCGGGAACATTCTCGTTCACAATCACTGCTACCGCGCCGACGAGATGGCGCAGATGATCGACATCTCGCACGAGTTCGGATACAAGATCCGCTCGTTTCATCACGGAGTGGAGGCATACAAAATCGGCGACCTGCTCGCAAAAGAGGGCATCGGCGCCTCGATCTGGGCGGACTGGGGCAGCTTCAAGATGGAAGCGCTCGACGCGGTGAAGGCCAACATGGCACTGGTAGATCACGATGGTGCGAGGGTGATCGTGCACTCCGATGATCCCTCGGGCTCGCAGCGGCTCAACCAGGAAGCGGCGAAGGCGATGGAAGCCGGCGCCGAGATTGGGCTTCCGGTGAGCGAGGATCAGGCAATCAAGTGGCTGACGATCAATCCCGCGTGGGCCCTGGGCCTCGACGACAAGATCGGCTCCCTCGAAGCTGGAAAGAACGCCGACGTCGTGCTCTGGACGGGCGATCCGTTCAGCGTCTACTCGAAGCCGGAGAAGGTGTGGATAGATGGCGCGCTATTATATGACCGTACCGATCCGTCAGAGCAGTGGCGCACTGATTTCGAGCTTGGCTTCGTACCGTTCAACCGGAATTAATCGATGATCTCATACAGGCTCAATTCGCGTTTTGCCGCCGCCCTTGCTCTGGCGGCGATGCTGGCAATGCCCGCCGCGGCGCAAACGATTGCGATCACCGGAGGCAAGGTTTATCCGGTGAGCGGACCACCGATTGAAAACGGAACGGTCATAATCGTCAATGGCAAGATCAGCGCTGTCGGTGCGAACGTGCCGATCCCGGCTGGCGCGCAGCGCATCGATGCGACCGGCAAGACCGTGACACCCGGCTTCGTCGACGCTTCGACACAGCTCGGCGTCCAGGAGGTCGCGGCGGTGAACGATACGCGCGACATGAGCGCGCGCGGGAAGGACAACATCGCGGCCTCCTTCACCGTCTGGGAGGGGCTGAACCCGAACTCGGTTTTGCTCGCGCCCGCTCGCAAAGAGGGCATCACCACCTTCGTCATCGTTCCAACCGGCGGTCTGGTGTCGGGCCAAGCCGCTCTCGTGGACGTCGTGCCGGGAACGACGACCGACATGATCATCAGGGCTCCAGTCGCGATGGTAGCGGAAATCGGCGATCCGCAGTCAGTGGGACTCGGCTCGCGAGGCGAGCTGATCGTGAAGCTGCGGGAGCTGCTGGAGGACACGAAGTTCTTCCAGACGCACCGCGACGCATTCGATCGCGCTCAGACGCGCCCTTTCTCAGCGAGCAGACTCGACCTGGAGGCGATGATTCCGGTGGTGGAGGGCAAGCTTCCGCTCCTCGTCTCGGTCGATCGCGCGTCCGACATTGACGCCGCCATGCGCCTCGCGCGCGAGTACAACGTCAAGCTGATGATCTCGAGCGCCGCGGAGGGCTGGATGATCGCGGACAAGCTTGCCGCGGCCCGGATTCCAGTTCTTACTGGAGCGATGAACAACATTCCGGCCGGATTCGCCGCGCTCGGGCAGCGTCAGGAAAACGCCGGCTTGTTGCGCAAGGCCGGGGTCCAGGTCGCGCTCATCGGAAACGCCGGAGGCGGCGACGAAGAAGCATTCAACGTCCGCAACCTGAAGCAGGAAGCCGGTAACGCTGTCTCCTACGGAATGACGTGGGACGACGCGCTGCGCGCCGTGACGCTCGCGCCCGCTGAATTGTTCGGCGCGGCGGATCGAGTCGGTTCGCTAAGGCCTGGTCTCGAAGGCAACGTGGTCGTCTGGAGCGGCGACCCGTTCGAGTTCACGACGCGAGCCGAGCATGTGTTCGTGCGCGGACGCGAGTACACCGAGAAGACGAGGCAGGATCTGCTGATCGAGCGGTACCGTAATCTTCCCGGAACGCACAACAGTCCGGCTCCGCGCTAGCGATTACTACAACTGAACGGGATCCGAGATCTCAACTGCAAAATGAACGGGATCCGAGATCTCAGAGGCATGGATCTCAGTCGGAAGTCACCGCGCTCTGACCGTATCCCGCGCATATCCGAGTACAACCGACCGCCTGTACCATAACGCCAATCGGACATGTCGCAGCGCAGTTACTAAGACCTGACATCTACGCTTCTCAGATCTCGGATCCCGTTCTGTCGCAGTTTCTGCAGTGTCCCGCTGTACGTCTTTAGCTTGGCGTGTCGGAGTAGCTATCGCTGGAGGTTCCACCCGCCGCGCTCGGCGAGGTGCGCGATGCCGATGATTGCTGGCGCCTCAGCTCGATCTCGGCTTCCAGCTTGCCGGCCTCGCCGTCGTGGGTCTCGAGCGTCGCCTTGAGGCGGTCGTATGTGGCCGCATCGAGATCACCGCCGCTCTTTTTTGAGCGATACACGGCGTACCCGAGCGCCTGTGCGGCCTTGTCTGCCAGCTGTCGAGTGCGAAAGGCCTCGAGCCTGGTCTTGCCGTCATCGAAAGCGTCCTGCGCCACTTTGCCGGCGCGATCGAGCTCCTGTTTCAGTCTATCGAGTAGTGCCATCGTCGTCTCGCATTGAATGGGTTGCTACACTGGATCGTACGCAGAGCCTGGCTCCGTCGTTTCATTCCAGTATGGCGCGTCGGCTGCCCGATGGCAACAAAAACCTGAGGGCGAGAAACAACCCGAAGCGCAACGATATCTGAAGGGCAACGAAAAAGCCCCTCACGGGGCTTTTTGGGCTGCGTCGGAGCGGTATTGCAGTCCGGCGCGGCAATACCGCAGGAATGCCGGTAGTGCTTACGCCGCGCTCGTCTCCACTTCGGGATAGACGCTGATCTTGTAGCGGGTGCGGCTCTTGTGCTCGAACTTCACCACGCCATCGATCAGCGAGTAGATCGTGAAATCGGTTCCAAGGCCGACGTTGCGGCCGGGATGCCATTTGGTCCCACACTGGCGAACGATGATGTTGCCGGCGACGACCTTCTCACCACCGAACTTCTTGACGCCGCGGTACTGCGGATTGCTATCGCGTCCGTTGCGGGATGAGCCTACACCTTTCTTGTGAGCCATTACTTCTCTCCCCCGCTCTTCTTGCCGAAGGCGATGTCCTTGATGCGGACCTCGGTGAACTTCTGCCGATGGCCCTGCTTTTTCGCGTAGTTTTTGCGGCGCTTTGCCTTGAACACGACGATCTTGTCGTCGAGCCCGTGCTTGACGATCTCGCCCGTGACGTGCGCTCCCTTGAGGCCCGGTGCGCCGATGTGCGTCTTGTCGCCGTCGGAGCCGAGGATGACGTCGTCAAACGTGACCTTGGAGCCGGCGTCGCCGGGCAGCGTCGGAATTCTGATTGTCTTTCCGGCCTCGGCGCGGAACTGTTTGCCGCCGGTACGAATGATTGCGTAAGTCATAGATAGTGTTGCTGTTAGCGGAACGGTGCAGCCTTGGAAAATAGCGGAGGATTGGAGAGGGGTCAACCCTCCTGAGTGCCACTGAACGGGTGGGATGCTGGTAACTGCAACTGAACGGGCGGGAGGCGTCAGAAGCGTAGATGCCAGTTACGAGTTCACTACGCCCGGACTTATCTCTGTGGCGTTCGAGGCAACTGCGTTTGCTATCAGGCCAGTAGTAAAGTCAGAACGTTGTGAACTGATCGACTGCCGCCTACGCCTCTGGCGCCTCCCGCCCGTTCAGTTTGCAGTTGACGGAACGTTCAGCAGAAAAGATTTAGGCTATGGCGTACTGCTGCGTCACGTCGCGCCCCTGTGCCTTAACCACAAGCTTGAACTCATCCGGTTTCAGCAACGGATCGTCTCGAAACTCGAGGGAAAAGTTGGCCGCTTTCTGAAGCTTCTGAGCCAAATCCCGCTCCTGCTCGAGAACGTACATCGCGACGTCTGGGTGCAGCTTGACGAGCAGGTTGTCGCGCCGCCCCTCGACCGCCATGCGCTTGACCGAGCGCTCCATCCGTCGCACGATCGTCTCGGGCGTCAGCACGCGTCCCGTCCCGCTGCACGTCGGGCATGCCTCGGTCGATGACTGATAGTGGCTCTGGCGCACCCGCTGGCGCGTCATCTCGATCAGCCCAAGATCGCTTACAGCGAACGCCTTGGTTCGCGCGCGATCGCGAGAGAGATGCTGCCTCAGCTCCTGTAGCACGCGATCCCGGTTCGCCTTGGTCTCCATGTCGATGAAATCGGACACAATGATCCCGCCGACGTCGCGTAGCCGAAGCTGACGCGCGACTTCCTGAGCCGCTTCCATGTTGGTTCTTAGAACCGTCTTCTCCGGATCCTTCTTGCCGGTGTAGCGTCCCGAGTTGACGTCGATCGAGACGAGCGCCTCGGTTGGCTCGATGATCAGATATCCCCCGGAAGGGAGGTCGCACCGACGCTTGAAGATGTCCCTGATCTCCGACTCGATCCCGGCGGTGTCGAAGAGTGGAACCTGCGACTCGTGGAGCTTCACTCGTTCGATCAGCTCGGGCGCGATGTCCTTCAGGTATCCGACGATCTCATTGTAGACCTGCTTCGAGTCGACGGCGAGGCTGTCCACCTTGTCGCTGAAGATGTCACGGACCAATCCCCGCGTAAGACCGCTCTCGCGGTTAACCAGAGATGGCGCTTTTTGGAAGTGCGTCTTTCTCTTGATCTTCTTCCACTGCGACATGAGGCTGTTCAGCTCGCGCTGAAGCATCTCGGGCGTCACGTCTTCGCTAACCGTCCGGACGATTACGCCGCCCGACTTGTCTGGAAGAATGCTCTGGACCTGTTCCTTGAGTCGCGCCCGCTCGGGCGACGATCCGATCTTCCGGCTCACGCCAACCTTCGATGAGTCGGGGATGTAGACCAGGAATCGGCCGGCGAGTGAGATCTGGGCCGTAACCCGCGGGCCCTTGGTCGAGATCGGCTCCTTGGAGATCTGGACCAGAATTTCCTGGCCGCGCTTCAGTGCTTCCTGAATCAGAGGGGCTTTTGCCCGGCGCCCGTTGCTCGGGTGGCCGTTGCCGTTCTTCTTCTCGATCGGCGCTTCTCTCTCGTCGTCGTCTTCTTCTTCTTCATCCTCGTCGTCGTCTTCCGCCTCGTCGGCGGTTTCCCTGACGAGATCGGAGGCGTGGAGGAAGGCGCTCTTCTCGGTACCAATGTCGACGAAGGCTGCCTGAATTCCGGGGAGTACCGCGTCAACCCGGCCCAAATAGATGTCACCGACCATGCGTCGGTTGTCTGGACGATCGGCTAGAAGCTCA
>Ga0208078_1000516_pt1 | contig 10244 bp, 6 predicted proteins | sample NGESurdeep072012_3_FD_184468 | JGI IMG/M metagenome (GOLD analysis project Ga0208078, IMG submission 184468) | Arctic peat soil microbial communities from Barrow, Alaska - NGEE Surface sample 53-2 deep-072012 (SPAdes) | ecosystem: Environmental > Terrestrial > Soil > Wetlands > Peat ... | reverse complement strand
TCGACCGGCAACTCGCGCTCGCGCTTCAGGCGATCGCGAAGACTCTCGCCTTCGACGAACGGCATTACGTAGAACAGAAAGCCGTCCGCCTGCCCCGAATCGAACAGCGGAAGGATGTGCGAGTGCTGGAGCGCCGCCGTCGTCTTGATCTCGGCGAGGAAGCGCTCGGCGCCGATCACCGCGGCGAGCTCCGGGCGGAGCACCTTGACCGCAACGTTGCGATCGTGGCGAAGATCGTGCGCGAGGTAGACGGTCGCCATTCCGCCGGCGCCGAGCTCGCGCTCGAGACGGTACCGATCGACGAGCGCTGCTGCGAGCCGCGGCGGAATATCGTTCATGGATGACGTCGTGGAGGAAAGGATTCCTTGCTCGCATCGCCCGTCCGCGTCGGTCGCTCTCGCGGGGCCGGCTTCTGTCGCGGTACAAGGTGGCACTCCCGGCGCCAGCGCACCAGCATCACGATTCGGCACGATTCGGCACGATTCGGCACGATCGTCGCGTGGCTGTCCGGCTGCCGACGCATCACCGCCCACTCAAACCCCTTGTCGCATGCCGACGCTCACCTGGCCGTACGTTCACCTTCTCATCAATCACTTTCCCATCGTGCTCGCGACGATGGGATTCTTTGCGGTGCTGGGCGCGCTGATCACGGGACGCCGCGGGTTGTGGCTCTACGCAATGGGGACGCTCACGGTGGCGGGGCTGATCATCTATCCGGTCCACTTCAGCGGCGACGAGGCATCACACGCGCTGCGCGCCGTCTGGTACATCAAGCGCGATGCGGTGCACGCGCACGATGATGCTGCGGGGATCACGATGCTGGTAACGTTGCTCGTTGGCGTGGTAAGCGCGTATGGATGGTGGCGCGCGTTGAAGCGGCGTGACGAGATCATCCCGGGGTGGATCCGCGCGGCGGTGACGGTCGCCGCGCTCGCCGCATTCGGCTTCGCGTCGTATGCGTCCTTCCTGGGCGGGAAGATCATTCACGAGGCGCCGGTGCTCGAGCTAAAGACGGCGCCTGCGGGGCTACCCGCGGGAATTGTGGCGCCGGCAGGGGACTCGCTGCAAGGACCCGAATGAGCTGGTAGGATCAACTATATGCCCGCAACGCCACACATCGAAAAGCACTTCACGGCCGGCGACACCGTTCGCGATGTCGTCATAGGAATGTCCGATGGGCTCACGGTGCCATTTGCTCTGGCCGCAGGGCTCTCGGGTGCGGTCACTGCCGCGCACGTGGTAATCACCGCGGGATTGGCGGAAGTCGCAGCCGGCTCGATCGCGATGGGACTCGGCGGCTATCTCGCGGCGAGGAGCGACGCCGAGCACTACGCGAGCGAGCTTAAGCGTGAGGAACGAGAGATCGTCGACGTGCCGGACGCGGAGGCCGCCGAGGTTGCGGATGTGTTCCGTACGTATGGTTTGACGGCGGACGAGACGGACCACGTCGTTGCGGCGCTGCGCACGCGTCCCACGGCGTGGCGCGATTTCATGATGCGCTTCGAGCTCGGTCTCGAGGCGCCGGATCCCAAGCGCGCGCTGAGAAGCGCGCTCACGATCGCCGCCGCGTATGCGGTTGGCGGAATGGTGCCGCTCGGTCCGTATTTTTTTGCGGCCGACGTGCGCGAGGGGCTCAAGGTGTCGGCTGGAGTCACGATGGTCGCACTCTTCGTGTTCGGATTCGTGAAGTCGCGCTTCACGGGCGCGCCGCAGCTGCGCGGTGCGCTGCAGACGGTGCTGATTGGAGCGCTAGCTGCAGGCGCGGCGTTTCTCATCGCGCGGGCAGTGAGTTAAGATGCTAGCGCTCTCGCGAGCGCAAGCCGACGCCGAGCTGTGCGGCGACGTCAGGGATTCCCTCGCAGCAATTCCACTTTTGCCCGACAGACTTGCAGAATCCAGAGACATAACTTGGGTACAGTAACGTGGGATTGGCGAGCCAATGGCCCGCCAATCTCGTTCGGTGGAAGCGGTAGATCGCGACGACATCAGGTAAGCATCGTTCGCGAGGTGGCGTTGTGGCTTCCTCTACCGCAATACGTCTTACGGAGGGTCTCGTGCAACCCATTTTAGGCGGCCTTCGACGAGTTCTACTCGTCATCGCCACTCTGTCGCTGGTCGTGCCTGTGGCCCGAGCGCGCGCCCAAGCCGGATCCCATCTCGTGCTCGTGAAGATGGTAGACAAGCCGAACGCGCAGTTCGCGTTCGAGCCGGCGGCCATCGTTGCGCAGCGCGGCGACACCGTGCGCTTCGTCCAAGCAAGCATCGCTCCGCACAATGTCCACTTCTTGAAGACGCCCAAGGGCGCGAAGCTAGGTGATGCGGCCATTGGGCCGTACATCATCGGCACCGGCAAGACGTACGATCTCGTGATCGATTCCCGCTTCGTCGACGGAACGTATGCGTTCACATGCGATCCGCACGATACCATCGGAATGCACGGGACGCTGACGATTGGGCCATCCACGAAGTAGACGTCCCTTCCGAATTCGAGAGAACCCGATGACGATATTTTGTTCGCGGCGGCAGGCAGTGCGAAGGGCTCGGATTGTCGGTTCGACCACTTCTCGAGTGGCCATCCTTGCGGTCGTGGCGATCGCGGTAAGCCTGTCATCACTGGCTGCGCGCGCCGAAACAGGGGAGGTGCCTGCGCCCCCGCCGCCGATACGAGACGCGCTGCTGCCGTATCTCGACGCGCGCCATGTCGCGCTTCCGGCGAGCGCGGAGCTTCGCGCCTTGCGGTCGCGTCGCATTCCCGGATTTTCGCGGCAGACAAAACTCGCCTGCAGTGCGTGCCACTACGGATTTCCGCAGCTGACGCCGTTCGGGCGACTGTTCAAGCTCAATGGGTACACGCTCACGGGGCTCACGACGATCGACGCGGGAGATACCAGTCGATCGTCGTTGAAGCTCGCACCGTTTCCGCCAATTTCGGCGATGGCGGTGGCGTCGTTGACGCATCTAACGACCGCGCTGCCAGGGACGCAGAACAACGCCGCCGTTTTTCCCGATCAGCTGAGCGTCTTTCTCGCCGGCGAGATCACCCCAAGGCTCGGCGCATTCGTGCAGCTCACCTATGCGGCGCCCGACGGCTCCATTGGCCTGGACAATACGGAGTTTCGATTTGCGGACCGCACGCATCTCTTTTCGCAGGAGCTGCTGTTCGGTGTGACGCTGAACAACAATCCCACGATGCAGGACGTTTGGAACACCGTACCCGCGTGGAGCTTTCCTTTCATGACGAGTAGCGCCGCCCCGACTCCGACGGCTTCGACGATGGTCGAGGGAGCGCTTGGTCAGCAGGTAGTCGGATTGGGCGGCTACGGGTTGTGGCACCAGCTGGTGTACGCGGAGGTCACAGCGTATCGATCGGCCCAGCAGGGCGTCTCCTCGCCGCTCGATGGGAGCGGGGGCAACGTCGCGCACGATGTGATTCCGTACTGGCGTGTGGCGCTGCAGCACAAATTCGGGCCGACCTACTTCATGCTCGGCACCTACGGTCTGAGTGCGAGGCTTTACCCAACCGGCATCTCCGGGCCCACGGACCAATACTCGGACGCCGCGGCGGACCTTCAAATCGAACAACCTGTGAACCAGGGCGTGGTCATCGTTCGCTCGACGTTCATCCATGAATCGCAAACGCTCAATGCGCTCGTGATTGGCGATGAGCCCGGCGCCTCGAATCTGCACAACACGCTCAAGGTATTTCGGGCGAACGCCTCATACATGCCGTCGACGCGTGCCAACTTCACGCTGGGCTACTTCAACACCACGGGTACCAGCGATCTCTTGCTCTATCCGAGCGACCCGATCACTGGAAGTGCGACCGGCAGCCCACAGTCCTACGGCGGGATCGGAGAGTTCGACTTCAACGCGTGGCAGAATACTCGCCTGGGGCTGCAGTACACCGTGTACGGCAAGTTCAACGGCGCCTCGAACTCCTATGACGGCGCGGGGAGAAACGCGACGGACAACAACACCCTGTTCCTGTTCGCCTGGGTGGCGTTCTAAGCGCGGGGGCGCACTCTCGATGGGTGCGCCCCTTCGCTGCCGCGCGCTACGGTCCCGGGCGGGCAGTGCGACCCGTCAACTCGCTCACGTGCAGCCGAAACAGGATTGAGCGTTGAGGAGCCGGGTCGGCTTCGGTGAACGTTGCCGCCACGAGCGAGCGCATGAGCTCGAGACCTCGCGCGTACGAATCCGGGGACCCCAACTCCGGATCCAGTAGCTCCATGTGGCCCTTCACCACCACGCTGTCCCAATCGAACACGCCACGCACCTCGTCGACCTCGAATGCGCACCACGCGTGTCGCGCCAGTGTCGCAAACTTGCTCCCGTGATTCGTCCGGCCGTACAGCCAGTTGTCGTCGGACACATAGTGTATGGGATGAATGTCGACTCGATCGTCGATCGCGAACGCGATGCGCCCGACATGATTTCGAGCGAGCAGCGCGCGTGACTGATCGGCCGTGAGCTCACGAATTGTCGGGCCGGTGTGCGCCTGATCGCGCGCCACCGAATCGTGCGCGGGTTCTTCCTTGTTGCTCATCGCCGCTCCACCCGTGAGAGTCGATCGCGCAGGCAGTGGGTCAATCGCCATCGCAATGGTCAGGCTATCAGCATGCGCGTCCCCGCGCCAGTCAGCTACATCACGACCTTCGGCGCCTTCACCGTCACCGCTGGAACGTCGAGCTCCTTCATCAATCGGTTGAACGCGCCCACGTCGTCGTTCTCGAGCGCACGCAGCTTCTGCAGCTGCGCTTCGACCTTCCCCGAGAGATCCTTCAACGACTCGAGCTGCGACTGCGTCGGCGCGGAGTCGCCCGTCAATAGCTGACCGTTCACCGTGAGCATCATGTTGTACAGCTTGATCGGATAGTGCAGCGTGATCTCGTCCGCGTGCGAGTGGACCTCGATCAGTGCCTCGCGGATCTCTTCCAGCTTCGTGTGCAGCGACTTTCCCGCAATTCGCACGCGTGCGGCGTACGGCTGATCCTTTACTTGCTTGATGCGTGCATCGACCTGCCCCTGCATCGTCGCGATGTCCGCGGCGGCGTCGACCGTCGAGTCGATGTGATCGCGCAGCTCGGTCCATGCCGCGAGCTGTGCCCGCTGGGCTTGTGGCGTGACGGTCGTGCGTGGGTCGTTCACGACGGTGAACGGCTGTGACGACGATTTGCCGCCCACGGTAAGGCGCGCGGTGTAGGTGCCGGGCGGCACCTGCATGCCGGCAACGGTCCCGTAGTCGACGATGATGCCGCTGATGTGCTTCACGTCGTGGTAGCGAAGATTCCACACGAAGCGGTTCGTCCCCATCCGTACCGGCACCAGCGAGTCACTCGGCGCGTACGACGAGCTGTCGACTCCTTCGATCTTTTTCTTGCGCCCGAAGGCCGCAGTGGTGTCGCGCTGCGCCTTTGCAATGGAGTCTTTCGCGACAGAGTCGCTCGCGCTGCTGTCTGGCGCAGTCGCGGTCGACGAGAAAGTGCGAATGACCTTTCCGGATGCGTCGAGGAACGCGAGCGTGACGGGTCCGGCCGGCTTTTCGCGAAGGAGATAATCAACCGCCGCGCCGCCACGCGGATTCTGTCCGGCGTCCGGCGTGCGGCGACCGGCACCGGCGTCCCAGCGAATCGCGGTATCCGGGACGAAGAGATGCACGGCCTCGCGTCGCACCGCCTCTGTGAGCTGGCGCAATACCGACACATGGTCCATCACCCAAAACGACCGGCCGTGCGTCGCGACGATCAGATCGTTGTCGTGCACGATGAGGTCGCGCGCGGAGCTGCGGGGAAGATTGAGCTGCAGCGACTGCCAGTGTGCGCCGTCATCGAAGGAGACGTAGACGCCGCTCTCCGTGCCGGCGTACAGGAGGCCACGAGCGACCGGGTCCTCGCGAATCGCACGCGTGTACGCGAGCTCGGGGATGCCGGTGTCGATGCGCACCCACGTCTTTCCGTAGTCGGCGGTGCGATAGAGATACGGATGAAAGTCGTCCTGCTGATAGCGATTGGCAGCGAGGTAGGCGGTGCCGGCGTCGTGATGACCAGGGTCGATGATGCTCACGCGCGTGAACTTGCCGGGAAAGTGCGGCGTCACATCCTGCCACGACGCGCCGTTGTCGACGGAGAGATGCACGAGGCCATCATCGGAGCCCGCCCACAAAACGCCCGCTTTCACCGGCGACTCCGCGAAGGCGAAGATCGTGGCGTAGATCTCGGTGCCCGTCTCGTCGCGCGTGATCGGGCCTCCGACGTGCCCAAGCGTGGCGGGATCGTGGAGTGTGAGATCGGGGGAGATGGCCGACCAGCTTCCGCCTGCATCGGTCGTTCGAAATGCGCGTTGCCCCGTCGCGTACATCGTCGACGGCGCGTTCGGCGAGAAGAGCAGCGGGAACGTCCACTGGAAGCGAAGCGGGACGTCCTTCGCGGCGTAGCCGTCGTAGTTCGGCAAGGCGATGCTGATGTCGCGCTGCTCGTTCGACTTGTCGTCGAGACGAAGGATTTGCCCCCAATAGCCAGCGCCGTACGAGATCTCGGGATTCCTGGGGTCGACCGCGAGATACCCTGACTCGCCAAACGGCAGCGCGTCCCAATCCTGCCGCGAGATCACGCCTTCGTCGGAGCGGCTCTTGATGCGAACGGACGAATTGTCCTGCTGCGCGCCATATAGCCGATACGGAAATTGATTGTCGGCGAGCACGTGGTAGAATTGCGCAGTGGGCTGGTTGTCCTGTGACGACCAGTTCTCCCCGCCATCGAGAGAGAGCGTCGCGCCGCCATCGTTGCCCTCGATCATTCGATTCGGATCTTCGGGATCGATCCAGAGCTCGTGATCATCGCCGTGAGGCACGCGCATCCGCTGGAAGCTGTGTCCACCGTCAATGGATTTGTACGTGCTCAGATTCATGACCCAGACGACGTTCGGATCCTTCGGGTCCGCCGAGATCAGTCCGTAGTACCAGGGACGCACCATGAAGTCCTGGTCGCTGTTCATGCGCTTCCAGCTCGCTCCCGAGTTCTCCGAGCGATAGATGCCGCCAAGCGAATCGTCGGGCGATGTCTCGACGTATGCGTAGATTCGGCTCGGCATCGATGCCGAAACGGAGACGCCGATACGGCCGATGGGCACGTCCGGCATCCCGGGATTGTCAGTGAGCTCGGTCCACGTGTCACCGCCGTCGGTGCTCTTCCACAATCCGCTCTTGCCGCCACCCGCACTGAAGCCCCACGGAAAGCGCTGGAAGCGCCACATTGACGCGTACAGAATGCGCGGATTGGTGGGATCCATCGCGAGGTCGATCGCGCCCGTGCTGTCATCGACGAACAACACACGCTTCCACGTGGTGCCGCCGTCGCGCGAGCGATACACGCCGCGATCCGAATTTGGGCCGAACGCGTGACCGTACGCGGCGACGAATACATCGTCGGGGTCCTTCGGGTCCACCCGGATCGCAGCGATCTGCTCGGTCCTCTCGAGGCCGATGTGCTTCCAGCTCTGGCCGCCGTCCGTCGAGCGATACATGCCGTCGCCGACGGTCAGATCTTCGCGAAAATCGGTCTCGCCCGTGCCGACGTAGATCACGTTTCGATCGGACGGAGCGATCGCGATCGCGCCGACCGAGGCAATGCCGGATTTGTCGTCCGAGATGTTCTGCCAGGTGACGCCGGCATTGGTCGTCTTCCACACGCCGCCATCCACCGCGCCAAAATAAAACGTGCGCTTCTCGACGGGATCGCCGGTCACTGCGACGGCGCGTCCGCCGCGAAAGGGGCCGACGAGGCGCCACTGGAGTGCGCGCAGGAATGGGTCGGAAGATGAGTGCGTGGAGGAGTCGGGGCGGAGCGTCGACGCGATCTTCGACTTCGGTTCCGCGCCAGCCTGTTTCGTCGCCTTGCTCTGCGCGGCCGCAGAGCACGTGAGGAGAATGGCGAGCGCGCTTGCAAGAACGAGTCGCATGACTGTACTCCGGAAGATCGAGAGGGCCCGGCCCGCGACGAAGCGCGGAACCGGCGGCTCAGAGAAGGTACTGGATGGCGGCGCGCTGCGCAGCGGAGCGCGTGCCACTAGTGCTAGTCGTGCGCGCGCATTCCTCGTGGCGTCGTCCAGCTCTGATTCGAGCGATCGATGTCCGGGAACCATCCATCGGGATCGATCTCCACTTGCATCACCTGCGCGCCTCGCGCCACTCGCGCGACGTACGTGCGCGCGCCTTGCAGCCACACCGTCGCCGGCACGTGCACGCGCTCGACCTTGCCGTCGGCGCGCGTCACCGCGAGCTCGACGGGCATCGGCGCGAGGCCGCGATCCTCGATGGTGATGTCGACCGAGGTGCCGTTGTTCTTCACGCTCGCGATCGCCTGATCGAGCGGCCACGCCTCGTAGAACCACGAGCTCCAGAACCAGCTGAGATCCTGCTTCGATACGTCTTCGATCGTATTGAAAAAGTCGAGCGGATAGGGATGGCGTCCGATCCACCGCCGGCCGTACTCGCGGTACGCGCGGTGAAAGGTCTCCTCGCCCAGGATCCCGCGGAGGGCGGAGAGGATCTGCGCGGTCTTGTCGTAGTACATCACATTGTAGAGATCGGAAGGGAAGAGATCGCCAGGCGTCATCAGGATCTGATCCTCCCCCGCGAGCGCGCGCCTGATGTAGAGCGCGCGCTGCCCCGGCTCCTGATCCGCGATCCGTCCGCCCTTGCGCGGCTCGCCGTAGAGTTGGCGCATCCCCTGCGCGGCGTCGAACTGCGTGAAACCCTCATCCATCCACGGGAAACGCGTCTCGCTCGAGCCCACCTGCATCGGGAACCACATATGCCCCGTCTCGTGCATCAGATCGCCCGCGAGGGAGAGCGTGTCGGCCCACGGCTGCATGAAGGTGAGTCGCGGATACTCCATGCCGCCGCTCGTCAGCACGCCCTCCATGGATGTCATCGTGGGCCACGGATACTTCCACAGATACGCCGACAGCTGCTGCACCGCATCGCGCGTGTAGCGCGCGCCGCCCGCGGCCCACGCGGACGCGCGCGCATCGAGGCGGAAGAAGGAGTACACATTTACGGTGTCCGGCGCGGCTCGCGGGCTGCCGGCGCTCGCGACGAGGGCGCGCGTCGCATCCCACGCATAGCGATCGCTCGTGCCCCACGCGAAGTCGCGCACATTGGACGCTTCGAAGTGCCACGTTACCGTCGGCGCGTGTGACGCGAATGCGGCTGAGCCATCGGCGGGCCTGCTGATCGCAACCACGGCGCCCGTGCTGCGAGCGCGTGCGAGCTTCGCGCGCGCATCGTCGCTCAGAATCTCGGAACCGTTCTGCAACGATCCGGTCGCTCCCACCACCCACCCCCGAGGCGCCGTGATCCGCACATCGTAGTCCGCCTGATCCATGTAGAACTCGGCCTCGAGCAGATACGGATCGGCCATCCAGCCGTTCACGTCATCGTACACAGCGACCTGCGGATACCAGTAGCCGAAGAGATAGAGATGATCGTCGCGCCCCTCGCGGCCGTCGGAGGGTGTGAGCGGCGGGATGAACGACCAGGCGAATTCGAGCGAAGCGCTGTGGTGCGGCAGGAGCGGGGAGGGAAGCGTAAGCCACATCACGGTGCCGTCCACCTCATAGCCGGCGCGGCGCGGCGAGGGAGCCGGCGCATCATCATCCGAGGATAGTTCGACGAGCGTGGAACCATTCGCAACAACGCGCGCCAGCGTTACGCCATTCGTGAGCGGCGCGACATCGCGGCGTGGGCTCTCCGCGCGAAAGACGTTCTGGCGCAGATAGACCGCGAGCTTCGCCAGCGTGTCGGGCGAATTGTTGATGTAGAGCACGCGCTCCGTACCCGTGAGCGTGTTGGTCGCGGGATCGATCACCGCGTCGATGGCGTAGCTCGCGTGCTGCGCCCAATAGCGCAGCCCCGGCTCGCCCGTCCGCGTGCGTGTGCCATTCGCGATCGCGCGCGCGAACGCCGGCGGAACGATCACCGCGCCGGGAATCGGGCGTCGCCGCGTGCTCGAGTCGGTTCGCGGGGGAGTGGTTCGGCGCCCCTGCGCACTCATGGACTTCGGCGCGACGAGCAGCGCGCAGAGCGCGAGCGACAGCGCGAGAAACAGTGGGCGTAATCTGAGAGCTTCGAGCACGAACACTCCGGATGATGAACTCCGTAATGTTGGTCGAAGCTCGCGAGCGGACAATGCTGCTACGTCCGCCCGGTCGCCGATGTACTCGACGAGGAGCGGATCGTGGCGGCG
>Ga0208078_1000515_pt1 | contig 10254 bp, 6 predicted proteins | sample NGESurdeep072012_3_FD_184468 | JGI IMG/M metagenome (GOLD analysis project Ga0208078, IMG submission 184468) | Arctic peat soil microbial communities from Barrow, Alaska - NGEE Surface sample 53-2 deep-072012 (SPAdes) | ecosystem: Environmental > Terrestrial > Soil > Wetlands > Peat ... | reverse complement strand
GCAGAGAGAGACGCGCAATGCGTAGCCAGCTCGAACGCCTCTCGCCTCCCCGTTTTCGCTTGGCAGGGTCGCACCCGATACGGGCTCAGGAGGTCGCACGCTCGATCACTGTGCGCCACATAGACTTACCGTAAAGTGAGTGCGAGTTTCGTGTGAGTTTCCGCCAAATGAAGGCTGGCGGGTGCCCCTCGATTCGACCTGGAGGGTGAGGCGCGGAGGGCCTACGGGGGAAACTAGGCCAAAAATCGAGGCGCATATTGGCTCATAAAATCGCGCCATTTGTCTGCGACCACAGCGCTCGACTTTAGAGAAAGGTAGCGATCGCTATCTTTTGGCTAGAACTTGTTAGCCATCGAAAGGCCCTGCATGACTCGCTCGAAGGCGTCACTACTTTTGTTCGCGTTGACCGGCTGTCTGCACAGATCGCCTGATGCAGCCGTATTAGCCCCTCTAGTCGCGTATTTGACGCAAGAGCCGCTATCGACCTTTCAGAACTGCAACGTGGCAGGCGATTGCACCGACGTGCCGCCTTTGATGCCGCAGCACGCCGATCAGAGCAATCAACCAGAGTATATAGTCTTCGCTGACCAACTCACGGCTACGGTCTTCGAGAGTCTGAAACGCAACGCTAATTATAGAATTACCCCTATGGGCACGCGGCTCGTTTGTCCGTCGAACCCAGCGCCGGGGCCGCATTGCTACTTATTGGGCGCTAGAGTCATCAAGTTGATGGGCGACAGCGCGATCGCCACCATCGAGCGAACGTACCGGAGATTTAACAGTGGACCGGACGAAGTTGTCTTGGGAGGGACTATTGTCTATTCAGACAACTTTCTTCTCGTGCGGCGAAGTGGGAAATGGAGAGTGGAAAAGCGCCTCGACGGCTCTGTTACGATACCACTGTGAGCCTGCCCACTGTAACGACTTGTTAGGCTGCAATGTGTAAATCATCTATCGCCCTCTTTGCCTCCGCCAAACCAACGTGATGAATCTCACGATAGCAGCGAATGGCTAAAATGCGCTGACCGGCTCGAACCAGCCGCTCAACGTCTAACATTGTGGCTTGTCCAGCCGCAGGCAAAAGTCCCGAACGCCGATACGCTGCATCGCGCCACGAAACAAAAACAATAACAAACGCCGCGACAACGAGTCCGAATAAGCCAAGTGCAATCCAAGGTATCGTGATAAAGTCTCCGTGATGTTGTGCAGCCTAACGCTGATTACGCTTGCAGGCTAAGGGATTCGCCCCGCAGCGGCTACGTCTACGACCGGAAGATACTGTCCTTGTGGTTGCCAGGCTCTCCGGGACGCATGCCAGAGTGAGCCGTCCAGAGCATGATTTGAGGTAGTGACCTGCTGAGCTGTCCCTAAGAAAGAGATCAAGCTCGAACTGCGGAATGTGAGTTTCAGTGTGAGTTTCTCACGGCAAAGTACTGCATGGCTGCTTGGGAAATACAGCGCCGACCCCAGTTTCCCCTATGAGAACGTGATTTTATGTTGTAAAAGCGTCACCTATAAGTTCGATACGGGCTCAGGAGGTCGCACGGTCGATCACTGTGCGCCCCATAGAGTTAGCGTAAAGTGAGTGCGAGTTTCTTGTGAGTTTCCGCCTAATGAAGGCTGGCGGGCGCCGTCGATCGACGTGGAGGGTGAGGCGCGAAAAGCCGCACGGGGGAACTCAGGGCCAAAACTCTGCCGGATATCGGCTCATAAAATCGCGGCACAATTCTGCGAAGGCTTACCTGTGTCGCACCCTAAATGCTTTCAGAGTCTAGGGCTCACTAAAACCATCGGTTGCCTTTTCGACTTTCCACAGGGCCGAGGTAGCGGTGTTGCCTCGCGTGCCTCACGGTGTTACGGTGAACGGAGCCGAGACGCGTTTCTCCAGTGGGGCCAAAGTCTGCAGCTCGGGATCGGCGTATACCAAATACCGGACTCGGTAGGTCCCGGGCTGGTTCGGCAGATAGAACCATAGCCGCAGCTTGTCCGTAACTGCGGCCCCCGGCGATAGCCGGAAAAAGGGAGTAACGCCATCGACGGAGAACCAAGCAAAGCTGTCTGCCCAGTTGCCGTCGCGCAGGCGCTCACAGACTACATAGACGTCCATGGGCAGGTAGACGGCGCGATCCGAGCGGTTCGCCAACGATACGAGCGCTATGCTGTCGGCCGCGAGCGAGTACTGCGGCTTATCGGTCGCGACGGCTAAGTCGAACGTGGGGAGAGGTGCGGCGACATCACTCCGGCAGCTTGCGATGCCCCCGAGACAGACGGCCAAGGCTGAACAGCTGAGCAAGCGCCACATAGATGTTCCTCCACCGTTTATGATCCCAGTCACAAACCCTGCATACAGAATACCAAACTTGTGTGCAGTGTGATCGAGCTCAGTGGTATGGACCTCTCCGTTGAGGGACACTGTCTAGGTTCGCTGACTGGGCTCACTGTGCTCTTGCTACAAGAGCTTTAGGGAGGTCCGTGCGCGCCATAGCGCTCGACCATCGAGAGCGCCGTGTACGCCCTTATCCTCGCCACGACAGCAGGGTCCGGCTCGAACTCAGGGCAAGGCGCACACGTCCTCTTCGGAACCTGCTGTCTCCATGAGAGCACAACGTGCCTCACGATGACAACGGCTACTAAAGCAGGGAACGTTGTGGATAGCATCGGACAAATCTAGGGGTGACACGAGAAGACTGCCACGACTTTGTTGATGCCCCACATCGCTCAGAATGACCTGTGCGGCCCTGTAGGACATCAGGGCATCAGCGGGGGACACCTGCGAGGGTGATCGTGTCTCCTGCATCAAGCCAGGGATGCCACGCTGCATCCGACCTGCCTGCTAGCTGTGCGTGGCGGCGAGTGAGTCTGTCTCTAAGAAGAGATCAAGCTCGAACTGCGGAGTGTGAGTTTCAGTGTGAGTTTCTCACTGCAAAGTACTGCATGACTGCTCGGGAAATACAGCGCCGACGCCCGTTTCCCCTATGAGAACGTGATTTTATGTTGTAAAGTGGTCACCTATAAGTTCGATTACGAATCGGGTGCTCTACCCCTGAGCTACTGTGGCAAGTTCTAGTGCTCTCCATCCCCAGCAGCGTGGCGGAGAAGGTTCCTTTCCACCAGCCGGCCTAGAGGCTGGACTATGCCCTGGAGCGGACTCGAACCGCTATGCCTTACGGCACCACCCCCTCAAGATGGCGTGTCTACCAATTTCACCACCAGGGCAACATCACTTCACGCGCGGCGAAACCCGCGCGTCACTTCCTGCAACCGAACTCCAAAAAAAACTACGGGGCCGACGGGGCTCGAACCCGCGACCTCTCGAGTGACAGTCGAGTGCTCTAACCAAGCTGAGCTACGGCCCCAACTACCGGAGTCAGGGTCGGAAACCCCTTACTCACTACGCACCATCCTCACTACCGGGCTGGTTGTCAATCAGCCCGCCGAAATAGCCCCAAGGGGAATCGAACCCCTCTCTGCACCGTGAAAGGGTGCCGTCCTAACCGATAGACGATGAGGCCGATTTACGCCTCCGGACCGCGAAGCTCCATCCATCAAATAGCGCTAACGGGATTCGAACCCGTGTTTGGGCCTTGAGAGGGCCCCGTCCTAGTCCCCTAGACGATAGCGCCAACGATTCCCGTTTCGCTTTTGCTTTGACTCCTCCCAACCACAACGACCTTTACGACGGCGAGCCGCGAAACGTCGCAACCCGTTTTCGACTCACAGGCCCGGCAGGACTTGAACCTGCAACCCCCGGTTTTGGAGACCGGTGCTCTACCAATTGAGCTACGGACCTATACCGGCTGCATTCTGCGCGTCACTCCGCGAAGCGTGCAGCGCCGACCCTTTTCCTCTTGTTCCGAGGGGTGGCTGACGGGAATTGAACCCGCAACCCCCGGTGCCACAGACCGGTGCTCTAACCAATTGAGCTACAGCCACCATGAAGCTTCGCCTTCACTTCGAATTTCACGAACAACGCAGTCAAACGGCGAAGCTGCATCTTAACCGCGTTCTATAATCGAATCAACTTACTTCGAGCGATCCATGTACTCGCCGGTGTTCGGATTCACGCGCACCTTCTCGCCCGTGTTCACGAATTCCGGCACGTTGATCGTGACGCCATTTTCCAGCTTCGCCGGCTTGGTCGACGCAGTCTTCGTCGCCGTCTTCATCACGGGGGCTGTATCGACTACTGCAAGTACCATCGAATTCGGCAGCGTAATGCCGATCACTCTGCCGTCGTAGTACTCAGCCTGGATCTTCATCCCCGACTGCATCCACTGTGCGTTGTCACCGAGCACCTCTTCCTCGATCTCCATCTGATCGTAGTTCTCGGTGTTCATGAAGTGATACGTTTCGCCGCCCTGATACATGAACTCGAGATCGTGTGTCTCCATCGACGCCTTTTCGATCGTGTCGGCGGCGCGGAAGCGGTGCTCGAAGTTGTTGCCGGTGCGAAGATTCTTGAGCTTCGCCTGCACCATCGCGCGGAGATTGCCAGGCGTGTGATGGCGGAACTCTACTACGCGGCACGGATCGCCCTGGAACACGAGGACCATTCCGCGCCGGATCTGGGTGGCAGGCATTGCCATATGCTTATTCCAATTACTGAGGTCTGAAACTGAAGATCGACGCCGGGGTGCTGCCGTCTGGCGTCGATCGATAAGGAGCGTAAACGCAAACAGCCTCGAAACTTAGCCGCTTTTCGAACCTCGGTCAAGCTTCGCGACTATGGGCTTGAGTGCTTTCCACACGTTGTCGGCGACGATTTGCTCGCCAGTCACGTTTGGATGAATACCGTCGGGCTGGTTGAGTCGCGGAATTCCTGCCACCCCGCCGAGCAGAAATGGCAGCAGAGTGACATTCTCCTTCTTTGCGACTTCGGGATAGATCGCGTGAAAGCTCCGGGTGTAGGACACGCCGAAGTTGGGGGGTGCTTCCATCTGAACCAGAGCGATCTTCGCCCCTGGCTGCTTCGCTCTCACAGCGGCGATCAGCTGCTCGAGATTCGCGCGCGCATCCTCGGGCGCGAGACCGCGAAGCGCGTCGTTCGCGCCCCCCTCGATCACGACCAGATCCGCCGGTGCGCGAAGCACCCAGTCGATGCGTCGCACCGCGCCCGCGGTCGTCTCACCCGACAAGCCGGCATTCACCACCTTGATGGGAACGCCCTCCGCCAGCGCTTTCTTCTCGATCAGCGACGGAAATGCCTGCTCCGGATCCAGTCCGAGCCCGGCCGTGAGACTCGTGCCGAAGAAAAGAACGACTGGCGTGCGTATTGAACCGGCGCTGCTATCCACCGCTGTGGGCGATCCCGCTCCCTTCGCTACACTCGTGTTATCCTTCTCTCTCGAATTCTTCGCACTGTCCGCATTTCCGCCCGAGCCACACGCGACGACACACGCGAGCGCGACCGCCTGAGCCACCCGTCGTCCGTGAAGCCAAAACACAACCTCGTTCATGCTGATTGCCCGTGAAGTAACCAAAGAATACATGAGCGGCGAGCAGAAGCTCGCCGTGCTGCGCGACGTGACGTTCACGATACCGCAGGGAGCCTTCGTCGCAATCGTCGGACCTTCCGGCAGCGGCAAGACGACCCTCCTGGGACTGCTCGCCGGTCTTGATACCCCGACGCGCGGAACTGTGCTCCTCGACGATACCGACCTCGGAAAGCTATCGGAGAACGATCGCGCCCGATTGCGTGGCGAGAAAGTCGGCTTCGTTTTCCAGAGCTTTCAGCTTATCCCGACGCTCACCGCCCTCGAGAACGTGCAGGTTCCGCTCGAGCTGCGTGGCACCCCGGGCGCGGTCGAGCGGGCGCGCGACCTGATCGATCGCGTGGGGCTTTCGGGCCGAGGTCACCATTTTCCCACCCAGCTTTCGGGCGGAGAACAGCAGCGGGTCGCGGTCGCACGGGCCTTCGCGAACTCGCCCAAGATCCTCTTCGCCGACGAGCCGACTGGAAATCTCGACAACGCGACCGGCCAACGGATCTTCGAGCTGCTTCAGTCGCTCAACACCGATGGCGGCTCCACGATCGTGCTGGTGACCCACGAGCTCACGCTCGCGTCGAAGGCGTCGCGCATGATCAGGCTGCTGGACGGCGCCGTCGTGGAAGATACCGGCGCGGACGCCGCGATCTCCGCGTGAGAATCCCTGAAGTGTTGAGCCGAGCCGCCGAGATCAGGCCGTGATCGGCCTGTCGCGAAGCGTCTGGGGTCTCGCCTGGCGCGAGAGCCGCACCGCCCGCCGGCGGCTGCTGCTGTACATGTCGTCGATCTCCCTGGGCGTCGCCGCGCTCGTCGCCATCGACTCCTTCTCGGCCAACATCATCCAGTCGGTGAAGGATCAATCGCGCTCCCTGATGGGTGGGGACGTTCAGTTCAACTCCTCCAAGCCGATTCCTCCGGCGGTCGATTCCCTCTTCGATTCGCTCGCGCGCCACGGACTTTCGTTCGCCAGGGTGACGACCTTCCCGTCCATGGCTGTGGTTCCGCGCACAAGCGGCACCCGCTTCGCGCAGGTGCGCGGCGTCACCGACAACTATCCGTTCTACGGCGGCGTCGTGACGGAGCCGGCCGGACGCTGGGCACTCCTCAGGCAGGGCGCGAATGCGATCGTCGATCCGTCCCTCCTCGCTTCGCTCAACGCCAGGGTCGGCGACACGCTCAAGCTTGGCTTCGGCACCTTCACAATCGTCGCCACCATCAAGGATGTCCCGGGTGCCGCCGGCATCGCCGAGATGCTCGGCCCGCGCATCTTCATTCCCGCGCGCTACGTGGCCGAGACGCAGCTATTGGTCTTCGGAAGCACCGCGGAAAGAACGGTCCTGGCGAAGCTCCCGGCCGGCGTCGATCCCGACAAGTTCGTCACACCGTTCAAGAAACGTGTCGAGGACCAGCAGGTGCGCGTCCGCACCGTCACGCAGAGCGAAATGGCGACCCAGGATGCAATCGAAAACCTCACGAGCTTCATCGGCATCGTTGGGCTGGTGGCACTGCTGCTTGGCGGGATTGGAGTGGCGAGCGGAGTTCGCGCCTTCGTCGCGCGCAAGATCGACACTGTAGCCGTGCTTCGCTGTCTTGGCGCATCGAGCGGTCAGGTCCTGACGATCTACGTCGTGCAGGCCGCGGCGATGGGCCTGGTGGGCGCTGCCGCTGGTGCCGCGCTAGGCGTGGCCATCCAGTTTCTCCTTCCACACGTGCTCACCGATTATCTGCCAATCGATGTACGTGTAACGCTGGTGCCTACGGCGGTGCTCACCGGCCTCGTGGTTGGGGGATGGATCGCGCTCATCTTTGCGCTGCGCCCCCTGCTCGCCCTCCGCAACGTCTCGCCGCTTCAGACGCTGCGGCGCGACACCGACGCCGAAGTATTGCGCATGAGGTGGAAGGATGCGCCAAGAATAGTCGTGAATGCAGCGATGGTGCTGAGCGTCGTCGGCATCGCCCTCTCGCGGGCGCAAACGACCAGGCAGGCATTCGCGATGAGCGGGGCGACCGGCCTTGCGATCCTCGCTCTCGCCGCCAGCGCGGCACTTCTCTCCTGGGCCGCGCGCAAAGGACTTCGAACGCGTTGGCCGTACGTGGTGCGACAGGGTGTGGCGAACCTCTATCGCCCCGGAAATCAGACCCGCGCCGTGACGCTCGCTCTCGGTTTCGGCGCGTTTCTGGTGAGCACCTTATTTCTCGTGCAAAACAATCTTCTCCGTCGATTCACGACGGCAGCGGCCGAGTCACGGGGCAATGTGGTCTTCTTCGACGTGCAGCAGGATCAGGCGGCCGGTCTCGATTCGATCGTCAGGGGCGGAGGCCACGACGTGGTCCAGTTGGCACCCGTGGTCACCATGCGCATCGCCTCGATCAATGGGAAACGCGTCAGCGACATGACCCCGATTGCTCGCGGGCAGCGTGGCCGCGCGGGGTGGGCGCTCAGGCGTGAGTTCCGGTCGACCTATCGCGAGAAGCCAGCGTCCAGCGAGACGATCGTTGCCGGCAAATGGTTCAGCGACAGTACGATCAAGTTTGCGCGCGATACCGGAGAGATCTCTCTCGAGGAAGGAATCGCGACGGAGCTCAACGTCAAGCTCGGCGACATCATCGCCTGGAACGTGCAGGGCGTTGAGATCCCCACGCGCATCACCAGTCTCCGAAAGGTCATGTGGACCCGGTTCGAGCCCAACTTCTTCGTGGTGTTCGCGCCGCCCGCGCTGAAGGGGGCGCCGAACCAGTACGTGCTGCTCGCGCAGGTGAAGAATCCCGCCGCCGTCGCGCTCCTGCAGCGCCAAGTCGTGAACCGATTCCCGAATGTATCGAGCATTGACCTCACCGCGATCAAGCGCACGGTGGACAAGATCGTCGAGAGGGTGTCGCTGGCGATCCGGTTCATGGCGCTCTTCAGCCTCGCCGTCGCAATCCCGGTTCTATTCAGCGCGGTGTCGGCAACGCGGCGCGAGAGGATTCGAGAAGGTGTCCTGCTCAAAACACTGGGCGCCACGCGCGGGCAGATCGCCCGGATCCTTCTCGCCGAGTACTCGCTGCTCGGCTTGATGGGCGGGCTGACTGGAATGTTGTTGTCGCTGGCCGGCGGCTGGGCCGTCGTGCGCTACATGTTCAAGACGCCATTCGCGCCGGCGATTTTGCCAGTTGCGGGCATTGCGGCGGCGATCGTGGGGCTCACGCTGCTCATCGGACTGCTCGCCGGACGCGATGTTTTCCGGGAGACGCCCATCACGGCGCTGCGGGACGCTTAACTTCGGCGCTATTGAACCCGCAGAACGTAGATATGCTCGCCCGTAAAGCTCGCGTTGGCGGTGCCGGAAGTATTTAGAATCTTCACGTTCTTTGCACCCGCGCCCGCCGCGACCGTGAGCCGGAAGTACGACCCGGTGCCCGATTGGTTCATCGCCGAGATGTTGTCGCTGCCGCTCCCGATGGACCGTAACGTCAATGGATAGCTTGCGACCGCTTGATTGAGGACCGCCTTCGCCACGGGCGGCATCACGCTGCGGAAATTGTACGAACGGTACTGGTACTTCGGGTCGAGCCCCGTGATGCCAAGGTGGTCGGCGTACATCGAAACGAGCCATCCCTTCACCACCGTATCGATGGGGGATTTGGTGGCGGCGACGAAATTCGTGACTCCCGTATCCGGTCCCGCCACGAGCGCCCGCGTAAAGGTGCGTGGCAACCCGTTAGAGTAATTGTCGGCCCCGTAGCGGACGATCGCCCAGGCCGCTCCCCTCACTGCCAGGCTCGTGTCCGCCATGTCACTCATCGGGGAGAAATGGTCGGGCTGGGCCATCCAGTCGGTGAGGCGCGCGAGATTCTGGAAGAAAAACGCGTTGAAGTCGTTGGCCTGCGAGCAGGGAGTGTTGCACGGCAGGACGTCGTTGAACGTCAGCGTCTGGAGATCTCCGAAGCCGCGCTGAGTGCGACCGACGGCGTCCTCGGCGAAGTGCGCGAGTGCCTCATCGAGCCACGTCGCCTCGAAGTCGTTCACCAGCGGGTTCTGAAGGCGATTCCCCGCGTTGATCATGTGCTGGAACTCGTGCGCGATTGTGCCGCGCGTTCCCTGTCGCACCGAGCTCGCGCTACGGACGTTGCCGTATTTTGCTCCTAAGGGATCAGGCGCCAGGAGATAGAAGATTTCCTCCTGGTTGCTCTCTGCACATGCGCCCAATTGAGCAGTGGCAACGGGCGGGAAAAAATCGCCCGCGAAAAAAAATCCCCCAACAAAGCCGCCCGTGGTGCCCGGCGGTGTGAGCTGGTTGATCCGGCCGGTGAACAGCATGATGATGTGGCCATCATTATCGATGTCGGTGGGAGTGTTGAAATATGCGGCGTCGGTGGGATAGGTAATGTTGTCGAATTCGTTCGTGATCGAGTCCAGCTGTGCCTGGGTGAACAGCGTAAGGGGCGGCCCATCGAGGGTGTCGACCATGAGAATGGCCTTTTGACTAACCGAAGCGACTACTGCTTGTGTCTGGAAAAAGCTATTGCAGAGATTGCTGGAATCTGCATTCGGAACCTTCACATTGATCGTGTCGCCGACGGCCGGTGGGGCAAGCTGCGAAACCTGAGCGCTGCGGCGGGCAGAAAGCCGTGAGCCGCCGAACGGAGTCGCCTTTGAGCGCAGGCTAAGGTTCGTGCGCTCGAATGCGCGGACCCTGTTCTCCACCGCTTCCTGTGGCGTCCGCGCCAGCGGAACCTGGTTCAGCTGAAAGCTGGACTGAGCCGCGAGATCGGCGGCCGCCTCGAT
>Ga0208078_1000514_pt1 | contig 10258 bp, 7 predicted proteins | sample NGESurdeep072012_3_FD_184468 | JGI IMG/M metagenome (GOLD analysis project Ga0208078, IMG submission 184468) | Arctic peat soil microbial communities from Barrow, Alaska - NGEE Surface sample 53-2 deep-072012 (SPAdes) | ecosystem: Environmental > Terrestrial > Soil > Wetlands > Peat ... | reverse complement strand
AGAACTATCCGGACCACTATCACTGGAACTTCGCCACCAACGGCTGGGCGGTTCACGGCCACGCCAAGGAGTACATCGCTTACTACAACTGGACCTTCGGCGGCCAGTGCGGGCTCGGGTTCTATGGAAGCGCCTCGCCGGCCCCGTTCATGGCCGACCAGTTCGGCTATCCGGTCGTGGACATATATGTCGACTCGAGGCCGCCATACACCCCAGAGCCGCGGGTGACCGACATCACGACCAGCTCGGTCGCGTTCACCTGGGACCCGGTCGACGACCAGGGCGATGGGGCGGGGAGGGATTTCTTCTCGTCGGGTATGGGCCACTACTTATCCTGGCTCACGCTCAACGGTTTGCCGTCGCGGCTGCAGCTCGCATCAAGCAGCGGCTCGCGGACTCTCGAGCAACCGGGCATGACTTCGCGCGACACGGCATGCGTTCACGTCACGGCGTTCGACAGGTTGCAGAACGCGACGCCGGAGCGGGTCGCCTGCGCCGGGCCTCTTGCGCCGCCACCGATGCCCGACTGGAGCGGACATGAAAGCCAGGTCGAGGCGAACCCAGTGGCGCCGGGGCTCGTCGGCCTCGACTCGTGGTTCTGGCTGGCGCCCACGCCGGAGGCGATGACGTTCGATGAGCACTACCGCGGAATCGACTACATCGTGACTGCAGTTCCGAGCGGCGCCGACTGGGATTTCGGTGATGGCGCCGGCGACCGTTTCCCGGACTCCTCCGGCGATGGGCGTCCGTACCCTCAGCCTTCCTCCGTCACGCACACCTACCAGGCTCACAACCAATCGGGCTACGCCGTCAAGGCGGCCGTCCAGTTCGCCGTGACCTGGACCGCTGTGATCCACAACCACCGGGTCGGGCCCTATGCGCTGGGCACCGTGAGCCTCGACGCGCGACCGCTTCGATATCAGGTTGAGCAGGCGCAGCCAGAGCTGGTCGCGCTATCGGACCGCGGTCAGGATGCGGACCAGCCGGCCATGCCGTCAATTGATACCGCGACCACGGGTCCACCAGGCCTGGTTGAGCGGTACTGGGCGTAGCGCTGCGCGAGCAGGTGCAAGGCTCTTTCGAGCTCGGCGTCCCGCATCACGACTCGCGCCTGCCCGTCGAGGCGAACCCACCAGAGCTGGTCCCAGTCGTCCTCGTAATGGTCGATGAGGATGGAGACGGTAGGGTTGGCGGCGATGTTGCGCAGGCGCTTGAGGTTGGTGGTCCGCTTCGGCTTGGCGTCGACCGCAAAGTAGAGCGTGTGGTCATCGAGCGCAAAGCAGATCGGAACGATGTGGGGACGCCCGTCCGCGCCGGCGGTCGCCAAGCGCGCCACGAAGGTAGCAGCAACGCGGCGCCTCATTTCGGCTTGGTCCACCAGCGAAGTCTGCGACTATCGTTGCCCAATGCGGCGCCTCAGCGGAGCCCTCGGTATCGGCGCGCCGGTCTTGGCGGTACCCGTGGTGCTGGTCGGAGGCCTGGTCACCCCTGGATACGATCCCGTGAGGCGGACGATCAGTCGCCTCGCCGAACCCGGACTTCCGGCCGCCTTCGCCGTCGGGTCGGTGATTTTCGTGGTCGGCCTTGCCCTGCTTGGGCTGGCGGTCGCATTGGGGCCGCGGGCGGTAGCCGGCCGTGTTCTGCTCGGAATCGCCGGAGCCTCCTTATTGGTCGCGGCGACCGTCCCGCTCGATCCGGCTTCGGAGCGAGCGTCCACCGTTCACCGGGTCGCCACCACGATCGCGATGCTGGGGCTCGTTTGCGTGCCCCTCGTCTTGGCACCCTCGCTGCGCCGGCGTGAAGGGTGGCGCGGCTATGGAACGCTGTCCTTTGGGCTGGGCGCTGTGGCGATTGGAGTGCTGCTGATCGGGCTCGCGTTGCTTCCAACCACGTTCGCGGTCGGCGCCTGGGAGCGTTGCTTCCTTGCGCTGCCCATGGCCTGGATGGTCCTGGTCTCGGCGCGCCTCCTCCGTACCAGCAGCACCGACCCCATCCGGGCGTCGACCGCTGAGAACAGCAGTTGGCCCGCGACGGTCTCAGCGCAGGAAACGATGAAGGCAGCCGCGGCCAGCGCCAGCAACAGTCGGTTGTAACTTCCGGTGAGCAAGGTGATGACCGCGAAGGCGTAGAGCAGCCCACCCGCTAGTTTCGACGAATAGAGATGCAGGTTCGGCAAGCGGCGGAACTTGAGCAGGCCCACTGCCACCGCCGCGAGGTAGATCGAGAATGCGCCGGCCACCAGTCCCGTGTTGTTGCGCACGATCTCCGGGTACAGCAGTCCGATCCAGACCACGGCTGAGAGCAGAAGCGCCGTGTCGGCGATCAGGTCGAGCCGCGCGCCGGCCGGCGACGCTTGGCCAAGCCGGCGCGCCACGAACCCGTCGAGGACGTCGGTCAGGCCGGCGAGTATGAGCCCTGCACCGACCAGGCGACCGTGGCCGAGCAGGGCGTACCACCACAGGACCGGCAGCAGGAACAGGCGCAGCCAGGTGACACCGTCCGCCACCCGCCAACCCGTCCGGTGCACGAGCGAAGTCTGGCGCGCGGACGCTATCTTTGACCCGTGCAGAGGCTCCGCACTTACACGGTGGAGGAGGCGAACGACGAGCTGCCTCGCGTGCGAAGGATTGTCGCGCAGATCGCAGAGCTTTCGGCGCTCCTGCCGGACCTCGAGGACCAGGCTCGAATCGCGCAGTACGAATCGAAACGACCCGGGGCAGGAACAGAGGACCATGAACGCCAGCAGCAGGCCCACGACACTGTGGGCGGCGCGGAGATCGAGCTCCTCAAGGCGGTCGCGAACCTGAACGGCATGGGCATCCAGCTGAAGGGCCCGCTCGAGGGACTGATCGATTTCCCCTCCTACCGCGACGGTGAGCTGGTCGAGCTGTGCTGGAAGCTCGGCGAAGAGCGTGTCGAGCACTGGCACCACGTCGGCGAGGGCTACGCCGGCCGAAAGAAGCTCTAGGCCTCGGTTCGGACGTTCCCTTTGACGGCTTCATAAACCGCCCTGGCGATGCCTGCCGCATCGAGGCCGTGCTCTTTCAGAATGTCCGAGGCCTTGCCCTGGGGAAGGAACTCATCCGGTAGGGCCAGCATGCGCACGCGGCCGGCCAATCCATGCGGGGCCAGCGCTTCGAGGACGGCGCTTCCAAAGCCTCCCGTGCCAACGTTGTCCTCGACCGTGATCACCACAGGATGGCTGCGCGCCCAGTCCACGATGCGCGGGTCCACCGGCTTGATCCAGCGAGCGTTCACCACGGCGCAAGAGATCTTCTGGACCTCGAGCCGTTCCGCCGCCTCCTTGGCCACCTCGACCATACGGCCGACCGCGAACATCACCGCGTCCGAACCCTTGCGCAGCTCCTCCCACCGCCCGATGGGCAGGGGCTCTACGGGAAGGTCCGGCGTCGACGGTACCGGCCCCTTCGGGTAGCGGATGGCGATCGGTCCATCCGATGCCAGGGCGGTCTCCAGCAGGGCGCAGAGCTCGGTGGCGTCCGCAGGCGCCGCCACCTTCAGGTTTGGGATGAGGCGCAGATAAGAGAGGTCGAAGATGCCGTGGTGGGAAGCGCCGTCGGGCCCGGTCACGCCGGCGCGATCGATGACAAAAACGACGGGCAATTTGTGCAGCGCCACGTCCATGATCGTCTGGTCGAAAGCCCGGGCGAGGAACGTCGAATAGATGCACACCACCGGATGCATGCCCGCCATCGCCAGGCCCGCAGCAAACGTCACGGCATGCTGCTCGCAGATGCCGACGTCGAAGAAGCGATCTGGAAATTCCTTGGCGAAGTTCAAGAGCCCCGTCGATGAGGCCATCGCGGCGGTGATGGCGCATACCTCCGGCCGCCTGGTCGCCGCGGTCATGAGGGCCTCCCCGAAGACGTCGGTGTAGGTGAGCTCCGTGGAGCGAGGGCGGCCGGTCAGCGGGTCGAAGGCGCTGACGCCATGAAGCTTGTCGACCTCGTCCTCCACCGCCGGGCCGTATCCGTGGCCCTTCTCGGTGACCACGTGCACCACCACCGGCGCTCGCAGTCGCTTGGCCCGAGAGAGGACCTCTTCAAGCGCAGGCTCGTCGTGACCATCGACATAGCCTGCGTACTTGATCCCAAGGGTTTCGAAGATCGTCGAAGGCTGGAGGAGTTGCTTCAAGCCCTCCTTGACGCGGTAAGCAGCCTGGTCCGCAGTGGATCCGACCAGGGGCAGGTCGCGCAGCAGACGCGAGATGTCTTCCTTGATGCGCTCGTAACGCGGATCGACGCGGAGCTGCGAGAGATGGCGCGCAAGGCCGCCCACCGTCGGGGCATATGACCGCCCGTTGTCGTTGATGACGATGATCAGGTTCGGCGGTTGCAAGTGCGCGATCTGGTTGAGGGCCTCGTATGCCATCCCTCCGGTCAGGGCCCCGTCGCCGATCACCGCGACGACATGCCCGCCTATGCCTTTGCGCAGCCTCGCTTCGGCGATGCCGAGCGCGTAGCTGAGCGATGTCGAGGCGTGGCTGTTCTCGACCAGGTCATGCTCCGACTCCTTACGCGACGGATATCCGGAAAGGCCGCCGGCCTGCCGAAGCCGCGCGAAGTCTCGCGCGCGGCCCGTGACGATCTTGTGCACGTAAGCCTGGTGGCCAGTGTCCCAAACGATCGCATCCTTGGGGCTGTCGAAGACTCGATGCAGGGCGAAGGTCAGCTCGACCACACCGAGGTTTGGCGAGAGATGTCCGCCGGACTTGGACGTCTGCTCGACCAGGAACGCTCGCACCTCTTCGGCCAGTTGCGTCAGGTGGGCTTGGTCCAGGCGGCGGAGGTCCGCCGGGGATTCGATGGTCTCCAGGATTCCCATCAGGTCTTTAACGCGCCGCCCCTGCCATAAGTTCCGCGAGCTCGATGCACAGGCGCGTGCCGGCCCCGGAAGGCCCGCGCAGCACGGTGGTGAGCTCGGCGTTCGTATTCCAGCTCGAGGCCGCTATGTCGAGGTGAGCCCATGGCTTGCCGCGAACGAATTCGCCGATGAACATCCCTCCCAGTATGGCCCCGGCCTCGCCGTACTCGGCGTTCCTGAGATCGGCGATCTGGCTGCGAAGCAGAACGCGGTAGTCGGCGAAGATGGGCAGCCGCCAGACCCGGTCGCCGGCTCGGCGGGCGGCCTCTTCGATTAGGCGCCAAAACCCATCGTCGTTGCTGACGGCCGCAGTGGCCCCGTGTCCGATCGCGATCGTTGCGGCCCCTGTGAGGGTGGCGAGGTCCAGCACATGCGTGGCCCCGTTGCGCAGCGCGTGCGTGACCGCGTCCGCAAGCACGAGCCGGCCTTCGGCGTCCGTGTTCAGGATCTCGACTGTCTTCCCGTCGGCGCTCACCACGACATCGCCTGGGTGTTGCGCTGTCGACCCGGGCATGTTCTCGGTGGCCGCGATCACCGCCATGACGTCCAGCGGCAGCTTGCGGCCGGCGATTACGTCGATGGCGGCAAGCACCGCTGCGGCGCCCGCCATGTCCGCCTTCATCTGGCTCATCCCCTTCGGTTCTTTCAGCGAGATGCCGCCCGTGTCGAACGTGATGCCCTTGCCGACCAGCGCGAGCACGGTGGCGTCTGTCTGGGGAGGCTGGCCGTCGACCTGCTTCCCGCGATGGCGCAGGCGGATCAGCCGCGCGGGCTTGGCCGAGCCGGAGGCAACCCCGAGGAGCAGGTTGTAGCCGCCGGCGCGCAGCTCGGCCGGCCCGAGGATCTCGATCTCGAGCCCATGACGCTGGGCGATCTTCGTGGCTTCCTGAGCCAGCGCGTCGGGAGTCAGCTCGTTGGCCGGCGCGTTCTGCCACTCGCGAGCGTGGTTCGTCGCCTCGCCCGCTTCCTGCGCCGCCACGACCTCGCTGTCCCGTCCTTGGCCGAAGCCCGCGAGCACAAGCTCATCGATCTCGCCCCGCTCAGGCTGGGCGCCGGTCTGACGCGAGCGGCGCTCGAACGTGCCCATCACGCATCCCTCGACGACCGCCGGCAAGCTCTCGATGCCGAGTGGCTCTGCGCGTACGAGTGCCAGGCGCTTGTAACCATAGGTCCGGGCGGCGCGCACCAGCTCGTGATGTGCCGAGCGCAATCGCTGGCCGTCGAGATCGCGAACCGCGCCGAGGCCGTATAGGATCACGCGGCGGGCGGCGATACGGCCGTTCGTGGGTATGGGGAGGACCTCGTGGATGCGGCCTTTGAACTCCGCGTTCGTGAGCAGCTCGGACATGAGTCCGCCCAGCGCCCGGTCGAGGTCGAGCGCGCTCCCGGCAAGGCGCTGCCCGGTGGCAACCGGGACGGCGAGGGCATCGACCGTGATGTCGGCCGGGGCGGTGGCGACGAGTGTGACCCTCACTAGGCTTAACCCTACCGACCTGGTGTGGCGAGGTGCTCGGCGACGAGCTCGAGGACGTGCGCCACGCGCAGGTCCATGCGGCGCTGGCGGGCGGCGGTGGCGATGTGGATCAGGCACCCGGGGTTGTCCGAGGCGACGATCGTGCAGCCGGTCTTGACGATGGCGTCCAGCTTCCACTGGGCGAGGCGGCCGGCGACCCGCGGCCACTCCAGGCTGAAGGTGCCGCCAAACCCGCAGCAGTTGGCGATGTCCGGGATGTCGACCACCTCGTAGCCGGCCAGCTCGAGCAGCCGCCGGGGCTCGGTTTTGAGCCCCAGCTGGCGCAGGGTCTGGCAGGAGTCGTGATACGCGACCTTCGTGCTCACTCCGTCCGTTCTCACGAGCTCGGGACGCTCGGTCAGAAGCTCGAGGGCGAAGCGTGCAGAATCTCGGAATCGGGAGCGCAGCGGCTCGTCCACCGGAGCGCCCCAGTCCGGGGCATCGATGGTGAAGGCCCCGAAGCAGGACGCCGACGGCGTCACGATCGGACCCTTGGAATCTCCAAGGCTTTCGGCCAGCCGGACATGAAGACTCGCCCCTCCGGGAAAGTCCCCGGCGTTAGCGGCGATCAGCCCGCAGCACCACTGACCCTTGGGAAACTCAACCCTGTAGCCGGCGGCGTCCGCGATTTGTCGCAGGGCAACCGCGGCCTCAGGAAGCATGCGGTCCACCATGCAAGAGGCAAAGATCGTGAGCGGCTGGTCACCCTTTTCCTGACCCGAGGCGTCCACCCGGTCGCGGTAGGGCACGCGCGCCAACCTCGGCGTCCCCGACATCAGGCCGCTGAACGGTGCGCCGGCGCGCAGCAGCCGGTCGGCCAGTGCCGGGCGCTTCCACACCCCGAGGATCGCCTTCTTGCGCAGCGACTTCCGGCCCTGGCGGCGGTGCTCGAGGATCTGCCGGGGAAGAGGGATGTCCACCGGGCAGATGTCCTGGCATGCGTTGCACTGTGTGCAGAGCGTGTTGGAGAGGTCGGCCTTGTCGATTCCGTGGTGAAACGGGGTCAGTACGAGCCCGATCGGGCCGTTGTAGATGTACCCGAATTGATGGCCGCCGACGGCCATGAACGGAGGGCAGGCGTTGGAACATGCGCCGCAGCGGATGCAGGTGAGGGCGTCGCGGAAGATGGGGTCCGCGAGCATCTCTTCGCGTCCGTTGTCGAAGATTACGCAGTGCATCTCGCGCGGGCCATGAACCCCGATCGTCAGCGACTGCTCAATATCGGCTGACCTCGAAGGCCCCGTGATCCAGTTGACATAGCTGGTCATCACCTGCCCGGTGCCGCTGCGCGGGAGCATCCGGAGCACCGCCACCGCGTCTTCCAGGGTCGCGACGACCTTGTCGATGCCGAACAGCGCGATGTGCACCGGGGGCAGTGTCGTCGTGAGGTCGGCGTTGCCCTCGTTGGTGACGAGGACGATGGTGCCGGTCTCGGCGATCGCCATGTTGGCCCCGCTGATCCCGACCGTCGCCTCGATGAACTTCTGGCGCAGCGATTCGCGCGCGTGGCGCTGGATGGCCTCGACCGTGGCCTCGGTCCCGAATACGGCGGCGGCGTCCTCTTTCGTCAAGTGGATGGCGGGCGCGATGAGGTGGGAAGGGTGCGTGTGGGTCAGCTGGACCATGCGCTCACCCAGGTCCGTCTCGACGACCTCCATGCCGAGCGCCTCGAGGTAGGGGTTCAACTCGATCTCCTCGCTGGCCATGGACTTGACCTTCGTGACCACCATCCGGCGCCCGCTGCCGCGCTCGACGCCGCCGCTGCGGCTCGCGCTATCGGCGTTCCAGCAGATCTGGCCGATGATGTCGCGCGCCTCTGCTGCGTCCTTCGCGTAGTGGACGACGCCGCCTGCAGCTTCCAGCCTCTCCTGGAACTGCTTTATCAAGCTGGGCAGGCGATCGAGGTTTGCGCGGCGTCGCTTCTTGAGCTCTGCGCGCCCTTTGGCGAAATCGAAGCTTTCGAAGGCGAGGTCGCGGCGGCCGCGTATGCCGGTCAGGCCACTCGTGAGGGCGCGCTGGAGGTTCGGATCGTCGAGTGCCTTGTCGACGCGCCGGGTAAAGTGGCGCCGGCTCTCAGGCACGTGCCTTCGCTGCTTCCTGTAGGGCGTCGCCAACCGTGGCCGGGGTGGACACCGGGGCCAAGCATATGGTGCCCACGCACACAACTGCGCGTTTGTCCCTGTTGGGATCGATCACCGCATACGGGTGCGCCAGCACCGCCGCGCGAACGAGCTCCGGGTTGCCGGTGCTCACCTTGATCGGCTTTCGCAGGCGATCCAGAGCGCGCGCGAAGACCGCGGCCATGAGGCCGTACTGGCGCGGCAGCCCGGCCACTGACTCGAGCACCCGGCTTGCGCGTGAGAGGTAAGGCATGTCGGGCTCTCCGGTCAGTAGGTCCAGCTCGGCCAGCGCCATCGCCGCAACCGAGTTCTCGACGAGCGGCTTGATGCGGTCACCCAGGCGGCCCAACCCGTCGCCGCCGGCGTGATCGAAATATCCCCCCAGATCGCGGTCGGCGTAGCACTCCTCGAGGTGTGTCGCGATGTCGACAGCCGTCGGGAGCCATCGCTCTCCCAGGCCCGCCTGGTGCGCGCGGACGGCCGCCCAGAGCCCCCACACCTGGTCGCCGAGCAGGCCGCCGGCGCCCTCGGTGTGGATGAGGCCCGCGCCGGTCTTGTAGCGGTCGCGGAAAAGGCGCTCGAGGAGCTTCACCGCGTGTTTGTGGAGCGCCGGGCGGTCGCGGCGGACTGCGGCGTCGAGGTAAGCGATGCCCATAGCGGCATTCCAAGAGGTGTAGACCCGGCGGTCGACGAAAGGGGCGTTCTCCGGGCCGCGCTCGTCCGCGCCGAGCGAGTAGTAGTGCTCGTCGGCGTCCTGGCTGCCGGCGTAGAGGCCGGTCTTCGGGTCGCGCAGGATGGTGTCGAGGTACCGCGTGGTCGAATCGAGCGCATCGTCCATGCCGGCAAGGGCGACGGCGCTGACCATCCCGGAGTGGTCCTCGAGCATCTTTTCGAAGTGCGGGACGCTCCAGTCCTGGGTCGTGGAGTAGCGGAAGAAGCCGCCCTCGACGTGGTCGTAGGTGCCGCCTCCAGCCATGCGCTCGAGCGTGTGGACCGCCATCTCGCGGAGCTCGGGATCAGAGCGGATCTGCGCCTGCTCCAGCAAGAGCAGCAGAGCGTCGGTCTGCGGGAACTTGGGCGCGTTGCCGAACCCCCCGTACTCAGGGTCGTAGGCGTTCCTGACCGCCTCGAGGACCGAGTCGACCATCGCTTCGTCGAGCTCTCCAGAGCTGAGTGCGACTCCAGACCCCGCGCGCTTGCGCGATTCCAGCGCGCGGCTGGCGATCTCGGGCTGGTGCGTGCGGTAATAGCCCGCCACGCGCATGAGCGCGTCGGCCATCTGGTCCGGGGGCATATAGGTGCCGCCGGTGAGGATGTCGCCCGAAAAGCTGAGGAATGCGGTGGTCGGCCAGCCGCCCATGTTGTAGCGCTGGTTGATATCTGGCCGCACGTCGTTGTCGACACGAATGGGGAGGTAGTCCCGGTTGATGAGGTCGATCACGCCCGCGTGCGAGTAGGTGGTCTCGTCCATCACGTGACACCAGTGGCACCACACGGCCGAGATGGAGAGCAGGATGGGCCGGTTGAGCTGCCGCGCCTCGTCGAAAGCCTTCTCAGACCATGGGCGCCATTTGATCTCGGCAGCGCGGTTGGGCCGAGGTGAGAAGTGGAACTCGCCCTCGTTCTCGCTCACACGACAAGGTTACGTGAGTGAAACAATGGCACCGTGATCTCCACCAGCGCCGTCGACGCGTACGTCGAGAAGAACAGCCGCCGGTTCATCGAGGAGCTCAAGGAGCTG
>Ga0208078_1000511_pt1 | contig 10282 bp, 7 predicted proteins | sample NGESurdeep072012_3_FD_184468 | JGI IMG/M metagenome (GOLD analysis project Ga0208078, IMG submission 184468) | Arctic peat soil microbial communities from Barrow, Alaska - NGEE Surface sample 53-2 deep-072012 (SPAdes) | ecosystem: Environmental > Terrestrial > Soil > Wetlands > Peat ... | reverse complement strand
AAGCCATCGACCAATTATTCCGCGGCCTGGAAGCCGGTGACAAAGAACAAGTCCTCCTCGGAGTCACCGGCTCCGGCAAGACCTTCACCATGGCCAAGCTCATCGAAGCCGCCAACCGTCCAGCGCTGGTCCTGGCGCATAACAAGACGCTCGCGGCCCAGCTCTACTCCGAGTTCAAACAATTCTTCCCGCGGAACGCCGTCGAATATTTCGTCAGCTATTTCGATTACTACCAGCCGGAAGCCTACATCCCGCGGTCGGACACTTACATCGAGAAAGACTCGTCGATTAACGAAGAGATCGAGAGACTGCGGCTTTCCGCGACGAGTGCGCTGCTGTCCCGGCGCGACACCATTGTCGTCGCGAGTGTCTCCTGCATCTACGGCGTGACGTCGCCGGAAGATTATCTGCGGATGCTGCTCACGGTGAAGAAGGGTCAGCAGATCACCCGCGAAGCCGTCCTCGGCAGGCTCGTGGACATGCTTTATGAGCGCAACGACATGAATTTCTCCCGCGGCAAATTTCGCGTCCGCGGCGACGTGGTCGAGGTTTATCCCGCCACCGCGGACGAGGAAGCGATCCGGCTCGAGTTCTTCGGCGATGAGATCGACGCAATCACGCGGTTCGATCCGCTGACTGGACACGGGCGAGAGGGATTGAGCGTCATCACATTCTACCCGGCCAAGCAATTCGTGACGCCGGCGGACAAATTAAATCGCGCCCTGTCTTCGATTCGGAACGAATTAGATCACCGAATCGTCGAGCTGGAATCCCAGAGCAAACTGCTCGAGGCGCAACGGCTGAAGATGCGCACGGAATATGATCTCGAGATGTTGCAGGAGATGGGTTTCTGCAACGGGATCGAGAATTACTCGCGGCATCTTTCGGGACGGATGCCGGGGTCGAAGCCGTTCACCCTCCTCGATTTTTTCCCGAAGGATTATTTGATGGTGGTCGACGAGTCGCACGCCACGATCCCGCAGATCGGCGGGATGTATGAGGGCGACAAATCGCGCAAGACGGTCCTGGTGGAATACGGATTCCGATTGCCGAGCGCGCTCGATAATCGCCCGCTGAATTTCAAGGAGTTCATGGGAATGACGAACCAGATCGCGTACGTGAGCGCGACGCCGGCGGAGTTTGAGATCAAGAATAGCGTGGTGGGGAACAAAGGATACTTTCCGCACAAGCGGGAGCGGATCGGGGAGGACGAAGCAGTCCCTTTCCTAGTCGCCGGAGAGGGTATTGTAGGGCAAGCGCATCGCTTGCCGGGCGCAGGCATGGCAGGCGGTGCGCCCGCCCCACAAATCTCTCGGACCGATCAACCTGTTCAAAAATTTGATGTGCACACGCCGGGGTCGCCGCTGGTGGTCGAGCAGATCATTCGGCCCACCGGATTGCTCGATCCGAAGATCACGCTCAAGCCGCTGAAGAACCAGATCGATGAGACGATCGAGCTTTGCCGGCAGCGGGTGGAGAAACAGGAACGCGTCTTGGTCACGACGTTGACGAAACGGACGGCGGAAGATTTGTCGGACTATCTGCGCGACGTGGGATTGAAGGTGCGCTATCTCCACAGCGACATCGACACGATCGAGCGCGTGGAAATTTTGCGCGGTCTGCGCGCGGCGGATTTTGACATTCTCGTCGGGATCAATCTGCTCCGGGAGGGACTCGATCTGCCGGAGGTTTCACTGGTCTGCATCCTCGACGCGGACAAGGAAGGATTTTTGCGGAGCCAGACGTCGCTGATCCAAACGGCGGGCCGCGCGGCACGGCATATCAACGGCGAAGTGGTGCTCTTCGCCGACACCGTGACGCAAAGCATGCAGGCTCTGATGTCGATCTCGGATTACCGGCGAACGAAGCAGATGGAGTACAACGAGAAGCACGGGATTACGCCCACGACGGTTCGGCGCGCGGTCCAGGAAAGTCTGCACACGATTTTGCGCGGCCGGGAAATTGCGGCGTCGGTGATCCAGGAAGCGGGCGGCGATTTCAATCTCACGGAATTGTTGCGTGAGCTGGAAGAGGAAATGCAGAGCGCGTCCGCGAATCTGGAGTTCGAGCGCGCTGCACTGTTGCGCGACCAGATCATGGAAGTGAAGAGCGGCACCGGCCTCACGAAGATCGAGCCGAAGCGCAAGCCGGTGAAGTATTCGCGCGGCGGCTCCCAACGCCGGCGCTCGCGGGTGTAGTTAGGCGGTGCGTTGTCATCCCGAGCCGCGCAGACGGCGAGGGACCTCACAGGCGCTCAATCGCTTCCGCGAAACATTAGGCGTTCACGTCAGCGAGCGTGTGGTGGTTGGCGACGACCGAATTTGCAACTGCGAGGTCCCTCGGCGCGCTGCGCCCGCCTCGGGATGACTGCGTCGCCGGCTACTTTATTTCCGAGAGCTTCTTCACGTCGACGCGCTTGAGCCAATCCTGAAGGTCTTTCGCCTCCTGGTTTTGGGTCTCAATGGTCAGGACGTAACGCTTCGCCACCATTAGCCAGAGCGTGCCGTGTTTGCCCTCGTTTTCGAAAGTCTCGAAGCCCGGCATGCCATCGATAGTAAGGGTCTTGGTGTAGCCCTCCGGCGTGGACGTGCTCATGTTCCAGGCGGCCGTTGTCGAGGCGACGTAATCCGGATTCGCGGCGGAATCGAGAATGCTGATCGATGTCGTCGGCGCCGTGTCGCCGTCTCCTTTTTTGTAATCGCGATGGACGCTCGTGATCTTCGTGCCGCCGATGTCGTCGGTGGAACCTTCGGCCTTGTCGGCGGTCCAATCCGCCGGCGGGTTCGGCAGGATCGGCAGAAGCTTTGAGAAATCGACCACCTCGATCAATTGCGGCTCTTCCGCGGCGCGGACAGCGCACGCGAGGCCAAGGGCGAGAAGAAGAGCAGCGGCGGTTTTCATTCCGGGAATCGGGCTGAGCGCTTGTACTCGATTGACTTTAACCGGGCGGTTTGTCAAGACGCGATACGTGTCGCGTGGCAAATGGCTGGTGTTTCTTATCGTAGTTGCGGCCCTTGTCGTGCGGTTGATTGGTATCGACCAGCCCTTCATCGATCCCTGGAGCTGGCGGCAAAGCGACGTGGCCGCGATCGCCCGAAATTTTTACGAGAACGGTTTTCACTTCAGCCGCCCGCAAATCGACTGGGCGGGAAACGAGCGCGGATATGTCGGGACGGAGTTTCCGCTCCTGCCCTTCCTAGCGGCGCTTTGCTACCGCGGCGCCGGCGTCCAGGAATGGATCGGGCGGATCCAGGGAGTGTTGTGCTTCATCGTGGCGCTGCCGTTTTTCTTCGGGCTGGTCCGGAGAATTCTGGGCGAAGTCGTCGCGGTCTGGGCGACGTTTTTCTACGCGTTCGCTCCGCTGAGCATTGTCGCGAGCCGCGCGTTCATGCCGGACATGCCGTCGCTCAGCCTGGCGGTCGTGGGAATTTATTTTTTTCTGCGGTGGATCGAAGAGGAGCGCTTCCGCTGGCTGATTTCATCCGCTCTACTGGTTTCGCTGGCGTTGTTGATAAAATTGCCGACGGCGATCATCGGCGCGCCGCTGTTTTATCTGGCTTCTCGGAGGGACATGCTTCCGCATGTCCCGGACGTGCAGAAGCACGTCCCTCCGGGCCGAAATTTCTTCGCGCGTTGGGAGCTTTGGTTTTTCGCGGCGGTGGCGTTGATTCCATCTGCACTTTGGTACTGGCACGCGCACCGGATTGCGGAGCGATTCTATCCCTACCATTTTTTTGGCGCGGGCGGGTTTCGAATCATGAGCGCGGCCTGGTACTGGGAAATCGTTCGGCAAACGGCGCTCTCTAGTTTGACGCTGGCGCTTTTCGCCCTCGCGTTTTTGGGCGCGCTGGCCGTCCCGCGCGCAAGGCACTCGCGGCTCTTTCATTGGTGGCTCGGCGTGACGCTGCTGTTCATTTTCATCGTCGGCTACGGGAATCGCCATCAGTGGTATCAACTCCCGCTGGTCCCGATCGCGGCGGTATTCGCCGGTTGCGCCTGCGCGTGGGTCGCGGCGCGGGCTCGGTTTCCGCGAGCGCTTCTTGGCCTGGGCGCGGTTCTGCTGGCGGGATCGTTCGCGCTTTCATCCTACTACTGCGTTCAACCGCTTTATCGTCCCGCGGCCGCCTCGCTTCGAAACCTCGGGCTCGAACTAGACGAAGCGACGACCGCGAACGCGTTGATCATCGCGGCGACGGATGGCGATCCGACCGTCTTTTATTACGCGCACCGCAAAGGCTGGCATTTCCTGGGCGACGGAGTTTACGATGGGAACCCGCTCGATAGCGCCCAGATCATCGCGAATCTCGAAAAACTCCGGAGCCGCGGCGCGACTCATCTCGTTTTTTACGCGGGCACGCAATGGTGGCTGGACTATTACAAAGAGTTCGCCGACCACCTTGCGACCAATGCGACGCTCGTCGAGCAGACGCGGGAATTCACGATCTATAAACTGGAGGCTTCCGGACGGTAAACGAATCCGGAGAGCTTCAAGGAGCGATTTGGAAATCGCCGCTCTTTGATTGAAGTTCGATCGCCATGACTGATTGCGAAATTCGCACCACGACGGAAGCCGACGTGCCGATCATCCTGAGTCTGATCCGCGAGCTGGCCGAATACGAACGCGCGCCGGATGCGGTGGTGGCGACGGAAGCCGGGCTGCGCGAAGTTCTGTTCGGGCCGAAACGTTCCGCGGAAGTGTTGCTGGCGCTGGCGGAAGGTGAGCCGGTCGGGTTCGCAGTTTACTTCTACAATTTCTCGACCTGGCTCGGCCGCCCCGGGCTTTACCTGGAGGACCTATTCGTTAGGCCGGCAGTGCGCGGGAAAGGGTACGGTCGTGCGCTTCTCAAGCGGCTGGCCCAAATCGCACAGGAACGCGGGTGCGGCCGAATGGAGTGGGCGGTGCTCGATTGGAACGACCCGGCGATTCAATTCTACCGCAAGCTCGGCGCGAAACCGATGAACGAATGGACGGTCTTCCGGTTGACGGCGGACGGGATCGCAAAGCTGGCATCAGAAAATTCCTGCTCTTGATCATGATCCTGCTCCTGATCCTGTGATGGAACGACGCCAATTCGAAAGATCATGAGCATGAGCAGGACGCGAAGCTAAAGCTTCGCAAAGGCGCGGACCGGGAAGGTGCCCATTCCTTTCACTTTCACCGGGACGGCGAAGAAGCGGGCGCCACGATCGGGAAGAGCGCCCAGGCCGCACATGTGCTCGACAATCAGGATGCCGGCGCCCAACAACGCGGAATGAACGGGACGGGTGTTGTCATCAATCGAATCGATGTTGAACGAATCGATGCCGACCAGGGCGACGCGGGCTTCGACAAGCTGGCGCGCGAGCGCGCCGGTGAGATGAGGATGGCCTTCGAAATATTGATCGGTGCGCCAGTGCGCGTCCCAACCGGTGTGGACGAGGAGCGCTTTTCCCTTGAGCGTCGCCAGATCGATCGTCAGGCGATCGATTGCCCGATCGCGGCGATTCGTTACTCGTGCGACCACGCAGTCCAGATCGGCGAGCGCCTCGAGTTTGAGTTGCGAGAGATCGTCGCCGTCGCGATAACGATGGAACGGAGAGTCGAGATAGGTTCCGGTGTTCGCGATCATCTCGATCTGCCCGATTTGAAATTCGGTGCCCGGAGCGTATTGGGCGCGGGACGCTTCCCGGCTGAGATAATCGCAGATGATCGGCGCGGGCAGACCTTTGTAGGTCACCATGCCATGCTCGACGTTGTGGCTCAGGTCGATGAGCTGCGGATTGGCGGACACGTCCGACACAGCCGAAGATGGCATCGCGAAACGATGAAACAAGGAGCGCCGAGATGAGAATCGAAGATTATGCGTTCCTGAGCGACACGCAGACCGGGGCCCTGGTGGGGCGCGACGGATCGGTGGATTGGCTTTGTTTCCCGCGCTTCGACTCCGGCGCGTGCTTTGCGGCGTTGCTGGGCGATCGAAAAAATGGCCGTTGGTTATTCGTTCCCAAAGAAGAAATTAAGGCGACGCGGCGATGTTACCGAGACGGCACCCTGATTCTCGAAACCGAAATCGAAACAGCCAGCGGCGCGATTCGCCTAGTCGATTTCATGCCGCCGCGCGGCGAAAACCCGGACATCGTCCGGATCATCGAGGGGGTGAGCGGGAAAGTGGAGATGAAGATGGAACTCATCATCCGGTTCGATTATGGCCGGACCATTCCCTGGGTGCGCAAACGCAACGGCGATCTCGAAGCGATCGCCGGTCCTGACGCCCTCATCTTTCGCACACCGATCGAAACGCGCGGCGAAGACCTGACCACAGTGGCGGAGTTCACCGTGGCGAAGGGCGATCGCCTGCCGTTCGTCCTGACCTGGTTCGCATCGCACAAAGACCCGCCGCGCGCGATCGACCACGAGCACGCGCTGAGTGAAACGACGGCGTATTGGGAGGGCTGGTCGAAGAAATGCGAGAGCTACGGGGAATGGCACGAAGCGGTGGTGCGTTCGCTGATCACGCTGAAAGGCCTGACCTACGCGCCTACCGGCGGCATCGTGGCGGCGCTCACCACATCGTTGCCCGAGGAAATCGGCGGGGTGCGGAACTGGGATTACCGGTATTGCTGGCTGCGCGACGCGACTTACACGCTCTACGCGCTGATGAACGCCGGCTATCTCGACGAATCGCGCGACTGGCGCGCATGGCTCCTGCGGGCGATCGCCGGGAGTGCGTCGCAGATGCAGATCATGTATGGCGTCCAGGGCGAGCGCCGGCTCGATGAATCCGAAATCCCGTGGCTCGCGGGCTACGAGAACTCGAAGCCGGTGCGAATCGGCAACGCGGCGTCGAACCAATTCCAGCTCGATGTTTACGGCGAAATCCTGGCCGCGATGTATGTGGCGCATCGGGCCGGAATCAAGAACGACGAGACCGAATGGCAACTGCAGATCGAGCTGATGAAATTCCTGGAAACGAAATGGCGCGACCCGGACGAAGGAATCTGGGAAGTGCGCGGCGGGCCGCGGCAATTCACGCATTCTAAAATGATGGCGTGGCTCGCATTCGATCGGGCGGTGAAGCTGGTGGAGCATTGCGATTGTGCGGCAGGCGAAAACCTGGAGCGCTGGCAGAAAATTCGTGATGAGATCCACGCGCAGGTCTGCGAGCGCGGCTACAACGCCAAGAAGAAAGCGTTCACCCAGGTTTACGGCTCGGACGACCTGGACGCGAGCCTGCTGACCATCCCGCTGACGGGATTTCTCCCGATCGACGACGAGCGCGTGATCAGCACCATCGAAGCGGTCGAGCGCGAACTGATGCAGGAAGGTTTCGTGCTGCGTTACCGCGCCGAGCGGAACGACGTTGATGGCTTGCCCGGTTCCGAAGGAGTGTTTCTCCCATGTTCCTTCTGGCTCGCCGATTGCCTCCACCTCATGGGCCGAACCACGGAGGCCCGAGAATTATTCGAGCGCCTCCTCAAGTTGCGGAACGATGTCGGGCTGCTCTCGGAAGAATACGATCCCCGCGCGAAGCGTCACCTCGGAAATTTCCCGCAAGCCTTCACCCACGTGGCCCTGATTAACACTGCCAACCTCTTGTCTGGCCGCTCGCGCGCCCGCCGCCTAACCGGCAGACGCGACTGAGCCTGCGCGACTCAAACGCTCTGCACCAGGCGCTTGATGGCGTCTTCGCCGGTGACGATGCCGATCAGGTTTCGTTGGGAATCGATCACGGCGGCGAGGCCGAGGCGGGCGGCACGGAGGCGCTGGATGATTCGGTAGGCGGGCTCGGCGTCGCGCGCGGTGACGATGCGGCGCATGTAACGGCTGAGGGATTCGCGCCGCGTCTCCTCCAGCAAAATATCGAGGGTGTTGACCAGGCCGATCGCTTCGCCTTCCTCCGAGATCACGGGTAGGCGATCGACGCTGTGGACGGCGCTCAGTCGTAATGCTTCCTCGATGGAGGTATCGGGCCGGACTGTGACGGCTTTCGCGAGCGGCACCATCACGTCGGAGGCGCGGACGTTTCGGAAATCGACGACGTTATGGATCATGGCGCGCTCGGTCGACGTCAGTGAACCTTCGCGCTCACTCTGAACCGCGATCTGTTTCAATTCTTCGCGCGCGATGAAAATGCGGCCGGCCTCGGCGGTGCGGCGGGGAAAGAGAAGCCGTCCGGCGCGTTCGCCGATTTCCAGGATGGGCCAGAGCAGGATCGAAAACCATTCCAGCACGCCGCCGAGCGCAGCGAGCGCACGAAACGGGAAGCGGCGGAAGAGCGATTTCGGCAGAACGCTGAGGACGAAAAGATAAATGGGCAGTGCGATCACGATCGCGATCGCGAACCCGAGAGTTCCAAATCGCGCCACGAGAAGTTTGGTGAGGAGGAGCAGGCCGAGGATGTTGGCGCAGTTCGTCACCAGGAGCACGGTGATGAGCAGGCGCTCCGGCCGCTTCGTCAGCCGGTAGAGGCGCAGCGCCGCGGGCTTGGCTTGTTTGACCTGGTGCCGGAGACGGACGGGATCGACTGAGAGCAAGCCGGCTTCGATACCCGCGAAAAAAAACGAGATCGTCCAGAGCAACAGAATCGCGAGTCCGTAAATCATGACGCGTTCGCTCCGTTACCTTCCTGCTCTGGATCGAGGCAGACGGTTTTTTCGAGGAGAATTTCTTCGATCCGTTTCCGTCCGGCGCGGCGAATCGTTATCGCGAGGCGCGGCATCTCGAACCGCGTGCCGGAAGGCGGCAGATAGCCGAGGCGGTTGAAAACCAAACCCCCGATGGTATCGAGCCCATCCGCTTCGAGCTCGAACCCGAGATGTTCGCTCAAGTCGTCGAGCCGGGCGTTGCCGCTCACCAGAAAACGCCCGTCCTCAAGCGGTTCGATGTAAAGATCTGCGTCGCCGAGCGGGGCGGCGTCGCTAATGATTTCTTCCGTGATGTCGTTGAGCGTGATGATTCCTTCGGTGCCACCGAATTCATCCACCACGATCGCGAGCCCCTGGGCGTGCGTAAGAAAACTGCGGAGCAGATCCATCGCTTTCATCGTCTCGGCGACGTAGGAAGGCGCGCCCATCAGCTCGGTGTAATGCTCGGCCGGATCGAGCAGAAACAATTTCACGTCGAGCACGCCGACGATCTGGTCGGGCGTGTCCGCGTAGATGGGAACGCGGTGATGGCGGCGCTGCTTTAATTGCGCGATCGCCTCGTCGTTGGTCAGATCGTCGGGCAGCGCGAACGTGTCCACGCGCGGCGTCATGCAATCCTTCGCCGTCTTGTCGCCGAGCTTGATGATTTCCTGGATCATCTCGCCCTCGGCTTCCTGGAGCGTTCCCTGTTCCTCGCCGATCTCGACCAGGGTCTCGAGTTCTTCGTCGCTGAGCTTCTTTCGTTTTCGCAAATGCAATGGCGTGAGCCGATCGACGATGGCCGTGCTGGCCCGTTCGAGCAGGCGGCCGACGCGATCGAGCAGCGGCATGGTGGCCTTGAGCGTGAAAACGCCGAGCGCGGAGAGACGATACGGCGCGGAGAGCGCGAGCAGTTTCGGGATCAGATCGCAGAGCAACGCAACGATCGCGAAAATGACGGTCGCCGCGAGCCACGCGGGAACGCGCGCCGCCAGCGGGCCTTCCCAAATGAGGAAGAGGCAGAGAACCACGATGGGGACGTTCGCGAAAACGTCGCCGAGCAGGAGGACGTTGAGGACGCGACGCGGGTTCTGGCGAAAGACGCTAATGAATTCCTTGAGCGACGGATGTTTTTCCTCGAGCCGCCGGAGTTGATGGGATTTGAGCGAGAAGAGCGCGGTCTCCAGCCCGGAGAAAAGCGCCGACCAGAAGATGAGGAGGGCGATGAGAAAAAGAAAAACGGTCAGGGCCAGCGGCGTCATGGTCGGCTGCGGCGGCGGAGGAGGACCGAGCGTTCCTCGCGAAGACTGAAGGGTCGTCGTTTGCCCATCATCGCAGGCGCCACCACGTTAAGGCCTTCATGAGCAAAGGCGAGAGGATTTCGCGGTTCGTGGAATCGCTGACCGCGAACGAACCGGGCGCGACCAGCGATGGCATCGCGGCCCATCCCTATTACCGCGCGTTTTTCCAGTGCTGGAACGAGCAGCGTTACTACGAAGCGCACGATGTTCTCGAACAGGTGTGGCTCGGGAAAACGATCGATTCGGAGGACGCCCAATATTTCAAGGGCCTGATCCAGGCGGCGGGCGCGTTCGTGCATCTGCAGAAACATTACCAGCACCCGACCCATCCGAAGCACGGAAAACGGCTCGCCCCCGCCGTGCGGCTATTCCAGCTC
>Ga0208078_1000508_pt1 | contig 10314 bp, 4 predicted proteins | sample NGESurdeep072012_3_FD_184468 | JGI IMG/M metagenome (GOLD analysis project Ga0208078, IMG submission 184468) | Arctic peat soil microbial communities from Barrow, Alaska - NGEE Surface sample 53-2 deep-072012 (SPAdes) | ecosystem: Environmental > Terrestrial > Soil > Wetlands > Peat ... | reverse complement strand
CCTGCGTGATCAGTTTGTCGGCGGACACTTCTCCAGAATTCCCCATCCCGGCTAAAGCAATTTGCCGAACTTCCCGCGCAGGAGGCGAGTTAGCTGGAGGTGGAGGAGCGGACCCGCTTCCTGCACGACCTCCAGCGGGGCGGTGGAAAATCATATTCCCGAGGTTCTGCAAGAAACCTACGATGCCGTCGAACAGCCCATCCGGATTCACGCTTCGATTGCCCGTCATTGTCATGGCAAGAGCTCCAGGGGCGTTTGTGATCCCGGTGATCCCGCCCTTGCCATGCATCTTCCAAATGCCGCTCACCACTACGTGACCGCTGATGCCGATGTCGACGTCATTGATCAACTCGGCCACAGCGCCTGAAGCGATGTTCACGTTCGCGCTTAGATTACCTCCTCCGATGGTAAGGAATCCGGTCACATTGAGAGTGCCGGGACCGCTAATCGTGCCGCCGTGGAGCGAGACGGCGTTGACGTTCACGTCGCTTGGGAGCGAAACATTCTGATCGCTCAGAACCGCGAAGTCGTCGGGACCGGGCACGCCGGAATTGCCATCCGCATCTACCCATATGGAAGGATCGGACCAATTCCCCGCCTGGCGCGCGAATAGCATTCGCCCTGGAGCTGCCGGCGCGACCCGGATGTGGACCGGCCGCGCATCGCCTATCACTCCCAGATCGTCCGCGGCGATCGCTTCGATAAGGTGATCTCCGGGAATGCCAGCGTTGTACTGGAGGGTATCGCCTTGATCGCCCACACCGGTAAAGGATTTCAGCGTGTCGCCATCATACTTCAAAGCGAGATAGGTGATCTGCCGCCCGCTCTGCGCTGTCGCTGTAACGTCGAACGACCCCGCGTGCACGGTTAACGGGAAATCGAAATCCTCACCACCATGCGCGTCCGTCACCAGCCCGTTGGATAGACCTATGCTTACCGTCGCTGCCGGATCGAGGATAAATGTGTAAGGCCCAAAGACAGACGAAATGCTATCGACATTGCCGGGCGCGCTCGCAACAGCGCGGAAGTAAACGCTCTCACCTGAAGGATAATCATCGGAACCGAGATAGAACTGGTTCGGTTGCGTAGGATTGTCCTGGAGATCCTGAATGAGATGACCGGAGCTGCCCACAGGCGCATCCATCCAACTGGCTTCGCTGCCGGGCGTATCTGTGATTTGGATGCGCACGGTGATACCGTCTGGGATCGTTGTTTCGGTCACGCCGAAACGGATGTTAGCTACCGGTCCGTTCTTCGTGATGTAGAGTAACGTCGGCCCGAGATGGTTTCCTCCCGTGGCGAGATTGAATGGGCCTATTTTGTTCGAAATGCTGTCAGGATAACCGGGAGCGCTCGAGATGGCGCGGAAGTAAACGCCATTCTGCAACGGGTAGTTAGTTGAGCTAAGAACGAACTGCTGACCGACCAAGTCTTGAGTCATGAAACCATCGGTGCCGTCAGGAAGCTGGCTCCAGCTCGTCTCGTCGTTAGGTGTCGTGCTTGCCTGCACACGCACAATCACGCCCGCGGGAGTGCCTCCTTGTTGCGCGGCGAAACTCAGGGCCGTGTCGGTAACATTGTTCGATGGATCGGTGCTGTTATTTACTGTGAACAGGGTCGCCCCAAGTCCGCCATGCGGCGGCGGCGGCGGTGGCGGCCGGTTGCCATTTTGGATAACGCTCACGGTTCCGTCCTGGTTGTTGCCCGCAAAAAGGTTACGGGTTGCCAAATCGAAGGCCAGCGGACCCGGATAGCGGCCCACGCCGATCTGACCGAGGAACGCATTGCTGGCGCCGCTAAAGATTGTCACCCGGCCATCGATTTCAGTCTGGTCGGAATCGTCACCTAAGTAGATGGTGTTACTCGCCTCGTCCACTGCCACAGAAGTAACCGCATCGCCGTTGTTCGAGTTCGTATTCGAGAATGTTTTTTCAAAGCTGTCAGTCGCACCATTGATAACCGTAACGGTGTTATCCACCGAGCCAGATCCGACGTTAGCCACATAGACCTTGTTCGTCTTCGTGTTGATCGCGATCGGGCCAGGCACTGATCCCGCACTTACCGTCGTCACGATTTGATTCGTGTTCCCGTCGATGATCACCACATTCTCACCAGGTCCGAGTACGCCACCATCGATGTAAACCCGGCCGGTCACCGGGTTGACGGCGATCTCTCCAACAGGCTCTGGCAAGTTGATAGTTGTAATCAGCGCGTTTGTATTCTGATCGATAATGTGGAGGACGTTTTGAAACTGATTGCTGGACTGGCTCCCGCTGACATAAACACGATGCCGTGTGTCATCCGTCGCGACAACGCCCCGGCCATCGTCGGAAGGGAGAACCACCGACTGGAGGAACTGATTATTAGTTCCATCGAAAACATCGAGGCGCGAAATTATATTGTTAACATCGGTTTGATCTAGGGAAGTGAGGTAGATGCGATTGAGCGTTGAACTCACCGCGATGCGATGTCGAGGTTCGGTCAGAGGCACGCGCGCGACAACTGTATCCGCCACCGTGTCAAAAACGATCATTTCAGAAGCAGCGGCGTCTGCGATGTAGGCCAGGCGGGTCTTGCTATTGATCGCAAGGGCAGCCGGCTGGTATCCCGTCGTAATATGGGTGAAGTCGCCGGTAACGGGGTTTAGAATGCCAACAGCATTCCCCAGCACAAGTTGGCCGGTATCGACCAAGAAAATCCGGCTGCTAGCCGGATCAAAGAGGAGCCGTTGGGCACCAGGGTGAAACGTTGCTTTCGTGGAGAGGTCACTCGCATTCAATGCCACGGTAGAATTTGTGTTGGCAAGTCCGAGGTAAATCGTGTTCGCGGTCGGGTCCACCCCAAGCGCGGAGCTGCCAAATGCATCATTGACCACTTCCTTAGACATAAGGATTGCACCATTCGTCCCGTCAAGAACCAAGAGATGAGATACAGTCGCATTGGACTCGTCACCGATGCAATAAACGTGGCCGTTAGCGGAGTCGAACACCGCGTCATTTATGGAGAGGCTAAGACTAAGTGGAGTCGCCGTGCCGCTAGCACCGTCGATTATGACGCCGCCCTTGGGTCCGAAGGCGAATACTTTGTTCGCGACGGGATTGACGGCGTAGGAATGCGGCCCGCTACCGATGTTCACTGGAATCGAAAAGAGGGCGCGGCTAGGGCCATTAATCACCACGATGTTCGTGCCGTCGTGGTCGCTGATGTAGAGCTCGTGGGTGGTAGGATTAACCGCCATGTTATCGTCGGCGACGCTCGAGAGCGGCAAAACCAAGTCGGTTCCCTGTGCGGTCAGGCTTGTATTGGTAGCTGAGTCGATGGTTCGAAGAACGTACTCTGTTGTTTCGAAGCTGTATCCCACGCTGAGAACGGCGTAGAGCTTGTTTCCATCCGGGGCGGGACTGTCGTCCACTGTGATCGCGCGGGGATCGGAAGGAGGACTCTGGTTGCCAGCACTGCCAAAAGTATAACTGCCGAGATCAATTCCCCCGATGACTGACTGAGATAATGTGTCGATGACCTTGATCCCCTGTTTGCCGTTACCTTGATCGGCAGCATGTCCGATCACGTACAGCTTGTGGTTGGAGCGATTTAAAACGAAATGGTCGGGGCCAAAAACATCGGCGCCGGGAGAAAGATCGATTGTATCCGCGAGAAACGATCCAGCAGCCGCGTTCGCTTGAAGTGGGCTAAATAAAGCGAGGCTTATAACGATCCCCAGAATGTGCAGAGTAGATTTCGTTTTCAAAGTTGGGTCAGGTTGATAGCGGCGGTAGAATCATCCTTCTATTTACCAACGCAAAAAACTCCGGGTGGCGGGGGCCAACCGTTTTGAGAAAAGATTTATTTCTCTCGCGTTTGCCCTCAAAAAAGGTAAATTCTGGAATGTCCCAGCCTGCCACGTGCGCGGGAGATGTGGCTCTCGGAACGCTCGACGCCGCGTTCTTGTCCAATCTCAAGCTTCCGGCCGACAAGGCCGACGCGGAATCGCTGACCGCGATGATGCCTGCGGTTTACGACGAATTGCGCCGTCTCGCCGCAGGTTATCTTCACGGCGAGCGGGCCGAGCACACCCTGCAACCGACCGCTCTCGTCCACGAAGCTTATCTGCGCCTGGCGGATCAGCGGCAATCGACCTGGCAGAACCGCGCCCATCTCCTCGGCATCGCCGCCCGGATGATGCGCCGCATCCTCACCAATCACGCGGTGGCCCGAGCGGCCGCAAAGCGCGGTGGCGAAAATGTTGTGCGGCTCACACTCGACGATGCGCTCGAGATTTATGATCACCAGGAGATAAGATTGCTCGACCTCGAAGCGGCCTTGCAAGAACTCGACGCGCTCGATCCGAAACAAGCGCAAATCGTGGAAATGCGTTTCTTTGGTGGGCTGACCGTTGAAGAAATCGGAGAGGTGATGGAAATCTCGCCGCGGACAGTGAAGCGCGAATGGTCTTTCGCGAAGCGCTGGCTCCGGCACGAACTCGGCGGAGCAGAGACGCGATAGGTAGGGACACCGCGCTGCGGTGTCCGGGATCGACCATGCTGCCTTTGCGACGAAACATAGATCGGACGGCGCAGCGCGCCGCCCCTGCCAGGTGATGACCCCGGAGCGTTTTCAGCAGGTCAAAGCGATTGTCACCGAGGCGTCAGAAGAGAACTCGCGGAGCAAGCGAGCCGAGCTGATCGCGCTGCGCTGCGGCGGCGACTTGACGCTGGTTCGCGAAGTGGAAGTGCTCATGGCCGAAACGACCGGAACAATCGAGAGCTTTGCGGCTGGAGCGGCCGGGGCATTGCGGAGCGTCTCGACGCGGCTGCCTGGTGGCTGGCGCATCGGCGCCTACGCTATTATTCGCGAACTCGGGCGCGGCGGGATGGGTACCGTCTATCTGGCGGAGCGGGCCGATCAGGAGTTCAATAAACAAGTTGCAATCAAGCTGCTGAAGCGTGGCACCGATACGGACGAAGTGTTGCGGCGCTTCCGGGCCGAGCGCGAGATTCTCGCGCGCCTGCAACACCCGAACATTGCGTATCTCATTGACGGCGGGACGACCGATGACGGCCTCCCTTATTTCGTGATGGAATACGTGGCTGGCTCGCCTGTGACCGATTTCTGCACGGCCAAAGCAATGGGGCTGGAGCCTCGGCTTCGACTTTTTCTGAAGATTTGCGGCGCCGTGCAATTTGCGCACCAGAATCTGGTCGTGCATCGCGATATCAAACCGGCCAACATTCTCATCACGCCCGATGGCGAGCCCAAGCTGCTGGATTTCGGCATCGCCAAACTGCTCGCTTCCGATGAAGGCGGCGTGAGCTTGACCCTGGCGGACCAACGACGGCTAACGCCTGCCTATGCCTCGCCCGAGCAGGTCCGGGGCGATCCTATTACTACCGTCAGCGACGTGTATGCGCTTGGCGCTCTGCTTTATGAGGTGGTAACTGGAAAGAATGCCCATCATTTTTCGAGCCTGCCTCCTTCTCCCACGGAATTGCTGCGGGTGGTGAGCGATGAGGTACCGGTCCGTCCGAGCGCGGCAGCAGCCGATCCCGCGACCGCCCGGCACTTACGCGGCGACATCGACAACATCCTGCTCCAGGCGCTCCGAAAGGAACCTGGCCGACGCTACGCCGGCGTCAATGCATTCGCCGAAGACGTAGGTCGTTATCTCGACCGCTTTCCTGTTCGCGCGCGCAAAGATACGGTTGGATATCGCGCCTCGAAATTCATTGAGCGTAATCGGCTCGGGGTGGCGGCAGCTTCGCTAGTCCTTCTAGCATTGCTTGGAGGCCTTGGCGCCACCGCCTGGGAGGCACACGTGGCGCACACCGAAAGGGCGAAAGCGGTAGAGAGTTTTAACCAGGTCCGTGAGTTAGCGCATTCCGTCCTTTTTGATTATCACGACGCCATCGCCGCTCTGCCCGGCTCGACTGCAGTGCGCCAGAGGCTGGTGCAGGACGCATTGAAGTATCTTAATAATGTATCGAAGCAAGCCGGCCGGAATCCTTCCCTACTACGCGAGCTGGCTGACGCATATGACAAGGTCGCCGCCGTCCAAGGCTCAGGCGCGGCTGCAACTGGCGGCACCTTAATTTCGGCGTCGAACCTTGGCGATACTCAAGGGGCCCTGACTAGTTACAACAAAGCGCTGGCGTTAAGACAGACGATCTGGCAGCTCGACCGAAGTAATAAGGCAGACCTGCAAGCGTTGGCGAGAACCTATAGTAAGATCGCTGCCATCTTTCTGTTTAGCGGTCCGCCCGATAAAACTGTAGAATACGAGGGCAAAGCGATCGCGATCGTTGAAGGACTGTTAGCCAGCTATCCCGTGGGCGAAGAGGTTCTCTATCTCGCTTCTTCTACCTACAAGGGAATGTCTCGCGCCCTGGGCAATCCCGGCGTGCCAAACCTTGGCGACACCAAGGGTTCCCTGGAATACATGCACAAAGCATTGCTGGTAGACGAAAAGCTCGTAGCCGGTCATCCGGATAACCTCGCTTATCAGCAGGGATTGGGAAACGACCACAACAGTCTGGGACTGTTATTCTCCGCCACCGGCGACAGGAAGGAACAGCTGGACGAATACATGAAGGCTGTCGCGATCGATCAGTCACTGGTCGCGGCTCAGCCGGATAACACGCTTTACCGGCGGGAACTGGCGGTCCAGCTTGGTAACGTTGGCAGCACGTTGGTTCAGATGAAAGACCTGGCTGGCGCACTGAAATACTCCCGGCAGGCCCTGGCGATTTACGAGGCGCTCGCGGCGGCCGATCCGAGTGATGTCAGTCTTCGCCGGAACCTGGCTGTAGGCTACAGGAATGTCGGGGTGGCCCTTGGAACCACCGACCACGCAAGTGCCTTGGAGAACTTCGGCAAAGCGAAGGAGCTTCTGGCAGATCTTGTCCTCAAAGATCCTAAGAATGACGATTTTCGCAAGCAGTGGGCGATTGTTTATCTGGCAACGAGCCGATTCCAGGGCGAGATCGATGACCCTGAAGGAGCGGCGGCAAGCGCTCTCGAAGGTATAACGATAACTGAAGCGCTCGTCGCGGCCTCACCCAAGAACGCCGGAGCGCAGAACACCCTCGCGCAATTCTATTCGCAGCTCGGCGCTTCGCACGTAAAGTGGGCGTTGAAAGCGGAAACGTCGAAGGAACTCCAAACCGAGCATTGGCGCCGCGCGAAAGAAGCCTTTGGGAAAAGCCTCGGCCTCTATCAGGACATGAAAAGCAAGGGGACCCTCAGCGCCGCCGACGCCTCCAAGCCGGACGAACTCGCGAGCGAGATAGCCAGGTGCAACGCTGCTCTGCTTTAAGCAACTGCCTGCAACGTTAGCTGCTGGTAAAGACTTTCATAGCGGGCCGCCGCTTCGCTCCAGGAAAAATCGCGTGTCATCGCGCGTTCAAGCAGCGTTGTCCAGATTGTCTTGTCGTGGAAAACTTCGCGGGCGCGCTTCATCGAATCCCAGAATGCGTCGGGTGTTTTTTCGTAGCAGAGAAAACCGAAACCGGCGTCGATCGTCGGATCGTAGTCCTCGATGATTTCCTGGATTCCACCGGTGGCGCGCGCCACGGGCAAAGCGCCGTATTTCAAACTGTACATCGCGCTCAAGCCGCTCGGCTCGATCTGCGATGGGATCAGCGAAATATCCATGCCGGCTTCGATCAGGTGAGCGAGCGCTTCGTCGTAGGTCTGGCGATAAGCGAACTTCGTCGGGTATTTCCGCGCGGCGACGGCGAGCGCGGTTTCGTAGCCGGCATCGCCTTCGCCGAGGATGATCAGGCGGACGTCATCGGAGAGGAGCCGGTCGAGCAAGGGCATGAGGAGATCGAATCCTTTTTCGGGCACGAGCCGGGTGACCATTCCGAAGACCGGACCGGAAGGCCCGGGCGCAAGCTGGAGCGCGTCGAGCAGCAACGCGCGGCAGATCATTTTGCCTTCGAGCTGTCCCGGCCCAAAGCCCCGCGGCAGGAGATGATCGGTCTCCGGATTCCAGCGTTTGTAATCGGCGCCATTCAAAATGCCGACGAGCCGATGCGCATGTTCGCGCAGGACGATATCGAGCCCGCACCCGCCCTCGGGGCTGAGCATCTCGCGCCGGTAACGTTCGCTCACGGTCGTGATCTTATCGGCGAAAACAATCCCGCCCTTCAGCAGGTTGAGCCGGCCGAAATACTCGACGCCGGCCGGCTTGAAATAGCGCTCGGGCAAATTCGTCAGGTCGAAATCGAGGCCCCAGAAGCTCCCCTGTTCCGCCAGATGATGAATCGTGAGCACGGTTGCGAACGGCAATTTCTGGTCTGCCACCAGGACCGGGATGAGCGCCGCGGCCCAATCGTGGACATGCAAGATCCGCGGCGTCGGCGTCATCCGCCGCGCCAATTCTAGCGCCGCCTTGGAAAAGAAAATGAAGCGAGCCGCGTTATCTTCGTAGGCGACGCCATGTTCGCCATAGAGACTGGCCCGATCGAAGAACTCGTCGCAGCGAATAAAGAAAGTCTGCACGCCACTGGCGGTGCGCCCTTCCACAAATTCCGCGACATGATTTTTCGCACCGACACGAACATCCACCGTGATCCCGGTATCGCGCAGCTCGAACGCCAGGTTCTCGCTGATCTCGCGATAGAACGGCAGCACGATCCCGACCTCGTGTTTGCGCGCGCGCAGCTCGCGCGGCAGCGCCTCGAGCACGTCGACCAATGCCGTCGCCCGCGAGAGCGGTGGCCCTTCGGCGCTGATCATGAGGATTCGCATGGGAGTTAAGAGGGAGAACGTCTAACGCCTAACGCCTAACGTCCAACGCCGAATTCCAGAAAAACACAGAGCCGCTCTCTCTTAGTTAGGCGTTCGACGTTAGGCGTTAGGCGTTAAGCGTTCTCCCCTTCTCCCAAGTTTTCCGCCCTCACCCACGCCAGCGCTTCCTCCCGATCCTTCAATGTCCCTTCCAGTTGCTGTGTCTCCACCGCCTCGAGGATCTCCCCGAATTTCGGTCCCGGTCTCATTCCCAGAGCGATCAAATCATCTCCCGTCACCAGCGGCGGCGGAATGATCGGCTCGTTCGCGAACTCCTCCTTTTTCTTCAGAAGAAATTCGTAGTTATCCATCATCGCGTGGCTGCTCGCGCAATCGACCCGGTGCAGCTCCAGTTCGTCGTTGAAAGTCGGCCGCGCCATGAACCGTTTCAGTTTCGCCACCCGCATGTTGGGTACGTCCTTGAAGACCATGTGCTGCCGCACCGCCTCGACGGTCGCGTCGATTTCCGCCCGCGAAAACCGGAGCCGTTCCATGATCGCTTCCGTCATTTCCGCGCCGATCCGGTCGTGGCCGTTGAAACGGATACGTCCTTCCTCATCCACCATCGCGGTCGGCGGCTTGCCGATGTCGTGAAAAAGAACGCTGAAGACCAGCGGCAACGACGATTCCGCCGGCAGCATCTCCAGCATGATCCGCGTGTGCTTGAAGACATCGCCTTCCGGATGGAATTGCGGCGGCTGTTCGCAGCCTTTCATCGCCTCGAGTTCCGGGAGAATCATTTTCATCAGTCCGCTGGCGTCGAGCAGGTCCCAGCCGCGCACGCGATTCGGCGACAGGAAAATTTTGACCAGCTCCTCGCGAATCCGCTCGGCGCTGATTTCTTTGATCGCAGGAGCGCTTTCCCTAACGGCGTCCCAGGTCGCCGAATCGATCTCGAATCCGAGCACGGTGGCGAACCGGACCGCACGCAACATTCGCAACCGATCCTCGGCAAAGCGCTGCGCCGGATCACCGATGGCGCGAATCAATTTCCGTTCGAGATCGGCGCGGCCGCCGACAAAGTCAATGACTTCATCCTTTTCCGGATCGAAGAACATCCCGTTGATGGTGAAGTCGCGCCGGGCCGCGTCTTCCTCGGCCGTCGCGAAATGCACTTCGACCGGATGCCGGCCATCGAGATAGACGCCATCGGAACGAAACGTGGCGACCTCGAATTGAAATTCGTTTTCAAGCACGACGATCACCCCGAAATGCGCGCCCACGGCGTAGGTTCGCGGAAAGATTTTCTGCACAACCTCCGGCAGCGCGTCCGTGGCAATATCGAAATCCTTGGGAACCTGGCTCCGCAAGAGATCGCGCACACACCCCCCTGCGAAATACGCGATGTGGCCGCGCTCACGCAACCGATGGGCGATAGAGCGCGCGGTGGATTCCATGGGCGTCTTCGTTTTCATGACCCGTTTTCCTCGACGGGATTGTAGAGGCGCTTGTACCAAGCGCCTAAACCAAAATAGCAGGCGCTTGGCACAAGCGCCTCTACATTGCATCGCGCGGTGCTTTATGGTC
>Ga0208078_1000507_pt1 | contig 10323 bp, 9 predicted proteins | sample NGESurdeep072012_3_FD_184468 | JGI IMG/M metagenome (GOLD analysis project Ga0208078, IMG submission 184468) | Arctic peat soil microbial communities from Barrow, Alaska - NGEE Surface sample 53-2 deep-072012 (SPAdes) | ecosystem: Environmental > Terrestrial > Soil > Wetlands > Peat ... | reverse complement strand
ACAAAGAGCGCGCCCACGGCGGCCGCCGCAGCGATCAAAAGATTGCGGCGCGATCGGCGTTTCATGATGGCGGCCGGTTGCCGGAATTCGCTACAATGCCGGACGAGCATAGCCGTCATTGTGACCACCGGGGAGGGATTAATGTCATCGCAGGGCAGGGCACCAAATCGTCGCGCATTTCTGCAATCGGCTGCGGCCGCGAGCCTATTGATCGCGAGCGGCGCCCGCGCCCAAACCACCTGGCCCGACCGCATGGTGAGGATCATCGTGCCCTATCCGCCCGGCGGCTCGACCGATGTGCTGGCGCGATTTCTGGCGGAGCGGCTGAACCAAATGTTCGGCCAGCCCTTCGTGATTGAAAACCGCCCCGGCGCCGGCGGCAATATCGGCATCGCCGCGGTCACCAGCAGCACGCCGGACGGCTACACCATCGGCGCCGCCACCGTCGGCCATTTCGCGATCAACCAGTTCCTCTACAGCAGCATGCCGTACGACCCGGAACGCGACATGATCCCGGCGACGCTGACCTGGGATTTGCCCAACGTCTTTGTCGTCGCCAGCGATCACGTGCCGGCTAAGACGGTTACCGAGTTTCTCGCCTGGGCGAAGCAGAAGGGGAACGTCAGCTTCGGTAGTCCGGGCGTCGGCACCTCGCCGCATTTGTCGGGTGTATTGTTTGCCAAACGCAGCGGGCTAGATGCCGTGCACGTGCCGTTCCGCGGCGCGGCGCAGACCATCCCCGCCATGCTGTCGGGCGCGGTGGATTTCGCGCTCGACAATCTCGCCTCCTATCTTTCGCTCATCCAGTCCGGGAAGATGCGCGCGCTGGCGGTGACCTCGGCGCAGCGCTGGCCGACCTTGCCGGATGTACCGACCATGGCGGAGGCGGGCGTGAAGGACTTTGTCGTCACCTCGTGGGCGGCTTTCGTGCTGCCGACTGCCACGCCGCGCCCGATCGTCGACAAGCTGGCCGGCGCGATGAAGCAGATCGCGGCCGATGTGGCGATGCAGAAGCGGTTTCTTGTGGCCGGCGCGCGCATTCTTTCCAGCACGCCGGAAGAGGCCATCGCGTTCGCCGCCAAGGAGCGGGCGATGTGGAAGGACGTGGTCGCGCTGTCGGGCTTGAAACCCCAGTAGCGGACAGCGCCTAAGCGGGCCCCGTGCGCGGCGGGCTCAGCTGTGCTAAATCGCGCCGAACGGTCCCGTAGCTCAGCAGGATAGAGCAGCGGTTTCCTAAACCGAAGGTCGGAGGTTCGACTCCTCTCGGGACCGCCATTGTCCAAATAAAGAATTTCTCATTTTATATCCGCTGCATATGACCGCAGCCTATATTCCACTCCGACTCGTCTCAAATGATCCGACATTGGAATTTTTGCGCTTTCGCCAACTTTGCATCAAGTAATTAGATTAAGTGCTCGAGCAATTCCGGGCTCGCCATGACGCGGTCGGCAGTGTCGTGATGACGCACGACGCCGTCCGCCAAAATATAGATGCGCTGTGCGACGCTGCAGGTCAGTCTCGCATTTTGCTCAATGAGGAGTACGGTGAGGCCGGTCTCGCGCAACTTGCGCAAGGTACGGCCGATCTCCCCGATGACGATTGGCGCAAGACCGAGCGAAGGTTCGTCGAGTACGAGGAGCTTCGGATCCGACATCAGCCCCAGGGCGACCGCGAGCATCTGCTGCTGTCCACCCGACAGCGTGCCCGCGGCCTGCATGCGACGCTCGGCCAGGATGGGGAAAAGCGAGAAGCAGCGTTCGATATTCACAGCCATTTGTTCGGCGCTCTTGAGCGCATAGCCACCCATCAGCAGGTTTTCCTCAACCGACATTCGCGGAAACAGGCCACGGCCCTCTGGCACGATTGAAATGCCGAGACTGATCCGCTCATGCACTGGCACATCGGACAGGTCGCGCGAACGGAAGACAATGTGGCCCGCGACCGGCTTCACGATCCCACCCACCGCCTTGACGAGCGAGGACTTGCCAGCGCCATTCGGTCCTACGATGCCAACGATCTCACCTTCATCGACACGAAGATCGATGCCATCGACCGCCAGGAAGGGCCCGTAGCGAATGGTGATGCCGGAAAGCTCAAGCATCGACGCTGCCCAGATATTTTTCGATGACGCGCTGATCAGACAAAATTTCCGCCGGCGGGCCATCGGCAATTTTTTCTCCCGCGACCAATACGATTACACGATCGGCGAGCTCACGGATCACCTTCATCGTGTGCTCGATGACGAAAATAGTGCAGCGGGCTTTCAGTTCCGAGAGGAGATTGATGGTCGCGCGCACTTCAGCTGAGGATAATCCGCCCACTGGCTCGTCGAGCATCAGCAGCTTTGGCTGCTGCACGAGGCGCATCAGAATCTCGAGGCGTCGCTGCTCGTAAAGGGTGAGACTGCCGGCGCGCGCATCGAACCGGGGTGTCAGCCCGAGCCACTCCGCGGTCTCCGCCACGCCCTCCGAAGGGAGAGGCCGCGGCGCGTCGAGGAGGGCGGTCGCGATGTTTTCGCGCGTCGTGAGTTCCGAAAACACCCGGACCGATTGATAGGTGCGGGTCAGCCCGGCGGCCGCAATCTGGAAGGGCTTTCGCCCAAGCAGCGGCGCGCCATCGAACAGCACTGCACCGTTCTGTGGGGTGAGATGGCCGGTGATGACGTTCACGAGTGTCGTTTTACCGGAACCATTTGGCCCGATCACCCCGAGCGTCTCACCCGCCTCCTGGTGAACATTGACATCGCTCAGCGCGACAACCCCGCCGAAGCGCATGGAGACGAGTTTGGCGTCGAGCAAAGTCATCGTGCTGGGGCCGTTTTCTGAGCAACGTCCGGTGCTGGCTCGCCGGCGGCGGCTTTCCGCTTCCATCCGCCTACGATGCCGGCCGGCAGCAACACAATAACGCCGATGATCAAGAGGCCATACACGACGTCCTTGATCATGTAGTAATCTTGCAAGAGGAACGGCAGCGGCGCGAGGATCACCGCACCGATCACGGGGCCCCAGATTGTGCCGCGCCCGCCGAAAGCGACCATCAGCCAGATATTGAGGCTGACAAGCACGTCGAAACTGCGTGGCGAAACAAAACCGACATAGGGGGCGTATAGCGCGCCGCCGATGCTTGCGAACAACGAGGCGATGAAAAACGCAGCGAGCTTCTGGCGCGTCACGTTGATTCCCAGCGTCTCGGCCAGCCCATCGTCCTCGCGAATGGCAATCAGCCTGTGCCCGAAGCTAGACTCGACCAATAACGTGAGCACGACGACGCCGATCACCGTCAAAGCGGCGAGCACGAGCTCATAACTGGTGCCGGTCAGCTGGCCGCCACCGGGCAACTCGGGCAAGGGAATATGCGAGATGCCGACATCGCCATTCGTAAGATTCACGAAATAAACGAAGGCGAGGGTGATTACGGATTGAATTACGAGTGAGCAGAGAGTGAAATAGAATCCGCGCAGGCGCAGCGACGGTAGCCCGAGAACGATGCCGACGAGTGACGCGGCGATCGAGCCGACGAGCATCGCGAGCCAAAAGGACCAGCCGGCTGCCGAAAGCCCAATCGTCACATAGGCGCTGATGCCCGCGATGCCAGCGAACATCAACGGCATCAATCCGGTATAGCCGTACAGCAGGTTCATGCCCGTCGCCCACAGCACGCTCAAGAGCGTAATGCCGACGATGAACGCGAAATAGCGGTTGCCGGAGAAAACCAGCGGCATCGCGAATGCGGCGAACGCGAAGATCGCATGCGGCAGCCAGCGGCTGGTGAGGACATTCATCGCGCAAACAATCCGGATGGGCGAAACAAAAGGATAACAAGCATCGCCCCGAGATAGGAGAAGGCGGCGATGGTCGGACTCGCAAAAATGCTGACGGCCGCCTGCGTCAGCCCGAATACCATGCCGATCACGAGCGCACCGAGCACCGATCCCGGTCCGCCGATAATCATAATCGCGAAGGCCGTGATAGCCATCGTCCAGGCGATAGAAAAATCGAACGAATAGGCGCAGGCGAACAGGACTCCGCCCGCGAATACCACGGCATTCCCAAGCATGAACGACATGCGGTAGACGGCGCGCACATCGACGCCGCGCAAAGCCGCTGCCTCGCGATTCTGAAATACAGCACGCAGCGCGCGGCCATAACGGTGATAGCGCAGCAGGGTGAAAAGTGCCACGAGCAATAGTGCCGCGATGAGCATCGCGGCGAGCCGGTTATTCACCATCGGGAAGGGCCCGAGCATGGTGAGGCCGCCAACAAGCGGAGGAAGCTGGAACTGATCGCTCCAGATGCCGTAGGTGATCGAAAAAATACCGGCAAGGATCTGTGTGATGCCGAGGCTGAGCACGAAATAAGAGATGTTGCGGTTCGGCACGTCGTAGAAACGCCGAATCAACAAAATCTCGAGCGCATATGAGAATGGCACGCTGAGACCGATTATAATCAGCGCGGCTAAAGCGGGATGGAGGCCCCACGAGACCGAGGCCGACCAGAGCAAGAGAGCGGCGAGCAGGAAAAATTGCCCATTGGCTGCATTCGGCATCCAGATGCTGCCATAGATGATGGTGACGCCCACGGCGACGAGTGAGAAGATCATGCCGAGCATCAGCCCGGTCGTGATCATCGACAGCAATATGATGATTGTGGCGTCCGACATTCGGGCGATAACCGCAGGGAGAAACGCCCGCCCGCGGCAGCCGCGGGCGGGCTTTGTGATTACTTGATCAAGTCGTAAACCGGGATCACTTCCGGATCCCATTCGATGTAGAAGACTTGTTTGGACTTGTAGTCCTTCGCCTGCACGTCCTGGATCTGCATGAAATACATGTATTCCTTGCGCGCACCGTTCTTGTCGAAAGTGATCGGAATGCCGGACGTCGTTTCCTTGGTTTTCAGCGCGGACATAGCGTCACGAAATTTCTCGCGATCATCGCCTGCGCCTGGATTCTTGTCGATCACCTCGCGGATGATGTGAGCGGTTACAAAGCAGTAGTTTTCGATATATGAGGGCGGGCGGTCGTTCTGTGCGCGGAATTGATCGACGAATTGTTTACCCTCGGCGGTCAATTTGTCGAGATTGGCATCGAAAAAGGTCCCGTAGTAGGACCCCACGCTGCGCTTGCCCCAGTTCTTCACCTGTGTGGTGATGCCGAAGGGATGGATGATCTGGTCCGTCCGGATGCCGATATCGAGCAGTTGGTTGGTCAGTGTGCTGTCGAACCCGCCCGCACCGATCACGACGACATAATCAGGATTGGCGGCGCGCACTTGGGCGGCCTGCACGGTCGCATCGCTGGTACCTTGCGGGAACAAGATTTCCGGCTCGATCTTCAGGCCGGCCTTGGACGCCTGATATTTCAGTCCCGCCACGATGGCGCGCATCAGCGCAAAATCCGAATAGATGACCGCGACCTTGGCGTTTGGCTTCTGCTTGGCGACAAACTGGGCGATGGCATAGCCCCAGCCCGCCGCGTCGGGTTCAATGCGGAACGTATAGCGCGTGCCCGGCTTGGTCAGCTGCGGAAAGGCGGCGACCGGGACGACGAACGGCACTTTGTTCTGCTCGGCATAGCCGTTCATGGCGAGAGCAGTATCGGAGCTTGTCGGTCCGCTGAGCGCGATCACCTTACTCTGGACATCCAGATTGCGCGAGGCGGCGAGTGCCTGGTCAGGTCTCGTCTGATTATCGATGGTGATGAATTCGATCTTGCGTTTGCCTGCCGGGTTGATTTGCAGCTCGGCAAGCTTGAGGCCGGCGACACAGCTCGTGCCGAAAAACGACCACGGCCCCGTAAGCTCTGTGACGAATCCGATCTTTACCGGTTCTTGGGCGAGAGCCGTCGTGCCCAAAACAAAAGCGAGCGCAAGGCCCGTTGCGAGTATTCTACTTTGTCTTTTCATTGTCATTCCCTCCCGATTTTCTGTTGTGAGTTCACGATCCGTGTCTAGGCGGCAACACGCTTGTCGCCCGTAAGCAACAGGCCGGCTTCGATCAAGGCCTGTTTTATCCGCTCAATTTCCGCAGCATCGAGCTTCATAAGCGGCGGACGCGTCACGGCACGGCGCTGGCGTCCAAGCAGTACGAGGGCTTCCTTCATCCGGTTGTGCATGTCGGCCGCGGGCTCTGCGTAGAATACGCGCGCAAGCGGATAGATGCGGTCGTTGATGCGCTTGGCCTCGGCAAGATCGTTGTTGCGCACAGCGCGAAATAGTTGCGCCTGCAGATTGGCGATAACGCTGCCACTGCCGGAGAGTAGTCCGTTGCATCCAAGGACCAGTGAACTGAAAAGCCAAGCCGAATGCGTGCTCAGCACGTTCACCGACCGCGGCAAGCTCTGCAGCGTGCGTATATTCCATTCATGCTGCTGCACATTGTTCGACCAATCCTTGATGGCGCGCAGCGTCGGCACCGCGTCGCAAAGCCTCAGCAACGTGTCGCGCGGATAACCCTGACCCGTGGACAGCGGATACTGGAATGCGATCAGCGGCAGGTCGCTCGCATCGGCGATGCGTTTGAAATGCGCGAGCGCCATCTGCGGTGACTGCCCGAGAGTGAACGGCGCGGGTGGAAAGACGAGCAGGGCGGCGGCGCCGCCCGCGGCGGCCATTTTTGCGATGCGCGCGGCTTCCAGGCTGCCATCTGCCCAGACGCCGTGAATGAGCGGGACGCGGTCCCCGATCTCGTCCTGCGCGATTTCGAGCACGCGCTGTTGCTCATCGAACGTGCAGGAAGCAACTTCAGTCGAATGCGCATTGATGGTTATGGCTGAAATGCCTTCGGTCCCTGCGATATCCGCCAGATGCGAACGAAAACCCCCCTCGTCGATCGAAAGATCCTCGTTGAAAGGCAACAGGACTGCGGGAATGACGCCGTTCGGCAGGTAATTCGCGTGACGTGGCATGATCATCTCCTTATTGCCGGTCTTATCGCTGCGGCTAAAGAAACAGCAGTGTGCACTTTCATCGGCCAGATCATTCCGAGCCGTTTGACGGTCTCGATGAGCGCAGGAGCGCAGTTTTCAAGCTCCGCCGGTCCCATACGGATCGTTGGCGCTGCAAGGCTGACAGCACCGACGCACTCCTGGGTGCCCGCAAATGAGGCAACCATGATTGGCGCCGCGATGGCACCGACACCGAGCTCGCTTTCCTCGTGGCTGATCGCGAAGCCCTCACGCGCGGTACGATGCAGGTCAGCGCGAATGGCATCAATCATCACCTTCGAACGCGGTGTCAACGAGGCTATGCCCTGGCGCAGCATGAGCTTGAGAGCGCGCTCGAAAGGCATGGTCGAGAGCCAAGCCTTGGCGATTGCATGGGTGTTCAGTTGGACCTCGTGCGAATAATTGGGATCGATCTGCAATGAGCGCTTGGTGCCGGCGACCGCATGCACCCACGTGATACGCTCGTTGTGTTCCACGATGGCGAGACGCACAAGTTCACCGCTTTGCTCCGCGAGTACTCTCAGCGCCGGCGCGCACTGGTCGAGCAACCGATTTGTTTGCAACTGGCGCAGCCCCAGATTGCTGATACGAAATGTGAGATTGTAACGTTGCACGCGATCGTCGCGCCATACAAGCCCGAGTCGCGCCAACGTCGCGAGCAGCTTGACGGCGATCGCTTTGTTCACATCCAGATGGCGCGCAATATCCGCAAGGCTTGCACCGTCCGCGATATCCGCCAGCAGCTCGATGATCCCAAATGCTCGATCCACGGAGACGATGGTATCTTCACCAGGACGTTCTGATGCGCGGCGGATGGCTGCAGAGGATGTTTTAGCCATGGGCGTTCCTAACAGCAGCGAAAGTTGTTGATGCCGGCGGCGGCGACCGCGCGCATCATCGGCGCGGCATCGGGATCGAGCTTCGGCCAGGCGCAATGCGGGCAGCCGAAGCGCGAGAAGTCCTCGCGGGCGAAGGGTTGATCCTTGGGCAGGCCGCGTCGGCGCATGTCGGCGCGCAGCCTTTCGCTGCGGGGTGCGTCGGCGCGCCCGGTCGCCGAATCGATTTCCACGCCATAGAGCGCATGCGCCGCTTCGCTCGAGGTATAGCCCTGACGGACGTCGTTTTCGACGTCTTCGAGCTTGCGGTCGAGCGGGTTGCCATAACCGCCGCCGCCGCCGGACCGCAGGGTGTAGACGTCGCCCTTTCTGAGAAGTTGCGCCAGCACCTTGCCGGTCGGGAAGCGGGTATCCTCGCCGTTGCGCTGAAGCTGCACCTCGTTACCAAGCCCGGAAAGCCCGCCGAACAGTCCCCAGGGGCGGCAATCGACACGCTCGATCTGCGCATTGAACATGATGTCTTCGAGCGCCCGAACGACTTGTTCGGTACCGAGCCCGCCGCGGTGCTTGCCGGCACCGCCGGAATCCTCGCGCAGCCCGTACTTCTCGACGATAAGCGGGAACTTCGCCTCGACCTGCTCGCTCGGACCGTTATGGGTGTCGCCGTCATTGATGCAGATCGTGGCACTCATGCCGTCCTGGCTGTGCTTGGCGCCCCAACCCCCGCCAATCAGCCCGCCAAGATAGATGAAAAGGTTGTTGTCGCGCGGGTGGCGGCCGTTGATCATGGCTATGACGAGGTCGGCGTGATGGCCCGCGATGACGCGCGTCGGGACCGCGGGCGCGAGCGCCTTGAAGATCGTGTCGACGATGGTCATCGGATAAGTCATCCACCATCGCATGGGCGCGGGGCGCTGCGCGCTCACTACCTTGCCCGGCGGCAGCACCACTTCGAGGTTGCGGAATGAGCCGTCGTTGATCGGCAGATCGAGCCCGGAGGTGATGCATTTGAACGCGACCTGTGCCGCCGAGCGGCCGGCGGTCTCGCCGGAGTTGTAGAAGCCCTTCACCTGCTCGCTAATGCCGGTGAGGTCGACTTTCATGCGGTCCCCGTCAACGATGACCTTCACCCGCATAGGCACGCGCTTTCCGGTGTCGACGCCATCATCGTCCATGAAAGACTCGGCCTCGTAGGTCCCGTCCGGGATCTGCCGCACGCTCTCCCGCGCCACTGTTTCAGAATGATCGAAGATCGCTTCGATCGCAGCGAGAACTGCGTCGTGCCCGTATTTCGCAACAAGCTCGATAAAGCGCTTTTCGCCGGTCTTGACCGCGGCCACCTGGGCCCGCAGGTCGCCCAAAGCGCGCTCCGGTAGTCGCACATTCATGCGGATGACGGAAAGCACATCCTCATTGGGAACGCCGGCGCGCCAGGCTTTAACGATCGGCATCTGCAGACCTTCGGAATAAATGTCACGCGTCATGCCGTCGAGTGTGCCGCCGATGTCCTGCCAATGTGCCATGCATGCGGAGAAGCCGATCAATTCGCCGTCGTGGAAGATCGGCACCGAAAACGTCATGTGATTGAGGTGGCTGCCGGTGACGTAAGCGTCGTTTGTCAGTAGAACGTCGCCCGGCTCCATCCGCTCGTATCCGAAATGCCTGATCTTGGCCTTGATGGTCTCACTCATCCCGCGAATAAACATGGGCAAGCCGATGCCGATCGAAACAGTATTACCGTGGCGATCGAACAGGCCGACCGTGAAGTCGAGCGCCTCGTAGATGATCATGTTGTACGCGGTCCGCATCAAATTGGTCTTCATCTCCTCGGTCGCGGCGATGAAGCCGTTGCGGATGATCTCGGTGACGACAGGGTCGACCCCGTTCTTTTGCTTTTTGCCGCTCATGCCACGTCCACTTCGATATCGAGATTGCCGAATCGATCAACGGTAAGCTGGTCGCCCGGGGCAACGACCGTCGTCGATGCATATTCCTGCACCAAGGCGGGGCCGTTAATTCGCGAACCGGCGGGGAGACGGTCACGATCATAAATCGGCGTATTCAGCCGGCCACCAAGCACGCCGAACTCGACGTTTGACTTGCGAATTAGCGCCGCATCGGATGACGCACCTTTAGCCGATTGCGGAGCATGATCGGGTTTGCTGATGATGCCTGTAACGGACAGCCGCAGGCTGACGATTTCGGCATTCTCGTCGCGTGATGAGTAGCCGTAGCGAACCTCGTGCACGGTATCGAATTGCCGTTTGATGCCGGCAACGTCACGCTTCGCAAAAAGCTCGCCTGGAATATCGACCATTACCGCATGCTCCTGGCCGATGTAGCGCATATCGGCTGCATGCTTGATGATGATTTCGACCGATTGCGGTGCTGCGGAGCGGACTTGGGCTCTGCCACGCTCCTCCATCGCGGCGAAAATCTGATCGAAGGTATCGAACGGCGCATCCGCAAGCCGTGCGAACAGAGAGCGCACGAAATCATGGCGAAGGTCGGTGACTAGCATTCCGTAGGCGGAAAAATGTCCCG
>Ga0208078_1000506_pt1 | contig 10345 bp, 7 predicted proteins | sample NGESurdeep072012_3_FD_184468 | JGI IMG/M metagenome (GOLD analysis project Ga0208078, IMG submission 184468) | Arctic peat soil microbial communities from Barrow, Alaska - NGEE Surface sample 53-2 deep-072012 (SPAdes) | ecosystem: Environmental > Terrestrial > Soil > Wetlands > Peat ... | reverse complement strand
GCTGCCGATCCCGACCCTGAAAGTCGGCGCGCTCGGCACCCATAACACGCTCGGGCTCGCGAAGGCGAAGAAGGCGACGTTCATCCTCGCTTCCACCTCGGAGTGCTACGGCGATCCGCTGGTCCATCCGCAGACGGAAGACTACTGGGGGAACGTGAACCCGATCGGGCCGCGCGGCGTTTACGATGAAGCGAAGCGGTTCGCCGAGGCGATGACGATGGCGTACCACCGCTACCACGGGATCGATACGAAGATCGTCCGGATCTTCAACACCTACGGCCCCCGGATGCGACTCCGGGACGGGCGGGTGGTGCCGGCGTTCATCGGCCAGGCGCTCAGCGGGACGCCGCTCACCATTTTTGGCGACGGCTCGCAGACGCGCTCGTTCTGTTACGTGTCGGATTTGATCGACGGGATTTTCCGGCTCGCGATGAGCGATTTCCACGAGCCGGTGAACATCGGCAACCCGCGCGAGATGACGATCAAACAATTCGCGGACGAGATCATCCGGATCACGGGAACGAAATCGCGGATCGAAAACAAACCGCTCCCGGTGGACGACCCGAAAGTGCGCCAGCCGGATATCACGCGGGCGCGGAAGGTCCTGGGCTGGGAACCGAAGGTCGAGTTCGAGGAAGGAATCACGAAGACGATCGAGTATTTTAAAGGATGCCTGGAGCGGGGGGAATTGGGCGAACGGGAGCGCATCGGATGATGCGCAAAGCTCCAAATCCCAAGCACCAAGCTCCAGGGAAACTTCAAGTTCCAAACACCAAACAGCACGCTGGTCGCCCGTTACAAGCAGATGGAGGGACGCCCTTCGTGGGATTCGATTATCAATCCGCGCCAGGTTTTTACTTGAGGTTTGGAGCTTGGAGCTTCTCTGGAGCTTGGTGCTTGGAGCTTGGGATTTTCCGGGCGCGGATTTTAGCGGTGATTTGTTTGCCCATCTTAGGCACGCTCTTCCTAACGCCCTGGGCCTACGCGCAGACGCGACCGGTTTCCGATTTTCAGCTCACGAAGATCACGAAGAATTTGATCAGCTCGCCGCAGTTTAATTATACGGGCGCGCAGCAATACCAGGCGAACCTGAACGACCGCTGGCTGGAAGTAGAAGTGCAATTCGCCGCCGCGCCGGAGTTCACCGACGAGTTGACCTTCAAATATTTCATTCTCCTCAACGGCAAATTGCTCACGGGCGAAGTGACGCATGTCAACGTCGCGGCGGGCCGCGAGAAGCTCTCCGTCATGTACGTTTCGCCGCGGGCGCTCGCGCGTTTCATTGGAAGAGGCGTGCTAACGCCGAACTCCGTGCAGAACATTGCCGTCCAAATCCTGCAGAAGGGCGCGATCAAGGACGAGCTGAGTTTCACCCGGGCGCCAGGCCAATGGTATGCCGGTCTGCCGGCGGTGAGTGGCGTCGTTTTGAACAAGAACGAAACGCCGTTCGCGCCGCTGTATTGGGATCGATACGAGCAAATCAAGCCGCGGTGAGGCGCGGCAAGCTCCAAATCCCCAGCTCCAAGCTCCAGAGAAGCACCAAGGTCCAAGCACATATCAAAGCGCCACGCCTGCGAAGATCACGGTCCAACGCGATGTTCAGATTTGGAGTTTGGAGTTTGGAATTTCCCTGGAGCTTGGGTTCTTGGAGCTTGGAGCTTCCGCGCGCAGCGCGGTTTTAGATTTACTTGGGGTTTGGGATTTGGGATTTGGAACTTCCATTCGATGGCCGCAGCGACTCGCATTCTCAGCCTCAACCTCGGTTCCCACACCGTCGGGCTCGCTGAGTTCCATACGCAGCCGAATGGCGGGCTGGTCCTGAACGGTTATCGGTTGCGCGAAATTCTCGCGGATCCGGCGAATGAAGGCGCGCGCAATGCGCAAATCGCGGCGGCGTTGCGGGAGATGCTGGGCGAGCTGGGGATCAAGGGCGGCCCGGTCAATTACGCGACCGCCGCGCAATCGGTTTTCGCGCGTTTCGTCAAACTGCCGGCGGTGGAGGAGGAAAAGATTGAGCGCATCATCGCGTTCGAGGCGCAGCAGAACGTGCCGTTCCCGATCGACGAAGTGGTCTGGGATTACCAGCTCGTCGGCGGCGGCGCGGACGAGCAGATCCAGGTGGTGCTCGTCGCGATCAAGGAGGATTTGCTCGAAGGCGTGAACGCCGCGGTGGAAAGCGCCGGGCTGCGCACCTCGATCGTGTGCGTGGCGACGATGGCGCTCTACAACGCGTTTCGTTATAACTACAGCGATCTCGCCGGCTGTTCGCTCCTGGTCGATATCGGCGCGCGCACGACCAATCTGCTTTTCATCGAGCCGGGCAAGATTTTTTCGCGCAGCGTGGCCATCGGCGGCGCCTCGGTTTCATCCGCGGTGGCAAAGGAATTTGGCGAGCCGATGCCGGCGGCGGAGTTCCGGAAAAAGCGGGACGGTTTCGTGAGTCTCGGCGGCGCCTACGCCGAACCGGAGGATCCGGAAGTGGCGCGCGTTTCAAAAATTGTCCGCGGCACGATGACGCGGCTGCACGCCGAGATGATGCGCTCGATCAGCCATTACCGCGCGCAACAGCAGGGGAACGCGCCCGAGCGCCTCTATCTGTGCGGCGGGAGCACGAGCACGCCGTACATGCGCGAATTTTTCCAGGAGAAACTCCAGGTGCCGGTGGAGTTTTTCAATCCGTTGCGCAACGTCGCGGTTTCCGAAGCGGTCGATGCGGCGGAGGTCGCGCGATCCGCGCATCTCCTCGGCGAGCTGACGGGCCTGGCGCTCCGCAGCGCGACGACCTGTCCGATGGAGTTGAACCTGCGTCCGCAAAGCGTGGTGCGCCGGCAGGAATTGGAACGGCGGCGCCCATACTTTGTTCTCGCGGCGGCGTGTTTCGTTCTCGGGATCCTTGCCTGGGGCGCTTATTTCTGGCGCGCCGCGCAGGTGGAGGATCGCGCGACGGCGCGGCTCCAGGAAAAAGTCGAGGCGATGCGGCGGATCGAAACGCAAATGAACCAGGTCCGGAAAGAGACGACCGCGCTGGATAACCAATCGGCACCGCTTGTCGCCGCGATCAACGAGCGCAGTTTCTGGCCGCTCGTTCTCGAAGATCTCAACACCCGTCTCCCGAAGGAAGACATCTGGATCACCGAGCTGGTCCCGACCTCCGGCGGCAAACCGCTCGGCGCGCCCGATGCGCGCACGGTGGCGGCGGCCACTCCTGTCCCAGCGCCCACGCCGGTCCGCCCGGGCGCCACGCCCGGCGCGCCGGCGATCGACGGCTTGCTGGTGCGCGGCCTGTATCTTTCCAATCCGAAACAGCAGGAGGTCGTGGTCGACTATTTCCGGAACCTCGTCGGTTCGCCCTGGTTCGCGATCGATCCGAACAACCAGGCGAAAGTGATCAAGCCTACGACGCCGAATAACACCGAGTGGGCGTTTCCCTACGAGCTGCGCCTCGAGTTAAAGAAGCCGGTGCCGCTGCCATGAATTGGTTTCGCGAGAATCGGTTCCTGGGCACGTTCCTCATCGGCTTCGCCGGCTGCGTGATCGCCGCCGCCTGGTTTTTCTTCAGCGCGAAGAGCGATTGGGATGAAGCGTCCGAACGTTTCAACAACGCTTCCACGGAACTGAGTCGTCTGGAGCGGCTCGCGCCCTATCCGAGCACGGACAACCTGCGCAAGATGAAGGCGCACGCCGAGGATTACGCGAGCGCGCTCGGGAAATTGAAAGACGAGCTGAAGATGCGCGTCGCGCCGGCTGCGCCCATGGCGCCGAACGAGTTCCAATCGCATCTGCGCGTGGCGATGAACTCCGTCGCGGACAAGGCGCGCGCGAACAAGGTGAAGTTGCCGGACAAATTTTATCTCGGCTTCGATGAGTTCGCCTCCACGTTGCCTAACGAATCGGTCGCGCCGCTGCTCGGGCAGGAGCTGGTGCAGATCGAATGGCTCGTGAACGGATTGCTCGATGCGCGTGTGGAAGCGCTCAGCGCGTTTCGCCGGAGCCCGTTGCCGGAGGAACATGGAACGGCGGCAACGCTGCCCGCGGCCGGTGCGAAGCCGAACGCCGCCACGACCGCGCCGAAACTGCTCGAGCGAAATGTGGTGGAGCTGACGTTTCTATCCACCCCAGGCGCGGCGCGGAAAGTGATTAACCAGATCGCGGGGGCGAGCCAGGAGTTTTGCATCATTCGCGAGCTGCACGTGCGGAATGAAAAGGACAAGGGTCCGCCTCGCGAAAGTGGCGGCGAGACATCGACGGTTCCGAGCATTCCGGCGCCGTCGCCCGCGGCGAAAACGATACCGGCGGCGACGCTGAATTTCATTGTCGGCAACGAGAAGATCGAGACCACCGCGAAGATTGAGATCGTGAGGTTCACGTTTTGACATGACCTGGCTCCGCACTAATTACGATCGGGTCGCCGTGTTCACCGCGGCGCTGTTTCTTTTCGTCTCGGCCTTGCTCATCACGCGGAACGCCTGGCAGTTCGGCGACAACCTCGGATTGCAAACCCCGCCTCCGCCGAAGCCGGCGGCGCCTCCGCCGAAGGCTGTCGAGATGGAACAGGCGATGGAAAAACTAAAGCTGCCGGCGCAATGGACCTTCAGCAGCCGTTCCGGTCTGTTCGTGCCGGAGAAACATTTCATCGATGCGAACACGCGGCTCCCGGCGACGCTCCAGACCACCGAGGTCCACCCGCCGGTGCCTAACGAGTGGCTGGAACAATTCAACCTGCCGATCGCCGACGCCGATGTCCTCACCCAGGACCCCGACGCGGACGGGTTCAACAACCTCGAGGAATGGCAGAATCACACGAACCCGACCGACAAAGCTTCGCACCCGCCGTTCATCGCGAAGCTGAAGATGAAGTCGTTCGCGCAGGAGCCGTTCAAGCTCGTCTTCGCCTCGTGGGTCGACGACACCTTCGCGTTGAACACGAGCGACCTGAAAGAGCCGACGCAGTTCCTGAAGATCGGCGACTCGATCCGCGGGACGAAATTCCAGATCGTGAAGTTCACCGAGAAACACGAGACAAACAAATACGGCACGAAAGTCGACGTCTCCGAGCTGACCCTGGAAAATCGCGAGACGCACGAGCAGCTCAGCCTGGTGAAGGAGAAAATCATGATCTCGCCGGAGTCGGTGGCGAATTTTGTTTACGAATGGGGAGAGCGGAAAGAGTTCGCAGTAAAAAAGGATCAGGAATTTTCATTGAAACCGGAGGAGCAGATCAAATACAAGTTGATCGATGTTCAGCCGGGCAAAGCGGTCATCGTCGATACGCAGAAGCCTGATGTGCCCATCGAGGTCGCCCCGCTCGCTCCGTAAACGGACGACGCGGCTCCCAGTCAGAAGCAGCCGAAGTATTTGCCTATGAAAAAGTCATCACGCTGGTTTTCATTTTCGCTGGCGATGGCGCTTGCGCTGATCGTGGGCCCGGGGGCATTCGCGCAGAACACAACCACGGTTGCCGACCGGGAGGCGGCACGGCGGCAGGCGGCGTTGCCGCGCGGGCAGGAAGCGCTCGGGCGCGCCAAGGCGGCGATGGCGGAAGGCAATTACACCGTCGCCCACGAAGAATTTCGCCTGGCGCTCACCTTTCTGCCCGACGCGGTGATCAGCGAGAAATCGCATGACGAAGCGCTCAGCGGTTTCTGCGCGAGTGGAATGAAACTGGCCGAGCAAAAGGCGGCCGAGGGAAAATACGGCGAAGCGGAAGCGATTTGCCGCGAGATCCTGAGCAACCGTTACGATCCCAATTGCCGGCCCGCGGCCGAGATGCTGGTGCGCTTGCAGGCCCCGGGCACGGTGAACCGTACGGTGGGCCCGAAGTTTCTCTCGAAAGTCGAGGAAGTGAAGAGGCTGCTCACCGATGCGGAAGGTTACTACAACAGCGGCCGCTACGATCTCGCGTTCAAGAAATATGAGCAGGTCCTCAACCTCGATCCCTACAACGTCGCGGCCCGCCGCGGCGAGGAACAGATCAACCTGACCAAGACGCATTACGGCGAGGAAGCCTACAACGAGACGCGCTCCCGCCAGCTTTGGCAGGTCCAGAAAGGCTGGGAAGAGCCGGTGAAAAAATATGGCGATACGGTGGGCCCGATCACGGACGCGTTCACCAAGGACGTGACCGGCACGGCGAGGATCACGAACAAGCTCAACTCCATCATCATCCCGAAGATCGAGTTTCGCGACGCGAGCATCCGCGAAGCGATCGAGTTCCTCCGGCAACAGGCGGCCGAAAACGATCCGGGCGGCGATGGGCGCAAAGGCGTGGACATCGTCCTGCGCCTGAACACGCTCGGCACCCGCGCGGAAACGACTTCGACGACGACCACGAGCACCGTGGTTTCCTCCACCTCCACCGCGCCCGGCGTTTCGCCGGAACCGACCGCGATAGCGCCTGCTCCTCCAGTGGTGCCCACCACGGTCTCAGCTCCAGCGCTTAATCCGGCCGACGCGCGGATCACGATCACGCTGAACCAAATCCCGCTCGGCGAAGCGCTCCGTTACATCGCCAGCCAGGCGAACCTGAAAGTGAAGATCGAGCCCTACGCCGTCTCGATTATTCCGATCAGCGAGATGAGCAACGATCTGCTGACGAAACAATATCGGGTCCCGCCCGGATTTATTTCTGGATCGCTGAACGCGAGTGGCTCCGCTTTGAATCAGCCCGCGTCAACGAGTGCCAAGACCGCGGCGCAAACCACGGGGACCGCCAAAGACACGCAGGAATCGACCGGTGGTCGCCTCCTCGTGAATCGCGAAGGGGCCAAGGAATTTCTGGAGGGCCAGGGCGTTTCCTTCTCTGTTCCTGGATCGAGCGCAAATTTCCTCCCGCAAAGCAGCCGCCTCATCGTGCGCAATACCGCGGACATGCTGGAGCTGGTGGACGCGATCGTGGAACAGGCCAACGTTTCCGGTCCGAAACAGGTCGAGATCGAATCAAAATTTATCGAGATCAACCAGACGAACCTGAAGGAACTCGGGTTTGATTGGTTACTCGGTCAGTTCAACATCCCGGGATCAAGCCGCGTCTTCGGCAGCGGCGGAACCACCAGCAACGCGCCGCCGTTGGTGCCGAGCAATTATCCGTTCATCCCGCCCGGGGGCGATCCAGTTGGCCAGTTTCCGGTGACGGGCGGCAATCGGAGCGGCAACTTCGCGATCAGCGGCAATGCCATCGATACTCTTTTGGCGGGAACCAGCGCGGCTGCCGTGGCGCCGGGCATCTTCGGGCTGGCTGGCGTCTTTACCGATCCCCAATTTCAGGTGGTCATCCGCGCCTTGAACCAGAAAAAAGGAATCGACCTGCTCTCCGCGCCGCGCGTGACGACGAAGAGCGGACAGCGCGCAGTTATCGAGATCGTCCGCGAATTTCGTTACCCGACGCAGTTTCAGCCGCCGCAAATCCCGCAGAATTTCCGCAGCGACATTACGGACAACACCGTCGGCACCTCGGGCAGCAGCAGCGGCGCCTTTCCAGTGACACCCACGACGCCGACTGCGTTTGAGACGCGCAACACGGGCGTGACGCTCGAGGTGGAACCGGTGGTCGGTCCGGACGGCATTACGATCGACCTGAATCTCGTTCCGCAGGTGGTCGAGTTCGAAGGCTTCATCAACTACGGGAGCCCGATTCAAACGACTTCCACGAATTTCCTCGGTCAGACTTCAACCGTTATCCTCACGCCGAACGTGATCAACCAGCCGATCTTTAGCACGCGCAAGGTGACGACGAGCGTAAGTGTGTGGGATGGGCAGACCGTGGTGCTCGGAGGTTTGATGCGCGAGGATGTGCAGAAGACGGAAGATCGCACCCCGATTTTAGGCGACATTCCAATTGTCGGCCGGCTCTTTCGGACCAATACCGAGCAGCACATCAAACGGAACCTGGTGATCTTCGTGACCGCGCGTCTGGTTAATCCCGGCGGCCAGCCAGTGAACGCGAATGAAGAGGTGGAAGAATCCGAAGACCTTATCCAGCCACCGATTTTGCCGGAAGTGCCATTCTACAAAAAGTAACTCTATGAAGAAGCATCGTTTTGTTGTCGTCGCGATCCTCCTCGGAATGCTGATGTCGGGCGGCGCCTTTGGCGCGTCGAAGAAAAAGGAATCGCCGCCGCAGATAAAAGCGCCGACGATTACCAGCGTGACGGCGACTTCCATCACCGTGGCGGAGGAGAAGGCAACGAAGACACTCACCATCAATCAGTTCACCGAGATCACCGTGAACGGGCAGCGCGCCACCGCAGGCGACTTGAAGCCCGGGATGACCGTCAGCATTACGCTCGGGACCGATGCGTCGAAAGCCAGCCGCATCGTCGCGACGGGTAAGTAGAATGCCGATAGCGCGGTCGAAAGCGAAGGAACGTGACACATTAGGAACTTCTGGCGTTGGTGACGATCAGAAGGATCCGGTTTCGGACTTACCCACTGCGGGCTCCGAAATCGTCTGCCCAGTCTGCGGTGGGGTGTGTGTGCAGCGGCGCTGCAAAGTGGTTTGCGAAAGCGATCAATGTCGCGGCCGCGTGGTCCTGAATTGCTCCGAGTTCTGAGCGGTCCGTGATCGCCGCGAATAGGTGGTGCGCCGCCAGTCTTTGTCGCGCGGGGCCTCTCTTTCGGTACGACCAATGCTGTAAAAACCATAACATTTCACCCATCCCGTGAGCGCCAAGACTTATCTCGTCCTTGTTCTATTGACGATGGCCGTGTGGTTCTTCCGCTCGAACGACGGGACGGGGAGTGGGCCGGTGGCCGCCGTCGTCAGGCCCGTGGAGAGGGTGATCTTCAGCTTGTTAGAGTCGGGTCCAAGCGCGGAGGAGCAGGAACAAGCACGGCAGCATCGGAAAGAGGTGGCGGAAGAAAATCTCCGTTTAATCAATGAACGCCAGGCCGCGCGGCAGCGGGCAACAGATGAATACGAACGGAAGCGGGCCGCGCTGGCTCGACAAATTGAGGCGCTGGAGCGTTCGAACAATCACGGCGTCAACAACACGGCCATCGAAGAGCTGATCCGCCAGCGCGCCGCGTTGTCGCCGCCGCAGTGACCCCGCGGTTTCGCCCGTGGTAGCTACCCGGCCTCCGGCAACGGCCGTCTCTTCAGAGTGGCAAAAAAAACCGACGCCTGGCCGGGCGGTTCCCGCCGGTTTTCTTTTGCGATCGGGAATTCTTTCGGGGAATGACAGTGCGGAGAGCAATCAGAATCGCGTAGACTCCAGCGATCGATGGGCTGATGTCCATCAAGTGCATGAGCCGGGTAAATTCGGCGCCTGGCATCGCCGACGCGATTTTTCGCTTCATCGGATAGCCGTTACAGCACTTGTAGCGCCATTGGGCCTGGCCAGGGCCCGCGAAAGCTCGAACCAGTTACGACCGGCTGGCGGCCGGCTGCGGCGCACCTGCCATTACTTCGGCTCGAAGGGTCGATACGAATCTCTGGGCCTCTGATAAATTGCCCTCGGTCGCGGACAGATAGATGCTAATCGCCTTCACCCGGTCACGAGCGATGATGGCGTGAACGACGGCGTCGTGTTCTTCCGGTTTTAATTCTCGCTTCATTTGTCTCCGGGACTTGCCACCGTTCAAAACGCACGTCCAATGATTTAAGCGATTCGCTGCAGATTTCTTCGGCCAGCAGGCCAATTCACGGTGTGAACGCCAGGATTTCGAAGAAACGGGATCGTCTTTCCAGGATCTCAGTTCAGCGCGTAGACTTCCACGACACCGATGCCGGTGGAATTGTTCACGCCGCGGACGATCGCGGTGTACTGCGCGCCGTTTGCGGACAAGATCGCGACGATGGCGGACTCGAGATCGTTCGTGGGAGGGATCGTGCTGTCTATGATAGCTTGTTTGTTCGGCGAATCCTTCCAGTTGTCATTCGAGTCGATCAGCCCGCCGTTCTGGTCGCGTAATTCCAGTGTCGGATCTGCCAGGGTGCCGGAAAACGGTAATGATGGGCCAATGGCTCGGATGATCACCTTCTGTGAGGTCTGGCCGAGGACAATCGTTCCCGCGATCAGGACGTCGTTGCCCGTTTGCACGAATCCGCGGGTGGAGATATTAGCCAGCTTCGAATCGACCAGGCGATCCAGGTCATAGGCTTGGACCACACCGATGCCAGTGGTGTTATTCGCCCCGCGGACAATGGCGGTATACTGAGCGTTGCCAGCCGGCAATGTAGCGATGATGGCGGACTCTTGGTTATTAGTCGGGGCGACGCCGCTATCCATGATGGCTTGTTTGTCGGGACTGTTGATCCAGTCATCGTTCGATTGGAGAAGGGTGTTACCCGAATAAAGTTCCAGGGTCGGGTTGGCGAGCGTATCGGCCAGAGGCAAGGACGGTCCGA
>Ga0208078_1000504_pt1 | contig 10361 bp, 12 predicted proteins | sample NGESurdeep072012_3_FD_184468 | JGI IMG/M metagenome (GOLD analysis project Ga0208078, IMG submission 184468) | Arctic peat soil microbial communities from Barrow, Alaska - NGEE Surface sample 53-2 deep-072012 (SPAdes) | ecosystem: Environmental > Terrestrial > Soil > Wetlands > Peat ... | reverse complement strand
GAATCCTCACGGACACGCACGAGACTTGCATGGGGCTGTACTGCGGAGTGGTGCGGCCGGGTCGCGTGGCCTTGGGCGATCTCTGCGGGCCGGTGTAGCGTAGCCTCTCAGAGACGACGTTCAGGTTGGGACGAGGAGAAGAACATGACGGTCAAGGCTTTCTCGGCCGAGTGGGCCAAAGCGTTCAAGGACGAGGTCAACAAGTCGACGGTCTACAAGACCGCCGGCAAAGGCTGGAAATGGACGGTCGGGCTCGTCGTGGAGGCGGAGCCTGACAAGCACTTCGCCGAGGCGAGAGGGATCGTTATGGACCTCTTCGAGGGTGAGGCTCGGGACGTCAACGTTGGCTCGGCGGCCGATGCCCAGAAATGCGATTTCGTGATCACCGCTCCCTACTCGCGTTGGAAGCAGGTGGCGACGAAGGAGCTCGACGCCACCAAGGGCATGCTCCAGGGCAAGCTCAAGCTGAAGGGTGATCTGCCCACGATCGTGCGCTACACGAAGGCGTCGCAGGAGATGACCGAGTGCACGACTCGGATCGCGGTCGAATGGCCCGACGAAAAGTAAAGGCCGAAAATACCGAGGCCGGCGGGAAAGGCCTGGTCGATTACGCGGACAAGGAGCCCAGCGCGTTCGCCTCGATGCTGGGGGGCCTGATCGAAGCCAACGTCGAGAGCCGTCCCGAGAAGCAGCCGGACTTCTCGTCGCTCGTCGCCCGAGTCGGGATCTGGGTCACGGACATCGACGAGGGCGTGACGCTGGACTTCAAGGGCGGCAAGTTGACCGTCCACAACGGGCTCAAGCCGCGGCGCACGATCACCATTCGCGCTGACGCCGAGACGGTCATGAGCCTCAGCAACCTGAAGATCGGGCTGCTCGGGCTGCCGGTCTATTACGACGACGTGGGGAGGGGGGTCGCGGGCAAGCTGCTGCGAGGCAAGCTCAAGATCGACGGCCTGCTGCCCAACATCATGACGCTGAACTCAGTGACCCGAATCTTCTCCGTGCAGTAATGCCTGAGGCTGATCGCCCCCTCCCTGACCCTCCCCGCGAGCGGGGAGGACAGTAATGCGACTGGCAGTGATAGGTGGGGGCAGCATGGGCGCCCAGATCGCTCAACAGGCCGCCTTGAACGGAGTGGACGTCAGCCTCCACGACAAGAGTGAGGAGCAACTGCGCAAAGCGGCGGAGTCCAACCGCGGCCACGTCATGCGCCGCGTCGAGAAGGGAAAGCTGGCGCAGGCCGACGCAGATGCCGCGCTGGCTCGGGTACGCACGACGACCGACCTGGGTCATGCGGTGCGCGATGCGGACTTCGTCATCGAGGCGGTGTTCGAGGACCTCGAGGTCAAGCGCGCGGTCTTTGCCGAGCTCGATCGCGTGGCCCCGGCCGACGCCGTCCTGGCCAGCAACTCGTCGACCATGGGCATCAGCAGGATCGCCGATGCGACCGGGCGGCCCGACAGCTGCGTCAACATGCACTTCTTCCACCCGGTGCTGGTGATGGACCTCGTCGAGATCGTCCGCGGTCCCCAGACGTCCGAGCGGACGGTGGAGCGCGCCATGAGCATGGCTCGCGAGATGGGCCGCACGCCGGTGCTCATCAACAAGGAGATCGACGGCTTCATCGTCAACCGCATCCTGCACGCGGCCACGCAAGAGGCATATGCGCTGCTGGAGGCAGGAGTCGCAACCTTCGAAGACATCGACATCGCGGTCGAAAAGGGACTCAACTGGCCGTTGGGCCCGTTTCGCCTGGGGGACTTCAGCGGCCTCGACGTCACCTACAACGCGCGTATGTACCGGTATCGGACCACTGGCGATGAGCGGTACAAGCCATCGGCGCAGCTGGAGGCGAAGGTCAGGGCTGGCAAGCTGGGCCGGAAAACCGGCGAGGGCTGGTACAAGTACTAAGGCTTGCGGCCGCACCTCTCGGCCCGACAATAGGCCCGTGCTGACTCGCATCCACCATGTCGGCGTCGCGGTGACGGACCTTGACGAGTCGATCCGGCTCTACAGCGCGGCGCTCGGTGCGGAGCTCGTCGACCGCCAGGTCAACGAGAAGGAAGGCCTGGAGGCCGCGTTCCTGCGCACGGGCGACGGCGAGGTCGAGCTCATGAGCGCAACCCGGCCCGAGTCGCCCGTTGGCAAGTTCCTGGCGAAGCGCGGCCCGGGGCTTCACCACGTCGCGTATGGCGTGAGCGATATCAAACGGGCGCTCGCCGAGGCGCGAGAGGCCGGCTGCGAGCTGATCGACGCCGAGCCGCGAATGGGAATGCACGGGTCGCTCATCGCTTTCGTTCACCCAAAGAGCCTTGGTGGAGTCCTGACGGAGTTCGTGGAGACGTGAACGAGGTCCGCCAGGGGGGTAGCGACGGGGGAAGTGACGGCTCGCCCGGCCCTCGCGACAGGGGGGAGTCCCCCCTGTCAAACGACTCGGGGCTTCCGGTCAAAGAGGTTTATTCGGTCGAGGACCGGCGTGCCGAAGAGCCGCTGCCGGGCGCCTTCCCGTTCACGCGTGGCATCCACAAGGACATGTACCGCGGCCGGCTATGGACGATGCGCCAGTACGCCGGATTCGGCACGGCCGCGGAGTCGAACCAGCGCTACAAGTTCCTCCTGAAGCAGGGACAGACGGGGCTCTCGATTGCGTTCGACCTACCCACGCAGATTGGGTACGACTCCGATCACCCGATGGCCAACGGCGAGGTTGGCAAGGTGGGGGTGGCGATCGATTCCCTCGAGGACATGGAGACCCTCTTCAAGGGAATCCCACTGGACAAGGTGTCCACGTCGATGACCATCAACGCCACGGCCGCGATGCTCCTGCTGCTGTACCAGCTGGTGGCCGAAAAGCAGGGCTGTCCCCCCGAGAAGATCACCGGCACGGTCCAGAACGACATCCTCAAGGAGTACGCCGCACGGGGCACGTACATCTTCCCGCCCAAGCCCTCGATGCGGCTGGTCACTGACCTGTTCGCGTACTGCCACAGCAATCTCCCCAACTGGAACACCATCTCGATCTCCGGCTATCACATCCGCGAGGCGGGCTCGACCGCCGCGGAGGAGATCGCGCTGACACTCGCACATGCCATCGCGTACGTGGAGGCGGCGCAGGCGGCGGGTCTAGCGGTCGACGATTTCGCGCCGCACGTTTCCTTCTTCTTCGCCTCGCACATGGACTTCTTCGAGGAGGTGGCGAAGTTCCGTGCGGCGCGTCGCATATGGGCGCGGATCATGCGCGACCGGTTCAAGGCCAGCGACGAGCGCTCGCAGGCCCTGCGGTTTCACACGCAGACGGGTGGAGTCACGCTAACCGCGCAGCAGCCGCTGAACAATGTCGTGCGCACGGCGCTCGAGGCGATGAGCGCGGTTCTCGGCGGCACCCAGTCGCTCCACACCAACGCTTTCGACGAAGCCCTCGGGCTGCCCTCGGAGAGCGCGGCGGAGGTGGCGCTGAGGACGCAGCAGGTGATCGGCTATGAAACCGCTGTTCCATTGGTAGCCGATCCGTTGGGCGGCTCGTACTACGTCGAGAACCTCACCGACCGCGTCGCGGAAGAGGCGCTTGCGATCATGGCCGAGATGGACGAAGGCGGCGGCGCGGTGGCGTGCATCGAGTCGGGTTGGACCCAGCGCCGGATCGCCGAGAGCGCCTACCGGCTGCAGAAGAGGATCGAGTCGGGCGAGCGTGTGGTGGTGGGCGTGAACCGTTTCGTGGGCTCCGACTCCGGCCGGTTGGAGATCATGAAGATCAGCCCGCGCCACCAGGCCGCCCAGGCACGTGCCCTCAAGCGGCTCCGCGCGCGACGCCCGAAGGAGGTGGTCGACGGCCACCTTGCCGCGATTGAGAAAGCTGCTCGCTCCAGCGACAACCTGATGTCACCGCTCAAGGCGGCCTTGGCCGACTACGTGACCATCGGAGAGTGCTGCACGGTGCTCCGTGGAGTTTTCGGCGAGTACCGCCCCACCGAGTTCGCATGACGCCACAAGTTGCGGTCGCTACAAAGGAGGATGTGATGGAGGCTATGTACCCGGGCGTGATCCCGATGCTCGCCAACGAAGACGGCCCCCGCCTGTTCATAGAGCGCCGATGAACACACCACGCAGTCGCAAGGTCGATCCGCTCAATCAGCTGCGCCAGCGCAAGTACGACGCCGGCCACGGCGATGCGGAGGCGTTCAACCGCCAGCACGCGAAGGGCAAGCTGACCGCGCGCGAGCGCATCGCTCGCCTGGTGGACCGCAACTCGTTCGAGGAGATCGACATCTTTGCCACCCATCGCGCCCAGGGTTTCGGCCTGGAGTCGAAACGCGTGCCGGGGGACGGCGTCGTGACCGGAATGGGAAAGATCGACGGACGCGACGTGATGCTCTTCAGCCACGACGCCTCGGTATTCGGTGGCTCCTTGGGCGAGGTCTTCGCCGAGAAGGTCATCAAGGTCATGGATCTCGCGCTTCGCAACCGAATCCCCATCATCGGCATCAACGACTCGGGCGGCGCTCGAATCCAGGAGGGCGTCGTCTCGCTGGCGGGGTACGCCGAGATCTTCTGGCGCAACGCCGAGTCAAGCGGCGTGATCCCGCAGCTGAGCTTGATCCTCGGCCCGTGCACGGGGGGTGCCGTCTACTCGCCGGCGATGACCGACTTCACGTTCATGGTCCACGGTGTCGGCTACATGTTCATCACGGGGCCCGAGGTGATCCGCGTGACCACCGGCGAGGAAGTCACGTTCGATTCACTTGGCGGCGCCGAGGTGCACAACGTCAAGTCGGGCGTCGCGCACTTCCTCGCCGAAACCGAGGACGAGTGCTTTGCGCAGGTGCGGCGCCTCTTCAAATACATCCCGCAGAGCTGCGAGCAGCAACCTCCCTCCGCAGCAGCGACCGACGATCCGGAACGCGCCGCGCCCGGTCTCGCGACCGTCATTCCCGACAACCCGAAGGAGCCCTACGACATCAAGAAAGTGATCGGCATGGTGGTCGACCACGGTGAATTCTTCGAGGTTCAGCCGTATTTCGCCATGAACATCGTGGTCGGCTTCGCGCACCTGGACGGTCATCCGATCGGCGTGGTCGCCAACCAGCCCAAGGTCATGGCGGGCGCGCTCGACATCAACGCTTCGGTGAAGGCCGCGCGGTTCGTGCGATTCTGCGATGCGTTCAACATCCCGCTGGTCACGTTCGTTGACGTCCCGGGCTTTCTGCCGGGCACTGCGCAGGAGTACGGCGGCATCATCCGCCACGGCGCCAAGCTGCTGTACGCGTTCAGCGAGGCCACGGTGCCGAAGCTGACCGTGATCACGCGCAAGGCGTATGGCGGCGCCTATTGCGTTATGTGCTCCAAGCACATCCGCGCGGATTTCAACGTCGCCTGGCCCACGGCTGAGATCGCGGTGATGGGACCGGAGGGGGCCGTCAACATCGTTTTCCACCGCGAGCTGGAGACCGCCGCCGATCCTCTGGCGCGCCGGCGCGAGCTGGTGAGCGAATACACGGAGCGTTTCGCCAATCCGTACATCGCCGCCGAGCGTGGCTACATCGACGATGTCATCGAGCCCGGCCGCACCCGTGGCGAGCTGATCCGCGCGCTGAAGATCGCGCTGCGCAAAGAGCGCCGCCGCAACCCGCGCTGGCACGGCAACATTCCGTTGTGAGCGTCGTCGCCGTCAGGCCGCGGCCGTCGCAATAGTGCCAGCCATTACCCTTGACTGGCGATGAAGCTCCTCGAGTACCAGGCCAAAGAGGTTCTTGCGTCGCTGGGCATCCCCATCCCACCGGGCAGGGTCGCGCGCACTCCTGAGGAGGCCGCGGCAGCCTGCTCCGAGCTCGGACCGGTCGCGGTCAAGGCGCAGGTCCCGGTCGGAGGCCGAGGCAAGGCCGGCGGAATCAAGCTTGCGAAAACGCCGGATGAGGCCCGTCAGGCCGCGGCTCAGATCATCGGCATGGACATCAAAGGGTTCAAAGTGCCGCTCGTGTACTGCGAAACGGCCCTGGAGATCGAGCGCGAGATTTACCTCGGCTTCACGGTCGACCGCGACGCCCGCGCCAACATCCTGATGCTCTCCGCCAAGGGCGGTATGGACATCGAGCAGGTGGCGCACGAATCGCCCGACTCGATCGCGCGGCTGCACCCGAATCCGTGGAGGGGCCCGCTCGACTTCGAGCTCAACCAGCTCGCCTTCGAGGCCGGCCTCGGCGAGCTTGCGCGACCCCTCACGGCGCTCATCAAGAAGCTGTACCGGGCGATCCCCGAGCTGGACGCTGTCACGGCGGAGATCAACCCGCTCGTGATCACCAAGAAGGGCGAGGTCATCGCGGGCGACGCCAAGCTGGAGACGGATGAGAGCGCCGCATGGCGGCACGAGGACCTCGAAGAGCGCTACGGGTCGGTGCTGGAGGGTGACCCCTACGAGGTCGAGGCCAAGAAGCGCGGCCTGACTTACGTATCGCTGGACGGTGACATCGGCATCATCGGCAACGGCGCCGGCCTGTGCATGAGCACCCTCGACCTCGTCCAGCGCGCCGGCGGAAAGGCGGCGAACTTCTGCGACATCGGTGGCGGCGCCAAGGCCGAGGTGGTGGAGAACGGCCTCTCCGTGATCCTCATGAATCCGCGCGTCAAGGGTGTGCTGATGAATGTATTCGGTGGCATAACGCGTGGCGACGAGGTCGCCAGGGGGCTGGTCAGCGCGCGCGACAACCTGAAGATGAAGCTGCCCCTGGTGGTGCGGATGAGCGGCACCAACGAGGAGGAGGGTCGCGCGATCCTCAAGCAGAACGGGATCGAGCCAGGCGCGAGTGCCTGGGAGGCCGCTCAGAAGATCGTCGAGCTTATTAAAGCGCCGGTATGAGCATCCTTCTCGATTCGTCGACCCGGGTCATCGTGCAGGGCATCACCGGCCGGGAGGGAACCTTCCACGCCGGCCAGATGCTCGAGATGGGCACCAAGGTGGTTGGCGGCACCAGCCCGGGCAAGGGCGGCTCCACACACCTCGGAGTGCCGGTCTTCAACACGGTGGCCGAAGCGGTGAAGGCGATTGGCGCGAACGCGTCCGGCATCTTCGTTCCGCCTCCGTTTGCAGCCGACGCGATCATGGAGGCGGCCGCCGGCGGCGTCACCCTCATCGTCTGCATCACGGAGGGGATTCCGATCCAGGAGATGATCAAGGTCAAGGACTACCTCCGCGGGTACCCGGCGGCGCGCCTGATCGGCGCCAACTGCCCGGGTCTCATCACTCCTGGCGTGGGGAAGATCGGCATCATCCCGCAGCGCATCACCCGCCCCGGCCCGGTCGGGCTGGTCTCGCGAAGCGGCACGCTGACTTATGAGGTGGCGTCCGCTCTGACGACCGCTGGCCTCGGCCAATCCACGATCGTCGGCATCGGGGGGGATCCCGTGCTGGGGCTGACCTTCAAAGATGTCGTCGAGCTCTTCGAGAAGGATCCGGCGACCACGCACCTGGTCGTCATCGGTGAGATCGGAGGCAGTGACGAGGAGCGTGCGGCGGAGCTGCTGGCCCGGGGCAGCCGGCTCAAGACGGTGGCCTTCATCTCGGGCCGCACGGCGCCCGAGGGTAAGCGGATGGGCCACGCGGGCGCGATCATCTCGGGCAGCCACGGCACGGCCAAGAGCAAGGAAGAGGCGTTTCAGAAGGCAGGGGTCGCCGTGGCCGAGACGACCGACGAGATCGTCGGCCTTCTGCGGTAGCGACTCAGCGGATGCGTCCCTACAATCGGCTGACGATGGCGCTCCCCATCTCCATCACGCGGCCCGCGACTGGCGATCGCCTGCGCGATTTTTCGATGCTCGGTGGTCTGCTGCTGTGGCTCGCCTACACGCGTATCTACTGGGCCATTCAGGTGGGTCACCTGACCCTGCCGCCCTGCCCCTTTTACTACTTGACCGGCCACCCGTGCCCCTTCTGCGGCGGCACCCGCTCCTTCGCCTACATGTGGCAGGGAGACGTGGCGGACGCCGTTCGGCTGTACCCCCTGGGTCCCGCGTTCTTCGCCGGTAGCCTCGTTGGGGTGGCCGGCCTGGCGTTGGGGATCGTGAGCGGGCGGACCTGGTCGGTCAGTCTCAGCTCGCGTCAGTGGCGGCTGCTGGTTGTCGCGGCTGTGACCACGGTGGCGCTTAGCTGGGCGCTCAAGGTCCTCGTCCTCGGCAACTAGCGTCCTGGCTGTAAGTCCCCGCCGTCGATGGCGCGAATGACGACCGGGTAGGCGAGCTCAATGTTCTGTTCTTCGTTCGCAGGGTCGATCAGGTCGTGTGGCAGATGAGCGGACGCCGGAAACTCGTAGGTGCTCACTTCTGCGCCTCGACACCGCCACGCCTCGATGAGCTGATAGGTGAATCGGTTGTCTAGGCGCGCCTCGGCCGCGTTTGTGATCACGGCCAGGTCGCGGGCTTTGGGCCGCGCTTTTCTTGCGCCACTGAGCACGCCGCCTGCGGTCCTGAACAGGGCGGCGTACGCGTGAGTGGCGAATCGCGGGTAGCCGTGAGCCGGGCCGCGGCGATCCTTGAACTTGGGATCCCACCAGATGAAGAAGTTCGGTAGCGCGTATGCGAGCCGGGCCAGCGCCGCCATGCCGGTAGCCGGGATCCCCTGCAGCCCGAACATCGGGGCGATCAGGACGGCGCGCTCCACGCTGTCGTGCGTCTGCGCCAGGTGGCCCGCCAGGACGCCGCCGAGTGACAGCCCGGCGACCGTCAGGTGCTGGCCCAGCCCTGCCGCCGCCGTGGCCGACTGGTTGGCGACGGCGATCAGGTGGTCTGTGCGCAGCTCCGAGATCGATGTATTCAGCCGATCGGTGTAGCCATGGCGCGGGTAGCGTGGGATGAGGACGTTCCAGCCGTCGTCGTAGAAGCGCTTGCCGAGCGCATCGAACTGCTGCGGGCAGCTCGTGAAACCGTGCAGCAGGAGGAGCGCTCGATCCGTGCGGTGACCATGGGAATAGAGGCGCGTCCGGCAGAGCGGGTTCACCTTGGGACCGTCGAGGTCTGTCAACCCGCCGATGATCCGCATTCCCTCGGCGTATGCGTCAAGAGACTTCGCCGCTTGACCCACGATCGCATGTTAGGGTGCAGCAGCCAACGTCGCGCCATGCCACGATTGGCGGGTTGGACTTCCAGCTGACGGCTGAGCAGGCGGCGATTCGCGACGTGTGTCGCGATTTCGCGCGTGAGGTGGTGGCTCCGGCCGCCGAAGACCTGGACCGCCACAGCAAGTTCGGCTACGACATCGTCCGCCAGATGGGGGAGCTCGGCCTGTTCGGGCTGCCTTTCTCGGAGGAGTACGGCGGCGCTGGTGGGGACTTTCTTTCGTTGTGCCTGGCAATCGAGGAAATATCGCGCGCGGATACCGGCATAGGCATCACGCTCGAGGCGGCGGTTTGTCTGGGGGCCGCCCCCATCCACGATTTCGGCACCAAGGAGCAGAAGGAGCGCTGGCTCCCGGACCTGTTCGCGGGACGCAAGCTCTGGGCTTTCGGCCTGACCGAGCCCGAGGCCGGTTCCGACGCGGGCGCGACCAAGACGCGGGCGGAGGCTCGAGACGGCCAGTGGGTGGTCAACGGCGCCAAGCAGTTCATCACGAACTGCGGCACCGAAATCTCCGCGGGCGTGACGGTGACAGCAGTCACCGCCAAGTCCAACGGCGATCGGCCCGAGATCAGCGCCATCATGATTCCCACCGGCACACCTGGCTATCACGTGCTGGAGTCGTACCGCAAGCTCGGGTGGCACTCGTCCGACACGCATCCGCTGAGCTTCGAAGATTGCGCGGTGCCGTCGGAGAACCTCCTCGGCGCGCGGGGGGGTGGCTACAGGCAGTTCCTACACACGCTGTTGGGCGGCCGCATCGCCATCGCCGCGTTGTCGGTGGGCCTCGCCCAAGCCTGCCTTGACGCGTCGCTCGCCTATGCGAAGGAACGCAAGACGTTCGGGGTGCCCATCTCGAAGCACCAGGCCGTGCAGTTCAAGCTCGCGGACATGGCTATGGAGACCGAGCTCGCACGCACCATGGTCTATCGCGCCGCGGTGACCTATATGAACAGCGGCGCCGAGACCACCGACGAGGCGAAGATGCTCGCCGCGATGTGCAAGCTCTACGCCTCCGAGGTCTCAAAGCGCGCCGCAGACCAGGCGGTGCAGATCCATGGTGGGTACGGCTTCATGGAGGACTATCCCGTCGCGAGGTACTGGCGCGACGTCAAGATCAACGAAATCGGCGAGGGAACCTCCGAGGTCCAACGGATGCTGATCGCGCGACTTCTAGGCTGCTAGCCCCTATCCACTAGCGCGGCAGGGTTGGCCGGGGCCCCCCCGGCCATGACTTTGTCCTCTTCGACTCCCAATCG
>Ga0208078_1000503_pt1 | contig 10365 bp, 6 predicted proteins | sample NGESurdeep072012_3_FD_184468 | JGI IMG/M metagenome (GOLD analysis project Ga0208078, IMG submission 184468) | Arctic peat soil microbial communities from Barrow, Alaska - NGEE Surface sample 53-2 deep-072012 (SPAdes) | ecosystem: Environmental > Terrestrial > Soil > Wetlands > Peat ... | reverse complement strand
TCGGCGCTGACTTCCTGGAACTTGTTCTGCAAGTCGTCGTAGGTCTTCTTCATCGCGTCGGTATCGTTCTTCTCGATCGCTTCCCGAACGGCTTTGATCGCGTCCTCGACCTGCTTCCGTTTGTCTTCCGGAATCTTGTCGCCGAGATCCTTGAGCTGCTTCTCGCTCTGGTAGGCCAGAGTATCGGCGTTGTTCTTGATCTCGATCGCTTCCTTCGCCTTCTTGTCTTCCTCGGCGTGGGTCTCCGCGTCGCGCTGCATCTTCTCGACTTCTTCCTTGCTCAAGCCTGAGCTGCCGGTGATGGAGATTTTCTGCTCCTTGCCGGTGCCGAGGTCTTTCGCGGAAACGTGGAGAATGCCGTTCGCGTCGATGTCGAATGTGACTTCGATCTGCGGCGTGCCACGCGGGGCCGGCGGGATGCCATCGAGGTGGAAGGTGCCGAGATTTTTGTTATCGCGGGAGAGCGGGCGCTCACCTTGGAGCACCTTGATCTCAACGCCCGGCTGGTTGTCGCTGTAGGTCGAAAAGATCTGCGACTTCCGGGTCGGGATCGTGGTGTTACGCGGGATCATCGGCGTAGCCACGCCGCCGGCGGTTTCAATCGCCAGGGTAAGCGGAGTAACATCGAGGAGCAGCACGTCTTTAACGTCGCCCTTGAGGACGCCGCCCTGGATCGCGGCGCCAATCGCCACGACTTCATCCGGATTCACACCCTTATGAGGTTCTTTCCCGATCAACTGGCGCGCGGTCTCGATGACCTTCGGCATGCGCGTCATGCCACCGACGAGCACCAGCTCGTTGATGTCCTTCTCGGCTAGCTTCGCGTCGGACAAACAGGCCTTCACCGGCGGAATGGTCCGCTGGAAGAGTGAATCGGTGAGCTGCTCGAGCTTCGAGCGGGTAAGTTTCTTCTGGATGTGCTTCGGCCCGCTCGCGTCCGCCGTGATGAACGGCAGGTTGATCTCGTATTCCTGGGAAGAAGAGAGCGCAATCTTCGCCTTCTCGGCTTCTTCCTTGATGCGCTGGATTGCGTCCGGCTGCTTCGAGAGATCGATGCCGCTGTCCTTCTTGAATTCGCTGACGATCCAATCAACGAGGACGTTGTCCCAGTCGTCACCGCCGAGGTGAGTATCGCCGTTAGTAGCTTTTACTTCGAACACACCATCGCCGATCTCGAGCACCGAGATGTCAAACGTGCCGCCGCCCAAATCGTAGACCGCGATCTTCTCGTCCTTTTTCTTATCGAGCCCGTAAGCCAGTGAAGCCGCCGTCGGCTCGTTAATAATGCGCAGCACTTCCAGACCTGCGATCTTACCCGCGTCCTTGGTGGCGTTGCGCTGGGAGTCGTTGAAGTAAGCCGGCACCGTAATGACAGCCTGCGTGATCTTCTCGCCGAGCTTCGCTTCCGCGTCGCTCTTCAGTTTCGCGAGAATCATCGCGGAAACTTCCGGCGGCGAAAAAGTCTTCTTCTCGCCGTTCACTTCCACTTGCACGTGGGCGTCGCCATTGGCCGCCTTCACGATTTTGTAAGGAACGCGATGTTCCTCCTCACGGACTTCGTCGTATTTGCGGCCCATGAACCGCTTGATGGAAAAAACTGTGTTGCCCGGGTTCGTCACCGCCTGGCGTTTCGCCGCCTGGCCGACAAGCCGCTCGCCATTCTTCGCGAATGCGACGATCGACGGAGTCGTGCGCGCCCCTTCGCTGTTCTCCAAAACCACCGGGTCGCCGCCCTCCATGACAGACATACAGGAGTTCGTCGTCCCCAAATCGATACCTAAAACTTTAGCCATAAAAAATTTGTCCTTTCAGTAATCGCGAGATGCGATCACCAGCCTATTTAGCAGGCGATGTTCCGGCAAACGCCATCCGCATAAGCCATTGATTCATAATAGCTAAGAACGACAGCCGCTCGGCCGCCATCTCAAAAAGCGCCAGCCTGTCTCTAGCTCGGGAAGGGTTGCGTGCCCCGATGTCGCACCAGATTGGAATTTCCGATTTTCCCCGAAATCCCGGTATGTCTCCTGCTTAAGCTACCGCTCAATGCAACCCGCAGGCGGCTCGACTACTTCCGTGCAGGCGCCGAGCAGCGATATCGTTTTCGCCTGCTCGCATTGCTCGACCTTTTTCGTGGTGGACGCCGCAGCCGCCGGAATGACGCTGGATTGCCAGAAGTGCGGCAAACCGACGACGGTTCCGAAGGTCACACTCGAAGCCGCCGCCGATAATGCGGTAAGAATCTCCGATCTCCAGCATCAGTTGAAGGAAAATGAGTCGCAGCGGACGGAGATCACCAGCTACATCAACCAGCTCAGCATCCAGCTGCATCGCTGGCAGCTTCGCCTGCAGAGTCTGAATGAGCGCCAGACAAAGCTTCAGGCTGAGTTGGCGCAGCTCTCGCCTCCGCGGAACTCGTAGCCGATCGCTTCGCTCACGCGCTATTCACTGGCGTCAGAACGGTGACCTACCTTGTGGCCTTTCCAGCCATAGAAGGCCACGTAAGCATAAGCAATGAGTGGAACGAAGTAAGAGATCTGCAAGTTCCAGCGGTCGGCAATATGACCCTGGAGAGGCGGCAGGATGGCGCCGCCCAGGATCGCCATGACCAGAAGCGATGATGCTTGACTCTTATAAGAACCAGTGCCTTCGATGGCGAGCGAGAAGGTGTTCGACCAACCTATGGAAGTGTAAAGCCCAACCCCGATGACGCACCACATGGCGAGCTGACCGCCGGCCAGGATGGCCGTGGCCAGCAACGCGACTACCGCGAGGGAGAAAATCATGAGAGTCCGACCCGCGAGAGATTTTCCGCATTGAAACAAGATCCAGCAAAAGAACAGCAACGGTAGATACATTCGCGCCATGGCCCAGCCGCGTATCGCGACAAGGGTTGCGCCACCGATCAGGGGAATGGCAGCGAGCAGGAGTTGCTTCGTCCGGCGCGACAGGTCGCTTAGTTCGACCGCGCCCATGAAACGGCCGATCAACATGCCAAACCAGAAAAGGGAAACGTAACCGCTGGCTTGCAGCTGGGTGAGGCCGGCGACCTCCTGTTGCCCGAGAAAGTTAATGATCGAGCTGCCGACGGCGACTTCGCCGCCGACATACATGAAGATCGCGAGCATCCCGAGGGAAACGTGGGGAAACTTCAGCGCGGCAAAGCCAGGCTCGATTTTTCCTGCTCCCACGTCCGGAAGGCGAATGAAGAAAAATACCACGGCCAGAAGAACGAAGACGGTGAAGAAGGCCAGGTAAGGCATTTTCACGGAGTCGGTGCCATGCGCGCCGGTGCGGACAAAATATTGAAAGATGAGATAGCCGCCGACCAGGGGACCAAGGGTCGTGCCGAGGGAATTGAAAGCCTGGGCGAGATTCAGCCGGCTCGATGCGGTCCGTTCCGGCCCGAGTATTGTCACATAAGGATTAGCCGCGATCTGGAGCATCGCGAAACCGACGCCGACGACGAAGAGCGCGACGAGGAAAAGCGGGTAGGAAAGGAAAGTCGCCGCCGGCCAGAAGAGGGCGCTGCCAGCGGCGGAAATCACCAGGCCAATAACAACGCCATTTTTGTAGCCAAGCCGCGCGATGGGATCGCCAAAGCCAGCGGAGATCGCGAAGTAAAGAAGCGAACCGATGAAGTAGGCGCCGAAGAACGCGAACTGGACGAGCATGGCGTGGAAGTAATCGAGGGTGAACGCATCCTTGAAGCGCGGGATGAGAATGTCGTTGAAGACGGTCATGAATCCCCACATGAAGAACAGCACGGTCATGATCGCGAACGGGCCGCGATAGGTCTGCCTTGGGCTGGCTCGTAGGGTGGGCAGTTCGTGCATTGCTATTCCGGAATCCGCGGGTTCGTCCCCCACTGACTTGGCTTAGGGCCCATGTTGAAGACAAGTGTTCCACCGTTCTTCAACTCGTTATAGGGAAGAAACGGATTATCGAGTGCTTTACCGTTCAGCTGGACTGATTGGACGTAGATGTTCTCCGGCGAAAGGTCGTTCGCGGTCATCGTAAACGTCTTTCCGTTTGAAAGATGAAGGGCGGCTTTCTTAAGTTGGGGCGCGCCGATCGCGTAGTAATCGCTTCCTGGACAAACGGGATAGAACCCGAGGCAGGTAAAGACATACCAGGCAGACATCTGGCCGCAGTCATCGTTGCCGCTCAATGAATTCGGTTTATTTCCGTATTGCGTCGTAATGACTTCATGCAGGCGCTCCGCGGCTTTCCACGGCTGGCCCGCGTAAGAATAAAGATAGATCACGTGATGGCTGGGTTCGTTGCCATGCCAGTATTCGCCGATGCGGCCCTGGATGTCAGAGACGCCCTTGCTCTTATCCGCTTCTTTGAACGTGAAGAGCTCGTCGAGCTTGCGAGCGAATTGCTCCCTGCCTCCCATCAGAGCCATCAACCCAGGCATATCGTGCGGAACGTACCACGAATATTGCCAGCTCGTCCCCTCAGTGAAATCGTTTACCCCGGCGGTCTCGTCGTAGAAATGTGGATTGAAAGGGAAATGCCAGTGGCCCTGCGAATCCTTTCCATGCATCAGGCCTACTGAAGGATCGAACAGGTTCTTGTAACTGGCGGCCCGTTTTGAGAACACCGAGAAGTCTTCTCTTTTCCCGAGAGCCCTGGCCATCTGGGCGATACAGTAATCGTCGTAGGCGTATTCCAGCGTCTTTGAAACGGATTCATTCTCCTTCTCAAACGGGACCCAGCCGAGCTTCGCGTAGGTTGCCACATTGTCGTAATTTGGATTCATGGCTGTGGTCCTGATCGCGTCGTAAGCCCGGTCGCGATCGAATCCTTTCACGTCCTTGAAGTAGGCGTCCACGATCACCGGAACGGCGTGATAACCGACCATGCACCAGGTTTCGTTCGCCTGGAGCGACCAGATCGGAAGCATGTGCTCCACGCTCTGATCGTAATGCGCCAGCATCGAGTTGATCATGTCGGCGTCGCGAGGCGCCTGGATCAGGGCGAACAGCGGATGAGTCGCGCGGTAGGTGTCCCAGAGTGAGAAGATCGTGTAGTTAGTAAAACCTTTCGCCTGATGAATGTTCTGATCGAGTCCGCGGTATTCGCCGGTCACGTCCTGATAAAGATTGGGAGCGAGAAAGGCGTGGTAAAGCGACGTATAGAACGTTTCTTTTTCCTCGCGCGAACCTTCGATCTCGACCCGGGCCAGCTCTTTGTCCCACCTGGCGCGCGTCGTGTTCCGAACCTTTTCGAAATTCCAATCTGGAATTTCCGAGTCGAGATTCTGCAACGCGTTTTCGGCGCTGATGGCTGAGACAGCCACCTTGATAACGATGGATTGCTTTGCCTGCGTGTGGTAATGCGCCAGGAATTGGAGATTAGGTCCGGTCGCTTCCTTCTCGCTGCGGAAGCGATAGGTGTTATAGACGACCGGTTTTCCATCGCTCAAGATCTCTGCCTTGTCGAAAGGTCGCGAATAACGGGCCGCGAAATAGAGGTAACGTTCTTTCGCCCATCCGTTCACAAAATGAAAACCAGTGATGGTCGATGCGTTTTCGACGCGAAGGTGCGACCAGGCGACCTTCCATTTCTTGCCGGTGAGAACATGACTGAGGTCAGTGAGGATTGACGGTTCGCCGCTCGGCGGAAACGTCATCCGCATCATTCCGGCGCGCTCGCCCGCCGTGAGCTCGACTGTTACGCCGGACTTCTGCAGTTTAACTTTGTAATAGCCGGCGGAAGCAGCTTCGTCGTCATGCGAGTAGCGGGATTGATATCCTGACTCAGGCTCGCTTTTGATTCCCGGCACGAGTCGGGGTTCGCCGGTCTGCGGGACGAAAAGAAAATCGCCGAGATCAGGGATTCCCGTCCCCGACAAATGCGTCAGGCTGAAGCCGAGAATCGTCGGATCCGAGTATTCGTATCCGGAGGCGGTCTCCCATAATTCTTTCTCAGTGTCCGGACTAAACTGAATCATCCCGAAAGGGGCGGACGGTCCGGGATAGGTGTTGCCCTCTCCTTGGGTGCCGACAAAAGGGCGAACGAAATCGGCGAGTGATTCTCCGCGGATGGTTGCCACCGAGAGCAGGCAACAAAATCCGGCGAGCCAATTCCTGGCGTTCATTACCAGGTGCGGCGAAGCGGGTGCGCCTCGGTGTTGAACACGACTTTGTCGAGATCCAGGGTCTCGGGCGATGCGAAGAGGAGGTAGAAGTATTTAAAGGTCTCGGCCAGGACGAAGCTTTCCATTTCGTCGCGTTTTTCTTTGGTGATCACGTTTTGCAGCGCCGCATAGCCGGGCTCGGTGCGGCAATGTTGGACGAAGTCGTTGAAGATGGTCTCGCCCATCCGACGATACTCGGGATCGCGCGCGTAATGGTGCAGGTAATAAGTGGATTCGATGATCTCCGGCCGCAGATGATAGGTGAACACGGTTGCGTGCATCGTTTTGTAATCGATAACTTCTGGCTCTATGCCATGAAGCTTCCACATCTTGAAAGACGAAGCCTGGAGTCGCCGTGCCCGAGGCAGGTCGCCGGAAAGCGCGAGTAACGCCGGAAAGAAGGCGTCGAGCGCGCCGTAAGTGGTCTCTGTGCGCTTGCCGGTCGCCATGTCGGCGTGGCCGTACCAGAGTTCGCCGCGCACTTCGTCGGCGAGATACTTGTGAACTGCCGGGATGCTGGCGTTCCACATTTCAAGACACTCTTTGTCGCCGAAGAGGAGCCAGCACTTCCAAAGGTATTCGTAGTAGGAATCGATCCCGCCGCTGATGTGACTGTCGGGATCGATCCACGCGCCGGTCTCGACATTGATGGTGGATCCGACGAGACCGATCGGCGAGCGGCGCTTGTAGGTCTCAACTAGCGCGTGCTTGGCTTTGTCATAGAAGACAGGGTTACCAGTGAGCTTGCTCAGCGTGCCGAACTCGAGAAGCAGTGTCCCGGTTTCCGCGGGATTGGAGATGGGATCGCGCACCCCCCCGGTGCGGAGATTAACGTAGACGTAAGGAAGACCGGTCGGGGACTCGAAGGCGGGAAGTAACCGGTTGCCTAAGTCTTCGGCGAGCGCGAGCAGACGTTTGTCGCCCGTGAGCTGGTAACCGGAAAGCAATCCGCCGAGCAGGCGGATCGTAATTTCGAAATTCTTAACGTAGATGTCGCGATCGAAAGAAAGCTCGGTCGCGATCAGATTGCGGGCCACGTCGGCTTCGCCGTCGAGCTTCATCAGGATGAGGGTGTCGAGCGCGTCGACCGGCGTCATGAGAAGCGACTCGCCATACCAATCGTGCGGCGTTTTGCTGAGCGGCTTCAGTGCGTCGTGACCCCAGGCGAATTGGCGGTAGCCGTTCCAGGCGTGCATGAACTCCGTCTTCACGCGATCCGCCATTTCGCGGGCGTGCGCATCGTCGCGGGATTTCGTGCAGCTGCCTAACGAGAGCAAGCATGGAAGAATTCCGGACGCGACCAGCGCTCGCGTTTTTGCGTTCACTCCCGACAGCGTCAAACGCAAAACGGAATTCTGTCGAGAAGATTGTGAGCGAACACTTCCGGTTCAGCTGACCGGACGCGCCTGCTCCGCGCCGTGCGGACGATTCTTGCCGAGCTTCGGAAGATCGGGATCGAGGAAGCCAAGGGCGTGCGGCGGCTTGATGACGCGGACGCCGGCGGCGCGCTGTTGGTCGACGATCTGGTCGCGGAAGGCCTGCATCCTGGTCCAATGCACTTTCGGCCGGAAATGATGTTCGGCGTGGTAGCCGTTAAAGAACCAGATCCAGTTATAGAGCTTGTCGTAACTGCTCACGCCCCATGCGATCGGTTCGTCAGGGTTACCACCGTAATGCCGGTAGTAACCATTCAGGTAGGAGAGGCAGTGGCCGAAATACCAAAAGCCGACCAGGAAAATAATGTAATGCCAGTTCAGGATGCCGAGCGTGACAAATGTGCCGAGAAAGAGAACGACCTCCACGGCCCCCCAATAAGCTTCCCGTCGATCCTTGCGGTACACTGCTTGGAAGATGGCCTTGGGATCGTCGCGGAAAAAGCTAAGGAACATGTAGCTCAGCGGATGTTCCGCTTCGCCGTCATGTCCATGCTTGTAGATTGAGAGCCAGTCGATGGTCTCGCCGTGTTCGTCAGGCCGGTCCGCGTTTCCCTTGTGATGCTGCATGTGAACGCAATCGTAGAAGGTCTGGCTGAAACCGATGGTGACCGACTCGAGAAGGGTAAAGAGGCGGTTGAGGAACGGGGACCGGAAATAGGGGTTGTGAATGAAGTTGTGGGAGATGCCGTTGATGTTCCAGGAAATGCTGACCGAGTAGATGAAACCGAGAATCAGCATTACCCAGAGTGGGGTGCGCGGGAAGAGGAAGAACATTCCGAAGAAGTAGGCGCAATGCAGCAAGCCGGCCAGAACCGGAATCGTGTCCCAGCGGGTGAACGCGAAAATCCGGGAATCGGTCTGGAGTCGCTCGGAGGCGACATCATGAATGGCGTGCACGGGAGGACAATGGTAGCCGAAAATCAGGATTTCGCACGAGCGAAAACGTGGCCGTGGCCTCCCGTGCGGCGAGGATTTTATCCCGGGGCCGTTGTCTCTAAAGCCCGGTCCGCCGGCCCGCAGCGCAGATTTCGAGCGAGGCCCAATTTCGACAGCGCCCAGATGATCCCTCTACTGCGCGGGAAGATGAAGATTCAGCTTGGTCCAGAGAAACAGGACCAGGAGCGCGCCCAGGATGGAAAAGATAATGCCCGCCGGATGAAATGAGGCTCCCTCCTTCGGACGCGTAAACAGGTGAGAGACCAGCCCGTCGAGCAAGCGGGCAGCAGCCTCCGCTAAAAAACGGTGGAGATGGTGCGCGATACTGGGTTCGAACCAGTGACCCCTACCGTGTCAACGTGCTCAAAGCCTCTTGAAAAAAAGTTTTCCCTCGTGGACGACTCCATATGAAGCCATGCGAATCCATGAAAATACGCAAAGTGTTACAGTAAAGTGTTACAATCAACGGGCGACAAATCACGATCATTTCGACTTTCCCGCAGGATAAAGAACATGCCCTCCTCCAAGTGGCAAACCACCGCCAGGGAGCCGCTCGATCTCGACCCGCACAGCATCAGCAGGAATCTCGTCCAACTTCATGAGAATCAGGTCACCCTGCTGCATATACACTTTCCGTGGCATTCGAATCACCGGTGACAGCGATTCCTTTTCTTTGAGAATCTCGGTCCGCACAAACTGCGAAAGACGAAGCAAAGTGAGTGGTCCGCCATAATTACGCCAGTCGAAACGTTGGCCATGCAATCCGGTAGTGTCCAGTCGAACATGGTCGCGCACTGTAAACACGCGGTCGCGACAATTGGCGTCAATGGACCACACAGGGTCAAAAGGCGAGTGCGCGAAAGCATTCCGAATCAACCGCACAATCTGATACGCGGAACGCACATCGGCATCGCCGTCTGCCTTCGGGTCGTGAACCGACGCCCGGATCGCGTCCTTCATGGCAACGGCCATTAGAAATGTCGCCGAACGATGCAGGCTCCATGCAGCGTAATCAGCGCCATCTGCCGAAAGCGCAATCTCATCGTATCGCACGCTGTGTTTCCCGTGCGACCATTCAATGGGAAGGTCGCGCGGTTTCGTTTTGAATGTCGAGGCGAGGCGGGCGGCTGAAGCCAAGCGAAACTGCAACTCTGCGAGGCGCAGGTGTTCAATTTGTTGTGCGATGTCTGACATCTCGACGAATCGGTCTTCCGAGGAACCATGATCGCACTAGGATAAAACAGGCGCCAACCCCCAACTAGAGCGTCCTTCGATGCTCCTAATCTGGAGCGGTTGACTCGCGCTACGGACCGAGCATGTGCGCATGCTCAAAGGCAGGGTCAAGGGGCTTTATTTGCGCGGCGATATCTATTGGTTTGCGAAACAGGTAAATGGCCGCCGGAGTATGGTCTCGCTTGAGACGCGCGATTACGTTGAAGCTGTGCAACGTGCGCGGGAAATCGTGCAGAGTCCCGAACTGCAACCGGCGCAGTCGTTCACCGCCGAGGTCGACCGTTTCCTCAAACACAAATACGAAACGAACCGCTACAGCAAAATGAGCGCGGAGAGCAAACGCTCCTGCCTCATCATGTTTGCCGACTCGGTGAACGACACACCTCCGGCAAACGTCACCGCCAATCACTGCAAAGTTTTTTACGGTGCAGCGAAGGCCCGCGTCGCTCCGAGCACGGCAGAAAGTTATATGTTTACTCTGCGGTCGTTCTTCAACTGGTGCGTCCGCGAAAACTTATGCCGACGCAATCCGGTGCTCGCTGTGCAGCTCGACCGAATCGATCGAAAGGGCAGAACCCTATTTGCCGATTTTGATCTCGCACAAAGACTGATCAA
>Ga0208078_1000502_pt1 | contig 10369 bp, 9 predicted proteins | sample NGESurdeep072012_3_FD_184468 | JGI IMG/M metagenome (GOLD analysis project Ga0208078, IMG submission 184468) | Arctic peat soil microbial communities from Barrow, Alaska - NGEE Surface sample 53-2 deep-072012 (SPAdes) | ecosystem: Environmental > Terrestrial > Soil > Wetlands > Peat ... | reverse complement strand
TACCGGCCGTAGCCGTGGTTCATCGCCATCCGCGCTACGTGCTCCGCCTGCGCATCTGTTGTGACAACGTCGCGGATATTGTCAGGATCGAGGCGCACCTCCGCGATTGCCGCGACCGAACGGACCCAGAACGGGTGGCCCACCCGCTTCGGCTGTACCCACTCCTGGCGCCACATCTCGGTCTGAGTGGCCTTGCCAACCGAGCGTGGATCGGCGCCTACAAAGGCCGCCAGTTGCTATTCGCCCAGCACGAAGCTTCCGTCGTCGCATTCGCTTCGGATCCGGCACCCCTGCGCCAATCAGTCGGTTATGTCGGCGCATCCGACGGATGGCAGGATTTCGCCGCCCACGGCCGCATGACGTGGACCTTTGACTGCACCGATCTCGGCAACGTGGCAGGGATGACCGAACTCGCCCTCGATGGAGGCACTGCCCAGCTCGCCCTGGCGTTCGCCGGCCGACCTGAGGAGGCCGCGCTCGAGGCCAGCGCGGCACTCGCTGGCCAGTTTCAGAACAATTGGGACGAATACGTCGCGAGCTGGTCAGAGTTCCTGGACACGACCCGTCCCGCGCCTCGCAAGCTGCGTGCTCCGGAGCGTGCGTTGTACCTGACCTCGGCATCCGTGCTACGGACACATCAAGACGCCACCGAGCCGGGTGCGACGGTGGCCAGCTTGTCGATCCCGTGGGGCAACGCCAGCAATGATCGAGGCGGCTACCACCTGGTCTGGTCGCGCGATCTAGTCGAGGCGGCGGGTGCACTCGTGGCCCTTGGTTCACGACCGGCGGCACGCCGGACGCTCGCCTACCTCGTGGCAACCCAAGAACCAGACGGTCACTGGGTCCAGAACCAATGGCTTGATGGCGTCGCGTACTGGTCGGGCGTGCAACTCGATGAGGCTGCCTACCCAATCCTCCTCGTCGGAGCTCTGCGCGACTCCGGTGCGGCTCATCTGCATGGCAAGGGCGGTCAGATAGCCGAAGATCTCGAGCGGCTACTGACGGACCGGGCGCTTGATCGGATGATGGCGACTGCCGCCGGCTTCATCGCTCGGTCTGGACCGCTCACGGCACAGGATCGCTGGGAGGAGACAGCGGGGTTAACCCCCTCGACGCTCGCCCCGGTCGTGGCGGCACTCGTCGTGGCCGCACGCTATCTTCCGGACCCAGCTTCGACCTACTGCCTTGAGCTCGCCGACGATTGGAATGCCTCAATCGAGGACTGGACCTACGCGACCAACACGCAACTCTCTCGTGAACATGGGGTCGACGGGCACTACGTCCGGATCGCTTCGCCTGCCGTCCTTGCCGGGGGGCCGATCTCGACCCCAGTCCGGGTTCGCAACCGACCCATCGAGCATGCGTTCGTGCCCGGCGACGAGATGGTCGGCACCGACTTCCTGGCGCTCGTCCGTTTCGGCCTGCGTCTTGCAGATGACCCGCGGATCCTCTCGAGTCTGGCGGTCGCCGACGACCTTCTCCGATCCGAAACGCCGAGTGGCCCGGTCTGGCATCGCTACAACGGCGATGGCTATGGTGAGCATTTGGACGGCAGCCCGTACGACGGGACGGGGATCGGCCGTGGTTGGCCGCTGCTTGTCGGAGAACGCGGCCACTACGAGTTGGCCGCGGGGCGGGACGCGCGGCCTTACCTCGAAGTGATGCGTCGCATGGCATCGCGCGGCGGCATGCTGCCGGAGCAGGTCTGGGACGCGGACGATATCGCAGGTCGTGGTCTGTTCCGTGGACGCCCGAGTGGCTCAGCCATGCCGCTCGTGTGGGCCCATGCCGAATACATCAAGCTCGTTCGCTCGATCGCGCTGGGTCATCCGATCGACCGACCCGTTGACGCCTGGCGGCGGTATCACGGTGTCGCCCCGAAGTCGACCCGGGCGACGTGGCGGTTCACGGCACCCAGCCCGAGCATGTCGGCAGGTCGCCTGCTCCGGATCGAACTACTCGCACCAGCACGGGCTCGGATCTCGGTGGATCGCTGGCGTACGTGGATTGACATCGAGGCTCGCGCCACGGGTCTTGGAGTCTGGCTGGTCGATGTCCCAGAATCGGAGCGGATGACTCCGGGAGATGTGATCGCCTTCACCTTTTGGTGGCCCGAGGCTGACCGTTGGGAGGAACGAGACTTCCAGGTGGCCGTCCAAGGCTGATGCCTGATGGGCCGAGCGCGCGCGGTGGCGACCGACAGAGGTCAGCGAGATGACCGACTCGGCGGCGTCGCGCCCGATACATTCGAGGTATTCGCGGACCGATCGGCTTCGTGGCCGGAGTGGTCAGCCCGAAGGCGGACGATCGATCGGTCGCCTATCGTTCAGGAGGTTTCGTTCATGACTGTGAAGACGATCGTCGAGGGGGACGGTGCGGACAAGGTCCCCACCCTGAGGAAATTGCGCGATACCGACCAGACCATCTCGAGCTCCGACGAAGACATCAGAGGCCGGACGGTCAAGGACAAGGACGGTCGAGACATCGGAAAGATCGAAGGCCTGATGGTCGACGATGCCGAACAAAAGGTTCGCTTCATCGAGGTGGCGACCGGTGGCTTCTTGGGCTTTGGCGAAACCAGGTCCTTCATCCCAGTCGAGGCGATCACCCGAATCAGTGAGGGTGAGGTGTCCATCAGCCACACGGGCGAACACGTGGCCGGCGCACCTCGTTACGACCCAAGCCTCGTCGCGACGGACACGCACTACTTCTTCAATTTGTACCCGTACTACGGATACCAGGGGTACCTGGGATTCTACCGGCTGGATGCTGGCTACCCGTACCCCAAGACCGACCACGACCGCAGCAACCAATCCGGCGGGCTAGCTCCCGATACCGATCGCGACGCCTGACGCAGGTTAACCCAGCCACGGACGAGTGGACGACGGATGGAGATCTGTGGCGGCGGCGCCGGGCGACTTGATGGGGTGTAGCCTTGGCATCGTTAACGGTGTCCGCGTTCGAGGTCTTTTGTGGGCATGATCAAGGCTCCGCGAGCGGAGCCTGGTAGCCGGAACGTCCGAACGGATCGAGAGCCGGCGCAGGGTCGATATCGAGGCGTGCCGAGCGTTGGCGGGGTGCCAGATTCAGTATCTGGACTGGCGTGGGTGTCTCGAACCGCAGGCCAGGACCCTCGCGCCCCTGATCCCCGACTGGACGTTAGGGACATACCTGCCGGGTCTGCTTCGTCATTCCTTCGAACAAACCTGCTCCTGGTCGGTCTTCCCGGGGTCGACGCAGAGCACCTGATCGACCGTTCGAATCGCGTGCATCTCGAACGAATGACCACCTTGATGACACCCGGCAGCCCGGTCAACCGTGTCTATTTCCCGGAGACCGGCGCGCTCGCGGAGCTCATCTTGATGGCCGACGGATCAGCGGTCGAGGTTGGCCTCGTCGGTTGGGAGGGGATGGTCGGCTGGCCTGCCGTGTTTGGTAGCCAGGTCAGCCAAACCTGGGTCCTGTGCCAGACGAGCGGACAATTCCTCGAGATGCCGACGACTGCGCTGGCCGAGGCGGCTGATCGGAGCTCAGAGTTGCACCGACGGCTCCATCGTCACGCTGCAGCCGTGATCGGACAGCGAGCGATCTCCGCCGCATGCGATCGCCACCACGATGTCGTCGCGCGCTGCGCGCGTCATCTCCTTGCCGCGCGCGACCTAGGCGACAACGATGAACTGACACTAACCCACGAGTTTTTGGCACTCCGGCTCGGAGTCCAGCGGCCGACCGTGACGGTCGCTCTGAGCGAACTCGAGCGGCTCGGCGCGGTCACCCATCGGCGAGGACACGTCACGGTCGTGAGCAGGGTAAACCTCGAAGAGATCGCCTGTGAATGTTACTGGGCGATCCGCCGCGAAGTTGGGCGCCATTTGGACTGGCTGCCGACATCGGTCCAATCGTGGTTCTCCGACGCCGGCCGTCGCACCTGAGGTCGTCCACGGTCCTCGTAGCGGTGGTCCCCTTTTGGGGACAGACGGGATCCGCCAGCTGCCCCAATCACTCGGGCATCTTTGTCAGCCAGCGGACGGACGCCGGCCGAAACGGCGATCTAGCCTACTTTGCGAGAACTCTGCAGCGCGGGCAGCCAGACGAGCGGCCACGCCCCTTGGATCGCCGTGATTGGGATGCGGATCGTTCGCAGAGAAGGATGACCGATGCGACTCGATTACCGGGCAGCACTCCCCCAGGCGGTTCGCGCAATGAACGGCCTCGAGCAGGTCGTCGAGTTGAGTAACCTCGAGCCGCGCCTGCGGGAGCTCGTCAAATTGCGCGCTTCCCAACTCAACGGCTGTGCGTACTGCGTGGACATGCATACCAAGGATGCACGGGCGATCGGTGAGGACGAGCAGCGCCTCCACCTGGTCGCTGTCTGGCGCGAGGCGCCGTTCTTCACACCCCGTGAGCGGGCCGCACTCGTTTGGACCGAGGCACTCACCCTCCTCAGCGAGACCGCGGCGCCTGATGCCGCCTACGAGACGATGGCGCACGAGTTCGATCCGGTCGAACAGGTTGCGCTCACTCTGGCCATCGTTGCCATCAACGGTTGGAACCGCTTGGCGATCGGATTCCGGCAGCCCGTTGGCTCATATGTATCCAGTCGCCACCCCTAGCCAATCAGAATCTCATGACGATCCTCTCGGTCGGGCCGTCTGCCTTCAAGCGGGCATGCGATGAGCCAACGGCGACCGATGGCTACGCTGTGCTGATGGAACTGGTCTGGCCACGCGGACGCATGAAAAAGCACCCATGGGTCGATCCTTGGGCTCGTGACCTCGGTCCGAGCACGACGCTCCGCAGCTGGAACGCGTCGGAAGACGGTCGGGGAACCGATCGACATCCAGTCCGCCGTCACAACAAAAGAGGAGACGCATTGGCACGAAAATCAGGGCGGCTGCGCCGTCCACCGGCCGAGCGGTTCGCCGGACGAGAACACGTCTTCAATCTGCCCGCGATGGCGGGCACGCTATGGCGCGAGGATCACCCGGGCGCGGACGGTCACAAGCAGATCACACTCTTCCACGAAGGCGACGTGGCGCTCGTCTTGTTCGATTTCATTGCCGGGGGCGTCCTTGCTGATCACGAGGCTGATGGCTATGTGACCATCCACACTGTGTCGGGTGAGCTCGAGGTTGCGACCTCCGAGACGATCCACCAACTACCTGCGGGCGCGCTCCTCGTCCTCGCTCCGGGTGTTCGGCACGATGTCACTGCCCGCGTTGTCAGCCAGATGTTGCTCACGGTGTACCTTGTCAGGCCGACCGCGCCGTGATATTCGCCACCCCCGCCGCGAGACCCATTTCCTGAGACGTCGAGAAGGAGCGCCGATGATCGGCCGAGTCGTTGATCGGATCATTGCCGCCCAGACGCGCTGGGCGAAGCCCTTCGGCGATTGGCTGCACGGCCTGATGGCCGCGATCTTCGGCCGGATGCTGCCGGTCCGGGACTTCTTGGCCGGAACCTGGCTGGGTCACCCGCTCCATGCGCTGGTAACCGACGTGCCGATCGGGGCGCTCACCCTGGTGATCATCCTCGACGTTCTTGGCCAGGCCGTGGCAGCCGACGTGGCCCTGCTCGTCGGCGTCCTGGCGATGCTTGCGGCAGCGCTCGCCGGCTACGCCGACTACTCCACGACCGACGGCCGGGCGCGGGTCCGGGCAACCGTCCACAGCACGATCATGCTGGTCGCGCTGGTCATCTATGTCGTCTCGCTCGGGATCCGGGCGACCGGTCCGGCGAACCGGACGGTGCCGATTGTCCTGTCGATCGGGGCGTATGTGATCCTTGCGGGCGGTGCCTTCGTCGGCGGCGATGTCGTATTCGCGCTGGGCAATATGGTCGACCGGCACGCCTGGCGCTCGTCCGGGACGACGTGGCAGCGGCTCGACGTCACCGAGATCGCCGAGGGCACCCTGGTCAAGGCCTCGGCCGGCGGCCAGGCTCTCGTCCTGATCAGGACCGGTGCAACGATCCAGGCGATGGACGAACAGTGTGCCCATGCTGGCGGCCGCTGAGCGAGGGCACGATCGTGGACGGCTGCATCGACTGCCCCTGGCATGGCTCCAGGTTCGAGATCGGCACGGGCCGACGGCGGCGCGGGCCGACGGTCTACGACCAGCCGCACTTCGAGGTCAGGCTCGCCGAGGCGGCCGGCTACGAGGCGCGCCGGGTCTCCTAAAGGGGAGCCACGCGAGCCAATTTGGCCGAGATCTCGGCCGCCCGCACCCCGGATCGTCCGGCTGCTCCGCCGCGAGGCAGTGGCAACGATCGCCGGGCGTGAACCGCTTGGCCCGTTACGAGCCGTTCGGCGTATCGTCGACGAATGTGCCGTCACTCCGGCCGCTAGCCTCCTCCGACGGACCCGGGGGGCCTGCTATCGATTGGACCGGGCCGCCACTGCCAGCCGAGCGTGCCTTCAGCTGCCGTGGTGCCGTGGTAGCCACCGCCCGGGCCACGCAGGATGTAGGCGATGGCGACGGCGATAACCGCTCCGGCGATTGGCCCGACGAGGTAGACCCACCACGAGGTCAGGTCTCCAATCACCAGGGCTGGGCCCAGGGAGCGGGCCACGTTCATCGAGGCCCCGCTGACGGGTGCGCCGAAGAGCCCGGCGAGAACGATGTAGCTCGCCACCCCGATGGCATTCATCGGCCCGATGTTCTGGGCACCTGAGGCGGTGCCCAGGATTGTGCTGATGAGTCCCACGCTGAGTACCAGCTCCCAGGCCATCGCCGTCGCTTCGCTGATGCCTGGACCGGGCGTGCTAAGGCCGGCGGTCCCCTGCCGGCCGAGCAAGGCCACGAGGAGCACGGTTGCTAGGCTGGCGCCAACGAACTGGGCCGCGATGTAGCCGGGCACGCGACGCCAGGGGAAGTCGTTACGCAGGGCGAACGCAATGCTGACGCCGGGATTGAGGTGCGCTCCCGAGACCGCGCCCATGAACAGGATGATCGCCCCGACCATCAGGCCTGGGGCCGTGACCTGTGCGGTCAAGGGAACCATGTTTCCGCCGAACCGGGCGTTAACCATCCCGCCGCCCACGGCGACCAGGACCAGCAAGAAGGTCCCAAACATCTCCGCGAACAGGCGGCGCCATTCGAAGTGAGCGTCCATGAAGTCCGTCGGGCGGCCGCGCGAGGAGAAATGTCCCGGTTCTTGGATGCCAGGATGAGGATGCATCGGTCGGCGGCGGTCAAGCCTACGCGCGCTCGAACCGATGGACGAGTCCGTCCAACGCCCCAGCGCGAGTGCTCGTTGCGACTACTGGTGCGGGCTGAACCCCATCGACGTTCGCTCGTTTGTTCAGGCCTTCGATTGGGCAATGCCGCCTCGAACTTCCGGCATCGTCGCGCGCAACGTCGAGAACACAGTCCAGCCGCATGCTCCTGATCCTCCCTGAGCGCTCGACCCTGGCAGATGCCTGCGCCATCGTATGTCCGCTATCTGACCGATTGCTTTGAGCTTCCGGAGGATCGAGCCTGCGACGGAAGTGCTTGGCTTTGGGCGTTCGTAAGCGTGCGGACAGAAGTGTTGGAGCGGGTCGCTCTACGGTCGGCCGAGAGTGAACCCGTACCAGTGGCCCCATTTCGTGACCATTCGCGGATCGCGGGCCGCAGGCGAGGTCCACCGGCAGATCTACGAAGTTGGTTGTTCCTGGCCAACAAACGCTCGGAGGCTCAGGGTGGAATGTCGGGTAAAGATAAAGATCGTTGACTGGCAGGACCGGGAGTTCATCGTCGCGCTCGATGTCGGCCTCTCGGATGCCTTGCGATCTGGCCTCGAGGCGGATTGCTTCGCCCTCGCCGAGCGGGTCCAGATTGCTCTGCGCAATGACGGCTATCCGGATGCCCAGATCGGGTATACCCGCTCCGTAGATGACGTCCTGGCTCGGGTTGCCCATTGGACCGTGTGGCGGAATGGGCAGCCACGGAACGCGGGAGCCTGAGCACTCCCAACGAGCGGCGCGGGCGGCTCCGGGAGTTCATCCTGACGGTTTGTGATCTACGGCCCATGCCGATGGCGTTCGGCGCGGGTTCTCTCGGCATGGTCTGCGTTGACGGTCCTCCTCGGCTTGACCGGACAATTCACCAACCGTGCAAACACGGCCGTCTTTCAGTGTTGCTGGTCCAGCAACCAAGGGCTAGCTTCGGACGGACGCCGGTCCTAATTCCAGTCGTCGCTGGGCCGTCGGCTCACACTCAATCATTTCACTAGTCTCTATTTCCGCTAGGGTCAGCGTGTGAGGAACAGAACAACAGTCGACCATCCGATTGGAGCCATCGCACTGCTCGAGGAGCCGAACCGACGGTGGCTCTATGACCTGGTTACGGACCGTCGCGAGCCGGTCGGCCGCGAAATGCAGCCGTGGCGCTCGGAATCAGCCGGGAGCTTGCCGCCTTCCACCTCGACCGACTTGCCGAAGGCGGGCTGCTCGAGACTCAGTACCGCCGTCGTGGCGCCCGAAGCGGGCCAGGCGCCGGTCGCCCCGCCAAGCTCTATCGACGGTGCGGCCGCACGGGGCAAGGCTCGCGTGCGGCCGGGTCACCCATTGCTGACGGCCCACCTCGACGTGCTGCGTGGAGCGGGCTACGAACCCCGAGTCGAGAAGGCCGCCCACCTCGGCAACTGCCCCTATGACGCCCCGGCCGCGGAACATCGTGACCTGACGTGCGGAACGAACCTCGCCTGGGCGAAGAGGGGTCATGGACGGACTGGGCTCGCCCACGAACGCCCGACTCGCCGGAGCCCGGCCACTGCTGCGCCGTCTTCCAGGCAGTTCCCGGCTGGACGCGGGCGAAACGGCCGTGAATTCCGCACGATCCGGCAAGAGAGTGAGGTCGAGATGCCAACCAACGGCGTGGAGGAACGCGCTGTACCGAGTGTCACCAACCCATTGATGAGCGGCACCGGGCTAACTGAACTGCCCACGGCCCTGCGTCTCCAGATCCTCACGACCGAGCACTGGAGCTTGCTGTCGACTCGGGCCATGAGCTGGAATGAGACGTCGAGTCGCACGGCGGCCTTCCTTGCCGCGCTGTCGGGTGCGGTCGTGGCCCTGGCATTGGTGGCCCAGGCCACCGCGTTCGGCGAGGGCTTTGTGACCTTTGCGGTGCTGATCCTGCCGGTCGTCCTGTTCCTCGGAGTCGCGACCTTCGTGCGGCTTGTCCAGATCAACCACGAGGATGTCCGCTGGGTCATCGGAATGAACCTGCTCCGTCACGCGTACCTCGAGGCGGCGCCGGAGTTGCGGCCGTATTTCATCACCGGCTGGCACGACGACGAGGCTGGGATCATGGCCACCTTCGGGGCCAGAGTCGGGCCGGGCGGGTTCGTCCACGAGTTCGTCACCGCACCGGGGGTGCTCGCAGTCGTGAACGCGGTCCTGGCCAGCGTCCTCGCCGGGATCCTCGGACCACGACTTGGGGCTACGGGCTCGGTCACAGTCAGCTTGGCAATCGTCACCGGCCTGCTGACTATCGCGCTGCTGGCTGCCTACCAGTACCGCGGTGCGGTGCGACCCCGTGCGCAATGGCGCACGAGGTTTCCGGAAGGAGGCATCGTCTCCGACTCCCACCATGATCCCAAGCCAATTCGATGACTGTCTCGACTCAGGGCAAAGTCACTGGTCCAGCGGACCACCTGCGGCGTCTGACGTGATCGCGGCGGTTCGAGCCGCGATGCCTGGGACGGCCGGTTTGCGCTCGGTCGTCAAGCCGAGGCGCCGCAAACAACTCGATCCGCCCGGGGCCTGGGCACAGCGCCTGGCCCAGACCCGACCGAATCTCGTGACCGATGTGCTGGACGGGCTCGCCTCGAATTACGGCCGGCCGGCGTGGAGGCGCTACCGCGAACCGACCAGCCAACTCGTCCTCACGATTCTTAGCCAAAACAGCGCCGACACGAATGCTGAGCGGGCGTTCGACTCGCTGCGCCGCGCGTTTCCATCGACCGAGCCCGTCGAGAGCCATGAAGCCGGCCACGGTTGGGGCGGCCTTGGCCTGGAGCCCGATGCCCCGCCCGACTGGCTGGCGGTCGAGGAGACCCCCCTGCCCAAGCTGGTCGAGGCGATCCGGCCGGGCGGTCTCGCCCAGCAGAAGGCGCCCCGGATCCAGGCGGCACTCCAGGTCATCCGGGCCCAGCGTGGTGACCACTCCCTCGAGTTCCTCGGCGAAATGCCCGCCATCAAGGCCCGCGACTGGCTGACCGCCATCGACGGGGTCGGCCGCAAGACGGCCTCGGTCCTGCTGATGTTCTCGTTCGGGATGCCGCTCATGCCGGTGGACCGGCACGTCGAGCGGGTCAGCCTCCGGGTCGGCTTGATCCCGCCCAAAGCGACCGCCGACGAAGCCCACGAGCTGTACCTGGCGAT
>Ga0208078_1000501_pt1 | contig 10370 bp, 6 predicted proteins | sample NGESurdeep072012_3_FD_184468 | JGI IMG/M metagenome (GOLD analysis project Ga0208078, IMG submission 184468) | Arctic peat soil microbial communities from Barrow, Alaska - NGEE Surface sample 53-2 deep-072012 (SPAdes) | ecosystem: Environmental > Terrestrial > Soil > Wetlands > Peat ... | reverse complement strand
GAGCGAGACGCAGGCAGGATGCCTGCTAACCGCCCGCAGGATGCGGGCGCTCCAGTGCGCGCTCCGGTGGGCGCCCCGTCGGTTTTGAAGCAACGCCTGGCGCGTTACCACGGAGAGAATGTCGACGCAACTTTTTGGGGATGGAATGATGTCTGGCTGAACCCTCGGTTTCATTCCTGGAACATTGAAGAGTATCTGCCGCAGATTCAGATACCGGTGCTGCTGATTCAGGGAGCAGATGACCGGTACGGAACGTTGGCGGAGGTCAAAGCCATCGAGGCCGGTTGTCAGGGTCCAGTGCGCACAGTGCTGCTCGCGGATTGTGGACACAGCCCGCATCTGGATCAGCCGGCGCAGGCGCTCGAGGCGATGCGGAAGTTCGTGGCAGAGTTGAAATGACTGGCCACAGAATACACAAAAATTTGGAGTGCGGTGGCAAGCGCAGCGCGACACCGCTTTGTCCGACAAACTTCAGTTTGTCGCTTGTGTGCTTTTCACTCGAGTTGAGCACAAACAACGTTAACGACAAACTGAAGTTTGTCGGACATCACCTGCGTCCCTGATTCTGTAATTCGATCATCCATTGCGGATACATGGAAGGAGGCGCGGTGGTGCTCGAAAGTTTATCGACTTCTTCTTCGCTTAACTCCAGCTCTGCAGCTTTCAAATTGTCTTCCAACTGGGACATTTTGTTCGCGCCGATGATGATCGAAGTGACGCCGGGCTGAGCTAGTAACCAGGCCAGGGCCACCTGCGCCACCGTCGCGTCTTTCCTTTTCGCAATCTCGTCGAGCGCGTCGATCGCGTCAAACTTCCGCGCTTCGTCAATCGCCGGAAACTGAAAGTTAGTGCGCCGCGCGCCTTCCGGATTGGGATTGTCGCGGCGGTACTTGCCCGAAAGAAATCCGCCGGACAAAGGCGACCACGGCAGCACGCCGACACCTTCTTCACGACAAAGCGGCAGCAGTTCGTGTTCGAGATCGCGCCCAACCAAAGAGTAATAAGCTTGCAGCGAGACGAACCCGGCCCAACCTTTCTGTGCTGAGAGAACCAGCGCCTTCATCAAATGCCGCGCCGACCAGTTTGAGCAGCCGACGTAACGCACCTTGCCCTGCCGCACCAGATCGTCGAGCGCGCGCAAAGTTTCTTCGACCGGCGTGAGGGTGTCCCAGCCGTGGACTTGATAGAGATCAATGTAGTCGGTAGCTAGTCGACGCAAACTATTTTCTATTGAAGCGAAGATGTGCTGGCGCGAGAGCCCGACGTTGTTCACGTCACCAGTGCCCGCGATGGCTGCTTCACTCATCGCGCCGCGCACCTTCGTAGCGACAATCACCTGGTCGCGGGCGACGCCGGCATCCTTCAAAGCCTGACCCAGAATCGTTTCCGACTGGCCGTAAGAATAAACGTCGGCCGTGTCGAAAAAATTAATGCCAGCTTCCAAACAACGCGCCACCATCTGGTTTGCGCCCGCCTGATCGACGGCAGCGATATTCAGGAAATTGTCGCCGAAGGTCATTGTGCCCAGGCACAGTTCGGAAACTTTCAAACCGGTGCGTCCTAATAGTCTGTATTTCATGATTGCTTTCCTTTCTCGTAGATGCTTCATCGTAAACTGCGAACGGTGAAGTGCAAACAAAGAATGGCGCCAAAGTGCGGATTGGGAGGGAATTGTGACGAGTGACCAGGTCTCGCCGCTTTGCGCCGTCAGCGTGCCATTGTGGGAAAGAACCTGCTCAGGTCGAACTTCTCGGCAAAATAGCGTTTCCGCCAGCCAGGGTTGACTTCATCAAGCAACAAACCTTCAGCCGCTCCGAATGAATAAACAACATCGCGCCGTGACTGGCCAAGCTTCTGCGTGAGGAGTTGACGAAGAGTGCGCTCCCGAGTTTCTTTGGCCACGCCCCCAAACGACTGGTAATCCTTCAGTGCTCGAAATTCTTTGCTGGGCTGATACTTTGCCGCGGCCAATCGCGCCAATTGGTATTCCGTGTAACGGGCAATCCCTTCCTTCCAGAACTGAAACGAAAAGTATTTGTAATCATCCGGCGAGAGCAACTGCTGAAATTTCTGTCGCTCCTCGAGATAAGCTCGCAGTTTCTTTGCGCGATCGGCTTTGGGAGACTCAATCGCTGCCGCGAGCACCTGGCTCATCGTGGCGAACTGATCCTGTACTTCCTGACGGTCATAGGGAAACGCATAATTGAGCATCCACATGCCTGACTGGTCGCCGTGATACAAGTTCATAGCATTAACGTCTCGATAGAAGTTTGGTTGAGAGTCCTGCAACTGATGAAAATGCTCGTGCAGCAGAATGATGACCCAGGGCGCGGATGTCTTTGCGCTAGTGTTCTCTGCCTGGCCAACAACGATGGTGGAAATCATGCTGCCGCTAATGGCCGGAAATGTAGCCAGCAGATGCGTACTCTGAGTCCGCTTGCGAAAATAGATGTCACTCTTCAAGAGCCGGTCATAACCCAGAGGCACAAAGTCCTGAGAAGGATGAGGATGGCGCAAGAGAAATTCATAGTCCGGCGTGACCAGCAAGACCGCGAAAGGGGCCGTGGTCCAACCCGGCCAGACAGCATCGCCCAGGCGCTCGCCGAGTCTGAAGGTTTCCGCCAAACGGGTGCGATCGACGGATGGAATGGAAGGCTTCTCTTCGGCTAATACTGCCTGAAGCGCTAAAAAGAAAACCAGCGCAGTCGTCAGTCTTGCTTTCATTCGCTCACACTATTCAATAACGCATCGCTTGCCGTCAAGAACTTCTCGATTCCGGATCATTGCGGAAATCGCTTGATCAGACCTTCCTGAAGTGTGTCGGACATTCAGAAATCCAGACGCACGCCCAGACGAATCTGACGCGGACGCATGGTGCGGGTGGGGACCAGAAAGGTATCCAGAAAGGCCTGGCGAGTGGCCGCTGAAGATGTTGGTCCAAAGGCGCTGAAGTCGATGAACTCGCTGCCAAAACTGAATACGGTTTTGTTCAGCACGTTGTCGAACTCGATCACCGGACGCAATTTGATCTTGTCGGTAATCTTAAACTCGCGCGTCACGCTAAGATCGAAAATGAAGGTTCCCGGACCGGTGCCGGCGTTGCGCGGCAGGTTTCCCGACTGACCAATCGTCGGCAGAGTGAACTGATCGAGAATCGATGCGTCGAATGGTTGGCCGGGGCTGCGCCACTTTAGCACTTTGGTGTCGCCGGTAAAGATGGGCCGGTCGTTCCCGACGTCGTCGAGATTTCGATCAGCGCCGCCCAGGCCGAGATTAAAAGGCGCGCCGGAAGCCAGACGCAAAACCGGCGCGATGCGCAGCCGGCCGAGAAACTTCGGCGTGTCGATCGTTCCCGACAGAGTGAAGCGGTGGCGACGATCTTGCAGACTGCGCGCGCGCTCGCTGTTGAAATCGCCGGGAATCAGAGCGTCCGAGGTGTTCACGATGCCGTCGTCGCGCAGGAAAGAAAGCGTGTACGCCACGCGGAACGAAAAGCCCGCCCCGTTTTTCGCTCGCTTAAACCGATTGCGCAACTCCAGCGTCAAACCGTGATAGAAACTGTTGCCGACGGGAATCAGTTGCTCGACTTCGCCTTTCGACGCGTCGGGACGTAGAGAATTCAAAGCTGCCAGCGCCGTATTCACCGAGGTCGTCGCGGTGAAGGAATTGAGATTGACGAGCGAGATCGGAACTCCGAATTCCGTAATGCGAACGACCGAATTCGGATTCGCCGGGTCAGCGGGCGACAGCACAAAGCGAACCAGATCGCCGGCAGCCGAAGTATTCAGCAGCGGGCGGACGCCGCCGGGCCCGTTGAGAAAGTTGGTAAAGTCGCGCGACGCCAGATAAGAGGTAAAGTTCTTGAAGCCTCTAGGCAACGACGGTGCGTTCGTGTTGAACTCGCGCCACAAATGCAGACCACGATTCCAGGTATAGTTCGCTTCCAAGACAAAGCTGCGACCGATCTCGCGCTCGAAACCGAGGTTGGCCTGATAACTTTCCGGAATACGAAGGTTCGGATCCAAACGGCGGGTGAATCCGGAATTGTGGACGCCGAACTGTTTCACCAGCGATGAATCGACGGTGAGTGTCCTGGGAAATTGCAGGTTCGTGGCGATGAATGCGCGGCGCTGGGCGTTGCTCATCAACTTGCCGGTGGCCGGATCGACCAGCGTGTCGGTGTCAAAGAAGAGTTGCTGCGCGCCCAACGTGAAATCGTCGATTGTGCGCAACAACGCGCGGTTATAAAAAATCCCCGCGCCGCCGCGAATGACCGTCTTGCCGGATTTGAAAGGATCGTACGAAAAAGCAACGCGCGGCCCGAAGTTGTTCCGATCATGCACGATACTTTCATTCTCATAACGCACGCCATAGCTCAACATCAGATTGGGTTTTACCCGCCATTCGTCCTGGGCAAAGAGCCCCGTGTAGGTGTTGTGCTGGGTGGAAGTCGTCAGAAAGTTTTGCCGGAAGCGGCTGGGAATGTTGGCCAGAAAGTCACCGGCGCTGTCGAAATCCCACGTGCCGCTGGCGTCGCCCAGATCGATGAAGGTGGATTTGATCTTTTGCATGTCGCTGCCAAACTTCATCGAATGATTGCCGCTGAGATAGGCGAAGATCTCCTGGAATTGAAAGCGAGTCTCGCGGCGATCGGTAGCGCCGCTGGTCGAAGTGCCGGCCACGAGTGTTCCCGTGGCGAGCTTCAAAGGATCATTGAGGCCGATCAGTACCACGGGCGATCTCGTGCCGCCCGTCGCGACGACTGCCGGAGTGAGGCGCGAGTATTGAAAGCGCGTCTGGGCGACGGCTTTCGCGGACACAACGTAGTTGTCGAGCCAGGCGATCGCGTCCGTATTGCGCGTCTTTCCTTCCAGCGCCTGGGCCAGACGATCGCCGCCGCCAAACTGCCGCAGGTTTTTCGAGCGGCCCAGTTGGTAAAGAATCTGCCCGTTGTGGGTTTCGGTAAACTTGTGATCGATGCGCGTGGTGAAGACTTGATTGCGCCCCGGCGTACTGACCGCAGTAATGAAGGGCGCGACTACGGCGTTCAAAGCCGGCGCTGAAGCGTTCTCAGTTCGCTGCCCGGTAAGATCTGTCGGCGCCGGCAGTGGAAACAGCGGATTCTGCTGCACCGGCACCAGCGTGTCAATCAAGGTCGAGTCCAGCACGTCATCATATTCATACGCGCTGAAAAAGAAAGTGCGATTGCGGCCGTCGTAAAGTTTGGAAATCACCAGCGGCCCGCTGAAAGTGAAGCCGGGGTCATGTTCCTGCAAAGGCAAACGCGGCAGACCCAGCGAATTGTTTTTCCAGGTGTTGGCATCCAACGCTTCATCGCGGAAAAAGTAGAAAGCCCGGCCGTGAAACTTGTTCGAACCGCTGCGCGTGCGCAGGTTTACCCGGCCGCCCGAAGCGCGCCCGTACTCAGCCGCGAACTGGTTCCGGATGACCTGCACCTCTGCGACAGCTTCGATCGACGGCGTGAAGCGCTCGCGGGCCCCGCGGTCATCATTGTTGTCCAGACCATCGATCGTGATGTTGTTGGAATAAGCAGTGCCACCGGAAAGCGAAAAGTTTCCGGCTTCCTCGGGAGTCGAGCGCGAGCTGGTGCGGTCTTCAGCCAGGTCACGAGTCGAGAGCGGCTCTTCCGCGACGCCGCCGAGCGTAAAAATCAAATCGAGCGGCGAGCGCGTCGCCACCGGCAGCGATTCAACCTCGCGCGTGGTCACCGTACCGCCCACTACCGTTCGCGTCGTATCAACTCGTGGCGCATCGGCGGCGCTTACAATCACGGTTTCGGCAGTGACGCCGGCGGGCTTCAGAATGAAATCCAGTTGGACGTTTTGCCCCGAGATCGTCGTGAGATCGGTTTTTTCTTCGGCAGCAAAATTTGGGAATGCGGCCTTGACGCTGTAGGTGCCGGGCGGAAGCTGAATCAGTTTGTACCGCCCGTCGCCATCGGCCACGACACTGCGCTCAACTTTGGTGGCGGTAATGGTCGCCGTCACGGTCGCGCCGGGAACCACCGCGCCATTCTGATCCGTCACGCGGCCGCTGATGGTAACGTTGTCTAAATCCTGGGCTGTCGATAGGCACGGCGTCAGACACACGAATATACCCAGCAGGAGGAGCACGAAAGTAGAGTTTGCCGCAGGCCGCATTGGGAGAAAGCATGCAAGGAGGGCCTGGTAGTCGTGTCCTATTTGAGATATTGCCTTGCCAGATAAAGGCGATCCACGAATGTACACGAAGGTAAGAAAATCTTCCTGGTGCTATTTCGCGCGTTTTCGTGGATCGTTCTTATCCAAAGCAAAAGAAAACACGAAACGAAAATCAGGCACTACCGCCTTGCCGATCCTTAGACAGTACGCCCTCTGATCGTAGTCGACCTGTCAACCAGACTTTCACAGTCCGAACATCGGAGTGTCAGTGAATGATTTAGCGAGCCTTGCCGCCTGCGGCGCGGCGCTTGGCCGGGACGGGGCGATTGATGCGGCTGATGGGAACCAGGGCGCCGGCTTCGGGTGGCGGCGCTTCAGTGAAGCTGGAAAACTCTTCGGCGTGTGTTTGCAGATAATCAAAGAAGCGTTCGAATTCGCGCTGCATCGAGTCCATCTTTTCGCGCATGTTCAAAATGATCTCCACGCCGGCAAGATTTACCCCAAGGTCGCGCGTTAAGGACAAGATAATCTCAAGCCGCTCCAGATCAGTGTCAGTGTAGAGACGAGTGTTGCCTTCTGACCGCGAAGGTTTCAGCAATCCTTCACGCTCGTACAGACGCAGCGTCTGCGGGTGGAGTTCAAACTGCTCTGCCACGGCACTAATCGTGAATGTTTTGGCTCGCCTCTTCATACAATCGTTAACCGTTAATCGTAAACCGTGAACAGCAGTTCTCCACTGTTTACAGTTCGCAGTTTACGGTTCACTATTCCAGTCCCATCGCTACCCGCGGATTTTCGGTATTCATCTGCCCGTACTTGCGCAGCAACTCTTTGGTTTCTTCTGAAATAACTTTTGGCAGCACCACCTGAACTTCTACAAACTGATCGCCGTGCGTGTTTGGATCGCGCAGGGAAGGCGCCCCCCGCCGGCGCAGACGAAACTTCTGTCCTGATTGAGTACCCGGTGCGATGCGCAACTGCGCCTTGCCGGTTACGGTCGGGACTTCGATCTTCGCGCCCAGGGCTGCCTCAGGCACGGTGATCGGAACCGTGACATAGATGTTGTCGCCCTTGCGAGTGAAATACTGGTGACGGCCGACATTCGTGATGATGAATAAATCGCCCGGCGGCGCGCCCAGCCGTCCGCCTTCGCCTTTGGCGGAAATGCGCACGCGCGAGCCGGTGTCCACGCCCGCGGGAATCCGCACCTTAACATTTTCAGTCTTAGCCAAAGTGCCTTTGCCTTTGCACACCGAGCACGGCGGACGTCGTTTGCCGGTGCCGCCACAGTCCGTACACTCCTGCGTGAAGCGCAGGCGGCCGCCGGCCCTCTGCACCTGACCGGATCCTTTGCAGGTCGGACAAGTGATCACTGATCCACCCGTGTCGCCCGCGCCGTGGCAACGCGAACACTGATCGGATCGGTTCACGGTGATGTTGGTGGTGAGGCCGGTGATCGCCTCTTCGAAAGTGAGCGAGAGCGGCATCTCAATGTCCGCGCCCTTTTGCGGCTGTGGCCGCGGCGCTTCGCGCTCGGCTTTTCCGCCGCTAAACAGATCGGCAAAGATGTCCCGAAAGCTGCTGCTGCCACCGGTGCCCGCCGAAGTCGATGTCGCTCCCCAGTCAAAGCCGGAAAAATCGAAAGGAGCACCGCGCGTGTAAGCAGGGCCCGTTCCGCCCGCCGCGGCGTTAGCAAGATTGTCTGAATACTGGCCAAAGCGATCGTAAACCGAGCGCTTCTTGGGATCGGACAGAATATCGAATGCCTCGCTCATTTGCTTGAAGCGATCTTCGGCCGACTTGTCGCCCGGATTTACGTCAGGGTGATACTTGCGCGCCAGCCGCCGGTAGGCTTTCTTGATCTCTTCCGGCTTGGCGTCACGTTTTACCCCAAGGATTTTGTAGAAGTCCTCTTTAGCCATCGCTCACATTGCCGATTTCCAATTGCCGAATGCCGATTGATCTCTGACCAAGAGCCCGCTACGAATTAACAAGCGACTAAGGTTGGCGACCAATCGGCAATCAAAAATCGGCAATCGGAAATGTACTTACTTCTTCTCTTCGTCGACATCGACGTACTCGGCGTCGATCACATTATCTTCTCCGCCCGTCTGGCCGGACGAAGCAGCGCCGGCCGCGGATGATTCGGCCGTCTCGTCACCAGGAGTCGAAGATGTTTGCTGATACAGCGCTTCGGCCATCTTATGAGAAACGGTTTGCAGCGCATTGAAGGCGTCGTTCAGGCGTTCGACTCCGCCTTCCTCGAGGGCCTTCTTCGCGTCGGCGATTGCGGTTTCAACTTCGCCGGCCACGGCGCCGACCTTCTCACGGTTTTCGCTTAGCGTCTTCTCCATTTGATAGACGAGACTGTCGAGTTTGTTCCGCGCTTCGATCTCCTCGCGCTTGCGCGCGTCGTCAGTCGAATGAGAATCCGCGTCGCGCATCATCTTATCGATCTCATCTTTGCTGAGACCGGATGACGAGGTGATCGTGATCTTTTGTTCGCGACCCGTGCCCATGTCTTTTGCTGAGACGTTCACAATACCGTTGGCATCGATGTCAAAGGCGACTTCGACTTGCGGCATGCCGCGCGGCGCCGGGGGAATGCCCACCAGGTGAAACTTGCCGAGCGTGCGATTGTCGCCCGCCATCGGCCGCTCGCCCTGAAGCACGTGGACCTCGACCGAGGTCTGATTGTCGGAAGCCGTGGAAAAAATTTCAGATTTACGCGTCGGGATGGTCGTGTTGCGATCGATGAGCTTGGTGAACACAGCGCCCAGCGTTTCAATGCCCAGACTCAGGGGCGTAACGTCGAGCAAGAGGATGTCGGTCTTCTCACCTGACAGCACGCCCGCTTGCACGGCCGCCCCGATGGCCACGACTTCGTCGGGATTGACGCTCTTGTTCGGTTCTTTATTAAAAAAGGCTTTCACAATTTCCTGGACTCTGGGAATACGCGTCGAGCCGCCGACGAGCACTACTTCGTCGATCTTCGAGGAATCGAGGGCCGCATCCTTTAACGCTTGTTCGAGCGGCGGGGTCAGACGTTTGAAGATCGGTTCGCACAACTGCTCGAACCGTGCGCGCGTCAGTTTCATCACCAGGTGCTTTGGTCCTGACTGATCCGCGGTGATGAACGGCAGATTGATTTCGCTCTCCATCGTGGACGAGAGTTCGATCTTCGCTTTCTCACCTGCTTCCTTGAGCCTTTGCAGCGCCATCTTGTCCTTTGAAAGATCGATGCCCTGGTCCTTCTTGAACTCTTCGATAATCCATTCAATCAAGGCCTCGTCGATATCATCGCCGCCGAGGTGCGTGTCGCCGTTGGTCGACTTCACTTCGACGACGCCTTCGCCGACTTCCAGAATCGAAATGTCGAACGTGCCACCACCAAAGTCGAACACTGCTATCGTCTCGTCCTTCTTCTTATCGAGACCGTAGGCCAGCGCTGCGGCGGTCGGCTCGTTCACGATCCGCATCACTTCCAGACCGGCAATCTTACCGGCATCCTTGGTGGCCTGGCGTTGCGAATCGTTGAAGTAAGCCGGGACGGTAATCACGGCCTTCTCGACTTTTTGCCCGAGGTAATCCTCGGCCGACTGCTTCATCTTTTGCAGGATCATCGCCGAGATTTCTGGCGGGCTCCATTCCTTGCCGCCAGCCACGATGCGAACATCTCCACCGGCGCCACTACCCTGAACCTTGTAGGGGACCTGTTTCATCTCTTCGGCCACTTCGCTAAACCGCCGGCCCATGAATCGTTTGATTGAATAGATTGTGTTTTCGGGGTTGGTCACGGCCTGACGTTTGGCGACCTGTCCGACCAGGCGGTTGCCGTCTTTGGCAAACGCGACCACTGAAGGCGTCGTCCGCCCGCCCTCAGAATTATTGATGACGATTGGTTCGCCGCCTTCCATAACCGCGACCACCGAGTTAGTTGTTCCCAAGTCAATCCCAATGATTTTGCTCATGTTCTTAAATACTCCGCTGCTTTTATTTCCGTCATTCGTTGAGCGAGAGACGGGTTGAATGCTGGCGTAGAATAATACCTGAGTGCCTCGTTGTCAACTTTAGAATGAGGTGTCAGAACCGCCTGCGGGAGCGCGGTTCCGTCAGGGCGCAGTCATAAAAAGAAAGCTCACGACTATTTACGATCGTCGTTCAATAGCCGCGAGACAAAGAAAACGTAGTGGATGCCGGATAAAAGAG
>Ga0208078_1000499_pt1 | contig 10383 bp, 6 predicted proteins | sample NGESurdeep072012_3_FD_184468 | JGI IMG/M metagenome (GOLD analysis project Ga0208078, IMG submission 184468) | Arctic peat soil microbial communities from Barrow, Alaska - NGEE Surface sample 53-2 deep-072012 (SPAdes) | ecosystem: Environmental > Terrestrial > Soil > Wetlands > Peat ... | reverse complement strand
ACAGCGTCGGGATAGTCGCCGCGAGCGAGCGCATCGTACGCGTCGAGCGCCGTGACGTGCTCGAGCTCGCAACCGGCGCCGAGCGGGTCGCCGCTCATGGTGCGGTAGGAGACGCGGCCATTCGCGCTCGTGATGAGAGCCGAACCGCGATCGCGCGATCGTACTTCCACGCTCGCGTCGCCATCGGGAAGGATCACGAAATCCACGGACTCTCGCGCCAGCAGCGTGCGCGCGAGCGACTCCCACTTCTCGCGCAGCGCGATCCACCCCGCGCGCTCGCGGCGCTCGAGCTCGACGTAGAGATGCGCCATGGCGTTGCCGCCGACCATCACCGCGACTGCTGCGCCGCGCGCCAGCAGCCAGGGGTGCGCGAGCACGCGATGCCCGCTCTCGCGTACGAGCGCCGCGAGATCATCGTGCGAGCGCACCTGCGAGTGCCCGTGATCGCTCACGATCCAGAGCTGCGTCTCCTCCCAGCGCTGCGCGCGCTCGAGCGCGTCGCGCAGCGCGGCCACCGCCGCATCGATGGTGGCGAGCGCGCGCCGGGCGAGCGGCGAGTCGTGGCCATCGGAGTGCGACGCCTTGTCGAGCCCGAGCAGCGCGATGCACGAGAACGCGGGGCGCTTCTGGATAATGTGGCGAATAGATCGCTCGGCCACGTGCTCGTCGAGCGTGCGCCAGCCATCGACGTCGCCGCTCCAGTGCGTGCGCGCGGCGCGAGCCAGCGTGCGCACGTCGCGCCCGATGCGCTCGCGGGCGCTCGTGCCGCGGCCGAGCATGCTCATCGCATTGAAGCGAGAGGGCGCGAGCTCGAAGATCGTGGGATGCGTCGCGTCGAGATCGCCGTCGAGATGGCGCATCTCGGCGCCGAGGTAGCTACGGGAGTACGGATAGCGCCGGCAGCGGGTGTGCGAGCGGTCGTACCAGCGGAGGCCAGGGAGGCCGCACGGGCCGGGGAAACGGCCGGTGAGGAAGGGCGCGTAGGCGATGCCCGTGACCGACGGGAACGCGGTCGTCACCGGATACAACCCACCCTCGGCGCGCAGCCTTGCGAGTGCGGGAAGTAGATTCGGGGCACCGGCACGCGTCGCGGAATCGATCGTGTCGAAGCGCGCGCCGTCAGCGACGAGCAGGATCAGCGACATGCTGACGAGTGCGGCAGCGAGTACACTCGCGAGGGAGATGGGTGAGAGCTACTATTTAAGCGCGCACAGGAGCGCGCTATTCATCCGCGCGCGGAATGCGAGCAACATTCGAGGAAGTTATCACATGACCGTACGGAATCGCTGATTCATGGCCACGCAAAAACCCACGCGCGGCGCAAAGGCCAAGGCGAAGGCGAAGACCAAATCAGCGGGCGGCAGGAAGGCGGCGGTGACCGGCACGGGGAAGCGCGTGAAGCCCGCCGAGATCGCGGACGCCGAGGAGCGCGCGCGCGCGGGGCTGCGCGAGCGCACGGAGCAGGGGCACATTCTCGCCGGCCGCACGCCGCCGTCGCAGCGAGTGCCGCGCGTGCAGACGTCGGGCCCGAGGAAGATCAAGGCGAACATTCGCCCCTTCGACTACTCGATTCGCGACGACCGTCCGCTCACCGAAACGGAAGACGAGAAGCTCCTCGCGTCGTCGAACTCGCGCGTCGACTTCACGCGCACGGATCCGTGGCGCGTGCTGCGCATCATGTCGGAGCTCATCGAGGGCTTCGACACGCTCGCGGGAGTCGAGAAGGGCGTGTCGATCTTCGGATCGGCGCGCACGGGTCCCGATGATCCGCAGTACGTCGCCGCGCAGGAGACGGCGAAGCTGCTCGCGGAGGCGGGCTTCGCGATCATCACGGGCGCAGGCCCGGGAATCATGGAAGCCGCGAACAAGGGCGCGCGCGAGGGGAATGGCCGCTCGATCGGCTGCAACATCGAGCTCCCCTTCGAGCAGGGCTCGAACCCGTACGTCGACACGGTGATCGAGTTCCGCTACTTCTTCATCCGCAAGCTGATGTTCGTGAAGTACTCGTCCGCGTTCATCATCTTTCCCGGCGGCTTCGGCACCCTCGACGAGGCGTTCGAGGCGCTCACGCTGATTCAGACGGGAAAGATCTACGAGTTCCCGGTGATTCTCTTCGGCCGCCACTACTGGGCCGGCCTCCTCCGCTGGCTCCGCTCGCGCGCACTCGTGGAGAAGAAGATCTCGCCGGGCGATCTCGATCTGATCATCGTCACGGACGATCCGGCCGAGGCCGCGAACGCAGTGATCGCCGCGCACACGGCGCATCACAAGCCGCCGCAGCGTCGCTCGAGCGATCAGATCCGGCGCGCGGAATCGTGATTATCTCAGTACTAAGGAATCAGTAACATGGCAGCGAAGAAGTCCGGTAAGAAGGCCGCCAAGCCGACAACAACGCGATCATCTGCCTCCGGACCCAAGGCGCAGCAGAAGCAGGCAGCCGAGGAGCGCGAGCGCGCCGGCGCGGCGCACACGTCGCACGAGAAGAGCCGCTTCCTCCGCGGCCAGCGCATCGATCCGCGCCGCATCACCGGGAAGGAGACCGTCGTCGATCTCATCGAGGGCACCTTCCTCGCCTACAACGCCGCGCGCCTGCGTGAGGCCGCGCAGCTGTTCACCGGCAAGATGCTCGAGCCCGATGTCACCGTCGGCCTCACGCTCACCGGCGCGCTCACCCCCGCGGGGCTCGGCATGGCGGCGCTCATCCCGCTCATCGAGGCGGGCTTCGTCGACTGGATCATCTCCACCGGGGCGAATCTCTACCACGACACGCACTTCGGCCTCGGCCTCGCGATGCACCGCGGCAACTCGACCGAGTCCGACATCGTGCTCCGCGAGGAAGGCGTCGTTCGCATTTACGACATCTTCTTCGACTACGATGTGCTCCTCTCCACCGACGCATTCTTCCGCCAGATCATGCGCGCGCCGGAGTTCCAACGCGCAATGTCGAGCGCGGAATTCCACGCGCTCTGCGGCAAGTACGTACGCGAACGCGAGAACGCGCTTGGCATCGGCCAGCGCTCGCTGCTTTCCGCGGCGTACAACGCCGGCGTGCCGATCTACACGTCGTCGCCCGGCGACTCATCGATCGGGATGAACATCGCCGCGCTCGCCCTCGAGGGGAACGCGCTGCTCATCGATCCAAACCAGGACGTGAACGAGACGGCGTCGATCGTGCTCGCCGCGAAACTCTCGAACGGGAAGAGCGCCGTCATGATCCTGGGCGGCGGAAGCCCCAAGAACTTCATGCTGCAAACCGAGCCACAGATTCAGGAAGTGCTCGGCATCGATGAGAAGGGGCACGACTTCTTCCTGCAGATCACCGACGCGCGCCCCGACACCGGCGGCCTCTCCGGCGCGACACCGGCCGAGGCCGTGAGCTGGGGGAAGATCGACCCCGACAAGCTCCCCGACGCCGTCGTCTGCTACGTCGATGCGACGATCGCGCTGCCGCTTCTCACCTCGTACGCGCTGGCGAAGCGAAAACCGCGTAAGCTTAAGCGCCTCCTGGATCGCCGAGTGGCGAACATGGCGCGGCTGCGGTCGGAGTTCGAAAAGGCGGGTGGCGAGCCCCTGCCCTCGGAGAAGACCACCGACACGCTCGGCCGACATCGATAGTATCACACAGGCTGGACAGCGCTCCGGCACGTCTCTACACTGCACAAAGCACCCACGCGCCCGGCCCCCATGCCGGGCGCTCACATTTTACGCCGTGCTGCTTTACAATGATCGAAGAGCTGAAGGAAAAGCTGGAGCTGGAAGCCAACAAGCTCCAATTCGAATTGAACGTCACTCTGCCCAACGAGATCCGCAAAGCGGTCGAGATGGGCGATCTGCGTGAGAACAGCGAATACAAGGCGGCGCTCGAGCGCCAGCAGTTCGTGCAGGCGCGCCTCGGGCAGCTGCGTCAGCGGCTGAGCAAGCTCTCGCAGATCGACGTCACGCAAATCTCGCACGACAAAGTGGGACTCGGCTCGCGCGTCATCGTGAAAGACAACGCGACGGGCGCGGAGGAGAGCTATCAGCTCGTCTTCGGCGACGCGGTGGAGTTCGAGGAAGGGCAGGTCACGATGTCATCCGCCATCGGCAAGGCGCTCGTCGGAAAGGCCGTTGGTGAGCTCGTGCTACTCAGGCTTCCGAACGTGACTCGCAAGCTCGAGATCATCGACCTCAAGACGATTCACATCCCCGCGTCCTAAGCCTCGGCGATTCCGAAGAGATCGTCGACCTCGCGCCTGTAGGACTGTAGCTCGTCCTCCACGTTCCACGACATGAGCTGCGCGAGCCGCTCCACCACCGCAGGCGCGATCGATAGCGCGTGATCGCGCGTCTCGAAGGCCACGTGCAGCCGTCGAATGAGCAGGTCGCCGAGTGTGCGCGCCATCTCGTGCGTCACACCCCAGTCGAGCTCCGCGGCGATGTAGGGAAGCTCCGGGACCAGTCGCTCGGCCAGCGCGCGGTCGACGTTCGCCAGCTGCCAGATCGCGCGCCACCGCGTTCCATAGGCGTGCACGAGGTGCTCGGCGATATCCGGAGCGCCGATGGTCGCGCGTGCGAGCGCGAGCTCGTCCTCGAGCGACTCGATGTCGCCGCCGGGAAGCGACTGCTTGTGCGTCGCCGCGCGCCCGTGGCCGATGCGATATCGCCGCGCGATCGTGTCCATCACATCGGCGGCCATCGCGCGGTAAGTCGTGAGCTTACCGCCCGTCACCGAGAGTAGCCCGGGCACCGTCCACGCGATCGCGTGCTCGCGCGAGACCGCGTCGGGATTCTTGTCGCCCGACGCGACGAGCGGGCGAATGCCGGCCCACGCGGAGACGACGTCGCTCGGCTGCAGATGCGCGCCGGGGAAGAAGGCGTTGGCCGAGCGAAGTAGGTAGGTGATGTCGGCCGAGGTCGCGCGTACGCGCTCGGGGCGCCCGTCGAACTCGGTGTCCGTTGTGCCGATGATGCTGAACGTGCCGGCGGGGAGCACGAACATGACGCGGCCATCGATCGGCGACAGCAGCGTGAGCGCGCCGTTGTTGCGGATGCGGTCGCGCGGCACGGACACGTGCACGCCCTTCGTTCCGCGCACCGCGCGCCGCGCCTGCGGCTCCGCCATGCGCACGATCGCGTCGCTCCACGGGCCGGCGGCGTTGACCACGGCGCGCGCGCGAATCTCCACATCGATGCCGGTGCGGAGGTCGACGGCGCGCGCGCCGCAGACGCCGTCGCTCGTCATGAGCAGATCGTGCACCGAGATGTGATTGAGCACGATCGCCCCGGCGTCGCGCGCGCTCAGAACTGTCGCGAGGGTGAGGCGAATGTCATCCGTCGCCGCGTCGAAGTACGATGCGCCGCCGGTCATTCCCATGTGGCGCAACTCTGGCTCGAGTGCCGTCACCACGTGCACGCTCAGCACGCGATGGCGGCCGAGATTGCGGCCAAGTGCGAGCGCGTCGTAGAGAAAGAGACCGGCGCGGAGCTTCCAGAGCTTGATGCGCGCCTTCTCGTACACGGGCCACATGAATTGCAGCGGGCGCACGAGGTGCGGCGCGATCGTCGCGAGGATGCGCCGCTCGCGACACGCCTCGAAGACGAGGCCGAGCTGCCCGTGCTCGAGGTAGCGCACGCCGCCGTGCACGAGGCGCGACGAGCGGCTCGACGTGCCGCTCGCGAAGTCCGACGCCTCCACCAGCGCGACGCTTAGCCCGCGCATCGCGGCGTCGCGCGCGACGCCGGCGCCGGTGATGCCGCCGCCGATCACCAGCACGTCGAAGGATCCTTCGGCGAGCAGCGTCAGCGCCTCGGCGCGTTGATCCGGCGCCGCCTGCCCAGGCGTCGCCGGCTCTCCCTCGATTTGTGGGTTCTCGGGCATCGCCGAACGCTACGGGGACGGGTGCACGCGGGTCAACTTCCACAGATCGAATCGTGATAACTTTCGGCCATGCCAACCTTCGGTAACGGCCGCCGCGTAGCCATCGTCGCTGGACTGCGGACGCCGTTCGAGCGGTCGGGCACGCTCTTCAAATCGCTCTCGGCGCAGGAGCTCGGGCGCGCGGTCGTTGCGGAGCTCGTCGCGCGCACCGGGCTGGACGGCGAGGAGATCGACGCGCTGGTGTTCGGCACGGTGGTACCGAGCGTGCTTGCGCCGAACATCGCGCGCGAGGTGGCGCTGCTGCCGATGCTGCCGAAGGGAATTCCCGCGTTCACGGTGAGTCGCGCATGCACGTCGGCGAATCAGGCGATCACCGACGCCGCGGACCAAATCGCGCTCGGCCACGCGGATGTCGCGATCGCGGGCGGAGCGGAGTCGCTGTCGAACGTGCCGATTTTGCATTCGCGCGGCTTCGCGAACGCGCTGGTCGGTGCCTCGAAGGCGAAGTCCATTGGCGGCAAGCTCGGCGCGCTCACGCGCATCCGGCCGCGCGATCTGATTCCGATCACGCCGGCGATCGCGGAGCCGTCGACGGGCGAAACGATGGGGCAGAGCGCGGAGAAGATGGCGAAGCTCAATCACATTCCGCGCGACGAGCAGGATCAGTTCGCGCTGCGCTCGCATCGTCTCGCGGCGGCGGGGACGCAGGACGGTCGATTGACCGCGGAGATGATGCCGTACTACGTGCCGCCGAAGTACAGTGACGTCGCACTGAGCGACAACGGCATTCGTGCGGACTCGACGCCGGAGGCGCTCGCGGCGCTCAAGCCGGTGTTCGATCGAAAGTACGGAACGGTGACGGCGGGAAACTCGTCGCCGCTTACCGATGGAGCGGCGGCCGTCGTGCTGATGAGCGAGGAGAAGGCGAAGGCGCTCGGCTACACGCCGCTCGCGTACATCAAGTCGTATGCGTATGCGGCGCTCGATCCGGGTGAGCAACTGCTGCAGGCGCCGGTGCTCGCGGCGCCGCTGGCGTTGGCGCGCGCGGGGCTCGCGCTCGGCGACATCGATCTGGTGGAGATGCACGAGGCGTTCGCGGCGCAGGTGCTGAGCAATTTGCGCGGCTTCGAGAGCCAGGAGTGGGCGGAGCGCGCGGGGCTGACGCAGCCACTCGGCGAGGTCGATCGCTCGCGATTGAACGTGATGGGCGGCTCGATCTCGATTGGACATCCGTTTGGCGCGACGGGCGCGCGCATCACGACGACGCTTGCGAACGAGCTGCGAAGGCGCAACGGACAGTTCGGACTGATGACGCTCTGCGCCGCGGGCGGGATGGGCTTCGCGATGGTACTGGAGAACGCGTCGTGAGGCCGGCACTGACGACGGAGATGCGCGAGGGCGGCGTCGCGGTCGTCACCTTCGATCTCGAGGGCGAGTCCGTCAACAAGCTGACGCGCGGGGTGCTCGAGGAGTTCAAGGCGCTGATGGATCGCGTCGACTCCGACACGACGATTCGCGCGGTGGTGCTGATCTCGGGGAAGCCCGATCTCTTCATCGCGGGCGCGGACATCGAGGGCTTTCTCGAGCTGCGCACGGCGGCGGAGGCGGAGGCGCTGAGCCGGGAAGGGCAGGAGCTGATGAACCGGCTCGAGAAGCTGCGCGCGCCGGTGGTGTTCGCAATCCACGGCACGTGCGTGGGCGGCGGGCTCGAGGCGGCGCTCGCGGTCGCGTATCGGATCGCGACCGATCATCCGAAGACCGTGCTTGCGCTTCCCGAAGTGCAGCTCGGATTGATTCCGGGCGCGGGTGGCACGCAGCGGCTGCCGCGCCGAGTGGGGCTGCGGCAGGCGCTCGACATGATCTTGCAGGGGAAGAACGTGCGCGCGAAGAAGGCGTTGCAGATCGGGCTGATCGACGAGCTCGTGCATCCGTCGATTCTGCTCGACGTCGCGATCGATCGAGCGGCGAAGCTCGGCGAGGCGAAGATCGCGCGCGAGCGCGGGCGCGCGGTGCACGGCATGTCGGATCTCGTGCTCGAGGACAACGCGCTCGGGCGCTCGGTGGTCTTTCGCAAGGCGCGCGAGGCGACGCGAAAGGCGACGAAAGGAAATTATCCCGCGCCACTCGCGGCGATCGATGCGATCGAGCAGTCGTATATGGGCGATCGCGCGAAGGGCTTCGCAACAGAGGCGCGGCTGTTTGGCGAGATGGCGGTGACCGACGTGAGCCGGCAGCTGATCTTCCTGTTCTTCGCGACATCGGCGCTCAAGAAGGACACCGGCGTCGACGACCCGAGCGTGACGCCGATCGCGGTGGAGAAGATCGGAATTCTCGGCGCGGGATTCATGGGCGCGGGGATCGCGGCGATCGCGGTAATGCAGGGGACGGTGGTGCGCCTCAAGGATGCGCAGCACGAGCGCGTTGGGCACGGGCTCAGCGAAGTGAATGGAATTTTGCGCGATCAGCTCAAGCGCAAGCGGATCACGAGGCGTCAGCTCGACGATCAGCTCACGCTCGTGGGGGGAACGATCGACTACTCGGGATTCAAGGACGCGAGTCTCGTGATCGAGGCGGTGTTCGAGGATCTGAAGGTGAAGCAGAGCGTGCTGGCGGAGGCGGAGGCTGCGGCGCCGCGGGCGATCTTCGCGTCGAATACGAGTACGATCCCGATCGAGCGGATCGCGGCGAACGCGAAGCATCCGGAGCGCGTGCTCGGCATGCACTTCTTCTCGCCGGTCGTGAAGATGCCGTTGCTCGAAGTGATTCGCGCGAAGGCGACGGGTGATGAGGCGCTCGCGACGGTGGTTGCGTACGGCAAGAAGCTGGGGAAGACGGTGATCGTCGTGCAGGATGCGCCGGGCTTCTATGCGAACAGAATTTTGGCGCCGTACGTGAACGAGGCCGGGCTGTTGCTCGACGAGGGCGTCGCAGTGGATGCGATCGACAAGGCGCTGGTGGAGTTCGGCTTTCCGGTGGGGCCGCTCACGCTGATCGACGAGGTCGGGCTGGACATCGCGGGGAAGTCGAGCGCGGTGATGATCGGCGCGTTTGGCGACCGGATGATCCCTGCGCGGTCGCTCGCGAAAGTGATCGAGGCGGGGCGCACGGGTCGGAAGGGCGGGAAGGGCTTCTACAGATACGAGCAGGGGAAGAAGAAGGGCGTCGACGAGACCGTGTATCCGCTGTTCTCGAGCACGGGCCAGCGCATGCTGATCGGCGCGAGAGACATAGTAGAGCGGTGTGTGTTCGCGATGCTGAACGAGGCGGCGCGCTGTCTCGAGGAGGGGATCGTGAGCAGCCCGCGCGACGGCGATGTGGGCGCGGTGTACGGGATCGGCTTTCCGCCCTTTCGCGGCGGCCCGTTCCGGTATCTCGACACGCTAGGGATTCCGACCGTGATTCGGGCGCTCGAGGTGCTCGATGGCCGCTTCTCGCCGCGCTTCCGCCCTGCGCACATTCTGCGGGAGATGGCGGCATCGGGGGCGCACTTTTACCCCGAGCGCGAGCGGCCGCGCTAGGCGGGAAGGCCCTGTACGCGCGAAGTTGACGCGCTGCTGACATTGTCCGAGAGGTCGAACACCGGCGCTATTGCCCGCTTTGGCGCCGACATATAAATGATTGGGGTGAGCCAAATCCGCCGTTTCTTCGTCCGTGGCGGCCCACCCACAGCATCCGGACGTTCCACACACGTCCGCAGCACGGGCCTGTTCGCGGTACTGCTGCTCGCGCTCCTCGCCACCTTCGCGCTCACGGCGCAGGCGTGGCTGGCATCGCGTGCGCAGCGGCGCGCGGCGGAAGAGGCCGTGCGCGACTACGCGCGCTTCGCGGCGAACAACTACTCGTTGGATGCACAGCGCTCACTTCGTCAGACGGCGCTCGCGATTTTCTCGTGGCTGGGTGCGAAGAGCAGCCGCCTCGAGGCGGACAGCCTCTACGATCTCAGTGTGCTGCAGAGCGCCGCGGCGGAAGTGAAAGGGTGTGAGTGCATGTGGGATCCGCAGCCGCTGTACTTCTTTCGCTACGTCCCGTCGACGAAGGAGCTGAAGACCGTCGGGCCGCACACGCCGTCCGCAATGGAGATGGGCGTGCTGCGCGATTCGGTGCGCGGAGATCCGAAGGAGCCGCTCTTCGCTGCGCCGAAGGTGCTTCGCGGCGCATTCTACATGATGTCGTTCCAGGACACGCTGGCGGGCGAGCAGATTCTGCTGCTCACCGCGCTGCACGGCGTGCGTGGTGCGCCCGATGCGATCTACGGATTCGCATCGTCGCTGTCGTCGTTCTCTCCGCGCACCTTTCGCGCGGTGGGCACCATGCAGATGCTGCCGCCGTCGCTGACGAAGGGTGTGAAGAACGACAGCCTGTTCGCGGTGAAGGTGTTCGACGATCATCGCCTCGTCTACGAATCCCGCTACACGAGCGACACGACGTACGCAGGCTACAGTGGGCTCTGGGGCATGGCGGTCAAGTCGAAGTCGGTGGTGCAGGTGTCGATTCTCCCGCAGATGGCCTCGCGGCTCCTCATCGGC
>Ga0208078_1000497_pt1 | contig 10389 bp, 11 predicted proteins | sample NGESurdeep072012_3_FD_184468 | JGI IMG/M metagenome (GOLD analysis project Ga0208078, IMG submission 184468) | Arctic peat soil microbial communities from Barrow, Alaska - NGEE Surface sample 53-2 deep-072012 (SPAdes) | ecosystem: Environmental > Terrestrial > Soil > Wetlands > Peat ... | reverse complement strand
GGCTGCACTCGTGCTGCGATCGCGGCACGTTCCCGGCGATCAACCAGCGTCTGATCGAACGCGGGATTCGCGACGACGACCACTTCCGCGAGGTGCTCCCGCGCTACCCGGTACTGCGCGAGTATCCGCACCTGCGCAACTGGTTCGAGATCCTCGAGGTCGACGACCACTGGATCTTCGACCCCGCCAACGTCGCCGCCGTCGCCGAAACCGCGGTCAGCTAGCGCGAGTCAGTTCGGGCGGCGGGTGAGGTGCCAGAAGTTGCAGTAGCGGCACTCGTAGGAGAAGAGCACGTCGCCCATGCCGTTCATCAGGGCGTGGACGTGGGCATCTGCTTCGTCTTTGTACTGCTGCTTCGACGTACACGAGCGTTCGACGTCGTGGTCGACGCGCGGGTCCGGTTCGAGCCGCTGCTTGACGTACCACTCCATCAGCGCGTCGGCACCCGCTTTCGGATCGGGCTTAGGCGGCCGCACACGTCGCGGCATCGCAAGCGACTTCGGACGCCGGGGAGAGCCGCCCTGGCGTCAGGTGTGCGGGGACGCCGACGGGGACGGTTTCATCACCTGGTTCAGGTCGGGCAAGCGTCTGATGGTGACGCTCGGTGCAGGGCCGGGCGTCTCGTGCGCCGCAGGCGGCATGGTCCGGTTGCGGTTGCGGTGCGCGATCTCCATCATCTCGGTCGCAGCGCCCTTCGCCTCGGGGTCCACGCCGCCGGCCTTGACCAGCGCGACATCGCGGCGAACCCGCATCGTCTTGGGGTCGTACTCGTAGGTCAGCCGGTAGGTCCCGAGGACGACCTGACCGTCGGGGGTGCGGATGAAGGCCTGGAGCGCGTTCCCGTAGGTCTTCGCATCGAACGCCTCGTTATGCGACGGTTTGACCGTCCGGACGCGTGCCACTTGACCGAGCTTGTTGATCTCGACGGTGTACTCGACGTGGAGCGCCACCTTCGGAGCGAGCGACTTGGGCTGCAGCTTCAGGGCGTCGATCCGCTGGGGCGGCGTCCCCGAGGGGGCAGGCGTCGCGGCGAGCGCGGCCGTGCCGGCCGCCAGCAGCAGGGCGGCGGCGAGGACGGGGATCCGCATCAGTTCCGGGAGAGCGCGGCGAACGCCGCTCCGCAGGACGCGCAGCCGACGATCACTTGAAATGTCGCACCCCGGTCGCGGAGTTCGTGCGAGCGCAAATCCTTCTCATGGCTCCCGCAGTAACGGCAGCGGGTCGAGGTAGAGTTCCCCCTCGAACGATCGTCGGTCACCGTTTCCCTGTTCCCGGACGGCTCGGCGGCCCCCCTTTCGGGCCGGCCCGGAGCGCTCGGCGCGGGACGGCCGTTCGAAGCCGCCGAACGCACGGCGCGTCATGTTCCATCGTCTCGCCGCCGCACTGGTCCTCGCCCTCAGCCTCGCCGCGTGCAAAGAAAACGACGCTCCCCCGCTCGGGCAGCAGTTCTTCCATGGGGTCGGCGACGTGAAGGTCATCGAAGCGCACATCGTGCTGACCGGCGACTCGTCGGCGCAGATGGGCGCGGGTACGCTCCGCTACGTCATCGCGCGGGTCGAGCTGACCAACGACATGGGCGTCGACCTCACGCCCGACATCTCCCACTTCTACCTGATCGACGCCAACAACAATCGCTATCAGGGGAAGGACAGCGGCTCCTCGGTGTTCACCGGCGTCAGCAACTCGACGATGCCGCTCAAGAAAGACGAGAAGCGCGAGTACACGGTCGGCTTCCGCACCACCGATCCGAACGTCGCCGGGCAGATTCTCTACGAACGCTAAGCGATTCGTCGCCGCGTTCGCTGCGTTCGCGCTGAGTTGCGCGGCGCCGGCCTCCGCGGCGCGTCCGCTGCCGGACTCCGGAAAGTGGGATCGCACCTTCGCGCTCTACGTACGCGACGTCGCCGTTCCGTGGAAGCGGATCGCGGTTCGGCTCGACACGTACAGCGGCGCGCCGGTCGACTTCGCGGCGTACGAGGTCGACTTGGCCGACGTGCTCGTCGCCGGAACGTCGCGCGCCCGAGCGATCGACACCTCGCGGCGCACGCCGGTCGCCAAGTGGCGCTTCACGCCGCCGGCCGGCTTGCGCTACACACCGAACGACGTCGAAGTGCCGCTGCAGAACCGCGAGGGCTTCTTCGTCGTCGAAGCGCGGCGCGGTGATGCCGTGCAGCAGGCGTGGCTCGACCTCACGCGGGTCGGTCTGCTCACGAAAGAATCGCCCGGCGGGATCGTGCTGTACGGCGCCGACCTGGGAACCGGCAGAGCGTTCGCGGGCATGCGCATCACGTACTTGGTGGGGCTCCAGTTCCAGTACGACAAGACCGATGCGCACGGCATCGCACGCTGGAGCGGAACGCAGCGGCCGCGCTTCGCGATCGCGGAGTGGGGGAAGAGCAAGACGTTCGTATCGTTCCTGCCGCAGCCGCCGGTCCCGTCCACGCTGGTCGGCGTCCGGGCCGAGCGTGCGAACGTGCGGGCCGGCGAACGGCTTCACGTCGTCGGTTTCGCGCGCAAGCGCCTCGGAACCGCGTACCGCCCGGCCTCGGGCGACGTGCGCGTCACGGTGAACGCGCGCGGCCGGACGCTGGCGAGCGCCGAGGCGAAACTCGACGGCGCCGGCGCGTTCGGCGCGGAGCTGGCGCTGCCGGCCGATGCTCCGGCGGGCGACGCGGCGGTCTTGGCCGCGTCCGGCGGTGCGAGCGGCGGCGCGGCGATCCACGTCGACGGAGTCGGCGACGTCGTGCTGACGGTCGCGGCGGGCTGCGGCGAGGCGTGCGCGGCCGACGGCCCGGTGCCGGTGACGGTGACCGCGCGGCAGCGCGCCGACGGCGGCGTCGCCGCCGGACGCGAGGTGCGGGTTCAGGTCTTGCGCGTACCGCACGTGCTGGCGCCGGGCGCGAACGACGACGGCACCGCGTGGGGCACGGCCGAGGTCGCCGACGTGCGGCTGACCACGGACGATACCGGGACCGCGCGCTACAGCATCCCCGCGCCGACCGACGGTCTTCCGTCGACGTACGGGATCGTCGCGACCAGCGGTGCGTCGACGGCATCGGCGCGCGTCGCCGCGCCGAACGCCCGGATCGCGCTCGACGTCGAACCGCAGGAACGCGACCTCGACATCGGCGAGCCGGCGGCGTTCGACGTGCGCGGGTTCGACGCGGCCGACGGCCGCCCGGCGAGCGGGCTCAGCGTTCGGCTGCGCATCGTGCACGGACCGACCGAACAGACGCAGCAACTCGTGCTCGACGCCCAGGGCCGCGCGCGCGCCGTCTTCCGCAACGTCGCGCCGGGGACGAATCTCGCCTTTGCGCAGGCCGACGTCGACGGGAAGACGGTGGTCGACGTCAACGCCGTGACCGTCGCCCCGCAGGCACTGCTCGGCAACCGCTCGCGGCGGAGCGTCGAGGCGGCGATCGCGACCGACAAGGCGCGGTACCGCGTCGGCGAGCGCGTGCGCGTCGACGCGACACTGAGCGGCGCGGCCGGCGACGCGTTCCTCGATTGCGAAGGTGCGCGCGCTCTCGGCGAACAGACCGTCGGGGCCGGCGGCGGGCGCGCGAGCGCGACGTTTACCGTGCCGCAGACCGTCGGCGACGCAGCGATCGGCGTGGCCTTCGTGCGCGACGGCGCGCTGGAGTACGCGACGCAGCGGCTCGCCGTCGACGGGCCCGGCCACGCGCGCGCCACGACGCTCGCCGCCGACAAACCGGCGTACGCGCCGGGGAGCCTCGCGCACGTGACGATCGCCGATGGGAACGAAGCCGCCGGCGCGACGCTGGCGATCCGGCTCGCCGATACGCGTGCCTCGAACGGCGCGTCGTTCGACGACGCCGCGGCGGTGCTCGCCGGAACCGGTACGACCACGCAGAATCCGGCTTCCGCCGATCCCGGCTGGCATGCATCGGTCGTGCCGACGCGTTCGACCGTCGTCGACCTCGCCTCGAACGAACGCAGCGCGCCGTCCGCCGAGGCGCTCGGTGCGCCCTCGGAGCATGCGCTCGTGTGGCGGATCGATCGCGCCGCGAAGGAAGGGTTCGACGTGATGCTGCCGCAGACGCCGGGGCGTTACGTCGTCTCGGTGCTGAAGGTCTCCGACGACGGCGACGTCGGCGCGGCGACGCTCGCGATCGAGGTGCGCTGATGAGCACGCAAACCTCGATGGAACTGGGCGCGGCGCCGGGGACCGCGCGGTTGATGCTGCTCGACACCTATGGCCTGGTCTACCGGGCGTTCTTCGCGCTGCCCGAGCTCACCACCACGCGCGGCATGCGGATCGAAGCGGCCTACGGCTTCACGATGATGGTCAACAAGATCATCGCCGACGAGAAGCCGACGCACGTGATCGCAGCGTTCGACAAAGGGCTTCCGGCGGCGCGCATCGCGCTCTATCCCCAGTACAAGGCGCAGCGCAACGAGACGCCGGACGAACTGCGCGAACAGTTCACGCTCGTGCGGCGCATCCTGGCGACGTACGACATTCCGATCGTCGAGATCGACGGTGAGGAAGCCGACGACGTCATCGCGACGCTGGCGCGTCAGGCCGAAGAGGCGCAGCAGGACGTGCTCGTCGTGACCGGCGACCTCGACCTGCTGCAGATCGTCGACGCGCGGACGACCGTGTTGACGACGCGCCGCGGGATCACCGACCTCGGCCGCTACGACGAAGAGAAGGTCCGCGAGCGGTACACGCTCGAGCCGCGCCAGCTCCCCGACTATCGCGGGCTCAAGGGCGATCCGTCGGACAATCTTCCGGGGATCCCCGGCGTCGGCGAAAAGACGGCGATCAAGCTCGTCAAGACGGCGGGCTCGCTCGACGCGCTGCTTGCGAATCCGGCACTCGCCGGGACACCGAAGCTGGAAGCGCTGGTGCGCGAATACGGTGAGCAGGCGCGCGTGTGCCGCGACGTCTCGCTGATCAGCCGCGATCTGCCGGTCGCGGTCGACTGGGACGGTGCACGCTACACTCCGGCCTCGAACGATGCCTTGTACACGCTGTACCGCGACCTCGAGTTCAAGACGCTGCTCGCCAGGCTCGAGCCGCCCGCGACGCCGCAGCCGGTCGCCAGCGACGAAGTGCTGCAGGGACGGTACTCGTCGTTCACGTCGATCACCGACCCGCCGGACTACGCGAAGCTCGCGCGGCTCATCGGCGAGACTGCGGAACGGGAACGCGTCGCTGTCGCACTGCGCGGCGACGCTTACGCGGTCTCGGCGGACGACGGTACGGCGTTCGCGTTCAACCTGTCGGCGACGAGCTTGGCGCCGGAGGTCGGCGCGGCGTTCGTCGACTTGTGGGAGCGCGTTCCGCACCTGATCGTGCACGACGCCAAGACGGTCGTGCGGGTGGGACAGCTGCCGATTCGGTACTTCGGCGACGATCCGATGGTCGGCGCGCATTTGCTGAGCCCGTCGCGCACGTTCGCCGACGTCGGTCAGGCGTCGAGCGAGTTGCTCGGACGCTCGCTCCCGGACGACACGCCGGCGGCCGCCGCGGACGCGGCGGGACTGCTCGCCCGAACGACGCGCGAAGAGCTGGAACGGCGCGGCCAGCTCTCGCTGTACGCCGACGTCGAGCTGCCGCTGGTTTCGGTGCTCGCGAAGATGGAGCGGGCGGGTATCGCGCTCGACCGCGATGCGCTGCGCGAACTCGCCGTACAGGTCGACGCGGCGGTCGAACGGCTGCAGCACGAGATCTACGAGATTGCCGGGGAAGAGTTCAACCTCGGCAGCCCGCAGCAGCTCGGCCGCATGCTCTTCGACAAGCTCGGACTGCCCGCCGGACGTCAGAACAAGACCGGCTACGCGACCGGCGCCGACGTGCTGCAAGGTCTGGCCAAGAGCTTCCCCGTCGCGGCGAAAGTGCTCGAATGGCGCGAAGTCTCGAAGCTCAAGAGCACCTACGTCGACGTGCTGCCGGGGCAGGTCGACGCGAACGGCCGCGTCCACACGATCTTCAACCAAACCGCGACCGCGACGGGCCGCCTGTCGTCGACCAACCCGAACCTGCAGAACATCCCCGTGCGCACGGAGGTCGGACGGCAGGTGCGCAAGGCGTTCGTCGCGCCGTCGGACGACCGCGTGCTGCTCGCGGCGGACTATTCGCAGATCGAGCTGCGGCTGATGGCGCACCTCAGCGGCGATGAGGCGATGCGCGCGGCGTTCCACGAGCACCAGGACATCCACGATTTCACCGCCCGGCGCATCTTCGACGTCGGACCGTTCGCCGAGGTCACGCGGAACCAGCGCACGATGGCGAAGTCCGTCAACTTCGGGCTGCTCTACGGGATGTCGGATTTCGGGCTCGCGCAACGGCTCGAGATCGACCGCGGCACGGCGCGCGCGATGACCGAGGCGTACTTCGAGCGCTTCCCCGGCGTGCGCGGCTACATCGACCGCTGCCTCGAAGAAGCCCGCGAGCGCGGCTACGTGCAGACGCTGCTCGGCCGGCGCCGGTACATGCCCGACCTGCGCTCGAAGAACTATCCGCTGCGGGCCGCCGCCGAGCGCGAAGCAACGAACGCGCCGCTGCAAGGCTCGGCCGCCGACCTGATGAAGCTCGCGATGGTCCGCCTCGACCGTCGGCTTGAAAGCAGCGGACTCGACGCGCTCATGCTGCTGCAGATCCACGACGAGCTGATCTTCGAGGTGGCACGGCGCGACCTCGACGCCGTCGGCCGCATCGTGAAGCACGAGATGGAGCACGCCCTCGAGCTGAGCGTCCCGATCGAAGCCACCTTAAAAACCGGCAAGACCTGGTACGACGTCGCCGCCTTCGAACTCGACACCGTCGTCGAGGAATAGCGCCACATTGTTGTCACCCTGAGCCTGTCGAAGGGTGCCTTGCTGCTGATATCGCTACCAGGCGTGTTGGTTCACGTCTAGGAACATGGACGCCGTCGTTTCGTAGGTTCGAGCGATGTTTGCGACGGCGCGCACGACGGTCGCTACGGGCAGGCTCGCTCCGTCTTTGCCGCAGTGCACGATCAAGACGCCGGGATGCGCAGCAGGGCCTGGACCCGTCGCGATCGCGATGAAATCGGCACCGTTCTTGGTGATCAATGCGCGGTCGTCCGCGATCGCGTACGCATAGACCGCCGCATCGCTGGCGCCTGTTCCGAGGGTGCGGATGTCGACGACCCGCTCGACGTCGTGGCCTTCGGCGCGGAGGGCGTTCAGAAGCGAATGCGCGCCGCTGTCTTCATCGAGCAGCAGGCGCACGATGCAGGTGAGGTTCGACGCGGCGACGCTCTTCAGCGGTTTCCGCGGCGATTAGGCCATGGTGGCGTTCGACGTAGTGGAGCGCCTCGACGACGGCGCGACGATCCAAGTCGAATTCCTTGGCGGCGTCATCAGCGTCCCAGCCGTTCGCGCGCATGTCGGCGACGAGCTGGCCGGCGGTCTGGCGGCGACCCTTCAGAACTAATTGACGACGCCAAGCGTGTGGGACGCGTACAAGAAAGTCATACGAGGAGTCGGGCCGCAGGGCACGGGTGACGTCGGGGAACGCGTCGGTCGCCTGCGGATCATCGGCGCGGTGCAAGCTCAGCACCTGGCCCGCGCGGACCGCATCAACGACGCGTTTCCAAAAGCCGAGCAGATCTCGCCCGGCTTGGCTCTCGTTCTCACCGCCGAATGCCTCACGAAGGAGGTCGACCGCCTCCTCGTCTCCGGGGCGCAGTTCGACCTGCCACCGCCGCCGAAGCGGTTTCTGTGTCATGGCTCCAATTATACGCCATTTGGAGCCATGACGCAAATCGCTTGCCTGCTAGGCACTCATCCGGAGCCGATGGAGCCGCCAAGCCCGCCGGCACGCAGCGCCTCCAGCGCCTCACGCACGGCCCAGATGCCGGCGCCGCAAGCGCGCACGAAGATGTCGCCGTCGCGGAGGCGGCCGATCCCAATGCGAACGCCCTCGCAGCGGACCGCGGTGCGGTCGAGTGCGTCGAGGTCGGCCGGGCCGAACATGGCGAGGGTGCCGACGGCGGCGTCTTCCGGATCGTCGGCGTCGAAACGGAGCACGTCGATGAGGGCGGCGCGGCCGCCGCGGTGTACGACCGTTGCGATGCGCAGTGCGGCGCCCGGTTCCCGCCGGACGAGCTCGGTCACGGTCGTGCGCGCGCCGGGTTCGAGGGCGATCTCCAATCGCGCATAGTAGGACGCGCCGGCTGCGACCAGCGTCGGCTCCGCGATCAGTTCGAGCCGCGCGTCGTGTTCGACGACCCAATTCGCCGTGCTGGTTACCGGATCGGGGCCTGAGAGAACGCGCGTCGCCATCTGGCCGGCGACGATGAGGTGCGCACCGGTCGCGACGCGGCCGGAGGTCGCGAACGCGTCGCCGCGTACCATCCCGGGGCCGAGGTGGCCGACGACGATGCGCGCGGCGGCGCCTTCGGCGAACGGACGGCTGGCGCGCAGCAGACCTGTGCCGCGGATCGTGCCGACGACGGTCGCGCCGTCGCGGCCGTGCGCTTCGAGGTGCAGCGTGTTCACGCTCATCGGGCGGCGTCGAGCAGCGCCGCGCGTTCGACGAAATGCGCGATCTCGTCCGCGCCGATCCCGTGGCGCAGGTCGGTGAACAGGAACTGCCGCGTGCCGCGCGCGGCGGCGGCGTCGCGGCGCATTCGCTCGAGATCGGCGCCGACGTGCGGGGCGAGATCGATTTTGTTGATGACGAGCAAGTCGGCGCGCGTGATCCCGGGGCCGCCCTTGGCGGGGATCTTGTCGCCGCCGGCGACGTCGATGACGTAGATCGTCACGTCGGCGAGGTCGGGGCTGAACGTCGCGGCGAGATTGTCGCCGCCGCTTTCGACGATAATCAGCTCCAGCGACGGAAAGCGCCGCTCGAGATCGGCGATCGCCTGCAGGTTCATCGACGCGTCTTCGCGGATCGCGGTGTGCGGGCAGCCGCCGGTTTCGACGCCGACGATGCGGTCCGCCGGCAGACATCCGCTGCGGGCGAGGATCAGCGCGTCCTCCTGCGTGTAGATGTCGTTGGTGACGACCGCCATGTCGATGCGCGGGTAGAGGCGGCGCGCAAGCGATTCGAGCAGCGCGGTCTTGCCGGCGCCGACTGGACCGCCGACGCCGATGCGAACGGCGCTCACGACGCGAACAGCCGTCCGTCGAGCCGCCGGTGACGGAGCCCGTCGATCTCGATCGCCGGCGCGCCGGTCGCGAGGTCGTCGAGATCGTGAACGGTCGCGGCACGCGTGACCGCCGCGTCGAGCGCGGGCCGCAGCATCCATCGCGCGTGCGCGACGGCGCGCTGGCCGAGCGGCACCGCGCGCGCGGCGACCGAGGCGAGGGTAGTGACGGTAGACGTCGCGTGCGCCGTCAGCGCCGTCTCCCACGCGATCGCGCAGGCGTCGTAGCCGAGCGCGGCAGCGAGCACATGCTGCCCACCGCAGCGTTCGCTCGCGGTCGCGTCGCGATACCGTGCGAGCGCTTCCGACGTCAGACCGATCGCGTCGAACGTCGCCAGCGTGGCGCGCGCCAAGTGCGCGTTCGCGCGGCGCATCTCAGCGTTCGTCTGCGCGGCAGCGAGCCGGTCGTCGAGGGCTTCCGCGTCGATGCGATCGCGCGCCAGCAGCACGAACGCCGCGCCGTCGAGCGGTGCGAAGACGCCGCGCAGGTACGTCTGCAGCCAGGCGACCAGCGTCGCCTCGTCGCGAACGCTCCCTTCCACGACCGCGGTCTCGAGACCGAAGGAGTGCGCGAACGCGCCGGCCGGGAACGCCGCGTCGGCCAGCTGAAGCAGCGCGGTCAGCTCAGTCATGGCCGTGCGGCGCATGGGCGTGCCGGAACGGTTCGCGCACGACCCGCCGCTCGCGCGCGAACGGGACCTCGCATTCGGCGAACACGCCGGGGAGCAGCGGGTCGTAGCGAACGACGATCTCGTCGCCGTCGATCTGCACCGGCAGGTGACGGTTCCCCAGCGCGTGCGCGAGCCCGAGCGCCGCGGCGATGCTGGGCGGTCGTCCGACCAGCACGTCGTCCGGTTCGACCTCGACGGCGACGACGCGCTCGCCGTCGGCGTACACGACGTCGCCATCGTGCAGACGCCGGTCTCCCACAAACCGGACGCCCACGTCGCCGGCCGACGTCGCGAGCCGCAGCAGCCGCTTCGCGCAGTCGTCGCTGCGAATCCCGACGCGCTCGAGGCGCCGTTCACCGACGAGGAAATCGCTCAGATTGCCGAGCGGCGCGACGAGCACCATCATCAGAACAACGCGTACCGCTGCGCGAGCGGCAGCTCGGCGAGCGGCTCGCAGCGCAGCAGCTCGCCGTCGGCGCGCACGTCGTAGGTGCGCGGATCGACCTCGATGTGCGGCAACGCGGCGTTGCGGACCATGTCGCGTTTGCCGAGCGTGCGGACGTTGCGCG
>Ga0208078_1000496_pt1 | contig 10391 bp, 5 predicted proteins | sample NGESurdeep072012_3_FD_184468 | JGI IMG/M metagenome (GOLD analysis project Ga0208078, IMG submission 184468) | Arctic peat soil microbial communities from Barrow, Alaska - NGEE Surface sample 53-2 deep-072012 (SPAdes) | ecosystem: Environmental > Terrestrial > Soil > Wetlands > Peat ... | reverse complement strand
CGTCGGCGCCGGTCTCGCCGGCTTGCGTTGTGCCCACCTGCTCTGGACCGGCCAGCCCGGGAATCGTGTGCGCGCCACGGTCTACGAGGGTCACGCGGACCGCATCGGCGGGCGCTGTTGGACACTGCGGGACTTCTTTTCGAACGGCCTGATCACCGAGCACGGCGGTGCGTTCCTCGACTCCAACCAGTTCACGGTGCTGCGCCTCGCAGCACAACTCGGCCTGGAGCTCGAGGACTACAACGGCGGTGAGTTGCCGGGGCTGCCCGAGGTCTACTGGTTCGATGGCGCGTACTACACATATGCCGAGGCCAGCGCGGACTGGGAAACGGTCGGCTTCCCGGCGTTCCATGCGGCGGTCAACGAAGCCGCCACCACGGCGGGGACACGGCGCCTGGATCACCTCTCCGCGCCCGAATGGCTCGACCAGACGCCGATCGGCAGCTCGTCGCGCTTCGGACGGCTCATGCTCGCCAATACGGTGTCCGAGAACGGCGGCGACCCGGGCGACCAGTCCGCGCTGGACTTGATCTACCTGACCGGCGCCAATCCACGCCGCTCCCTCGATCCCCTGCCCGGATACGACGAGAAGTGGCACATCGTCGGCGGCAACGACCAGCTTGTGAGCGGGATGGCTGCGCAATTGCCTGAACCGGCCATCGAGCTCGGCCATCGCCTCGTTGCACTTCGAGAGAACGGCGATCACTCGCATACGCTCACCTTCGAGGTCGGCGGCCGGACCACCGACGTTGTGGCCGACCACGTTGTTCTCGCCCTGCCGTTCAGCACTCTGCGCGAGGTCGACCTCAGTGGCGCCGGGTTCAGCGCCGAGAAACGCCGCGTCATCGACACGCTCGGCATGGGGTTCAACGCGAAGATCCACGTCGAGGTGGGGGAGAAGACGTGGACCCGCAGCGGCTTCAACGGCGTGGCGTACACCGATTGGCACGGCTTCGACGTCTGCTGGGACGACTCTGTTCCGCTGGGTCCCCGGGGCGCGCCTGCCCTGCTCAACGCGTTCCCCGGCGCGAGCACCGGCCGCGCAGTCCTCACGGGTGCCGACCATGGGCCATCGCCGTCCGGGGATGTCGACTGGTTCCTCGACCAGGTCGACCCCATCTTCCCGGGGACACGCAAGGCGTACACGGGGCTGTCATATGAGGACCACTGGGCGCGGGATCCCTGGGTGAAAGGGGCCTACTCGTACATGCGTGTCGGACAGGCCGCGTCGTATGGTCCCATCGCTGCCGCCTCTGAGGGCCGGGTCCACTTTGCCGGCGAGCACACATCCATCAACAACCAGGGTTTTCTGGACGGGGCGGTCGAGACTGGAGAGCGCGCCGCACGCGAGATCTTCCGACGGATCTGACCTGCGGGCCGCGCTGACGAAGCGCCGGGTCTGACCAAGCGAGAGGTGGCATCGTTCCTGCACGTCGCGCACATCTACGAAAACATCGAAGTGCGCAGCCGCGCCGCACTGGCGCTCTTCGGGATGAAACACGGGCTGCTCAGCGTCGATCGGAGCGATAGCCAGCGTCCTTGACAGCCTCGACGTGCAGCCAGGGTCAAAGGACATGCCAACCAGTTACGAACGGCTCTGGGCCGCCGGTCGGGGGTCGTTCACGGTTGACGTGATAGCCGATCACATGGAGGTGAGAGCGGTGAGTGTGAACCCGATGAGCTGCGCGAGATGGCTGTGAAGCGGTCCGCGTGCGGCAGCTCGAAGAGATCACCGGACTGGAACGCACCGGCCGCAATGAAATGACTATCAAGCGAATCCTCGCCGCAACCGACGGGTCGGCGCCAGCGCAGGCAGCCATCGCTTGGGCAGCCGAAGTCGCAGCGCCCCTCGGCGCCGAGGTCGTCCTGCTCTCGGTTGTCGATTTCGCCAATGGGTTCCCCGGCATCCTGTACATGTCCGGTGACCAAGCCAGGATGCGCGAACGCTTGGCCAACGACTTGAACGAGGCCTGGTCAGCGAGCCTGCGCGACGCTCGAGTCAGCTATCGGGCATTGGTGCGCGAGGGCAGACCGGCTGAAGTCATCGTGGAGACCGCGGCCGCCGAGGAGACCGACCTCATCGCCATGGGCTCGCGCGGCCAGGCTGGTGTCGCCGAGCTTGTGCTGGGCAGCGTCGCCCGCAACGTGCTCCATCACGCCCGGACCCCGGTTGTGATCATGCCGCCCGGCGCCGTGACAGCGATAGGGCGGATCCAGCCGTCTTCTCTGGCTGTCGGCGGAGCCTCCGATGATGCACAGGCGACTTGAGTTCGGTCTCATCGCTTCGTTGATTGCCGCCAGCGCGATCGCATGGTCGAATGGACCACCAGTTCGGAGGCGGGCAACTCACCTCGGCGTCAGGCGATATGTCGCGCGACCCAAGGCGCGGTCAACCGACTGACCCGCAGCGCCGCCTCCAGGACCGCGATGGCGATGGCGGTGATGACCCCGCACTCCAGCCAGGCCTGCCCGTCGAGCAGCCGCAGGCCATACACGACACGGCCCGCCTCAAGCGTGAACGCCAACACCGCGCCAGCGGACAGGGCCATGATGAGCCCTAGCTTCCACGGCTCGAGTGGTTGGGCCACGTGTCCCACGACCCAGAGACCGATGCCGAGCAGGACCACGGTTGCGACAGTCCGCGAATCGTCGATGCCGGTGCCCGCGGCGACCGCAATCTCGTAAGCAACGTATGAGGCGGCACCGGCGACCACCCCGGCGGGGAGGGCGAAGGTCAGTGTTCGCAACACGAACCCCGGGCGAGCCCGCTCGGCGCTTGGCGCAAAGGAGAGGGCGAAGGCAGGGAGGCCGATCGCCAGCAGCCCGATGAGCGAGAGCTGCCGCGGCAGCAGGGGAAATGGCATCGCCCGCAGCGCCACCGCAGCGGCGAGAACCATGGCGTACACCGTCTTGGTGAGGAAGAGCGTGGCGACTCGTTCCAGGTTGGCGATGACACGACGGCCTTCGCGGATAGCGAAAGGAACACCAGCGAACGAGTCGTCCAGAAGGATGAGACGCGCGACGGCCCTAGCGGCCGCGCTCCCTGAGCCCATGGCGACGCCGACGTCGGCCGCCTTGAGCGCGAGCACGTCGTTGACCCCGTCACCGGTCATGGCGACGACATGTCCGCGCGCCTGCAGCGCTCGCACGAGGTCACGCTTCTGTTGCGGACTCACCCGGCCGAAGACGGACGACGCCTCGGCGACGGTGACGAGTGGCGTGGCGTCAGTCGGCAGATCCGCTCCGGCCACCGGGTGAGCGGCGCCCGGCACCCCGACCGCCACAGCCAGCGCGGCGACGGTTGCCGGGTGGTCGCCCGAGATCACCTTGACGGTAATGCCCTGCTCTCGGTAGTACGCGATGATCCGGGTCGCGTCAGGGCGGAGGCGCTCGCGGAGCACGACCAGCGCAACCGGTTGCACCACCAGCATGGTTTCCTCGGCCTCGGGCAGTGCGTGGACGCGTCCGACCATGACGACCCTGGCTCCCTCGGCGGCCAGATCGCCGGCTCTGCGATGTGCGGCCCGTGCGCCGGCAGTCGGCGCAAACACCTCGGGCGCGCCCATCACCCACGACCCCCGACCGACGAAGGTGGCGCCACTCCACTTGCGGGAGGACGCGAACGGCACGATGCTCGTCGGCATCCAGTCCGCTGGAGCCGGCAGCGCCTCGGCCACGGCGGCGAGCGTCGCGTTCGGGTGAGGATCGGCGGCGGCGAGCGCACCGACCACCGCGGCAACGCTGGAGTCGTCACCGGCCAGCCGGATCACCTGCGCGACTGTCATATGGCCGTCGGTCAGGGTCCCCGTCTTATCGAGGCAGACCACGTCCGCCCGAGCCAGCATCTCCACGCTGGCCAGCTCCTGCGCGACCACGCCGCGCCGCGCGAAGCGCACCGCGGCAATGGCGAACACAACACTGGTGAGGAGCACGAGTCCTTCGGGAATCATCGTCACCAGCCCGGCAACGGACGCCCGCACCGCCTCGACGGGCGCGTCGTTGGCATGTACCTGGCTGATCACCAGTGCCGAGCCAAACGGGACCATGAGGATGGCGATGATGAGGAGAAACCGGTCGATGCCACGTCGCACCTCTGAGCGGACCGGAGCGAAGCGGCGCGCCTCAGCCGCCAGGGCGTTGCCGTAGGCAGCCGGCCCCACCCTGGTGCTGCGCACCAGCCCGCCTCCCGCGACCACGAAGCTTCCCGACAGCACTTCGTCAGCCGGGTTCTTCACAGCCGGCGCCGACTCCCCAGTGACAAGCGACTCGTCGATCTCGAGCCCTGACGCGCGGATGACCGCGCCGTCGACGGGTACCTGGTCACCGATATGGAGCTCGAGAACATCTCCCACGACCAGCTCTGCCACGGGTATCTGCTGCTCCACACCGTTGCGAATGACGTGAGCAGTTGGCGCGGTGAGCACCGCGAGACGATCGAGCGCTCGCTTGCCGCGGAGCTCCTGCACGATGCCGATCGGCGTGTTGACAATCAGCACCAGCCCAAAGAGCGCGTCCTGGATCGGGCCGATGACCAGGATCGCAACCAGCAACAGGCCGAGCAGGACATTGAAGCGGGTGAAGATGTTGCTCACCAGGATCGACGCCACCGACCGGCTGGTGACGGACGGAACCGTGTTCACCTCGCCGCGTCGCCGACGAGCCTCGACCTGATCGGATCTCAGCCCCGTCGGCCACGGCTCCTCACGATTCGCTGCGCGCGCGGCCGTCGTCAGCGACCGCGCCGTCATCCCGTCTTGCGCCTGGGCGTTTCATCGCGCTCAACCACCACCCGGCTGAGGCGCTCCTCCTCCCCGGCGCGGTGCAGGCTCAGGACCGCATACAGGCTATACAGAATCCGGCGCAGCCCCACCACCTCATCGTCGCTGGGTCCGCCGGGTTCCAGCGCATCAATCATGCCGTCCAGCGCGCGAGCGAGGTGCGACACCTCGGCATGCTCGCGGCGTGCGACCACAACCGCGTCCTCGCCCCCGATGTAGGGGCCGATGGCGGGATACAGGTGTTGCTCCTCTTCCACCTCATGCGGCAGCAGCTCGTCGACAATGAAGCGCCGCGCATCCTCGAGGTGCTCGCGAGCAGTCGCAGCCGGCACGCGGCCAAGCTGGTCCGCGAGGCGTCTGAGCTCAGCCGTCCCGCGCTGCAGCGCCGGATGCGCGTCGAGGACCCGGCGCCCCTCGATGAGAGCGGCGCCAGACGGTTGGGGCTGGTGGCGGCCGCCGTGGGCGCGCAGCGCGTTGACGATGACGGCAACGTCGATCGCCTCCTGCACCACGGCTCCGACCACCGGTACCAGACCGCCCAACGCAGCGACGGACATCGCGACCAGCGACAGCCCCATGCCGGCAGCGATGCTCTGGAGCGCGATGCGACGGGAGCGACGGGCGATCTGCACCGCTTCGGCGAGTCGATCAATTCGATCCACCATCAGCACCACATCTGCCGCCTCCGAGGAGGCGGTCGCGCCGCGCACCCCCATCGCCACACCGACATCAGCCGAGGCGAGCGCCGGCGCATCGTTGATGCCGTCACCGACCATGACGACGGTGCCTTTCTGGCGCTCCAGGCGGACCACCTCGACCTTCTCTGCTGGGCTGCGCTCGGCGTAGACGGCGTCGACGCCGATGGCCGAGGCAACGGACTGCGCCACATCTGGGTGGTCCCCGGTGACCATCACGAGCCGGTTGATCCCCGCCTTGCGCAGGCGTGCCACCGCCCGTCTGGCGTCGGGCCGGATCGGGTCCTCGAGCACCATGGCTCCAACGAGGTTGCCGTCGACACTGACGAACACATTGGCCAGACCCTCGTTGGCGGTGCGTCGGCGTACGCGCTGCGCCCAGGCCGGCACCGTGCCGCCCGCGACCACGTAGGCGGCTCGACCGATCATCACGCGGCGGTCGTCCACCACACCACGCACGCCCCTGCCCGCGTCCTCCTGCATGTCATCAGGCAGCGCCAGCTGGATCCCTTGCTCGCGGGCCGCCTGTACGATCGGACGGGCAAGCGCGTGGGTGGAGATCTGATCCAGTGATGCCCCCAAGCGCAGAATCTCGTTCGCGTCCACGCTTCCGTCCGTCTCGATGTCGGCAAGGCGCGCCCGACCCTCGGTGAGGGTTCCCGTCTTGTCGAAGAGCAGCACGTCGGCCCGTCCCAGCGTCTCGAGCGCCCCGCCGCCCTTGACGACGACGCCGCGCCGTGCGGCGCGCGACATGCCTCCGACCAGCGCCACCGGTGCCGCAAGGATGAGCGGACAGGGCGTGGCCACGACGAGGACGGCCACCGCGCGGACCGGATCGCGGGCCAAGATGCCGGCCAGCGCCGCCAGCCCAACGGTGAGCGGCACGAACCAGAGAGCGACACGGTCCGCCACACGCACCAGCGGAGCGCGTGAGTCCTGCGCCAGGCGCACCAGCCGGACGATGCCGGCATAGGTGCTCTGGTCCGCGGCCGCGGTCGCTCGTAGACGGAATGCAGCACCGGCATTGACGCCGCCGCTGAGCACGGCATCGCCGGACGAGCGTTCCACCAGGGCTGCCTCGCCGGTGAGCGCCGATTCGTCGAGGTCAGCAGTGTCACTTGCCAACTGCCCGTCCACCGGCACCACTTCACCTGGAGCGACCAGGAGCACGTCGCCGGTTCGCACGTCCTGGATGGGGCGCGTGGCGAGCGTGTCACCCTCAACGCGGTGGACCACAGTCGGCGCCCGGTCGAGTAGGGCCGTCAGCTCCCGACGAGCCCGCGCCGATGCCCGGGCCTCGAGCTCGCGGCCGGTGGCGAGCATGAGGGCGATGACCGCTCCAGCGAGGTACTCGCCGACGACGAGGCTGCCAAGCAGCGCCAGCACCGCGACGATGTCAACCCCCGCCCGGCGCCGGAGGAGGTCGCGTGCCATCGAGATCGTCGCCGGCAACAGCGCCGCTGCACCGGTGATCGCCCACAGCACGTTGGCAGGGCCAGCAGAGCCAAGAAGGCGGCACCCACCACCGGCCGCGAGTCCGCCAACAGCGACCGCCAGCTGCACGGTCCCGGATCGGGGTAAGCGCATGCCGCTTGTGACCCGGGCGGTGTTCATGTTGGTTACTCCTGACCGCATCGCCGGTCGGCCGACGTTGGTACCCAGTAGAAGGCCTGTGAGGGCCATCGACGAGGGCTGGACGTAACAAGCACGTTGGGCCCTACGGCCCTGTTGGCTCCGCATCTCCCGAGACCAGCATGAGGCGTGCGAGACCGGCATCAGCGGTTCAACAAGGAGGATGACGTGGTTGAACATGCCCTTGGCGTGGATTCAGCGGGCGCCGAACGAGAGCCCCGCGGAGCCGTCGAGTACCTGGGTCGGCACGAGACCGTTCGCGCTACCGGCGCGGCAGTAGCGTTCGCGACCAGCCTCTATGCGGTCACTCGCTCAGTACGTGCCAGTGGAGCTCGCAAGCGGGCCGCGTGGATGGCCCTCGCTACCCTCACCGCCGGGCAGGGTATGGGACTCCTGTGGACACTTCCGCTGCTGGAGCCCGCGACGGTCACCGAAGCGGGGATTGCCGCATGAGCACACTCATGTCGATCAGCTGTTCAGAAGAGCGTTAGGAGGCGGGACGCCCGGCGAAGCCACTGGCGCGGCGGCGCAGCCGCCGGCGATGTTGGTCCTGGCGGCTCGGCAGCGCTCGCACAGGACGAGCGCGCTCGTGTGCGTAGAAACGAGCCTTGGCCAGTTCGATCAGGGCCAGGTACACCACCACCATCGCCATCAGGATCAGAAAGAACGCGAGCGGCAGGGCGGTGAATCCAAGCACGTGGGCGACGGGCGTGAAGGGGAGGAGGGCCCCGACAGCGGCCATCGCCAAGGGGATGATCAACATCGCCCGGCTCGGACGGCTGCGAAAGAAGGGCACGCGCCGGGTACGGATGAGAAAGACCACCAGCGTCTGGGTGGCCAGTGACTCGACGAACCACCCCGTTCGGAATTCGGCGTGGCCGGCGTGGAGGATGCCGAGCATCACAAAGAAGGTGAGAAAGTCGAAGATGGAACTGACCGGTCCGAAGACGATCATGAAGCGGCGCACGAAGCCGATGTCCCAGGTGGCGGGCCTGGCCACCACCTCGGCGTCGACGTCGTCCGTGGGGATGGCCAGCTGGCCGACGTCGTAGAGCAGGTTGTTGAGCAGGATCTGCGACGGCAGCATGGGTAGGAACGACAGGAACAACGACGCCCCGGCTGCGCTGAACATGTTGCCGAAATTGGACGACGTCGCCATCAGCACGTACTTCAGGGTGTTGGTGAAGATGCGCCGCCCCTCCATGACGCCGTCGGCGAGCACACCAAGGTCCTTGTCGAGGAGGACGATGTCGGCCGCGTCCTTGGCGACGTCCGTCGCGGAGTCGACGGAGATGCCCACATCGGCGGCGTGTAGGGCAACCGCGTCGTTGACCCCGTCGCCGAGGAAGGCGACATCGTCGCCATCGCGTCGTGCCAGCGCGATGATGCGCGATTTCTGTTCGGGGCTCACCCGGGCGAAGATGGTCGTGCTCGGGATGGCCGTAGCCAGGGCGTCATCGTCGAGCTCATCGAGCTGGCGTCCCGTGAGGACACCGCGGACATCCAGGCCGATGTCGTGGCACACCTTGGCGGCGACGGCTCCGTTGTCGCCGGTGATGATCTTCACCTCGATGCCCAGGAAGTTGAGCTTGGCTATGGACGCGGCGGCGTCGGGCTTGGGCGGGTCGCTGAAGGTCAGAAAGCCGGCGAGGCTGAGCCCGTGCTCCTCGTCCCGCGTCGGGGCGCGCGCGTCGACGTCAGATCGGGTGGCGACGGCGACGACCCGGACGCCGTCAGCAAACAGCCTGTCGAGCACCGCCGCCGAACCGGCGGGCGGCGTCACGCAGCGGCCGAGGACCGCCTCGGGGGCTCCCTTGGTGACCAGCATCGCCGACCCGGAGGGCGTCCGCGCCACCACCGAGACCAGCTGGCGCTCGTGGTCGAAGGGGAGTGTGCCCACTCGTTCGTAGGCGCCGAGGCCGGGGCTGGCGGTGAGCAGCCCGGCGCTCGCCGACGCGGCCCAGAGCGCCTCGTCGAGCGGGTTGCCGCCGGTCGCAACTCCGGCGACCAGGGTTGCCTCGTTGCAGAGGAGCCCGAGGACCAGGAGGTCGGGCGCCGCCACTCCGAGTGGATCGAGCGCCGCGGTGAAGCTTATCGAGCCGGCGGTGAGGGTACCCGTCTTGTCAGTGAAGAGAACCCGAACGTTGCCGAGATCCTCAATGGTGACCAGTCGCTTGACCAGAACCTTGCGTCGCGCCAGCTCCCGCGAACCGGTGGCCAGGCTGACGCTGACGATGGCGGGGAGCAGCTGGGGTGTGATGCCGATGGCGATGGCGAGCGAGAAGAGGAGGGCATCGATGATCGGTCGGGAGAACGCCACGTTGATGATGAAGATGGACAGGGTGAGCACCCCGGCGACCCATACCAACAGCCTGGAGAAGTCCCTCAGTCCCACCTGGAAAGCGGTGTAGGCGGGAGCTGTGTCGAGCCCCACCGCGATCCTCCCGAACGCCGTCGCGGAGCCGGTTGCCACCACCACGGCGCGGGCCGATCCCTGGTGAACGACCGTCCCCATGAAGGCACAGGAGGGCAGATTGAGGGCCGACCCCGGACCATCAACGGGGGTGACGGACTTCGCGCACGGCATCGATTCGCCGGTCAGCACCGCTTCGTCGCACTCCACCTCCACGGTTTCGAGGAGACGCACGTCGGCGGGGACGATGTCACCGACTCGAAGTCGGACGACGTCGCCCGGAACGACGTCGCGCACGTCCACCTGACGCTCGGCCTGGTCGCGCTCGACGAGGGTTCGGTGGTGGATCTGGGCGTGCAGAGCGGCGACGGCACGCTCGGACCGGTACTCGTTGACGAAGCCCAGGCCAACGCTGAGGAAGACGATGGCCCCGATGATCAGCGCGTCGGTCGGGTCACCGGTGACGCCGGAGACGGCGGCTGCGGTGAGCAAGAGAATGAGGAGTGGGTTGCGCAGCTGCCGGCGGAGCACACCGAACGCGGTCACCCGGTGTTGCGCAAGAACGTTGTCACCGTAGATCCCGCGTCGTGTCGCGGCCTCTGCCGAGCTGAGCCCCGACAGTGTCGAACCGAGCCGGCGCAGAACCTCCTCACTCGGGAGCCGGGCGGCCTCGGAGAGCGCGAGTGGCGGTGGCGTCACGCGCGCAGTGTTTGGCGCGTTTCGCGAGCCATCTGGGCGTCCTCTCGAGCGCTTACCACCACCACCGCCGGCCCATCGCCGCCTGACGCGATGACCGCATCGCCGGTGGCGTCGGCGAGGAGGTCGGGCACACCCAGCAGCACCAGCCGACGGCAGACGCGTGTTCGCACCAGC
>Ga0208078_1000494_pt1 | contig 10415 bp, 11 predicted proteins | sample NGESurdeep072012_3_FD_184468 | JGI IMG/M metagenome (GOLD analysis project Ga0208078, IMG submission 184468) | Arctic peat soil microbial communities from Barrow, Alaska - NGEE Surface sample 53-2 deep-072012 (SPAdes) | ecosystem: Environmental > Terrestrial > Soil > Wetlands > Peat ... | reverse complement strand
CCGACGAGGACCTCGAAGCGAAAGGCGTGTTTGTCCGGGGCGAAACCTCAGTCGGCGAGATGCTCGGCGAGACCACGCCGTTCCACATCCGCTGGCATGCCGGGTCGATCCGCGCGACCTGGGCCCAAAGCGCCGGCTGACCGGGCTCCTACCCAATCGCAGCCGACCCGGCGCTGTCCGCCCGGTCGGTTCGGGCTGCGACAGTTATGACAGCGCCCGGTTCCGCCTCATGAGGCGGATCAAATCACCCGCCAACCCGATCGACTCCGGATTGGGCAGTGTCTGGTTGCTCAGGGTGAAGCCGCCAAAACCTGCATCAAGATAAGCGCTCAGCCTTTCCGCCGCCTGAGCCGGGGTCGCCGTGAAGAGGGTGGCTCTGCGGCCGGCTGGAATCCGCGCCAGGATCGCCTTGGCGTCTCGCTCGTGTTCGACAAGGACCACTCCCGCGCCGATGGTGAGCAGGACAGTTGAAGGGTCGCGGCCCTCGGTTTCGCAGTGCCGCTCGAACACCTCCTTCTTTCGCCTCAGGTCTTCGAGAGGTCCGAAGAACCAGTGTCCGATGTCGCCGTGGCGCGCCAGGATCCGAAGCGTGCGCTTTTCGCCGCCGCCACCAACAAGGATCTTGGGGCCGCCAGGCTGGATCGGCCTTGGGCTATTGAGGGCGCGGTCGATCCGATAGTGCTTGCCCTCGAACGAGGGCCGCTCCTGGGTGAACATCAGCTTGGCGATGGTCAGCGCCTCGTCAAGGCGGTCCATGCGCTCGCCGATCGGAGGGAACTCGAAGCCGTAGCCGACGTGCTCCGATTCGTTCCAGGCGGCGCCGATGCCGAGGACGGCGCGGCCGTTGGAGATGATGTCGAGCGTGGTCACCATCTTTGCCAGCAAGGCTGGGTTCCGGTACGTGACGCCGGTCACGAGGGTCGCGAGGCGGACGCGCGTGGTGTGCGTCGCGAGCGCGGCGAGCGTGGAGTACGCCTCGAGCATCGGCTCGGTTTCGGGACCGATACCACCGATCTGGTAGATGTGATCCATCACCGTGACGAGGTCGAAGCCGGCCGCCTCGGCCGCCTTCGCGTTGGCGACCACGACCTCGAACAATTCATCGTTGGGAACACCATCGAAGCTGAAGTTCGGCATATGAAATCCGAAGAAGGGAGTCATATGAGCCTGAACCTCAATCAGCCCCCAACCCATTCCCACCTCTGATGAAGTTCCCCCGCTATTGCCGCGAAGGGAAGGGACCGCCGATAGGGCCGGCTACTCCTGGCGGTTGAAGGCTAGAACCGCAGCACCTAGCAGTACCGCCCCCAAAGCACCAACGAGCAGCACCTCATTCAGCAAGGTCATCGTATGTCCGAAGACGGTCACTCCGAGGCCGATCGCACTGCCGAGGAAGATCTGGCGTATTGCGTCGACGCCGTAGGTAAGCGGATTCACCTTCGAGATGACCTCCATCCACGCCGGCACGTTGTTGATCGGAAAGAACACACCGGCCAGAAAGATGAGCGGAAAGATGAGGATCTGGACGAGGACCTGGAAGCCCTGCTGGGAGTGCATGAACGAGGCGATCAAAATCCCGAGGCCGGACAGGCCCAGCGACAGGATGGCAACCATCGGAATGAGGAGCAGGACGATTTTGAGGTTCAGTGCGACTCCAAGAAACGGAGCCAGGACCAGCATCGCCAGTGCCTGGACCAGCGCGACCATGGTTCCACCGGCCGCCTTGCCGAGAACGATTCCGGTCCGGCCGATTGGCGCCACCAGGATCTCCTTCAGGAAGCCGAATTCGCGGTCCCAGACCACCGAGATGCCAGCGAACAGCGAGCTCGTGAGGACGGTCATCGCGATGATCCCGGGGTACATGAACTGGATGAAGTTCACGCCCGGAGCGAGCGCCCCCATCGACTTGGTGAAGCCGGCTCCGAAGACGACCAGGAAGATGATCGGCATCGCAAAGCTCGAGAGGAGTCGCGACCGGTCACTGACGAAGCGCAGCATCTCGCGGTACGCCACCACCCAGGTGCCCCGCCAGACCTCGCTCATCTGCCCCACCTACCCATACCGGCAAGGAGCATCTCCTTGGCATCGAGCTCGGAGTCGCGAATCTCGTGCCCGGTGAGGGCGAGGAAGACATCCTCCAGGGTTGGACGTCGCAATCCAACCGATAGCAGGCGTTGTGGAAACTCTCGGACGAAGTCGGGCAGGAAGGTCTCCCCGGCGGCGACGTGGAAGCGCACCTGACCATCCTGGACAGTCGGCTCGAAGTGATAGCGCTCGCGGACCTGAATGGCGGCGGCGGCGTTGTCCGCGGTCGAGAAAGTGACCAGGTCGCCACCGACGGCGTCCTTCAGTTTGTCCGGCGTGTCGAGGGCGACGATGCTGCCGTGATCGATGATCGCGATCCGCCCGCAATTCTCGGCCTCGTCCATGTAGTGGGTGGTCATGAAGATGGTGAGGTTCTCGCGCCGGCGAAGATCATGAAGGTAGGACCAAATGTGCTGTCGCGTCTGCGGGTCAAGCCCCAGCGTCGGCTCGTCCAGGAACAGGACCCGCGGGTGATGCAGGAGCCCGCGAGCGATCTCGAGCCGGCGCTTCATGCCACCCGAGAACGTGCGCACGCTGCCTTTCCGGCGGTCCCACAGCTCCACCATCGTGAGCAGCTCACGCATGCGCGGTTCTCGTACGGCAGCCGGGATTCCGTAGGCGTAGCCGTGAAAGCGCAGGTTCTGCTCGGCTGAGAGGTACTCGTCGACAGTCGACTGTTGGAACACCAGCCCGATCGAACGCCGGACGTCGCTCCGCTGATGGGCGACGTCGAATCCGTTGACGCGAGCGCTGCCGCTCGAGGGCCGAAGCAGCGTGCAGAGCATGTTGATGGTGGTCGTCTTGCCGGCGCCGTTGGGGCCGAGAAAGCCGAAGACCTCGCCCTCCTGGACCGCGAAGGTGACACCCTTCACGGCTTCGATGCTGCCGAAGTGCCTGGCCAGGTCTTTGACTTCGATCATGCCGGCGTCGAGATGTTGTGGACGATTGCTGCCTGAGCCTGCTGATGAAGCAGCCGTGTCGCCGCCTGGTGGCTTGTCGAATCCGACACCACTAGCCAACTGATCGTCGCTCGGCCACTGCTACGCGCGCGGGCACAGACCCAATGTAGCCCATCGGGGCCGTGGGCCGTTTCGGACGGCAAGGCCGGCGGCAAGCTCTCGGAATGTTGCTGATCTTCTTATGCCGCCGCCCGTAGAACTACACAAAATGAAACGGGTCCAGGTGAAACGCGGCCGTCCCGACATCGACGCGGCGGTGCGTGGGGGAGATTTGACCCAGGCGATGGATGGTGAGGGTGTTCCGGGTCACGCCACGATGGAGCAGGCGCTCTACTGGAGAAAGGTCTATACCGAGATCCTGGGCATGGAGGAGCAGGTTCTGGAGCGAATCCACCAGCTGATGGCCACCCAGTCAGGCGCGGCGAGACGCGAGGTCGAGCTGACCAATGTGCCGGTGGTGGCCGCCCAGGCGGAGAGGTTTCGCCAGCGCCTCGGCTACTGGGAGGCTCGGGTGCACAAGCTCAAAATGTCCGGCCAGAATGAGGACTCGGGCCCGAGGTGACGGTGATCGTTGCTGCAGTCACTGATGAGAGGCCTGCGCCACTGGACGCGTTGGCTGTTGGAGCACCAGGCGGTAACCCTTACCCTTCTCGTTGACCACTTCGCAAACGCCATTGAACGGCGAAAGCTTTCGCCGAAGCCGCGTCACGTAGGTCCGGAACTGCTCGATCGACGCTTCGGGGCCCCATGCCGGCAGGGCCACCTCCTCGGCGGCGAAGAACTGACTCGGATTGGAGAGAAAGAATGAGAGCAGCTGCCACTCGCGCTTCGTCAACGAAGCCGTGGCCTCACCGCTCCTGACCGTTCGCTGCTTGGCGTCAAAGACGAGGCCCCCCAATTCGATTTTGGTTGCGATCGAAACCACAGAGGCGACGTCAGGTCCGCGCAGCTCCGACTTGATCGCCCCGATCAACGCGTCCGGGACGAAGGGCTTTGGCAGGACCTGGCTGGCTCCCGCTTCGTAGGTTTCGAGCGTTGCTCCAGCATCGTCGGACGACTCGTCGAGCAAGATGAAGGGGGACCGAGCCGAGGCCCTCAGGTCACCTAGTTGCTTGGGGGTTACGCGGGAGTCGGCGCTCATACCGAGGATGACCAGGTCGAACTTCCTGGGGCGATCGAGCTGACGCCTCGCTGCATCAAACTCAGCCACACTCTCAAATTCCCCTCCCGCCAGCTCGACAACGTGCGAAATGACCGAGCGGTAACCTGCATTGGCCTCGATGACCAGGATGCGGGGCAGTTTGGCTCGCTGTCGAGATCGAGACTGGCCCTTGCTCTTTCCCATTGCACTCCCTATGTGCCGTTTCATGACCGGCACTCTAATTATTGCGGTCGTGTCAAGAGGTCGCTAGTGGTCGACGCGGAACTCCAGAGAGTATCCGCGACCGGGCCGGTTGACGAGATCGCACGGGATTGCCAATGCCACAAGGACCTTGCGTACGCGCCGTACGTAGTTGCGGACCTCCTCCGGGGAGAGGGCGGGCTCGGCCCAGGCCTGGCTCAGGATCTGGTTCACGGTGAAGTAGCGTCGTGGATGATCGAGCAGGAATTGGAGGAGCTGAAACTCTCGCACGGTCAGCGTCGCCTCCCCACTCTTATAGCGAATGATTCGCCCTGCTGGATCCAGCCAGAGGCCGTGGAGATCCCAGACGCGTCGGGACCAGATATCGAGTCGTTTCTGATAGCCATCCATCTGGCTCCCGATGATCTTGAGGTCCGCCTCCGCTGCCCTCTGGGCGACTGGCTCCAGCCTGGTTAGATCGCGCCTGACCCGATCGAGGATTCCCCGTTTGAAGTCGAGGAGATCGACATAGATGCTCATCCAATGGCGGGCGTCTTCCCAACGGGTGGTTTCAATGTCTTCACCCTCGAGCGGCTGGGAACCCTCATCCATCACCGGCGGCGCGAAGGCTGTCCGGTGCCTCGCTTCAACCCTTCAGCACGCGTGCTCTGATAGTGGCTCTGAGGGGGATTTTCGTTGACCCGATACACGTCGAGAAAATGTGGCACCCCGACTGGGCCGCTGTCAGCAAGATTCGGTATTTCGCCGCATTACAAATGTTGCGTACTGATCCCGACGGTTTGATGCGGCCTGGTGTCAAAACTCCTGAAAAGAACCGTATTGGCCCTGCTCAGACGCCCTCGACCACCTGTGCGTCGATGTTGTTGGCGCGGAGCGCTGCCTCCACGTTCTGGATGGTGGCCTCGAGAGCCGGAGAGGTGAAGTCTGGGTTTTCGTTACCCGCGAGTTCCGCCGTCACGGCAGCGGCTCACCTACTTGCGCTACCTGCGGCCTCGCTTTCCTTCGCCTCGAGGAGCTCCCCTTCGATATTGATCTGGATCTCGTTGCTCACGATGAATTTACCGTCCAGCATCATCTCGAACTTCATGCCGAAGTCCTTTCGGTTGATCTCGCCCTCGGCCGCGTAGCCGATCCGATGGCCCATGTTCGGATCATTGAACTCCCCGTACTTGACGACGTTGAGGGTTACCGGTCGGGTGTTGCCCTTGATGGTCAGATCGCCTGTCAAGGTGTAACGGTCGGGGCCCGCTGATGCGATCTTGGTGCTCTTGAAAGTTATGGTCGGATACTTGTCGACTTCCAAGAAGTTGGACGCCCGCAGGTCTTTGTCCCGCTGCTCGTTATTTGAGCGGATGCTCGCCGTGTTGATCGTTGCCTCGACGGTCGAGCGTTCAGGCTGCTCAGGATGTATGTCACCCGTTGCGGTGACCTCGGCGAAGTGACCGCGAACGGTCATCATCCCGAGATGCTTGGCTGAGAATTCGACCTGCGTGTGATACGGATCAAATTTCCAGGTGCCCATATCGAGTACCTCCTTGGCAAATTGCGGGGTGGCCGACGTTAGAAGTGATAGGGGCCGAACCGACCCCAGGCGACGATGGCCGCGAGCACACCGAGAACGGCGTTGAGGCCGATATTCGGGTACTCCCGTCGGCGGACGTGGAAGACGATCGCTCCGAGCATCAGAACGACCAGGCCTGCGGCTGCCACCGGAGTAAGCCAGGGCAAGATCCGCAGCAAGGCCGGAAGGATCAGGCCAATTCCAGCCAGGCCCTCCGCAACACCGGCGAACATGCGTAGCCGCGCCGGCATCTCGAGGACGTAGCTCATCCCGCTCTGGAGCCTCTCGGGCGACGGGCGGAGCAGCACATAGCCGTGGAAGACGAAGACGAGCCCCAACAGAATCTGCAGGACCCATAGCGCGATGTTCATCGTTCACCTAGTAACCGGTTGGGCATTCCACTTATTCCTATTTCAATCCAGCTTCTCGCTGCGTCGGTACACTCGGCGGCGTGAGCGAGGGTTTCGTCCCCGGCCTCCGCTATCGATCGCGCGCACAGGAGCTGTGGGCGCTGGTCGTCGAGTCCTTCGGCGGCTGGGAAGACCGTGTGAACAAGGCGGCAGCCCACGCCGGCCTGTCACCGGTTTCAGCCTGGACCCTCGTCCAGCTCGATCCTGGTAACCCGATCTCGCAGAAGGAGCTGGCGGCCCTCCTCCATTGCAACCCGTCGACTGTTGTGGATCCGACCGACCGCCTCGAAAAGAGCGGCTTCGTCATCCGTCAGACAAACCCGTCCGACCGCCGGGTGAACGTGCTTGTCGTCACGGCCGAGGGTAAGCGGGTCAGAGACGAGCTGATCCGGCGCTTGTTCGAACCGCCTGAGTCTTTCCGCCATCTGTCAGCCAGGGAACAAGACCGCTTTCGAGATGTGATGCTGGCCGCGGTGGCGGCGGCTCGTCCGCCCGATCCCGCCCGGCGAGCCGTCCGCAAACCGGTCCCGTTGAAATAGACCGATCAGGTTTCGAATCCCTGCTCCGGAGCCAAAGAACTGAGCTTGGTATCGTGACCGCGTGAGCTTCCGTGTAGACCGCGAGTCTCGATTGGAGATGATGGCGCCTCTTGCACGAGCCTACGAGCGTGCCGTTCCGGAACGCCCCGCGGATGTTGGTCTGTTCGGGCCGCGAAGCCTGGTTTGGCGTGTGCATCGAGACCGCACCTTCCCGCTGGCCGGCATGCGCTCGCTGATGGTCCAGGCGCTGCATCCGCTGGCGATGGCCGGAGTTGCCCAGCATAGTGACTGGAGGCGCGACCCCTTCGGTCGCCTCGCCGCCACCAGCGGCTACGTCTTGAGCGTCACTTACGGCGACACGGCCGCCGTCAACGCTTCGGCGGCTCGGGTGCGCGCGGTACACACGCACGTGCGCGGCACTGATGGCGTGACCGGGCTGGATTACAGCGCAGAGGATCCTGAGCTCTTGCTGTGGGTTCACGCCGGCATGGTCGATTCCATCGTTCACGTCGTGCAGCGCTACGGCCGGGGCCTCGACGCGGTCGAGGCGGACCGCTACGTCGCAGAGATGGTGCCTTTCGCCGCGATCGTGGGGGTCCCCGCGGAGCAGGTGCCGACCAGCGTGCAGGGGCTACGCGAATACATTGAATCCGTCGACTTGCTGCAGGCGACGCCTGCAGCGCGGGACGCCATCGGCGTTGTGCTGGATCCCCCGGATCTGAGCGACGACCTTCGGGAACTGTGGCATGAACTTGGTCAGGTGGCAATCGGCACGCTGCCTGGCTGGGCGCGTTCGATGTACGGGTTCGCCGAACCGTCTGCCGAGTTGATGGAGCGCGAGCCGGTCCGGCAGCTGATGGGCGCCGTCGACCTGATGTTCGAGTCTCTGCCAGGCGTGCTCGAGGCGCGAGAGCGCATTGAGCTTCGTACGCGCGAGTGAATAAGTCACAGCCAGACAGCGCGATGCTGCAGTCGCGGCTCAGTCGTGCTGGCGCCCTGGGCCGGCTCGCGCTCCGCGTCGGTGGCCGCTACGTCGCGCGGTCGCCTCGTTTGGTCTTCGCATCGGTCGCGCGGCGCAGCGAGCTGCGTCACGACCTCGCCCTCCGTACAGCCGACGACGTCGCCGAGGAGCTGGGATCTATGAAAGGCGTTTTGATGAAGCTCGGCCAGATGGCAAGCTACATCGACGAGGACATGCCCGAAACCTTCCGCGTCGCCATGGCTCGCCTGCAGCACAAGGCTCCACCGATGAGCGCCGCCCTCGCGTCCTCCGTGATCCTCGAAGAGTTGGGTGACGCACCCGAGCGTGTCTTCGCCCGCTGGGACCCGCTGCCGTTCGCGGCGGCCTCGATCGGGCAGGTGCATCGAGCCATGACTCGGCGGGGGCGTGCAGTCGCGGTCAAGGTCCAGTACCCCGGCATCGCGCGCAGCATCACGTCAGACCTGCGCAACGTCGGCCTCTTGAGGCGAATCGCCGCCGCAGCGTTTCCTGGCCTCGACGCGCGCGCGCTCATCGACGAGCTGGGTGAGCGACTCGCGGATGAGGTCGATTACAGCCTGGAGGCCGACAACCAAGAGCGCTTCGCGCGGTATTACCAGGACCACCCGTTCATCCACATTCCGGAAGTGGTTAGAGAGTTGAGCACAGCTAGGGTGCTGACCAGCGATCTGGTGGCAGGTTCGCCCTTCGAGGAGCTACAAGGTTGGAATCAGCACGAGCGTGACATGGCAGCCGAGACGATCTACCGATTCGTCTTCCGAAGCCTCTACCGGTTGCACGCGTTCAACGGCGACCCACACCCCGGAAACTACCTGTTCCACGGGCGTGGGCGGGTGAGCTTCCTCGATTTCGGGCTGACGAAGCACTTCACGGCGGCTGACCTCGCCCCGCTCGTCGATGGCGTGCGTTTCATGGTGATGGAGCACGACGGGGAGAGTTTCCGTGCGGCGATGGAGCGCGCCGGTTTCCTCCGACCGGGCGCTCCGGTCTCCACGCAGTCTGTGGTCGATCGCTTCGGCCAGTTCTACGGCACGGTGACTCGCGACGCTCCCATGACCATCACGCCGGCATACGCTTCGGCAATCGTCAAGCGCTTCTTCGATGCACGCAGCCCGCTTGCGCCATACAGCGACGTCCCGCGCACCTACGCGATCTTGCAGCGCATCAACCTGGGCCTGTATGCGGTGCTGGGGAGCATCAACGCCACAGCCAATTGGCGGCGGATCGCCGAGGAGATCTGGCCGTTCGTGAATGGACCTGCCTCGACGCCGATTGGCGAGGCAGAAGCTCGGTGGTACCAGCAGCGGCGTGAGAGGGAGACTCCGCTCGACCGCACTGCCTGAGCGCCTGTTGCGGGTGACCACGTTGCCATCGCCGTGGACAACAGTGGCAACGAGGTCACGGGCACCCGCCGGCATCGAGAGATCTGGTCGGGCGCACTATGCTCTGGCCGTGTCCAACCAGAGCCGCAATCGGCGTGAGGTGCGCTGCTCCATCTGCGGAAAGCACCAGGACCTCTGGGTGGCTTTCAGCAGGTGGACCGGGAGGTCATCCTCGTGCCCTGCTCATTCTTGAATGCCTTGGACTCGCGGGCGTGAAGCTGCTCATCCTGCTGACCTTCCCGGAGCCGATTCGGGACATCTATCGCAATGGCCTGACCGAGGCCTTTCCGCAGCTGGAGATAAACGTGGTCGACCACCACAGCAAGGTCGACCCCTATATCGGGGAGGCGGACATTCTCGTGACATTCGGCGCGCAGATGGCTGATCACGTCCTGGAGAAAGCCACCAACCTCAAATGGATCCAGGCGCTGGGGACCGGCGTCGACGGGATCGTCGACCGCCCCCCCCTTCGCGACGGCGTGATTGTGACCAACCTGCGGGGGCTGCACGGCCCTTCAGTTTCGGAGTCGGTCCTGGCGGCGATGCTGGCACTCTCGCGGAACCTGCCGCGGGCGGTGCGGAGCCAGGACGCCGGTAGGTGGGACCGGTTCCCCGTGAGCCTGGTCAAGGGAAAGACAGTCGGTATCCTGGGCGTCGGTATCATCGCCGCCGAGCTGGCGCCGCGCTGCCGAGCGCTGGGTATGACAGTGATCGGCATCACCTCGGCCCCTCGGAGTGTTGCCGGCTTCGACCGGATAGTCCGTCGAGATGAGCTGCTCGACGTCGCGGGCGAGCTCGACCACCTGGTGCTGCTGACGCCCTACACGGCCGAGACGCACGGCATCGTCGGCGCCCGGGTGTTCGAGCGCATGAAGCCATCAGCGTTCCTCGTGAACGTGGCCCGCGGTGGGATCGTCGACGAAGCGGCACTCGTCGAGGCCCTCCAGGCCGGGCGGATCGCCGGCGCCGCGCTCGACGTCTTCACCGAGGAGCCGCTGCCCGACGGACACCCGCTATGGTCGATGCCCAACGTGCTCATCACGCCCCACATGGCGGGCTTCCACGTCGGCTACCCCGCCGAGGCAATCCCGATCGTGACAGAGAACATCCGCCGCT